>Ga0210406_10005985_pt1 | contig 12648 bp, 16 predicted proteins | sample IncBWC30MmetaG_FD_155454 | JGI IMG/M metagenome (GOLD analysis project Ga0210406, IMG submission 155454) | Forest soil microbial communities from Barre Woods Harvard Forest LTER site, Petersham, Massachusetts, United States - Inc-BW-C-30-M | ecosystem: Environmental > Terrestrial > Soil >...
GCAGGGCGGTAGCCGCCACCTCGCCGAGGGCCTTTCGGCCCAGTCGATGTCCAATCTCGCCGAGCTTCGTACGTTCGACGTCCGAGAGCTTCAGGCGCCCTTTCAACTGGGACTTCAGGATTCGGTTTTCAGCAACCAAATACTCATTCCGTAGCAGCAGCTCTTGGTCCACGGTCCCGGTGATGTAGGCTAGGATACGTGCCCACTCCATAACTTCCCCCTCTCGCTCGCGGACCCACAATCGGCGCCATGGATCGTCCCACAAAACCTAGCGGACGACACGCGGTGAGGCTACGCTGGGATGAGATAATTACCCGACTTTCTTATAGATTTAATTTTTTGGCCATACGGGACACGTGTGTAAACGGGTCCCCTTTTTCGCGGGTGCCCTTTCTGGGCATTTTCAGATTTTGCGCTTCGCAATGTCCCGTAAAGCCTATGGCTGCTGCTCGGCTACACGCGACGGTGTCTCGCTTGATAGATGTCCGCTTTTGCTCGCACTACGGACTCAGGCAGAACATCGCGCCATGTCCGAAAAGTGCTGCCAATATCGGAAGTTGGTCAACGGCACGAATGATCTGTCAGAGCTCCCTCCGCTCGACGGCGCAGCGTGACTTCATTTCGTCGAATGAAAATTGAGAGTGCATATCCTGCCGCAATAAATAGGCCCAATGAGATCACGCTCAGCTTTCCGGAAATCTTGTAGATTTCGCCGCCGACGCCATAAGCACCGAAACCGAACAGACACGCCCAGCAGACTGCACCAGTCATATTGAAGAAGAAAAATCGACCTGCCGGCATGCTATTGGCGCCCGCAAGCAAAGCCGCAAACATTCGCAGCACTGCAATGAAACGCCCAAAGAACACGACGGCGTTGCCATACTGAAAGAAAAGATATCGGCCGATCAGCAATCGATCCTCATCGAGGCGAATGTACCGGCCGTATCTGCGAAGAAAGGGCGAACCAAACCGACGCCCGACCATGTATCCCAAACCGTCCCCGACAATCGCACCTGTTGCGGCTGCTAGTACAACGACAACGATGTTGATCTGAGCAGTGGTGGCGGCAAGGAGTGCAGCAGCAACAAGGATTGTCTCTCCGGGGAGAGGCACGCCGGCACTTTCGAACCCAACAACACCAAAGATGATCCACGGGCCGTAGGTTGGGATCAAGCTAATCAAGGCATCGGACAAAGAAGCAAACTCCATCTCAAGACTCGACAACAAGCCTCGCGGTGAGCTGCCTTGATGTTGGATTCGAAATGTTGACGATATTTCATGGTGCTTCACCGGATAGTGAGATGTTTGCAAGTGAACGATTTGTAAGTAGCCGGCGATGGAAAGATCAGCTGCCGGCTCTTATCTGGTGTGTGTAGAGGGTCCGCCATTCCTTGCCATTGGTCCAATGGATAAAAACGCACAGCTTCATTGGACATTCCGATGGCCATCCTGCCCAGTTTTCAACAACTCCGCTTTCTCTGCGCTCTGGCCGAGCAATGCCATTTCGGCCGGGCTGCGGAAAGTTGTGCCGTCACGCAATCGACGCTGAGCGGAGGGATCAAGGAGCTGGAGGCACGGCTGGGCATAACGCTGTTTGAGCGCGGCCATCGCCACGTGATGCTGACGCCCTTGGGGAAAGAGATCGCGACGCGCGCCCAGCGCCTGCTGGTCGACGCCGAGGAACTGGTCGGGTTGGCCCGCAACGCGCAGGAGCCATTGTCCGGGCCGCTCCGGTTCGGGGTAATCCCGACGGTCGGGCCGTATGTCCTGCCCTCGCTGCTGTCGCATCTGGGCACTGCGCAGCCGAAGCTCAAGCTGTATGTGCGGGAGGCTCCGACGGCAGTCCTGCTCGGCAAGCTAGCCGGAGGAGAGCTCGACATTTTGCTGGTGGCCGTTCCTTACGAACTCGGCGATGTCGAGACGATGGAAATCGCAAAGGATCCAATCGTCGTAGCGATGCCACGCAACCATCCTCTTGGCCAGCACAAGGTCGTGAGCCGTGATGATCTGGCCCGCGAGCAGCTGCTCCTGATCGAGGACGGGCATTGCCTGCGCAGCCATTCACTGCAGGCATGTCGGATCGTGGATCCGGTTCGCAATGAGGTTTTCCAGGCGACCAGCCTGCGAACGCTTGTCCAGATGGTGGCCGTGGAAATTGGCATCACGCTAATGCCGCAGATCGCGGTGGATTCGGAACTCGCTTCAACTCGCAATGTTGTGATTCGGCCGCTCTCTCCAGACAAGCCGTTCCGGACCCTGGTCCTGGCTTGGCGGCCGACATCCTCGCGCGGCGTCGAATTCAGGTTGCTCGGAAACCTTATCCGAGAGTGTCTGACTGGTACCAAGAGAGCATTTGCGCCTGACCGGAACACTGAAGTACTGGCAGCGCGCTGACCAGCGCGCCAGGTCGGCATCCATTGTGGCGCTGCCTGTGTGCTGGCCCGGCGTCATCGGCTGCTCCGATTAATGCCTTCGAAATTTCCCGTTAGCGATTGGGAGCCGGGCGACCATATGTGGCCTGGCCGAGAAATGATCACTAATGGCTCTGGCCATTGAAAGGAAAATGTCATGACTGGACGAAGAACGATGATGGAGACCAAGATGAAATTCGCATTGATTGGCGTCGCCGCTGTTACCGCGACAGCTTTCGCAACTCCCGCGCTGGCGCAAGCCGTTATCGAAGATCCCGGCTATTGCGCGCAGTTCTACCCGAATGCAAATTGCCAAAACCTGGGAGCGGGCAATCCGTACACCAATGGCGGCTACTGGCAGAACGACAACGCGTCCGCGGAACCTCGTCTGCACCCTCACTATCGGATGCACCGCAGATAATGGAAAAAGAAGCGGCCAAGTGGCCGCTTCCAACCGCTGCGCTCTATGGCCTTCAAAATCTCCAACGACTCGATAATGATTTGTCGGCATCCGAGCGCCACCGCGCCTTGGGATTCAGCAGCCAGTGCCATCGGCTGCTCCGATTACTGCCTTCGAAATTTCCCGTTAGCTATTCGGAGCCGGGCGACCATATGACGGCCGGGCAAGAAGTTCGATGATCACTGATGGCTCTGCCCGTCGAAAGGAAAGATTCATGACTGGACGAAAAACGATGATGGTATTGGCAACCGCCCTCCTTGCCGGCTCTCTGCTCGCGACGGGTGCACAAGCACGCGGCGGTGGAGGCGGCGGCGGTGGCGGTGGACATGGAGGCGGCGGCTTTGGTGGTGGCGGCTTCCACGGAGGCAGCATGGGCGGCTTTGGCGGCGGCGGCTTCCACAGTGGCGCTTTCGCTGGAGGATTTCACGGGTTTGGCCCCGGCCCCGTCGTTCGAGGATCCAACAATGGCGGCTTCCATGGCTTTGGCCCCGGTCCCGTCGTTCGAGGATTTAATGGCCACGATTACGGGCACCACCACTACGGCTACCGGCCGTATGGCTACTGGAACGACTACGCTTACGACTATCCGTACTACACCTACAACGATAACTACTACGACAACGGCAGTTGCTACGTTGTTCAGCGACGGGTGCGCACCGCGCATGGCTCGCGTCTGCAACCCCGCGAGGTATGCGGTTGATCAACCGCCGCGTATCGATGTTGATCGCGGTCTGAAACGTCAACTGACTGCTTAAGCGTCGATTGCCATGAGATGACCTCAGCGCGGGACCGCGCTGAGATCAATTTTTGCAGGAGGCGCCTTCTTCCCCATCGCGACCCGCTGCGTTTCCACAATCACGTAGAGGCCGACAGGATCAACACCGCGGCGAGGATCGGCAAGAGGAAGTCACGAGCTTAAGAAAGTTTTAGTTGATGCTCCGCAACCGAAACCCCATTTCATGTTCAGATTGACAGTACACTGAGCAACGAGACGAGACTATGAATATCCCAGTCGACATTATCACTTACATCAAGAGCATCCCGAGGCTCGAAGATCATCCACGCAAGGATAACCCAATGCCCGGCGACCAGGCCTGGTTTGGGCAGCGCTACGATCTCAATGGTCTGATGGTCTGGAACGGTGCCAGGTGGGTGTTTGCCGTGACGGAAGACGCATGAAATATAAAGAGGACGATAGAGCCGCGAGAGGACTATGGGCGCCCGGAAAGTACCTTAGGCGATGCGACACCTGTCGCGAACTGTTCGTTGGCGCCAAACTTTGTATGCGCTGTGCTGACTGCGCCTATGCGCCATCTCCACAGGATACGGTGGAGTGACCGGTGGAATGCGCGAGCGCTGCCGTCTCAATTCAAGTGACGAAATTGATTCAGTAGATGAGACAGTGGAACAGCAAACCCTTCCGCCCGTGGGAAGTTGACCGAATCGGGCTGTCGCGTCATGTCCGGTTTACCCCGATAGCGACCGTAGAGCTGACGTCCCGGTTCGGCAGCTTTGTGCCAAACTCGGACATAATCCTTCGACGCGTTTAGCTCTGGGGTTTCGCAGAAGGAATAGGGTTGGCGCAAAACGGCGCGCGCTCACCACTGCGTCGTGTTGAGAACGTGTGCCAAGATACCAGCGTTTAAATTGCCTTCACAGCATTTGCCGCGAGAAACGTCCGTACCGCGTCGTTGACTACCCGCGTGATACGCTCCTGGGATGGGGCCGGCTCCACCTGGAAGATGAAGGGCAGAAACAGCGAAGCTTGGCACATGAGCATGAATTGCATGGCCGCGAGCTGACAGTCGTCGATCACGAGCTCCCGCTGCTTAACGCACCCGTCGAGATATTCGGCGAGGCGGTTAACGGTTTTCTGCAGCACAAGTTCGTAATAGCGGCGGCCAATTTCCGGCATACGCTCGGCGATCGCGAAGACCGTGCGGGCTGCTGATCCGCCACCCGGCCGGCAGAGCATGCCGATATAGGCCTCGCCGAACCTCCGTAATGTTGTCTCGATGTCGCATGCGGGATCGAAATAGAACGCTAGCTGGCGCCTTTCGAGCACCTCCTCCTCGACGATAGCCTCGAATAGGCGGCATTTATCAGCGAAATAGACGTAAAGCGTCCCTTTGGAGACGCCCGCCGCGCGGGCGATCTCACCCATGCTCGCACCGTCAAACCCCAAATCTAGGAATACCTTGCAGGCACCGTCTAGGATTTGGCGTCGTTTCGAACTTTCCTCGTCGCCGACGAGGTGAGCAGATGTGCGATCGACAGGAACCATTGTTTGGGACCTTGGAAAGGAAGCGCCCCAAAGGTTCGCCGAGGCGTTCACATCGTCCAAATCTACCCCAACTTGCACGGGCGTCTTCGGTTTTTTTCCGAGAAAATCGCTCTCTTACCCACGGAAGCTTGCAAGGGCTGATTTCCGCCTTGGGGTCATTCGCGTCGCTCGGACCACGCGCCGGTCACTTCTGCTTATCTCAATAGCGGACGTGCAGAGGCCAGCGGAACACCTTTAATCCCCGTGGCGCTCGTGAGGCCCACGTGTGCCCCACAGGCCCCACCTGTCCGCGCCGCTCGGCTCAAGAGTATTCCTGGGCATCCGCGGGCCACCGGATGATGTATGCTGAAAACACAGTTGCGTCGGGGTCTTTTGGTTTCTCGTGTGAGTGCGAAGTGGCTCCGCGGGATCGCGCGGTATCTCGCAAGACGTTGGGGGGACATGGGTGCTTGTGGGGAACACGTGGGGCACGTGCGAAATGAGCCTCCCGTCTGGCAGGCCCTCGCTTTGCAGATACGCATAGGAAACAGTGACAGCATGTCGAATGAGCTGAAGGAGCCTAAAGCGAGTGTCGCGAAGGCGGCATATCACCAAAAGCAATTGAGGAAGCTTTTTCCAAGGGCGAGCGACCAGCAGTTCCTGCAACTGACGTGGGCCATTTCCATGCTTCGCTCTGGACACTCAGCGGCCGCTGCACGCCTGCTCAACTTCCCGCGCCTAGCTGTCGATCAATCCGTCGCTTCTCGCCTTGCGGTCCATCCGTGGGAACTCGAAACCCTTCTCATCCAGTTATTTCTTACTCCTAGAGAAGCGCCGCAAACCGGCGCCACCGCGATGTTCGACTGTAGTAAGTTCGAGTCGATCGCCGAATTGGTGAACCGACTCCGCAAGCTGGAGGACGTAGAAAGCGCAATCTACCTACGCGGCGGTGGCTTCAACATTTTCGGCGAGTTGCACCGCATCGCGCAGCGCCAATTCCATTGGCAGCGCGGCTATCTCAACCTACCGCAATTCTACCGGTACGCATTCATCTACGCGCAGGGAAAATGTGGCGAGTACTTTGAAAGGACCTACGGACTTCCTATTGCGGAACTGAACCTATCACGCGACGGCAAGCGTATCGTTGTGCAGTGCAAGTTTTATTCTAAGCCCGTGGGCAATAAGGCCGTCCAGGAGGCGGCGGCGGCGAGACTGCATGAGCACGCTGATAAGGCAATCGTTGTCTCAAACGCAGCCTACACAAAGGCGGCCCGTCGCCGGAACGACAGGAGTCATTCTATTGCATCATGACGATCTAGATAGTTTTGGTGGTACTTAGTTTGGACTACGCATTTCCGAGACAGGCAAAAAGTAGAGCACCGAGACTGCTCTGGCCTATCCACATAGTCCACATAGCGCGTTAGTCGCCGTCGCTGCACGCCTGCGGCGTCCCCGGCCCGAACGCAAGCCCGATATTTCCAAGGCTCAACATAGCTTCCGCCCCAAATGCCAGCGTCCTTGCCTTGCCGCCGACGTGTGCAGGTGGGTTTTTTGCCACGAAGTTCGCATAGATTCGAGGCGGCCGATGAAGCGCAATGATCCTCCCGAAACCCAAGAAGCGGGGGAACATGAAAATGGACACACGGCCCTTCGCAATAGTCACGCTCCCGCCTTCCGAGGAGGGGCACGGGATAGCGCTAGTGGGACTCAATAGCGATGGGTCGGTGGATTCCGGCCGTAACTTCCTTTTTACGTATCGTCCGACGCGTGGAGCGCAGAAATCATACGCGACCGAGTTAGCTGATATGCTGGGATTCAAAGTCATAGAACTCAGCGAGTGATCTGCCACCGCCGGACTCATGACTGCAACCGACCACTGCTCTCACGAAAAAACTTTTGCAAGTCGGGGGCCATCCACACATGAGGCGGCCCTAGGCAGCGCGTCTTTCGTTTTCCTCAATCAGTGCCAACCGACGAAGTTGCTCTGCCAGAATTATCCAACTGCGAGAAATACCCATAAGCGCCGTGGCGCGGCGGATTGATATGTCTCGTTCCGTTGCTAGCGCGAGATATTCTTCAGCATAGAGATCAAATTGTTCGGCTGTTTGCATGATCGTCCTCCCAAAGGAAACGCCGCGCCTCTAGGCGCTTAGGAAATGCGGAAGGTCGGGAGTAGTCACTTTAACCTATTCCTGGCGCGACGTTAGGGCAAACAGCACGACAAACGCCAGCGCCCTCATTTCGCTTTGAGCTGGCACCCTGGCCGCCCCGTGGTTCAATAGTTCGACGCCAGCCGCGTCTAGGGCGTCCATTACGGCCTTGATGGTATCGAGCCCGCTTCCGAGTACCTCCGCGCCCTTGCCCTCCATTGCCGAAACGGTCGTGACGCTGAATCCTCCAAAGAGTTGGCCGCCGCTCATGACCTGGGCGGCGGCCTTTTTTGGTGAGGGGACCGCTAAAAATAACCTTTAAGCTTCAATGCGCTATTTCGCCCTCACATTTATGCAAGTCGTTGATTTTGTTGCGAAGTGGCTCCCCTGTCGTGGCCACCATTTTAATAAGGTTCTGTCGGAATTTCGGCTCCAGCATGGAGACGATCGCGCGGCGCTCTTCGCGCGTGCACCGCACTGATCGATTTCAAAAGCAGACAGCCAGGCCGGCTATCTTGAGGATTGGGTCCTCAGGGCGGCTTCGCGAGAGTAGTCGACGAATTCCTCGCGAGGCCTGCCCGCCCAGTCGCAGGTCTCTTAGGCTTGGGTTTGGCGGCTACCGGCGCCATCAGACGAATGAATTCGATCAAGACCGCAGGATGATCCCTTACGCGCGTTTTCCCATCGGCACCACGTTTCCATCACTCCGCGGCACCAGGGACACGACTGCCGCCCTCGCGAGGTCTTCCAAGGCGGTCGCAATGTATTTCGCGTAGTGCCGCTCGATCATTTTGACTGAGGTGTTGTGCAATTTGGCGACCTGTTGGATGGGCAAGCCCTTTCGGAGACCGCGCACGATGCTGGAGTGCCGCAAAGCATAGGGAATCACCTCCGGCATACCGGCGCGCTCGCGAATGGCCTTCCAAGGACGTGCAAGTTCGCCTCTTTTCCACGGACCGCGTTCAGACTTCTTCCACGCGATACCCCTCGGCTCCTGTTCATGGATCCATCGCTCGAAAAGAGGTGCATCGCTTGGCCGCCCGGCGATTGCGGGCAAAAGCACCTCAATCACATCGTCGCCCACTGGGACCGGGTCTGAGCCGCTATTGCCGCCGCGCCCCTTGTACGAGCCCGGCACCATCAGACGCCGTGCAGAAACCTGTACGTCGCCCACGCGCATTCGCCTGACCTGGGCATACCGCGCGCCGGTCACGGCCAGACATACGACGATCCGATATAGATCGCCATCAAATCCTTGCTCCTGATCGACTTCACACGCAGCTTGAAGAATAGCGCCAACCTCCTCATCCGTGAGAATCTGGTTATCCCGAGCAACCGACACATCATCATCATCATCGATCCGCTCGGCTTTGAAGCCGGCCTTCACAATGGCGAGGAACGTCGGGTTTAGTTTCTTCCGATCTGCGGAAAGCCGCGGCCACGCGGCATTTAGTGCGGCCTTGAGGTCATTCACGAACCGCTGCTTGGTCGTGACCTTTAAGTCCTCCGGCAAACCCTCACGCCACGTTATCAAGTCGTCTTCTTTCAAGGCATGCAGATGCACCGATGCGAGAGGAGCAGCTTCCGCAGCTTCCTGATTGCCGCGCTTTTCTTGACCAAGAACGTAGCGCCGCAGCTTGGTACCGGCGTCGGATCGGACGTCGCGACCTGTTCGGCGTCTTTCTCGAGCGTCGCGTTCCTTGACGTAGGATTCAACGGCCGATCGCACGGTAGGAGCCGGGCCCGCCGCCTGCGACGCGGCTTCTGTTCTGGCTCGAGCTACGGCCTCCCGTGCCGCTCTCACGGCCTGTTCGAAGGTCAGAATCCGGTCGGCGGGCTTGTCATTGATGTCGTTGGCGACGCCGACTGGCGCCTGCTTGTAGTTGCCGCCTTCGTGGTGATTACGCCAGCGGACGAACCAAACGCCGCTCTGTTTTCCTTTGCGATAGCCCAGATGCGCTTCCGCATCGAGGCGGCGCCAATGCACGCCAAGCTCGAGCCTGGAGCGCGCTTTAGCCGTCGTGACCTGAGCCTCGGTGAGTGTCTTCGACATAGCGTTTGTCGCACTGTTACACGTCGAATATCTGTCGAATATACGACGATGTATGTCGGCGAACCGTACTGGATTATGGACATTCAACCTATTGAAATTATTGAACGTCGGCGGACGATGATGGACGGAGGCGGATCCATTATTTGGCCCTCTCAAGGCTGAAACAGGGGTTCGATTCCCCTAGGGAGCGCCATGATTTCAGTACCTGTCTCCGGTTCCGAAGACACCGAGTCAGAATACTCACGGTCACACTCCAAATTCGCCTCATAGTCTTTGCGCTAGTGAAGTGGCGGACGGTTTCTACGGTGGAATTGATCATGCAGCTCAATGTACAGCAGGCGCATCAGCTTGTGGTCCGCATCATGTCGGCGATAGGACACGACGCGGCCGATGCTGGTCTAATCGCCGACCACTTGATCGATTGCGAACTGCGTGGTCTGAGTTACGGTGGCCTCGCGCGCGCCCTCAGCATCGCCGAACGGATGGCGCGCACCGGCTACCGCCGGCGTCCGATCCGGATCCAGCATGAGACGCCAGTGTCGGCGCAACTCGATGGCGGTGACCACCTCGGCTACATCGTGGCCCATCGCGCCACCGGTATCGCGGTCGAGAAGGCATCTGCCGTTGGCATCGCGGTGGTCGGCGCCAGTGACACCTGGTACACCGGCATGCTGTCCTATTATGCCGAGATCGCGGCGGCGCGCGGCCTGGTCAGCATGATCGCGTCGAACGCTTCGCCCTGGGTCGCCCCGCACGGTGCAACTGAAGGCCGGTTCGGCACCAATCCGATCTGTTTCGGCTTCCCGAGCGCCGACGAACCGGTGATCTGGGATGTCGGCACCTCGGCGATCATCCACGCCGAGGTGACGCTGGCGCGACGGCTCGGTCAGCTCTTGCCGGCCGGCGTAGCGTTCGATCGCGACGGCCAGCCGACGCGAGATCCGACGACCGCGCTTGCGGGCGCCTTCGCCGCGTGGGGCGGGCACAAGGGCTCCGGCCTGGGCATCGTCGTACAGTTGCTTGGCATCATGGCAGGATCGCCGCCGATTCCCCCGGACCTCGCCGGTTTCGGCTTCGTCATGGTGGCGATGCGCCCGGATTTGCTGGGACCGGCAGAGACGTTTCGCGATAACGTCTCTGCCTACGCGCAAGCGGTGCGAACGGCTCGGCCGGTCGCCGGCGGCGACGTGGTGCGTATGCCGTTCGATCGCTCGCGGCAGGATCGTCGGCGCCGGCTCGCCTCTGACCGCATCGACATCCCTGACTTGTTGTTCGAGCAATTGACCCGCATCGCCGGACCCGATCCCGTAGATCATGGGAGAACCAAACATGACTGATGCGGAGGCGGGACGTACGCGAGACTTCTTGGGTTACGGTCGCCAACCGCCAGATCCGCGCTGGCCGAATGGCGCGCATGTCGCCGTCAATTTCGTGATCAACTACGAGGAAGGGGGCGAGTATTCCGTGCCGGACGGCGACCCCGCTTCCGAGGCTGCCCTTACAGAAGGGGCGACCGCCGCCGTCGTCGGCCGCGACCTGGCCGCCGAAAGCATGTTCATGTATGGGAGCCGAGCCGGATTCTGGCGGTTGCATCGGATGTTCACCAAGCGAAACGTCCCTTGCACGGTGTTTGCCGTCGCCCGTGCTCTCGAGCGAAATCCCGAAGCAGCGGCAGCCATCCGCGAAGCGGGCTGGGATGTCGCCGGCCATGGGTTACGGTGGGAGATGCATGCAAATCTCGCCCCCGAGACGGAACGCGAGCACATTCGTCTTGCCACAGAGATTATTACCAAATGCATGGGGAGCCGCCCTGAAGGTTGGTACTCGCGTTATGCCCCATCGCTTTCCACTCGAGCGATTTTGCTCGAGGCAGGATATTCCTACGACAGTGACGCCTACGACGACGAACTTCCATACTGGGTGAAGGTCGGCTCGCGCGACCAACTGGTGATTCCCTATTCGCTTGTGCACAACGACGTGCGCTTCAGCCGGCAAGGCATCACCACGGGCAACGATTACTTTGACTACATAAAAAATGCTGTCCAATGCGTGATCGACGAGGATCCGCCGCGGATGCTCAGCTTCGGACTTCACAACCGCATCATTGCTCATCCGGGTCGTGCCTTTGGACTGGCAAAAGCCCTTGATTGGCTTGCAAGTCATCCCAAGGTGTGGATCGCGCGGCGTGTCGACATCGGGGCGCACTGGCGCAAATGGCACCCACCACCGCGTGCGGCCTAGCGCGCCGCGTCTTTGCGTCTACTGTGCGAGTCTAGGCGTACACGGATGGCGGAGAGGGTTTCGCGACAAGCCGAACCCAGCAACGCCTCGGATCAAATAGCAATTTCAATCACATAAGAGTTCGCAGTTTTATTCTGAGTGGCGCGCCAGTGATTTAAAAGACTTAGCTGAAAATCTCCGGCGCCACAAAGTCTCCGACCAAGTATGGACCGGGTATCAAATGGCGGCCGACCATTGGCCCTCTATAACCCCTCCTGGGCGGCAGCCGGTTTTAGACGGCCCGCTATGGGCGAACCAGCGCCCTTCTGGCGAGACCATAGACTGCACAGAAGCTCCTGCGGCCCGAAAAAGTCTGTGACCCCGTAGCAAGATGGAAATTCCCGGCTTCACTACACGAAAAAGCGATCGCATTTTCACCAACCATTTGTTCATCTCCACCGACCAAGCTGCGTAAGTGATTTTTCTCCTTTCGGGGGGCCCCTTTGAAAGCGCTTCGCAAGGCACCATCGCGATGCCTCGATCAACTCCCAGTTTTTGAGTTGGCCTTGAAGAAACGCGGCCGAACTTGGCGGTGGCACGTCTGCACATCTGAGGGGGCCGTCGTTATGCAGGGCTCCGAGGCCAGCCGACCCGCTGCCAAATACAAAGCTCACAGGGCGCTCTTCCTATTGCTGCTGTCCGCGCCGTATCGATCGATCCAGCTCATCACGTCTTGGAGCCCTCAAGAAACTATTTGAAACTTAAAATATTTAGATGTGGACCGGCTCCAATCTTGAAACCGAGACCTAGGATCAAATTGGAGTACCCAGACGAATGGGGCTGAGCGCTCAAGTTAACCTATTCGCTAAGGTAACCTTTTTGCCTTCACTCGTTCGCATTTCCAACACTCCATTCTCAAACTTGCGATTTGATTGTCGAGTATCGCTTGCCGCGTCGATCGCGACTTTTTTGTCTTCGCCAATATCCAAGTAGAGTGTGAATTAGTGGGCCCTGCCTGCGGTATTTTTTTAAAGGTCAGAACCTGAATGCCATCTTCCTCCAACAAAATTGCGTTGTTCATCGATGGCGCC
>Ga0210406_10005986_pt1 | contig 12648 bp, 14 predicted proteins | sample IncBWC30MmetaG_FD_155454 | JGI IMG/M metagenome (GOLD analysis project Ga0210406, IMG submission 155454) | Forest soil microbial communities from Barre Woods Harvard Forest LTER site, Petersham, Massachusetts, United States - Inc-BW-C-30-M | ecosystem: Environmental > Terrestrial > Soil >...
TGCTTCTCGCATTCTAGACTCCTTTGGTTTTCGCCACGTGAGTGGCGACGCTATCGAGTTTGGCTGCGGCTACGGCACGTTCACGATTGTAGCCGCGCGCCGAACACCAGGGACTTTCTTTGCGCTCGATATCGATCCGCAAATGGTGGCGGCAACCGCAGCTCGCGTCTTGCAGGCCGATTTGAAGAATGTTGTCGTCGAAGAACGGGACTTCGTCACGCAGGGTTGCGGGCGAAATCCTCTGTCAGCTAGCGTGGTTCTCCTATTCAATATTCTGCATATTGAAGAACCTGTATGCCTGCTGAAAGAGGCGCGCCGAGTCCTTTGTCCAGGCGGGCAGGTCGCAATCATTCATTGGAACTACGACGTGCGCACACCGAGAGGGCCGCCGCTCAATATTCGACCGCGCCCCGAGCAGTGTCGGGCTTGGGGAGAAAAAGCGGGACTGCATTGGGTACGAGACGTAAGGCTACCCGGATCGCCATGGCACTGGGGAATGTTGTTGGAGAGGACGCGAACCAACTGATTTTGGAATATCGGTAGCCGAGCCTCACAGAGGACAGCAACGGGTCCGCGACGCAACTATTGGAACGTGAGCGGCACCGGCGGTCGCTGATCGGCCATGACCCGCCACTGGTAGCTCCAAAATGGCTGCCATTTAGCTGTCATTCACGGCGCTCAGTACTGAGCGGATGCACGGTCAAACCAGATGCAGGAACGTGCTCAATAATGCGGGTAGTAGGGAAATCAAAAATCGTCGGGTGTCCTCATCGTTGACGCAATCCGGATCCCGCCGCTGCGGTCCTTGGCCACGCGACGTTGAGTCCGTCAGCGTTTGCGCCAGAGTCGAATCGTTGCGATCGAAGGTTGGATATAACCGGGTGGATCCGATCGATCCCCGATGGGCTCGCGGCTGGTGATAGAACTCGTCGTCAACACCCCAGCCACGTAGGGCGCGGAAAGGTTCGAAAGTACGAGGAAACATCGTACACTCGTAATGCCCTGTTCGGGGAAGTCGGCGGCGATCGGGATGCATTTCCCCTTGCCCGTAGCTGCGACGCCGGCTACCACACCTTCCGCGTAGAAGTTCGTCTCAGCCGCGCCCGGCGCACTTTCAAAACAGGCATGCAGAGTGCCGGCATCATGGAGCCTCGCATCAACGACCTTGCCGTCCTGAGGTCGAGTAGAAACCGCCTTGAATAAGTACCGATCTTCGAGCTTTGCCGTGAAACCGATCTTTGAGGCGTCGCAGAATGCGGCCGCCGCCGAACGCGTTTCGCGCAACGAGCGCAATACGTAAATGTCTTCAATGCCGGCGGGGTTGTTCAAGGCAGTGGCGTCAGGTGTTGGACGTGGTCCTCCCGCTGTTGAGCAGGCCCCCAAGCCGCCAAAGAGGAGAAACGTGATCATCCGCATGATGCATTTCATGAGATATCCCCCGAGGAGGACGATTTGAGTCTGCCGACGTCTTCGTCCTTTGTTTATTGTGGCGCCCACGAATAGTAGCGCGTAGTTGACGTCGCGAGTCAGAACGACGGATATATTGTCGGGCTCAAGGTAGCAAAGCGGCCGGTCGCATCCGGCCGTGTGGGGTCGCGACCCGACCCTGGACGGCAGTACTAGCGTCGCTCAGCCTTATCGAGTCGCTTCGCGGGCATCAAAGTCGTTACCCGGATGCACGCCCCTTTTTCGATCGCACCAGGGCGGCAGTCATTTCACGAATAGCGAATTTACGATGTTAATTTAGGGAATAGAACGCCTCTCGCCCGGCGTGATCATCATATCCAGTCGCGGTCGCGCAGACTGCGGTATTCGCGTAGGAGATACGCGATTCCACCGATCGCTGCGCCACCCAACAGGATTATTGCGACAACTTCCCAATCCAAGATGATTTCCCCTATGGCGCATTTACAACGTAACTCTCGATCCCTGTTGCGTCTGTACGCTACCCTCGCAAGCCGCTGTAAGTTACTTACTGACGTCGCGAAATGCGGACGGGGAGGGTTGACGTGCCATTCTGGGCGTGGGAACGGCGGTATCGCGTTGCCTGAACTTGGCGCGCAGGCCGTCCACCGCGAATCGTCCGGAGCCGCCCAAAACCAGCGCTGCCAGACATGCAAGATACAAGAGGTCGGTTTCATAGCCAGGCTGGCCAAACTGCGCCCGGCCCGCCGTCACCGATTGAATTTTTATCGAGCTGAACCCATACGGAAGATGCACGGTCAATGCCGCTACGAGCAAAACTGCGGCCATGGGCACGCTGACCCACGGTACGAAGGCGCCCACCATCACCGCGAATCCGCCGATGAGCTCGATGACAATCGTTGCCCAACTCATGAGATCGGGCGCGGGAACCCCGATGGCGTGCAGGATGGCGGCGAAATGCTCGGGGCCTTTCACGATCTTGGCGTAGCCATGCTCCATGAACCCATAACCGACGATCAGGCGTAGCGGGAGCGCCGCCCAGCTCTCGAGCTTTGCGACGGTCCAACCATACGCACGTGCCCAGTCGAGATTGCTACTCATCGTTCCTCCAGGGATAGACATCATGATGACATGATGTCATCATATCAACATGACAGGACGTGGTCCAGACCCTACCCCGCTGTATGCCGTGCTCGAAACACAGCTCGCGGCGGGGATCGCGGGTGGTGAATTCCCGCTCGGAAGCCAATTGCCCACCGAGGACAAACTGATTCAACGTTTCGCGGTCAGCCGCACGACGGTCCGCAAAGCCATCCAAAATCTCTCGGATCGCGGGCTCATCGAAATCCGGCGTGGAACCGGTACCTTCGTCGCGCAGCCAAGGATTACTCAGGAACTGACCGAGCTGACCGGCTTTGTCGAAGACATGGACGCCCTCGGCCTGGCGGCGACGGCCCGACTGATCGAGCGGATCGTGGTCGCGGCTGATGCAGATGTGGCCCGGCATCTCGCCCTGCCGGTGGGCACTCGTGTGATGCGAATCCGGCGTGTTCGGCTTGCGAACGGCGTTGGCATGTCCCTCGATGAGACGTACTTGCCGCTCGAGATCGGAGAGAAGATCGTCACCCACGATCTCGAAGTCGAACCAATCTTCAAACTCTTGGAGCAGCGCTACGACATTCCGCTCATCGATGCGGAATACGAGCTTGAAGCTGTTTGCGCCGATCATGATGTCGCGGCGGCGCTGGGACTCGAGCTCGGAAGCCCGATCTTCCTGATCGAACGCACCTCATACAGTGCCGGTGACAGACCCGTCGACTACGAGAAGCTGCATTATCGCGCAGACCTCATCCGGTTCAGGACACGATTGGCACGCCGCAAGCCGGCCGGCGTCTGATGGTAGGAGCCATGCACGCCGGGTCCGTCGCGTGGCTCTTCGTCGTGTCGCTTGGCACGAGCGCACTGGGCGGCACGTTGGGAATGGCGAGCGGCATTTTCATCGTGCCGGTTTTGACCTTGTTTGGCGGGCTGGACATCCATGCCGCCGTCGCCGCCAGCATCGTTTCGGTCATCGCCTGCTCTTGCGGCAGCGCCGCGCCGTTCCTCAGAAGTGGTCTGACGAACATCCGCGTCGCGATCGTGCTGGAGGTCGCCACGACGTTGGGTGCTCTGACCGGTGTGCTGCTGGCGGGCATCCTCTCGACGCCGTTCCTGTACTTCCTCTTCGCCGCAGTCCTACTGGTCTCGGCTTCGCAGATGATGGCCCGGCGACAGGAGATGTCGGGCGAAACGGACGAGACCAAATCCCGGGATTGGGCGACTCTGTTGCGTCTTCATTCAAGCTATCCCGATCACGCGCTGGGTCGCGATGTCTTCTACCGCGTGCGGCGGGTCCCCTTGGGCCTTGCGCTGATGTACGGGGCCGGCCTGATCTCCGCGCTGCTGGGCATCGGGAGTGGCGTGCTGAAAATTCCCGCGATGGACACCGCCTTGCGCTTGCCCATCAAGGTGTCCTCCGCCACATCGAACTTCATGATCGGCGTGACGGCGGCGGCCAGCGGCGTCGCCTATTTCGCGCGCGGCGACATTGATCCGGTCATCGCCGGACCGGTCGCGCTCGGCTCTGTCTTGGGCGCGGTGCTCGGCGCGCGCCTTCTTATGGCGGTGTCCGGCGACAAACTGCGCCTGTTCTTCGTCGTGGTGCTCGTCGCCCTGGCTGCGCAGATGCTGCTGTCTGCTCTCGGTATTCACCTGACGGGGCATGCGTGAGCACTGATTTCGCACAACGCAATGGATTGGACCTGCTTCTCGCAAGAATGCTGCATCGAGGCACATGGATCGGATCGTCCGTCATCGCGGTCGGGTTGGCGCTGCCGATGGTTCGTGGGTCGGAGGCTTCGTGGACAATGATGGGTACGTGGATCATCACCGCCGGCATCCTGCTCTTGATCGCCTTGCCCGTGCTGCGGGTCCTTCTTATGTTGATTGTCTTCGTGCGCGAGCGCGACTTCCGCTTCGGCGCCATCGCGATGCTCGTGCTGGCGATCATCCTTTTGGGTTCCGTGCTGGGTGTGGCTCCTTCCGCCGCGGGTCGGGGGCTCCAGTTCGTGCCGAAGATGACATCCCGTTGCGTCACTGGGGCGCTGTCGTCTGAAACTCCGGCAGTTCCCTGCAAGCAGCATCTATCGCCAGAATCCTTGGATAGGGATTCATATCGACGGCGAAGCGCCGCGCATTGAACACCTGCGGCACCAGGCAGATGTCGGCCAAAGTGGGGGCGTTGCCATGGCAGAAGCGTCCCGTCGCGGCATCCCGCACCAGCCATCGTTCGAGCGCTTCGAATCCCACCTCGACCCAATGCCGATACCAAGAGTCGCGGGTTTCTTTGTCCAACGCCAATTTGTCCTCGAGATAGCGCAGCACCCGCAAATTGTTGATCGGATGAATGTCGCTGGTGATCACCTGCGTAAGGGCGCGCACGCGGGCGCGCGCCAAAGGCTCCGCGGGGAGCAAGGGCGGACTTGGATAAATCTCGTCCAGGTATTCCATGATGGCCACGGACTGGGTAAGCACGGCGCCATCATCCAGGCCCAACGCGGGCACGAAGCCTTGCACATTGATGCTCAAAAATTCCGATAGCCGATGCTCGCCGGCTCGCAAGTTCTTGTTGATCGACGTGTACGGCAAATTCTTCAGGGCCAAGGCAATTCGCACCCGATAGGAAGCCGAACTCAATCCGTAGCCGTATAGAATCATTGAACGGAGTATATTGCACGGTGCATCGAATCTGATCAGGACGGAGTTTATTTATGTTCAAGCAGGCGATCCTAGCGGTAGCACTCTCCGGCGCGATGTTGGCCGGTCCTTGCATGGCGCACGCGAAACTGCAGAGCTCCTCGCCGGCCAAGGACGCCCAGCTCACCGAGCCGCCCAAAGCGTTGACTCTCACGTTCAATGAAGCCGCGCAGGTTGCAGTTTTGAAATTGATCGGCGGCGGCAAGGAAATCCCCATTGCCGTCGACAAGAACGCCAAGGCCAGCCCGTCATTCACGTTTCCTCTGCCCGCGCTCGCGCCGGGAAGCTATACGGTGCAATGGACTGCGGTCGCTGCGGATGATGGGCACGTAACGAAGGGCTCCTTCGCCTTCTCGATCCGGACCTAATCGATCGAGCTGAGGGGCGCACACCTTGGAGTTAAGTGGCTGGGATGCAGCAGCCGTGTGTGCGAAGGCGATCACCTACGCAGCCACCCTCGGTGCGGCCGGTGCAATTTTCTTCCTTGGCATTTGCGGCAGTCTGCTGCAGGAGCCCCAGCGTTCGCGCATTCGACGCCTGATCGGCATCTTACTCTTGGTCTCAGCTCTCGCGACCGGCGTGAAAATCCTGCTCATGTCGGCCACGATGAGCGGCGATCTTGCCGGAATGTTTGATATGGCTTTCGCACGCATGATCTTGGGCGCGGGGGAAGGCCTCGCCTCCGGCGTGCGACTGGCGGGACTGGCGCTTTGCGCCTTTGCGGTCGCTTCAAATCAGCGCTTCCGTGCATTGGCGCTCGCGGGCGCCGCCATCGCGTCGGTTTCCTTCGCAGGTGTCGGACACGTGCATGGCTTGCTGCCGAACGTCGCACCCAGCCTGCTGCTATGCCTGCACCTGCTGTGCGCAGCTTTTTGGCTGGGCGCATTGGCGCCGCTGCTGATCACCGCCCGCGACCACAACGAATCGCAAATCGCCGCGGTGGCCGCGCGTTTCGGTAAGTGGGCGCTCGGTGTCGTGGTAGTGCTGTTGAGCGCTGGGGCGAGTCTCCTATGGATACTGATTCGCGACGCAGCGCAATTCTGGAACAGTGATTACGGCCGAATGATGGCCATCAAGCTGCTCTTCGTCGCCGCGCTGTTGGGCATTGCCGGACTGAACAAGCTGTACCTGACACCCAGGCTTCTGCAAGGGCATTCAAAGGCCTTCGTCCAGTTTCGACGTTCCGTGCAGACAGAGATGGTCCTCGGCGCGCTGATTTTGCTGATCACTGCGACGTTTACGACCGTGACAGGACCACCGCGATGAGCCGCGCGACCTGATGGGCCCGTGATGGGCCCGAACCTCAAGGCGGCCCGGCGTAGTCGACGTAAAGAGTTGCGCGCGTTCCGGAGACGCATGCTTCCACTTCGAATGCAGAACGTATCAATGCAGGTGTCAGCGTCATCTCGGTGGCTCCGTCGCCCTGCACACGGCCATTCGCCAGCGCGAAGATGCGGCTGGCATAGCGGCCCGCAAGCGTCAGGTCGTGCAGAGAGGCGATCACCAGCTTGCCGCTGCCCGCCAGTCCCTGCAGACGCCGTGCGGTATCCAGGGCATGTTTGGGGTCGAGACCGGCAATGGGTTCATCGACAATCAGCACGTCGGGATTGGCGACCAACGCCCGCGCCAGCATGGCTCGCGCAAGTTCGCCGCCCGACAGCGTTGTGGCAGGCTGCAGGCGGTGGTCGAGCAAATCGCAGGCCTGCAGCGCCTGCGTGATCGAAGGGCCGAAACTCGAGGGTAATCCGCCGAAGGCCGGCAGCGTCGGCGTCAATCCCAGCGCCACCAAGCGCTCCACTGAAATGGGCCATTCGCAACGAGGATTCTGCGGCAGATACGCGCGCCGTTGCGCCAATTTCATCCCGGAGAGCCCGTGCACAGAGGCGCCATCCAGCAGCACCGTACCGGCATCGGGTTTCAACAACCCTGCCAGAACTGACAGCAACGTTGACTTACCCGCGCCGTTTGCGCCGATGACGGCGATGAAATCTCCGGACTCTGCATGCAGCGAGACATTTTCCAGAATCGTGCGCCCTCCCCGCCGCACGCAGATCTGCGTTGCGTCCAAGATACTCATGAGCCGCCGCGCATCGCCTGCAGGAGGCTGGCGCGCAGCGCCACCGCCGCATCCGCGCTCTCCACCACTCCGCAGCTATAAAGCGCGCCGGGATAGGTCACCCTTCGCCGCGCATACAATTCCAGAATCACCGGGTGCAGCGCCAGATCGGTGTTGCGCCCGGGCGTGTCGGTAATATGGCTGGCGTAGGCAAGGATGTCCGGATGCGCCATGAGCAACTGCTCCACATCGAACGAAGTGTAGGCGCTGTCCAGGGAAGCCGCGATGTTGATGCCGCCCGCCGCTCTTAGAATGGAATCGAACATGGTTCCTCTGCCCGGAATCGCGCCGCCCTCACCCCATGCCGCGACGCGGATGCTCCGCGGCGGCCGGGAGTTCGCCAACTCGTGCAAGGTCGAATCCATTTTCGCAATGAGGGCCTCGCCCACTTCGTCCCTGCCGAGCGCGTGGGCCACTTGCCGGGTGACCGCACGGATCTCATTGAAATCCGCCGCCGGCGGAACTTCGAGCAATGGCAGATGCATCTTTTTCAACAGCGATCGCGCGGCGGGCGTGGTGTATGTCCCGGCAAGGACCAGATCTGGCTTCTCGGCAAGAACCTCCTCGACCGTTCCCCAATTGACGGGCACTTTCGCAGCTTGCGGCCACTGATAGGAATTGCTGGGATCGCGCGAGTAATACGTGACCGAAGCAATGCGCTGCGGCGGCAACAGTTCCAGCAGCAAATCGTCGGTACACATGCTGAGCGACATCACATGCTGAGGCCCCGGGGCCGTAGCGGCCGGCGTCGCGCCGAGCGGTGTCGAACTGGGCAGCCCCGAACTGGGCAGCCCCGAGCTGGGCAGCGCCGAGCCGAGCAGCCCGGATCCAAGCATTATCAGGATCGCGCCGTTCACGATTCAGTCGAATTTGCTGAAATCAGGCGCACGCCGCTCTGAAAATGCGCTAAAGGCTTCTTTGAACTCTGCGGACTTCAGTTGGCGCACGAAATGCCCGGTCTCTTCGCTCATTCGAGCCAGCATTGGCGGTTGATCGCGCATCAGCAATTTCGTCGCGACGACGGAAGCGGGTGCGCGAGCCGCGATGGCAATGGCGGTGGCGCGCGCCACCGCATGCAGCTCAACAAGCGGCACTGCGCGGTTCGCCATGCCCCAGCTGACCGCCTTTTCCGCGCTTACCGGTTCGCCGAGCACGAACATTTCAAACGCACGGACATGGCCGATGCGCAACGGCATCAGCAGGCTCGAGCCTGCTTCGGGAACCAGCGCCAGATTCACGAAAGGAGCGACCAGCAGCGCGTCGTCGGCGACGAAGACCATATCGCAATGTAGCAGCATCGTTACGCCGACACCCACCGCCCGACCGTTTACCGCCGCCACGATCGGCGTCCGGGCTCGAGCCAACGCGGGCAGCAGCGGATTGGCGTCCTCGGGTTTGGGCGCCGTGGTGGCATTGCCGACGGCGGCAAAATCGGCCAGATCGTTTCCCGCGGTAAACATGTCCCCGTTGGCCTTGATCAAAATGCAGCGGATATTCGGATCCGCATCGGCATTCGCGATTTCCGTCGCGAGAGTGCTGTACATGGCGCGAGTGAGGGCATTCTTCTTGTCCGGGCGGTTCAACGTGAGAATCAAGAGTTTTTCGGACTTTTCAACCAAAACATGCTGTGTCACAAGAGTTCTCCTTGTCTGTTACGGCGCTGTCTTGCGCAACCGCACGACGAGCCAAAAGAAAAATGGTGTCCCAATCAGGCTGGTCAATACTCCGAGCTTCATTTCGGTTCAAATGTGGATCAATCGGGTCGCTACATCGGCAAACAGCAGCAGCAGCGCGCCGCTCAATGCGGCCGGCAGCAGTATGCGGCTCGGCTGATGTCCCATCAGCGGGCGCACCAGATGCGGCGCAACGAGTCCGATGAAGCCGACGACCCCCGTCACCGCGGTGGAGGCCCCAACGGCCAATGCCGTGCCGAATACCGCCAAAAGGTACAGCCGTCGCAGATCGACGCCCAAGCTCTGCGCCTGCGCCTCGCCCAATGTCAGCGCATCGATTCCACGGGCGGTGAACAGCAGCATCATGCACCCAAGCAAGATGAATGGCGTCACCAGGAATACCTGCGCCCAGCTGCGGTCTGCCAGAGAACCCATCAACCACGTCATGATTTCGTATGCTGCGTACGGGTTGGGAGCAAGGTTGAGGGCCAAGGAGATCCCGGCCGCGGCCAGCGCCGACACCGCAGCGCCCGCCAGCACCAGGGTAATTGTGCCGCCCCCGCGGCCAAGCGCGAACGTCACCGCGCTGGCGAGCAGAGCGCCGATCAACCCCAGAAGCGGTGCGGCGGTCGTGAAATGCGTGGCCAGGCCAAAATACACGGCGATGACGGCGCCAAGTGCGGCGCCGGCGGAAACCCCGAGCAACCCGGGTTCAGCGAGGGGATTGCGCGTCACCCCCTGCAGCACCGCGCCCGATAATCCGAGAGCGGTCCCGACCTCCAAGGCGAGAATGGCGCGCGGCAGTCTCAATTGCGTAATGATTGTCGCCGCCAGATTTGCATCGGGTGACCAGAGCCCGTGCCACACCTCGCCCAGCGGCAACCAAACACGACCCGCCAGAAGAGAGATCGCGAACATCAGGGCGAGCAGCAGCAAGAGCGAGCCATTGACCAGCCAACCTCGGTATATGGGTGATTTGATTGCCGACGACGTGATCATGGACCGCTGTTACGCATAGCTCCTGCTGACAAACCAAAATACCCCCAGCGCCACGAGAAATGTCGAGGCCACGTCGACGACGATGGGGCGCGGCAGTGCGAGATGCAGTTTTCGCAAGGCCACGACCAGCATTGTCGCTCCGATGACCAGTGCCAGCTGGCCGGCTTCAACTCCCAGATTGAAACCGACCAGCAGCTCAGCCAATCGCTCTGTGGGCAGCTGCAGCTCCAGCAAGTCCGCGGCAAAACCGAAACCATGAATCAGGCCGAACACTAGCGTAATGAGCACGCGCAATCGACCTGCGTCGCGAATATTGCCTGAAATGAGCAGATAGTTTGCCGTGAACAACCCCGAACCGAGCAGCAGCAAGCTCGGCAAACCGCCGAAACCGAGGAATTGAAACACAGCCATGAGGCCCAAACTCACGGCCGCCCCCAGCGCGACCAACCTGGGCTTTCGGGTTTGAACGACGATGTTTTCCGCACCGATCAGCGCAATGGTGAGAGCGACCAAGGCATCGATATATTCAGCGTGCGGCCTGAGCACCCCGGTGACTGCCAGTGCAAGCGTCAAGCTGTGGCCGATGGTAAACCCGGTCACGACAAAAACGAGATCTCGCAGACGGCGGGATATCAGCACCAACCCCAGGAGAAACGACATGTGATCGACACCGCTGAAAATATGCATCGTCCCCATGCGTACGAATTCGAAGAAACTCGCATTCTTCAGACGGCTGCCCTCGCCACCGGTCACGTCCACCGTTTGATGATCATTGGTTATCAACTGTTCGGTAAATTCCCCGGTCGCGGCGTTTTGCACCTGCGCAAAGTTCGTGTGACTGGGAACCAAATCAAAAAAGGCGCCGGAATGTATCTGCAAATTCGCGGCCGAATCGCATTTGAATGTGAAATCGAATTTGCGAAATCCGGCGAGCGCCGCCAGCGGTTGCACCGGGGGAACGAGCAGGCAGCGTTTTCCGTCCGCAACGGCGTATGTCTTCCGGGCGAGGTACTCGCTCAGACGGGCTGCGCTGACGGGGGTCGCGTCGGCTGCGAGCCGATCGGCTTCGATTTCGGGAATCGTGACGATGAGGTCGACGAATTGGCCGTTTATTTCCCAGACCGAATGCGACTGGCTGCGGGTATGCGAATCGGCCGGCAGCGCCGCAAGCGCAACCGTCAGGATCAAGCAGAGGAGCGCGGACGACTTCAACGCAAGTCGTCTGCGACGCGCACATTGGCGCGTTTGCGAAGGAATGACTCGTCGCCGGCTTTCAATTGCTCGATGGCTTGATTGCGATAATCGCTCAGCACCTGCGGACGTGCCTTGGCGAAGTCAATGGGCACGGGCCGTTTGTTCTTGACCATGTAGAGAACGTGTATCCCGTCGCTCAGTGAAATGGGTGAGGACACCCCGCCGTCCGGCAATTCCCGGGCAATTGCGAAAAGCTGATCGCCGAGATGCAGCTTGGCGGCAAAATAGAATTCATCACCCTTGGTTTTGCCTGACTCATGTCCTTGCACTACATCGCGAACATCCATGATTCCCTCGCTGACGTAGCGCTCGGGGTGCTGCGCGTAAAATTCACGCAAGGCAGCCTCGCTGGGCTGGGCGGTAATGGCATTTTCAGAGATTTCCAGCTCGACCGCGTTCACCAGCGCGCTGCGCACCTCCGGGTCGGACGAAGCCAGATCCAGCTCCTTGCCGCGCTGAACGAACAGTTCTTCCCGGATCATGTCGTTCAAGACTTTCTGCCGCTGCTCGCGGGTCGCATGGCTCAAATCGACGCCGTACAGAGTCTGCAGAAGCATGAGGAAATCGCCCCGCGAAATCGGTTGCTGATTCACCAGCGCCACGTCCTCGGCCGGAACCCACAGCGTCGACGCGCCGTGCGCCGTGAACAGTGCGTATCCGGCTAAACCTAAGCCCGCCAGCGCACCCATCGTCATGAGCACGAACGAGCGCCTGCTGCTTACCTGCGTCGGATCGCGCCAGGTCCCGGTCTTTGCTTGGCTGTCAGTCTGCATTCGGTAGTTCATCGCGGTGCGAAATCGAGTAGACGTACACCGCCGTTTCGCGGATGTCTGCCGCACTCATCTTTTTGATCCACGCGGGGCACACGCCTTGGCGCCCGTAGGCGATCGAAAGGAAAAGCGCCTCTCGGCTGCCGTCGCCGTACAGCGTGATGCCATCAGTCAAATCCGGCGCACCAATCGCCGCATCGCCTTTGGCGTCGAGCGAATGGCAGTCATAGCAGCCCGCATCGCCGCTGTACAAGGCGGCTCCGCGGACCGCCGCCGCCGCGTCGGCGGTCCGGCCCTCCTGCCGAAACAGAAACTCGATCAGATCGCCGATTTCGCCCGGCGTCAGCGGCTTTATGTTCTGGTCGGCCGGGTTCGGGTGTGGCCGCGCATACGCGGGCATGATTGCCAGGCTCCACGCCCTCGAATTGCGGGAACGAATCCCGTACTCGATGATTTGTTCGATGTCCGCTACACGCCCGCTGCCGTACAGCCAATCGCCATCGGTCAAATCCGGCACACCCGTGACCGGATTTCCGGCGCCCGAAACGCCGTGGCACGCGGCGCAATGATTCATGAACAGAGGCCGGCCGCGGCGGATGGCAAATCGCAGCAACGC
>Ga0210406_10005988_pt1 | contig 12647 bp, 11 predicted proteins | sample IncBWC30MmetaG_FD_155454 | JGI IMG/M metagenome (GOLD analysis project Ga0210406, IMG submission 155454) | Forest soil microbial communities from Barre Woods Harvard Forest LTER site, Petersham, Massachusetts, United States - Inc-BW-C-30-M | ecosystem: Environmental > Terrestrial > Soil >...
GGTCGCGAAACCACAGAGGACGATGCACGCGCCCACGGCTTCCAGGGGACAGAAGCGGATCCCGGCCCAAACCAGGAACGGCACACAGAGAAAGAGTGGCGTATCTACCCGGTCACTGAAGACACCTGCCGGACCGAAGGTGATCACACAAACGATGCTGAGCCCAATCGACAGAACACCCATTTCAACGAGCTCGGTCAAGTGCAGCGGTTGGTGCTTGCCGTTTAAGAGCAGGATGAGAAAGGGCGTGAGCACCAGCACTCCCAGCGCGTGGCCGGCCCACCAGGCGGCGAACATGGAAAGGATTTCGGGCCGGCTGAGCCCAGCAGGTCCGCCGAGAACGCTCGTCCCGACGATCGGACTGACAAGTGTCGCCAGAGCGCCCGCAAGCAGGGAAAAACGCAAGACATCCGCGGACCGGGAAAAGGCTTTGGCACCCCCGGCAAAGCGGTCGACCAGGTAGCCGCCCAGCAACGCCTCCGCAGTATTTCCCGCGGCGATGGTAAGGGCTCCCAGCAGCGGCACGGAAGAGGTGAGCTCAACCATCAGGGAGGCCAGATAAATGACTGGGGCAATGCGGCGGCCCTTCAGAAGCACGGCGGCCAGAGCGATGCCGGCCGGCAGCCAAATCACTCCCATGGAAGTCTGCGAGTGAATCAATCGCAGTTCAAATCGGGCCGACACTGCGTAAGCGAAAAAGACGAGAAGCACGATGCCCAGGTCGCGGCCAACGGACGACTTCGTTGGCTCACCTTGTAAACTCGACGATTCCGTAGAAGAGAGAGCGCGCATATCCACCCAATTGCTCTGCGTTCATGCAGACCAATGCAAATAAAACCGTACCTACAATATCGTACCGGGGACTTGGAATCTATAATGCGAGCGAATTAACCAATTGTATACAGTTTTCGCGGGGACAAAGCAACTGGAAAAGGGCCGAAATTAGAAACAATTAATGATTTTGAGGGAGAATCGGCTGCCTTTTCCGGCTTTCCGCGAGATCTGGGATCAGGTTCAGTTTAGAGGGCCGTCAGGGAGAGGGAATGGTAGGATTTTGAAGCGGCGCCTGTCGGGACCGCCGTCCCGACTCCGTTCGGACAGGAGAGCTTTCAATGCGCTGGACACCTGGCGGTACAAGCGACGATATTGACGATCGCCGAGATCAAGACGATGGGGGTGGAGGCGGTGGAGGATTCGGCTTCGGCGGGATGCACATCGGGCTGGGCGGCCTGGTGGTCCTATTCATCCTGAGTCTTGTCTTCAAACAAAACTTCTTCGCCCTGTTGGGAGGCGGCGCCACTGCGCCCGTTACCACAACCGTCCACCGGCCCAATCCGGCGCGCGACGAAGCAGAAAAGCCCCTGGTGAAATTCGTCTCCTTCGTGCTGGACGACACGCAGAAAACCTGGGAACAGCTGTTGCCGCAACAGGAGGGAGTCCCCTATCGCCACGCGAGGCTCGTGCTGTTTCGCAATCATACGCAATCCGGCTGCGGGGGAGCCGAATCAGCCACGGGGCCCTTCTATTGCCCGGCCGATGAAAGGGTGTACATCGACCTGGGATTTTATGATGAATTGAAACGGCGGTTCGGGGCGCCGGGTGAATTCGCGCAGGCTTATGTGCTGGCGCACGAGGTCGGCCACCACGTTCAGAAGATCCTTGGCATAGAGAGCAGAGTGCAGCAATTGCAGAGAAGCAATCCAGCGGCGGCGAATCCTTTGTCCGTGAAGACGGAGCTGCAAGCGGATTGCTTCGCGGGCATTTGGGCCCACTCCACGCAGCAGCGTGGATTGCTGGAAGCCGGAGACGTGGAGTCCGCCTTGCATGCGGCCGCGGCGGTTGGCGACGATCACATCCAGCAAATGACGCGGGGGCGCGTCCAACCGGAAACGTTCACGCATGGCAGCTCGCAGCAGCGCATGGAGTGGTTCAACAAGGGTTTGAACAGCGGCTCCATCGCGGCTTGCAACACATTCGCAAAACAATAACCGGGGAATTGTCGGCGCTGGATTGGTTTCTCGCTGCGCAATCAGCCGGAGGGCGGCAGGATGCGCGGACCGGGAACACCTGGATCGCGGGCCTTTTCGACCGCGACCTGCGCGGCTTTCGCCTTCTGGGGATCAATCCACGCATCCTGAGTGACAAATGTGGTTTGAGTTGGCAGGGCCACAACGGCGCCTGCTTTCTCGATCGTGTCCATTATTTTCAGAAGCAGTTGCTCCTGCGTCGCCAGGTACGCCGTATATTCGTGCTCCAGGATGTAGCAAAAGATTTCCACCTCCAGCGCATACTCGGCAAAACGCAGAAACCTCACTCGCGCGGTAGAGTCCTCGACTTTCGGATCTTCCATCAGAAGCTCTTGGATTTGCCCGAGCACGTAGCGCACGTGATCGGGCGAAAGGTCGTAGCGCAGGCGAATCATCTGCTGGCACAGAAATTTGTCGCGGAACCGCAGATTTTCCACGACAGCCGAGGCCATGATGCCGTTCGGAATCGAGAGCAGGGTACGCTCGGCGGTCCGCAACCGGGTGGAGCGCAAACCGATGTCTTCGACCACGCCTGTTTGGTTGTTGATACGGCAGGTGTCGCCGATCTGGATGACTTTGTCGAAAAGAATGGAAACCCCGCCGAACATATTTTCAAAAGTCTTTTGCGCGCCGAGGCCGAGGGCAAGACTGCCGATTCCGATGCCGGCAACCGCCGTGGAAACATCCACGCCGAGATTCTTAAGGACCAGCAGGGTCACCAACAAAAAAATGGAAGCCTGGGTAAAGCGCCGGATGAGCGACACGATGGAGCGCTCGGCCAGCATCCCCCGCTTCGTAAAGCTGGAACCGATGCGCGAAGCAATACCCCGGATAATGCGCGTGAGGATCCAATAAAAGTCGAACGCCAGAAAAACCCACACAACCTTGCGGTAATAGAGCCGGTAAAGCAGTGATGTCCCGATATAGCCGACAAAGATATAGTGGGACACGATCGCGATCGTCAGCGTGATCGGATCCACCTGAAAGAATTTCTGCGGCCCGAGCGGCGGCTTATTTCTGGCCTTCCGCGAACGGTTCGCCAGGAATGTAATCAGCATCGTGATCAGCCGGCCGCCAAGCAGGGCGACGGGCAGAAACACCGCGATGGCGATCCACTGCCAGAGCGGCATGAACAGGAGCCGGTGCGATACCAATGTTTGAGGGATCTTTTTCTCGATCTCCGGGAAGGTCAGCGATTCGAACATTTCCGGAACGTGGTCCAGCGTGGATCGAGAAAAATACCAAAGCTTGCGCCCGCGCTCGTCTTCCAGACGAATCAACTGGACGGGGAACTTATCGGTGGTTCCCAGCGCGCCCGTGATCTTCTCCTGGTCTGGGGGCAGGCCGTCGTCGAGACGTCCGAGCGGGTCGCGGCTGGTTAGCTCCAGAGCGCCCGCGAATTTCTGATTGAAGATCGCCAACAGCTGGGCCGCGAGCTCTTCATCATTCTGTTCCGAATGGTGCCGGCGGCTCGGCGGTGGCTGGAAATATTCCACCGCCTTGGCGTACTGTTCCTCCTGCGCCGCTTTAATGAATCCCAACAGCGTGCCCTGGGGAGTTTCGCGGCCCAGCGGATCGGTCGGGACCGCGGGTTCCTGATGCGCGGCCGGCGCCGGCTGCGGTGTGGTGAGGCCCGGAATTTGCGGAAGGGCCGCAGCCGAGGAACAAAGCAGGAAGGCAAGCAAGAGCAGCGGCCGGCGAACAAGCATAGTCGAAACTCCGTGGAAACGGTTCATTCTAGCCGCTAGGACGACGCAAGAGAAGGCGGAACGCTCCGCGTGGCGACGCCGAAATGTTCGTGATACTGACGGAGCAGGAACTGGTCGGTCATCCCGGCAATGTAATCGCAAACCACAAAATGGCGGGCAATCTGTTGCGCGGCTTGCTCCTGCGATTCGGGCATCGAGTCGCGCTGCTGAAGGTAATAGGTAAACAGCTCGGCCAGGCAGGCGACGGAACGCTGAGAATCCTCGGTGATGAGCGGATGGTCATAAATGTGCGCGAAGAGGAAGCCCTTCAGTTGGGCATTTTGCGCGCGGGCCGTTTCGCTGAATCGCGCCAGCCGTGCGGGAACGCCGCGGATTTCGTCCGCGGTTCGCACGCCGGATTGCCGGACAAGCGTATGCGTGTTGGTGATGAGGTCGCTTACCAGGTGATCGATCACCTGGCGCAGCGCTTCATTGAATTTCAGGCGCATCCGAGCGCCGGGATGCGCCGCCTCGATCCTGGCGTAAAAGTCCGCGAAAAAGGGGACTTCGTCTCGCAGCGCATCCAGATCGAGCAGATTGGCTTCCAGCGCGTCGTCGAGGTCGGCGGAGTTGTAAGCGATCTCGTCGACCCAGTCGATGAGTTGCGATTCGAGGGGCGGGCGCAGGTCGAGCAGATACTCGGACAACTCCGGATGCGAGATGGAAGAGTAATCCTTGGAATGCTTCACGATGCCTTCGCGGACTTCAAAGGTGAGATTCAGGCCGTCGAACCCGATATAACGATGCTCGAAATGCTCCACGATGCGAAGCGCATGCAGGTTGTGATCAAAGCCGCTGCCGTGGGCGCGCATCAGCTCGTCCAGTTTTCGCTCGCCGGCGTGCCCGAAGGGTGGGTGGCCAATATCGTGCACCAGGGCTAGCGCCTCAACAAGCTCCGTGTTGATCCGCAAGGCGGCGGCCACTGTGCGGGCAATCTGCGCGACTTCGAGCGTGTGTGTGAGTCGATTGCGAAAGTGGTCGGAGAAGCGGGTGCTGAAAACCTGGGTCTTCGCTTCGAGCCGCCGGAACGCCCGGGAATGGATGATGCGGTCGCGATCGCGCGCATATTCGCTGCGGTAGGCATGTGCGGACTCAGGAAACCGCCGGCCGCGCGAGGCTGCTGTTTCCACAGCCCAGGGAGCGTAAGTGCGAAGCGTTTCGATTGCCGAAACCTCCGGAGGTCAGGCGGCGCCCTGGCGTATCAGGATTGCGGTGCGAGCTGGCCCAGCCCGCGGTCGGCTTCATCGGCGACGCTCGTGTTCGGATAATCTTTCTTGATCTGCTCGTAGAGCGTGACCGCCTCTTTCGGATTGGTCTGCCGGAGTATGCCGGCGAGCTCCAGCAGCACGAGCGGCTTCGGAACCAGGATCGAGCCGGAGTTGGAAAGACTGCGGAGAATCGGAATGGCCTGATCATTTTTACCGGTTCGCTCGGCGATCAAGGCTTTTTGAAAATTAGCCAACGCCGCAAGTTCCTTATCCGAATCGGTCTCGAGCCTCTTGAGCTCCTCCGAAGCCTGATTCAGCTTGTCCAGGTCCATCAGGCAGAGAGCGGAATAGTAGCGTGCCAGCCGGCCCGGATTCGTCTTGGGATATTTTGCAGCAACGCTGGCCAGCCGGACCTCGGCATCCTGAGAACGTTGCGCCGGGTCCACGTAGGAAATCTCTCCCGGCAGGCTCGGCTGGCCGGGGAGCAGGGTCGGCGCGTTGAAGATTTTCATGGCGTCGTCGAGCGCGGCTTGGGCCTGCGCCGTCTGGCGATCGTTGTAAATCTTCCAGCCGTAATAGCCGGCCAAAAGAACAATGGCAACTAGGATCGCGATCGAGGCAATGCGAGTGTGCGAAAGGACCGCCTCGGCTCCATGTTCAATCGTTTCCCGGACCCGGTCGTGTTTCAGCTCTTTACGCGAAATATGGTCGGACACAAGCACTCTCCTGCCTGATTTGGAAACCTCAATCGTAGCATAACTGAAGAGCGCTGGACGTCCGGCCGGTAACCCTTGCTGCAAGGCCCGGCGCGGTTGGCTGCATCATGCGCGACGGTCGTGGTAATTTTGAAGGATGCAGACAGGTTGTATCCATTGCGGCCAGCAGCACCTGCTGAAGGATGATGCGGTCGCCAAGCATCCGAAGGTCAGCTTTCGTTGCACCAAGTGCGGCCTGACGACCATTGTGGAGGTGAAGCGTACCGTTGACCAGACGGTGGTCATTTCGCCGATGCCCTCCTTTGCGCGGGCGGATGCCTCCACGCAGCGGTTGCGGCTGCTTGCCGTGGACGACGGGCTCCGCCTGCCAGAGGGTATTGAGGTCGTATTGACGATAGAAAGCGGCCCGGGGGCCAACAAGAGTTTTACGCTCAGCAAAGCGCGTACGGTGATCGGCCGCAAGGGAGCGGACATTGCCCTGGAAGACCCGGAGATTTCCCGGCACCACTGCGTCGTCGAAGTGCGAGAGCGCACCATTAATTTGAAAGATCTCGATTCGACCAATGGCACCTTCTTTGAAGGAGAGCGTGCGCGCGCCGCGCTTTTGCAGGAAGGCGCGATCTTCCGCATCGGCAGCAGCCTGATCCGGGTCACATTCAAGCAGAAGTAAATCAACAATATTCCGCAATCACCGGCATCCCTCGTTGCGGCCCGCGGCGCGTGTGAGATACTGGCGCGGGCAAACAGCCTCTCCGAACACAAATGAATCGGCTAAGCATTTGCGTCATTACCCTTAACGAAGCACACGACCTGCCGCGTCTGCTGAAATCGGTGCAAGGCATCGCGGAAGAAATTGTTGTGGTGGATTCCGGCAGCACGGATGCCACGGTGGAGATTGCCCGGGCCGCGGGCTCGCGCGTCCTGACGCGCGCATGGACGAACTACGCGGAGCAGAAGAATTATGCGGCCGCGCAGGCAAGTGAAGATTGGATATTGCTGTTGGACGGCGACGAAGCGCTTAGCGGGGAATTGCGGGAATCGATTTTGCAATGGAAAGCCGGGGTCCCGCGGTTCCCAGTCTATGAAATAGCAAGGCTGGCGTGGTTTCTCGGCGCCTGGATTCGCCACTCGCGCTGGTATCCGGACTGGCAAAGGCGCCTCTACAATCGCCGCAAGGCGCAATTTTCCGGTGCGATTCACGAATCGCTTCAATTTCTGGGTGAAGTTGGGCGATTGCGCGGAGACTTGCTCCACTACACAGTTCGCAATCTGCAGGAACAGCGGAACAAGAGCGACGAATATTCCACGCTATCCGCGCGCGCCATGTTCGAAAACGGCCGAAGGGACTGGCGGGCGGCGAAATGGTTTGCAACGCCCTGGACGTGGTTTCGTTATTTTGTGCTCGGTGCCGGATTTCTGGATGGTTACCGGGGATTCGTGATTGCGCGTTCGGCGGCGCAGACCGTGTGGCTGAAGTACACAAAGCTTGGCGAACTTGTCGAGCAGGCGGCGAGGGAAAAAGAATAGAATCTTCTGCGCACCACACTTCCTTTTGTCAGCGTCCGCAATTTGTGTTCGCGCCGATCAATCCGGATACCCGTGAGGAAATTTCTTCCGCCACTCCCACGCTGACTGGATGATTGCCTCCAGCGAAGAGTGTTTCGGTTCCCATCCCAGCATGCGCTTCAGCTTCTCATTGCTGGCCACAAGGATGGCGGGGTCTCCTGGGCGCCGGGGAGAAAGTTTGTGCGGCACTTTCCGGCCGGTGACGCGCTCGGCCACCTGCACAACCTGAAGATTCGAGTAGCCGCTGGTGGTGCCCACGTTGAAGGCCTCGCCAGGGACGCGCTCGATTTCTTCCAGCGCGAGCACGTGGGACTCCGCGATATCCAGGACGTGAATAAAGTCGCGGACGCAGGTCCCGTCCGGCGTCGGATAATCGAATCCAAAAATTTCCATCTCCGGCAAGTTGCCGAGCGCTGTATCCAGAACCCGGGGAATCAGGTGTGTTTCCACACGATGATTTTCGCCGCGCTCCTCGCTGGCCCCGGCGGCGTTGAAATAGCGCACGGTGACATATTTGAGCCCGGTGTAGGCCCGGTAGTCTGCAAGGATTTCTTCGAACCGCAACTTGGATTTTCCGTAGGGATTGATCGGCGCTTTCCGGTGATCTTCGGGGATGGGTACGACCTCCGGCTCTCCGTAAGTCGCCGCGGTGGAGGAAAAAATGAGTTTGTCCACGCCGTGCCGCACCATCGCATCCAGCAGATTGACGCCGCAGCCGACATTGGCCGCATAAAATGTGCTGGGCTCGCGAACCGACTTCGCCACCAACGCCTCCCCGGCGAAATGCATCACCGCGTGAATCTTGTGCGTGGCGAACACTTTTTCTAATTGCGGGCGGTCGGCCAGGTCGGCCTGAACGAAAACGGCGGCTGCGGGAACGGCCGCGCGATGGCCTTCCTGAAGATTGTCCAGAGCGATCACGCGATGGCCGCGGTCGAGCAATACCTCCGAGCAGATGCTTCCGATATATCCGGCGCCGCCGGTCACAAGAATATTCAACGAAAATCCTCCACGTCATGGGGATCGAACGTCAACGTTCGAGTATACAGCCGAACGGCGATTGTTCCGCTGAGTAGTGCCTTCGTCAAAAGATGAAGCGAGAGGAGAACGGACGCAGATATTAGACAGCATCGGAGCATCGAACGAGTCCAGAGTTCAGGCCCACTGTGTTGCAAACCATGAAACGCAAAAAGCAAAAGCGCCGAACAGGTCCTTTACCTCCTGTGCGGCGCTTTCACGTACAAACTTTGCGCTAGTAATGTATTCCCTGTAAGAATGTTCCAGCAGTTCCCTCCTGTCCGCTCGCCGGGATCCGTCAAGCTAATTTGTAGATTCGACTACCCATCGTCCTTTTGTTTCGAGAAACTCCACCCCCACCGCGTAGCCGTCGCCACGCAGCGGATGGCAGTAGGCCACCCGAGCTTCAGAACGAAATTCTCCTGTGCGCGACGCCAGCACCAGCGGCGCACCTGTTTCCCAGCGCCGCACGCTGACTACGCGCGCGCCCTTGGCGCTGACGTTTTCCGTAAACGTCGCTTCCATGCCGGGCAAATGCCGATGGCCGTCGAGAACGACGGGAATCTCCATCGGGATGCGATTTTCGCGACGGTTGAAGGGGTGAATATTCCTGGGAGGCATTATTCGTCATCCTCACAGGCACGCGGCAATGCGCGTGATGGAATTCATGGGATTCCCGCGATGCTTCATGCGGTAGAGCGCGCGATCGGCTGCGCCCAAAAGCTTTTCGGCGGAGTCGCCGTCTTCGGGAAACGCGGCAATCCCGGCGCTAACGGAAAGCCTGGGCTCTTCGTTTTCCAGGGACAAGCGCTCGCGGATGCGCGCGCCGACGCGGGAAGCGATTTCCTTCGGCGCTTCGGGTAGAACCAGCGCGAACTCGTCTCCGCCGTAACGCGCGGGCGTATCAATGGCCCGCGAATGGTGCTTCAGCGTTTTTCCCAGGCGAACCAGCGCGCGGCTGCCGACAAGGTGCCCGTACCGATCGTTGATCGCTTTCAGGCCATCCATATCGAGCAGCACGATGCTGAAAGGCCGCTGCGTCCGGCGTGAGCGATCGAGTTCCGACTCAATTACCGCGATTAACCGGCGGTAGTTGGCAAGTCCCGTGAGCGGATCGCTGACCGCCATGGAGCGCACCTGATCAAACAGGCGAGCCTGGTCGATCAATGCGGCGCCCAGCATGATCGCGTAGCTGGCTACTTTGTTCAGTTCAGCAAAAAAGAATGGGCCATCGAACAGACGCTGAGAAAAAAGCGCCGCGGCGTGGCAGCCGGCGTTTAGAAGTGCAACGAGGAACAGCGAGTAATCGTAAAGCGAAGCGTCGCTCTCATTTTTCTTTTCCGTCTGATAGCGCTTGTAGAAAAACAGAGCGGCCATGGCAAACAGTCCGCCGGGCAGAAGTTCCCAGGGACGCGAGAAGAGTGCGCCGGTCTGGGCCACCGGTGCTGCCGGGGCGGCCATAAAGGCGGCGCTGGTGATGTACGCTGCGGCGGCGACCACAAAAAGCGCGCCGGCAGTTTCGCGGCTGGGTTGGCGCGCTGTGGGAATGAATCGCTCCACGGCGAGCGCGGCCAGGAGAAGCACCGCAAGCATCGTGCGCCCAACCATCCAGCCCATGGGCACATGAGAGAGAGCAACCGTGCCCGAGCGAAGAAGGCTATTCAATCCGAAAAAGCCGATCGTCTCGATCATTCCAGAGAGGACAAAGCCGAATGCGAGGATCAAGGCAATGCGGTCATGCGTGCCACGGAAACGAACCAGCGCGTTCGCGGCATAGCAGAAACAGAGGAGCGAACCGCCCACTTCCAGATACAAGTAGTTTGTTGGCGCTCCGAAGACGTGTGTTTGCCGGGAATAATAGACGACAAAGAGGTAAAGGGCTCCGAGAACGCCATAGGCAAAAGCGGGCAGATTTCCGCGCTCTTTGCGGAACAACCCCGTGATTGGCCCCCTATCGCCCAAAACAACCCCCAAATGCCGGAGAAAACCGGACAGAGCCTGAAATAGCACGTCCATGCCCTTTTCCGGCGGTTCTCAGCGCGACTATAAGCTTATGAAAATAATGGGATTGCAAGTCCGGGTAAAAAAACAGAGGAAAGACTGAGACTGGAAACGAGACAGAATTGACCTTCGTCTCATCCTTAATTGGAACACTATCGTTAATGTATCCAGAGAGTTAGCAGGGGTTTAGGCACTATCGTCCCGAAAATAGGCAAAGTCTCATGCTGAGACAGTCTCAAACTGCGCTGAGTCAGTGTTTCTCAGGGTTTTGGGGGTAAATCACGGGCTTCTACGACGGAAGTGAAAGGTTGACGCTTGTGGGTACCGTCGCAAAAAGGTGTGTTCCCGGTATGCCCACATCGGCAGAACGTGACCGCGGTGCGCCCGCCCAAACCAAATTCCTTGCCATCCTGATCCACGACCGAGAAGTCGCCTTCCACGCGCAGTGGGCCGTTATTGAAAACTATGACTTTTGTGCCAGCCAAGGAATCCTCCGTTTACAAAATCCGTTGAGACTTTTAGAGACGATTCAAAGATAACGGCGCGAATGGAGAAACACAAGCGAGCGCCAAAGGATTCGCCGGCGTCCATTGACCGCGCTAACCGCCGTTCGTCACTCAATAACGCGGAACGGATGGATCCACTTCCGTGGACCAGGCGAGAATCCCGCCATGCAAATTATAGATTTTTCGGAAACCCGCCTTGCGCAGAAAATCCACTGCTTCCGCCGAACGTTTGCCGCTGCGGCAGTGGGCAACGATTTCGTGCGAGGAATCGAGTTCATGCACGCGGCGCGGAAGTTCCCCAAGCGGGATGAGATGCCCGTTGAGATTGCAAATCTGGTATTCGTGCGGCTCGCGCACATCCAGGATAAACAGATCGTCGCCGCGGTCCAGGCGCTGCTTCAGTTCGCCGGGAGTGATTTCCGGCACGTGCAGATTGCTCTCAGGTTCCTCTTCCCCGCGGATGCCGCAGAATTCGTTGTAGTCGATCAATTTGTGAATGGTGCGATTCGTGCCGCACACCGGGCAGCCGGCATTCTTGCGCAGCTTCAATTCGCGGAATTTCATGGCCAGCGCGTCGAAGAGCACCAGGCGGCCTTCGAGCGAATCGCCGCGGCCCAGAATCAGCTTGATCGTCTCCATTGCCTGCAGCGACCCGATGATGCCCGGAAGCACGCCCAGGACGCCGCCCTCCGCGCACGAAGGCACCAGGCCCGGCGGAGGCGGTTCGGGATACAAGCAGCGGTAGCAGGGGCCCTCAGGCATGCCAAACACTGTGACCTGCCCTTCGAATCGAAAGATGGAGCCGTAAACGTTGGGCTTCCCAAGCAGCACGCAGGCGTCGTTCACCAGGTAGCGCGTAGGGAAATTGTCGGTGCCGTCGACGATGATGTCGTAGTCCTTGAAGAGTTCGAGGGCATTTTCGCTGGTGAGCCGGGTTTCGTAGGTGGTGATCTCAATGTCCGGATTCAGATTGCTCAGGCGCGCGTGGGCCGCCGCTGTCTTCGGTTTGCCGACATCGCTGGTGCCAAACGTAATCTGACGCTGCAGGTTTGTGAAATCCACCACGTCAAAATCCACCAGCCCGATTTTCCCAACGCCTGCCGCGGTGAGATAAAGCCCGAGGGGAGCGCCAAGTCCGCCCGTGCCGATCAGCAGGACTTTGGCGGCTTTCAGCTTGAGCTGACCGTCCATGCCCACTTCGGGCATGATCAAGTGCCGGCTGTAGCGGAGGATCTCTTCGTTGCTAAGGCTCGCCGCCGGCGCCTCCCCGGTCAACGGCTGCGTTTTGGTGGACATGTTGTTTTCCCTAGTTCCATTCTACGCAGGGAGGCCGCTGGAGGAAAGCGCAGAACCTGCCGGCTCCTTGCTCCTCAATGGGTATAGAGGCGTCATAAAAAGCAAGGGCCGCCGAAGCGGCCCCACTATGTTGGAAAAAGAATTTCTCCGGGTACGACGTGCTAGAAGCGGAGATGCAGTGCCAATTGCGCAAATCGCGGGCTTCCAATGGTGTGCTGAATCGTGCCGCCGTGACCGAAAGGCAAAATGCCCGGGGGTGGCGGAACTCGATAGCCGGGTGAAGAGCCACACTGAAAGGTTGTTGTCTGGTCCGGCGGGTTGCAGAACGATGGATTGAAGGCCACGTTGTTGTTGGGAGCATCGAACACCGGGTGGTTGAAGATGTTGAACAGCTGCCCATCGAAGCGCAAGGCAAAGCGTTCCGTCAATTTTGTTTCCTTGAAGACGCTGAAATCGAAACGCGACTGGAACTTTGCCCGGAAGATATTACGCCCGGTCGTGCCGTAGCTTGTCTCGAAGGTGTCGCCCAGCGGCACACCCATCTGTCCCGGTGTAATCAGAG
>Ga0210406_10005990_pt1 | contig 12645 bp, 8 predicted proteins | sample IncBWC30MmetaG_FD_155454 | JGI IMG/M metagenome (GOLD analysis project Ga0210406, IMG submission 155454) | Forest soil microbial communities from Barre Woods Harvard Forest LTER site, Petersham, Massachusetts, United States - Inc-BW-C-30-M | ecosystem: Environmental > Terrestrial > Soil >...
AATGCCCGGCGCATTATCCTTGATTCCTTCGCCGATCACGACTTCGCCGCAGATGTTCATGAGATCGAACATGCCGCGCATCGCATCGCACGCCGCCTCGTCGGCTTTTTCCTTGTCGCCGCGGCCGAGCCAACGGAGGGAATTGAGAGCTGCTGCTTCCGTCGCCCGCACGAAATCCAATTCAATGATGCGCTCGATATCGTGATAGTTTTGTTTGGGAAGACGCAGAGCCACGGAGGTTTAATTCTCATGTATGCTGCAGCCAATGACAAGGTGTAGCGACAGCCGGTCAGCCGCAATTTTGACCCGATGAAGGTGAACGCGCCCCCGAGAGTCACGCTTGATCTTTATGCGGTTTTTTGTTTGGATCGCAGCGTGCCTGCTGATGATCAGGTAACTTCACTCAGTGCCATTGGCGACGGTGCTCATCACGGTCCGGCCGCGTTTACTACTACGCGCTGGAGCGTCGTGCTGGAGGCACAGGGCGAATCGCCGGCGGCACAAGAGGCGCTCGAAAAGCTTTGTCGCACATATTGGCGACCTATTTACAGCTTCGTGCGGCGACAAGGTGCTGGGACTGAGGACGCGGAAGATCTCACCCAGGGTTTCTTCGCTTTATTATTAGAGCGCAAAGATTTTAACACGGTCCGCAAGGAAAAGGGTCGACTTCGTTCTTACCTGCTTGCGTCGGTCAAAAATTTTCTGGCCGACGAGGCGCGCCGTGCGATGGCAATAAAGCGCGGCAAAGGACAGCGCTTGATTCCGTTGGATGAGATTCACGAGCGCGAGGGCATCGATCTTGAGCGCAGCGATCGATTGACCGCCGACCAGATTTACGAACGCCGTTGGGCGTTTACCCTTCTCGAGCAAGTGATGGCGTGTCTGAGGGACGAGTATCGCAGCGCCGGCAATCTGCGCTTCTTCGAGCAGATGAAAAAAATGCTAATGGACGAACCCGACCGGCCGTCGCAAGCCCAGATCGCAACCGAATTCGACATGACGGAGAACGCGGTCAAACAAGCGTTTTACCGATTTCGTCAGCGCTACCAAGTCTTGTTGCGCGAGCAGATCGCCCACACAGTCGCCATGCCCAACGATATCGAAGATGAGCTGCGCCATTTGATTGCTGTGGTCCGCGCGTAGACACAAATTCCACGAATCATCACGAAAATCCTGTCCAAGACACGAATTACACGAATTGGCACAAATTTGAGAGGACTTCGGATGACGTTGATGACCGGATGATACAAGGAGCGGCGATTTCCCAATCGCCGCATCGATTAGTGTAAATTAGTGAAATTAGTATCTGAAATTCTTATCTGGATCGTAGTAAGTTGTGCCTGAACTGCTTTACAAGGGAGAAATTTTTCAACTCGTCGGTCTCCGCATGGAAATTCGTCGCGAATTGGGAAAAGGGCACGACGAAGTCATCTACAAGGACGCTCTAGTCGTTGAACCGAATCGCGCTGGGGTTCCGTTTTCGCGCGAGAAAAATTACGAAATCACATACAAAGGAGTTGTCCTGCCTCATTATTACTACGCGGACTTCGTTGTCTGGGATAAAATTCTCTTTGAGGCCAAAGCTGTCGAAAGACTGACCGACTCGCGCATCAAACAAGTGTTGAACTATCTGGCTGCCTCGAAACTTCGCATCGGATTACTGGTCAATTTCGGTGCCGACGCGTTGGAATGGAAGCGGGTCATTTTATGGACACGAATCGCACGGAGAGAGACACGAATTACACGAATTATCACGAACATTCACGAGGCCCTGAATCAATCGTCCGAACATTGGTGTAAATTCGTGAAATTCGTGTGTGAAAATTCGTATCTCGATTAGTGCAAATTAGTGAAATTGGTGTCTGGCCATTTAATTGCTGTGGTTCGGGCGTAACCTTTGGTAGGATTTTACGCAGTAAGAGAGGGGGAGTGCACAAGCTACTCTCCGATAATGATCAGCGCACTCAGACCTTGCCCAAAGTGCGGGTCGGAAATCCCGGCCGACGCACCAGAAGGGGGCTGTCCAGGTTGTCTTCTCGAGAGTGGCCTTAATTTACTTGCGCAGGAGGAGGAGACCTCTGCTTCGCCACCAAGACAGCACGTGCGGCCAGCGAAGATTGGCAACGAAGATGATTTGGTGCCGGATTCTCCCCCTCCCAACGACGCGCGCTTTGGGATTTATGAGATTGAGCGGCGTCCGGACGGAAGTCTTTACGAGCTTGGGCGTGGAGGGATGGGCGTTACATATCGCGCCGTCGACACGTCGCTCCAGCGCAAGGTAGCGTTAAAGATTATCAAGGTCGGCATCGCCCGGCGAAGTGCCAATGCCCGGGAACGTTTTATGCGCGAAGCTCGAATGGCCGCTGCACTCCGACACGAGAACATCGCCACCGTCTACCAATTCGGAATTCGCGAGGACACAGGTCAATATTTTTACGCGATGGAACTGATCGAGGGTGAGACCCTTGAGGAACGCGTTCGCCGCACGGGACCGCTCAGTGTGCGCACAACCATCGACATCGCACAGCAAATCGCTGCTGCATTAGCCGTCGCGGAAAAGCATGGGTTAGTCCACCGCGATTTAAAGCCAGCAAACCTCATGCTCGTCTCGCCCGATGGCGAGACGGTTGGGGCTGCAGGCAACAATGAGGAAGTGGTCGTAAAAATAATCGATTTCGGTTTGGCCAAGGCCCTCCGTGCTCCGGCCGATCCGATGTCGCTGTCCCGAGGCGGATTTATCGGAACGCCTGAATTTGCCAGCCCAGAACAATTTGAACATTGCCCGCTCGACGTGCGCTCGGACATCTACTCGCTGGGCGCAACGCTCTGGTTCGCGCTTACAGGATACACGCCATTTGTAGGCCATAAGGTAGAGGAGATTCACCACGCACAACAATCAGGTGTGCTTCCAATAGAACAGCTGAAAGCAGCGCGGGTCCCATCCGGCCTCCGGTCGCTGCTCGAATCGATGCTCGCACTGGAGCCGGCGTCCCGGCCCGGCACACACGAATTGGCAGCGCGCCTGCAACGTTGCTCCCCAGAGGCGCACCACGCGCTGCGCACCGACGTCGCTCTCGCATCGACAGCAATCGTAATTCTGGGTGTTTCTGCAATCTTCATTTTCCTCTCGTTGCGCACCCAAAATTCAGTTTCAAATCCAGAGATATCAGAGAAAAGCCTCGCAGTCCTTCCGTTCGAAAACTGGAGTGAAGACAAAGCGAACGCCTACTTTGCCGATGGCATCCAGGACGAGATTTTGACGCGCTTATCGAAGATCGCCGATCTAAAGGTGATCTCGCGGACATCGACCCAGCATTACAAAAGCGCGCCGGAAAACCTGCGTGAAATCGCGAAGCAGCTTGGCGCGGCGAACATTCTTGAGGGTAGCGTCCAAAAACTGGCCGACCAGGTGAGGGTCAATGTGCAGCTAATTAACGCGCAAACCGATTCTCACCTCTGGGCAGACAGCTACGATCGGAAGTTGACTGACATCCTCGGCGTTGAGAGCGAGATAGCCAAACGAATAGCTGAGTCCTTGCAGGCTAAGCTAACCGGGCGCGAGGAGCAGGCATTAGCACTCAAACCAACAAATAATCCGGAGGCTTACGACGCATATCTGCGCGGCCTGGCGTTTGAAGCACGCAACTACTCCTCCTCCTTCCGTCCCGATCTCCTAGCGAAAGCCGCCGATTTCTATGAGCAGGCCGTGCAGCTTGACCCCAATTTTGCGATCGCTTGGGCGCGGCTTTCTCGCGCGGACGCGCACCGCTATTTTGGCAGCAGCCTCGATATTAATTCTGCCGCTCGAAGTGATGCAGCGAAACGTGCCGTGGAGCATGCGCAGAAACTGGAGCCTGATTCTTCCGAGACCCTGCTCGCCCTAGGTTACTATCAATACTGGGTGCTGCGTGATTACGGCGCTGCGAAAACCACGTTCGAGCGCGTCAGCAAAATGTTACCCAATAGCAGCGAAGTGCCGATGGCCCTGGGCCGAGTTAGCCGACGCGAGGGACACTGGGACGAAAGCATTGGCTACTTCGAGCAAGCCCTTACGCTGGACCCACGTAATGTGGACTTACTCACGGACTCGGCAGAGACGTACCTCATGCATCGACAATTCCCAGCAGCGCTAAAGCTTTATGATCGAGTGCTGGACATTACTACACCAAATGATCCAGGTATAACGGCGGAAAAGGCCGGCATTTATCAGGCCCAGGGCAACCTGCAGGAAGCGGCCAGGTTGTTATCCGGAATAAACGAGCAGACTTCTTCTGATGGCTTTGGCCAGAAGATCAATCAGTTAGAACTTGAACGAAACTACGCTGACGCCGTTCGATTGCTGCAAGCCCGACTGGCTCAATTCCATTATGCTTCTGATTTCGACAAGGCGACTGACCGGGTGTCGCTTGCTCTCATGCAGCGCCTTGGTGGTCGTACGGCCGACGCAAAGGTTACTGCTGAACAGGCGCGCAATACACTCGAGCCTCTCAATAAGGATCAATCAGGCAACTCCGGAGGGAGAGTTATAACCACATCGCCAAGGCAGGCGGCAGACCTTGCGCAAGAGCTGTCTCTAGCTTATGCGGCGATGGGGGAGAAGGACTTGGCTTTAAGGCTCGCGGAGCGTGCAATCATTCTTCTGCCCCGCACTAAAGATCCTGTAATCGAGCCTGGCTACGAAGAGAACCTGGCGCAAATTCAGGCGATGTTCGGCGAGAACAGCCGTGCGATCTCAATTCTCACGCAGCTGTTACAGACGACCTACGCGTCTTTCCCAGCACCCATCACGCCGGCTCGTCTTAGGCTCGATCCAATCTGGGACCCGTTGCGCTCCGATCTCGCTTTCCAAAAACTCTGCGAGGAAAAGCAGCCGCCCGCCACGCCGTAGCTCCGTTTATGCGAAGGCGGGTGAAGACACGACTTACACCCGCCTGCGGTCGCCGCGGCGACCTCCGGCGCGGCAGGCGAATCCTCACGAGACACGAATTGCACGAATTGCCACGAATAGATTATCAATTGGTGTTAATTCGTGAAATTGGTGTCTAGAGTTTGCGAAAAGTGCGGCGCGGAAATCCCGGCCGACGCACCGGAAGGGGCTGTCCAGGTTGTCTTCTCGAGAGTGGCCTTCGTTTGCTCGACGAAGAAGCTGCAGACAGGGTCGACACGTCCGCCGTAGCCTCGGCGAAGGCGGATGACGGCGGCTCCGCTGAAAATGTGGAGGCGAATGGTGCGGCTGCTGCTCGCCAAAATAGGAAAGCAGCGCGCGCTGCCGCGATACTGGGAGAACTGGGCGACTACGAATTGCTGGAAGAAGCTGGTCGCGGCGGGCAGGGCGTGGTATTTCGCGCTCGGCAAAAGAGTCTCAATCGCACAGTCGCCTTAAAAGTTATTAGCCTTGGTCAGTGGGCGAGCAAGGTGCACTTGAAGCGCTTTCAACGCGAAGCTGAAGCAGCCGCCAGCCTCGATCATGCGGGTATCGTCCCCATCTACGAAGTGGGTGAACGGGAGGGCTCATGTTATTTCAGCATGAAGTTTGTCGAAGGCGGCCAGCTTGATGAAGTAGTCAAGCGCACGCCGATCTCAATCCGGCAGGCGGCGGAATTAATTGCGAAGGTAGCGCGCACAGTGCACTACGCGCATGAGCACGGAATTCTGCATCGGGACATCAACCAGGGAACATTCTGCTGGATCAACAAGGTGAACCGCATCTGACGGACTTTGGCCTTGCTCGATTGGTCGAAACGGAAAGTACGGTGACGCGCACCCTTGAAGTGCTGGGCACACCCAGTTACATGGCACCGGAACAGGCGGCTGCTAATAACACCCAAGTTACAAGTGCAACAGATGTGTACGGACTCGGCGCAGTTTTGTACCAACTGCTGACGGGCCATCCCCCGTTTGCTGGCGGAACAACCTACGAAACTATCAAGCTACTGCTTGAGACTGAGCCGCGACAGCTGCGACAGTTAAATTCGAAGATAGATCGCGATCTCTCAACGAATAGCGACGCTTTGGATCTTTCTCGAGACACTTGAAGCAGAAAGCATGAACCGATCCTAGCCCGACACACTGGAATCTTTGTCCGTGTTTGCAGACGGCATTCAGGAGGAGATCCTGACGCGGCTGGCTAGCATAGCAGCTTTAAAAGTCATTTCGCGCACTTCCACGCACCAATATCAGAGCAAACCGAGGAATCTGCGCGAGATCGCTAAGCAGCTTGGGGTAGCGAACATTCTTGAGGGTAGCGTTCAAAAAGCGGCCGATCAGGTGCGGGTCAATGTGCAGTTGATTAACGCGCAAACCGATTCTCACCTTTGGGCCGAGAGCTATGATCGGAAGCTCACTGACATCTTGGGCGTGGAGAGCGAGATCGCCAAACGAATAGCAGAGTCGCTGCAGGCGAAGCTAACCAGTCGCGAGGAGCAGACGTTAGGAGTTAAACCAACAAACAATCCCGAGGCTTACGAAGCGTATTTGCGCGGCCTGGCGTTTGACGCGCGCGGCCTCTATTCCGGCCTTCCCGGCACATCTTCGGAAGCCGCCGATTTTTATGAGCGGGCGGTGCAGCTTGACCCCAAGTTTGCGATCGCTTGGGCGCGGCTTTCTCGCGTGGACTCGCAGATCTACTCTAGCCGCTTCGACGCTAGTTCCGCCGCTCGGCCCGATGCAGCGAAACGTGCTTTGGAGAATGCCCAGAAACTGGAGCCGAACTCGTCTGAAACCCTCCTCGCCTTGGGTTATTATGAGTACTTGGTGCTACGTGATTACGCGCTTGCGAAAACCACGTTCGGTCGCGTCAGTAAAACGTTACGAGGCAACAGCGAGGTACCAACCGCCCTCGGGTATATTGCCCGAAGCGAGGGTCACTGGGATGAAAGCGCTGCCCACTTCGAGCAAGCCCTCGCCCTGGACCCACGTAATCTGGAGTTACTTATCGGCGCGGCATGGAATTACGCCATGCTTCGACAGTTTCCAGCCGCGCTAAGGCTCTATACTCGATCGCTGGACATTACGCCAAACGATCCGGATGTGATGGCTTCAAAGGCCAGCATGTATCAGGCTCAGGGTGAGCTGCAAGAAGCCGCCAGGCTCTTAGCAGAAATAAACGAGCAGACCCCTAATGAGAATACCCTCAACACTAAGATCAGTCAGTTGAGACTTGAACGAAATTACGGTGAGGCCGTTCGATTGCTGCAAGCCCGACTGGCTCAATTCCACTTTGATTCTGAGTTCTGGAAGAGCTTTGATCAGCTGGCGCTTGCGCTGATGCAGCGCCTTGCCGGCGATACCGCTGGCGCAAAGGTTACTGCCGGACAGGCGCGCAATGCACTCGAGCAGCTCTATAGAGATCAAACAGACGAACGCATTGCGGTGAACTTTCTCTTCCAACTGTCTCGAGCTTATGCTCTGATGGGGGAAAGGGACTCAGCCCTAAAGGCAGCCCAGCGCGTACAGCGTGTAATCACGCGGCCTCAATATCCAATGGACGAACCTATGTTGGAAGAAAACCTGGCGTTCATTCAGACGATTGTCGGCGAGAATAGCCGTGCGATCTCAACTCTCACGCAGTTGTTACAAACGCCATATAATAGCGAGCTTTACGGACCGGGTGTTGTTACGCCAGCGCTTTTGAAACTCGATCCGATCTGGGACCCTTTGCGCAGCGATCCCGCTTTTCAAAAACTCTGCGAGGAAAAGCAGAAGTAATTTTACCCGCCTCCGCCAACCAGCCTTCGCCCCGCAGCCGCGGGGCTACGGCGGATCGAGAGGCTCCGGCGTGGCAGGCCACGGATCACGCGGATAACACAGATTCAGATGTAATTAAGGCACGGTAAGACACGACCGCGGCTTCTTCGTCGTGCCACCGATTCGCCGAATTTGCCGCCCAATTGTAGGGCGTCTGTGTGGGACGCCAGCCCCTAACCGACCCGCGACATTCGCGTAATCCGCGGTTGCCTTCATTCTCCGCGTAACCTCGCGCCGGATTTTACGCACTACCTCAGGTGAAAGGCCACCCGACTTCGCCAAGGCTACGACGGCCAAGGAAGGGCGGAAGGCCAAAACAATGAGAAAGAAAATTGAATCATGAACCAACGAAACTTTGCACAATCCGCCTTCTTTGGTCTTAGCGTGTCAACATGTCTGGTTGAGTTGATAGCTGGTGTCTTTCTGGCGCTGCTTGGCTTTGGCGCGTTCTCCAAGGCATCCGCCGCCCCGCCACTTAGGCGTCAGGACCCGCAAGTCGTGAATGTCACTCAAATTAGGGGTGCTCAGGGGACAGGCAGTTGTGGAGGAGGATACGACCTAGGCGTCGGTCTGGTCGACCTTGACCACGGCCTTGGGGCTGGCGCCACCACGTACGACCATGGCGGCTTCCTTTGGTGCGAGACGTACGCACCCTACCTATGGTCAGAACAAAATGGAACATCGACGTTGTTCGCTCTGCAAGGCGATTACAACTGGATAAGGAGCACCTATATCCCGAGCGGAATGACCCCGGATGGGAGCGAGGTCGTCGGCGGCGTAATCTTCTTTGACAGGGGCACCAACGCGCCATGGATGTGGATGGCCAATGCGGGGCCCGTTGAGTTTCTCAAGTTGCCCCAGGGCTACGGCGGAGGCAACGCGGTTGCCGTCTCCAACGACGGACGGCTAATCGCCGGCAACCTGAACGCTGGCGGACGCGTCGGCGTCAGCCAGGCAGCGGTGTGGTACGACGGTAACCCGGGGATTCTGCAGACTACCTATCCCTGGTCGGCAGTTGGTAGTAACCCATTTGACGCAAACGTCGCATACACTGCGCGACGCACGCACCCGATGACAGACGATGGTTCGGTCATTGTCGGTGCCGCTGGCGCGCCCTTCCTCGTCGGATGCAAGGCTACCAAGTGGGTCAACGGCGTCGAACAGCAATTATCCACCGGCACGATTGGGGTGCAGTCTAGCGTAGCTGTATTCGTTGCCGACAGTGGAGTGATTTTCGGCTACGCAGTCCTAAGAGATGGGCGCGTGGTCCTGATACGTTGGGACGCCAGTGGGAATCCCGAGTTCTTCGAACCGCCAAACGGTCTTAGCGTCGTCAACCTGAGCTCGATTGACTCCCAAGGCAACGCAGCCGGCGGTGCACTGGCCCAGCAATTCAGTTGCATACAACAATGTAACGACCCTCTCTGCACCCGGAAGCCTTTTGTGTGGACTCGCAGTGGCGGGTTCACGGTCCTTCCCGAAAACGAGCAAACCTACAACAACAGCGCTATCCTAGACCTGTCCGACGGTGGGCGCGTAGCCGTGGGACAGCTTTCAACATGCGAGGTACATCAAGGCAGCCCGCCCCAGCAGGCGTTCGTATGGAGCGTGGCGTCGGGGCTTGTGCTCGTCAACGATCTCATGGCGGCGTACGGGCAGCCCGACCCCCAGTACTACCTCGCTACCGATGTCAGCCGCGACGGAAACCGTGTTCTCGTGGTAGGCAACCCTCCACTGCACGATGCGCAGGACACCCCGGATTTAACTCTCGATCTAGCGTGGCATACGACAAATCCACGATAAGACACGAATTGCACGAATTGCCACGAATAGACTGATCAATTGGTGTGAATTAGTGAAATTAGTGTCTAGCAGAGCTTCGCTTCCTTCTGTTTGAAATCACATCCGCGCTATCCGTGTAATCCGCGGTCTTCCCTACTTTCCGCGTAACCTCGCGTCGGATTTTACGCACTACCTCAGTGAAAGGCCAGCCGACTTCGCCAAGGCCACGACGGCCAAGAAAGGTCGGAAGGCCAAAACAATGAAAGTAATATGCATATGAAAATCGAACGATCATCTAGCACGCGAGGAGATGCCACAATTACGCCCGGAGGACTGCGGCGTCTTGTTGGTTCATTGTTCCTCGTAGCAGCTGCCGTAGCCTTGGTGAAGGTGGATGCCATTGGAGCAGTTGCCTCCCCACGCGCCAATCAAGGAAGGTCGGGAGTGGGCAATGCGTTGCCGGCTACCACCATTGTAGTCACAAACACCAATGACAGCGGCCCCGGCTCGTTGCGCAACGCGCTCGCCGTCGCGAATGACGGCGACACGATTGACGCAACCGGCGTCTCCGGCACCATCTTGCTGATCAGCGGCGAACTTCAGATTAACCACAACGTGACCATCAACGGCCCCGGTGCTGGAAGTCTGGCGGTCAACGGCAACGGAACTTTCCGCGTGTTTAAAATTGAAACCTCGGACGCGATCATCTCCGGTTTTACTATCACCAACGGCCTTGCTGCCGACGGCAACGGAGGGGGTGGCATCCTTAACCTGGGAGGCCTCACGCTCAGCGACAGCGTCGTCAGCGACTGCAGCGCCCTCAGCGGCAACAACCCCTACGGCGGCGCCATCTCCACCTTTGCCGTGGGTCACGGCGCGACGTTGACGGTGAGCAACTGCACTATCAGCGGAAACTCGGCCGAGGTCGGCGGAGCCATCGAAAGTGTGGCGTTGGCTTTCCAAAATGGCGCCAGCTCCGTAGTGACCATAAGCAACAGCACTCTTAGCAACAACTCGGCCACCCACTACGGCGGCGCTATCTACAATAGCGCGACCGGCTTGCATAGCGTTGCGTCGCTCAGCATCGCCAACAGCACAATTAACGGTAATGGCACTGGCTGCGAAGGCGGAGGCATCTTTAACAGCAATGCGCAGCTGACGGTGACAAACAGCACCATCAGCGGCAACTCGACCCATAGCTTGGGGTGCGCCGGCAATGGCGGCGGCATCTTCTACAGTGGCGCCGGAACGGTGATCGTGGCAAACAGCGTCATTAGCGGCAACGGGACTCAGGGAGCCGGCGGCGGCATAGGCAGTGACCTACCAGGTGGCACGATAGCGACGGTAACAGACAGTACCATTAGCAGCAACTCGGCTGGCGGCTACTGCGAATTCTGCGGCGAAGGCGGCGGCATCTTTAATAGCGGGCAGATCCTAACGGTAACTAACAGTACCATCAGCGGAAACACGACTCACTGGCAGTATGGTGGCAGCATCAGGAACGTCAACGGAGCAGCGGCACAGATCGGGGATACCATCCTGAATGGCGGCACCGGCGGAACGATTATCAACGATGGTGGCACGGTCACCTCCCTTGGGTACAACCTCGCCAGCGATAGTGGGGGCGGTGTCCTAACCGGCCTCGGCGATCAGATTAACACCGATCCGATGCTCGGTCCGCTGCAAGATAACGGCGGCCCGACCTTCACGCATGCGTTGTTGCCCGGCAGCCCGGCTATCGATGCGGGCGACCCGAACTTTACTCCGCCGCCTTTCTATGACCAGCGCGGCCCAGGCTTCGCTCGCGTGGCAAACGGTCGTATCGACAAGGGCTCCTTTGAGGTACAGGGGCCCATTCCACAAAGCGCGTTTTCGCGAAAGACCCATGGCGCAGCCGGCACTTTCGATGTGCCCCTGCCGCTCGGGGGTAACGTCGGAATCGAATGCCGCAGCGGCGGATCCACAAACGATTATCAGATGATCATTAACTTCATGACCAACGTCACGGTGGAGAGCGCCTCAGTGACATCTGGTACCGGGATGGTGACCAGCCTTACGGGGAGCGGAGCGCCAACGATCACGGTTAACCTCACTGGGGTAATCAACATCCAGCGAATCACGATGACACTCCATAACGTCAATGATGGCACTCGTACTGGCGACGTTCCCGTTTCCATGGGTGTACTCATTGGCGACACGACGGAGAACGGACTCATTAACGCGGGCGACGTGAGCCAAACCAAATCGCAAGTAGGCCAAGCGGTTACCACGTCCAATTTCCGCGAAGACGTGAACGCCAGTGGCACAATCACCGCCGCCGATGTCGCGATAGTGAAATCTGATGTAGGTACCTCACTGCCCCCTTGAGCGTCGGCCGGCAAGATTCCGAGATTCGACTTGTAATTGGTTGCTGGGATTTGGCGCTCACATCTGCGTCAAATCCCAGCCCGGCGAAGGCGGGTGAAGACACGAATTGTCACGAATAGGCTGATCAATTCGTGTGAATTAGTGAAATTAGTGTCTGCTTGGATCTTGCGCCTACTTCTCCATTTCGGTCATGCACTCGTGCTCGCCGTGGGATGCGTGACCGTGCAGTGAGGGTCGAATCCGCAGGAAAAATTCAAAAGCGTAACCCGGTCCGTCGCCGTAGTATCGATCGAGCTCGTTAGGCCAAACGTTGATCGTAAACTGTCCGCCGAGTCCGATGTCGATGCCTTTCCCGTAGGAAAGATCACGGACGTAGCCGACTGAAACTGCATTAACCGGAAAGATTTCGTTGAAATCGCTCCGGGTGAGAACGAGTTCGTGCCCGGATTTTTCCACCCGTTCCCAGCGCGCATAAATGGTGTCGCGGCCGCGCTGATAATTCGACTCGATCAGGAATGATTGCGTTTTGCCTTCATGCGTGTCGTGGTTTTGTCCCCAGACAAAGCTGGTCGCCCAATTCACGTCCTGGCCGAGCGGCTTATTATATATGAGTGAGGCTGTCGTCCGGTGGCGTTTTGCATCCGGCTCGAGCGCTTCAGGGCTCTTGATGTAACCGTGTGAAACCTGCAAGGCCAGATTCTGGGTCGGGTTCCAGGAGATTCGGCCACTGAACGAGTCGAAGCGTGGTCG
>Ga0210406_10005991_pt1 | contig 12645 bp, 9 predicted proteins | sample IncBWC30MmetaG_FD_155454 | JGI IMG/M metagenome (GOLD analysis project Ga0210406, IMG submission 155454) | Forest soil microbial communities from Barre Woods Harvard Forest LTER site, Petersham, Massachusetts, United States - Inc-BW-C-30-M | ecosystem: Environmental > Terrestrial > Soil >...
ACTCATTGGGGATTGGGCTCTCTCGGTCTGGGACCCCGTCGACCGATCGCTAAGCTTGGCAAAAGACCCCATAGGAACACGTCATCTCTACTACTCCGTCGACGAGATACAAGCCACTTGGAGTACGGTCCTGGAACCACTCGTTCGGTTTGCAGGGAAAACATTCAAACTAAACGAAGAATATATTGCCGGATGGCTCGCGATGTTCCCAGCAGCGCATCTGACCCCTTACACCAGCATTCATTCGGTCCCGCCTGCCTCTGTCGTGCTCCTCCAACCCGGGAAGCATACCATCACTAGGTATTGGGATTTCGATCCTCGAAAGAAAATTCGTTATCGCACTGATCGTGAATACGAGGAGCACTTCCGGACCGTCTTCGCAGGGGCGATCCGGCGCAGACTCCGCTCGGATTGTCCAGTGCTTGCCGAGTTGAGTGGGGGCCTGGACTCCTCTTCAATCGTCTGCATGGCTGACCTCATCATTGCTCACGATGACGTCCAAACTCCGCGCCTCGACACGATTTCCTGGTATGACGACTCCGATCCCAGTTTGGACGACCGCCACTACTTTGGTAAAGTGGAAAAGAAGCGGGGTCGCACAGGCCATCACATCAACTTGAGCGTGAAGAACCAAGAGGAAGGATGTGAAATTCATCCGAGCACATCCTTCTTCTCGGGATTCCAAGGCGATCGAATGGCTGTCATTCCGGACTACACCCGCAGTCTTTGGCCCGAACTCGTGGAGGGCTATGCGCGATACATAAAGTCACAGGGCTATCGCGTGATCCTGTCCGGGATTGCAGGAGAAGACGCGACTGGCGGCTTTGTGCCAACTGCGATGCTTGAGCTTCAAAACCTCCTATCAAGAGGCAAATTCTTCAGACTCGCCTACCAACTGAATGCTTGGGCGGCAAAAACGAAACAATCGAGATCCATCCTCCTCTGGGACGCGATTCGAGGCTTTTGTACACGTTCTCTGACATTCCCAGGAGGGGGCAAGATGATTGGGCCGTCACTTTGGTTACACCCAGCCTTCGTCCGTCGGAACCGCAGTGCGCTCTATTGGTACTCCTCGAGAGCACGGCTATTCGGCCCGTTACCGAGCTTTCAGAACCAAATCTATCTGGTGAATCACGAACGAAGAGTGGTTGCTTACGAAGATTTATCTTCAGAACCACTTCGCGAGATGCGTTACCCCTACCTCGATCGTGATCTGCTAGAGTTCGCGTGCGGTATCCCTCGCGAGCAGATGATCGGCGTGGGCAAGCGTCGTTTCCTTATGAAAAGGGCTCTTGTTGGGGTTGTCCCGGATGACATTCTCAATCGGAAGCGAAGGGCCGCGGCGCTGCAAGAGACGGCGCTGCAACAGAAGGAGAAAGATATTTTGACGAAATGGGCCGGTTCGGCAGAAATGGGATTTCCGACAATCGGTGGCTCCCTCGAAATAATCGATCCAGACCTATTTGTGAAAGCGTTAAAGGCTCAGAGCAAGAACGAAGGTTTCGGCGATGACTTGAAGAGCACCGTATTTCTCGAATGTTGGCTTCGCTATCTCGCGAACCGCGGGGTACTGTCGACTGCATCCTCGTCCGAAAAGCGCCAGGGCGTCGCGTCGCTGGACACGAAGGGATCTCACGCGTGCGTTTAGAACGATAGTTTTCAGCTAGCTAGCTGTGTAGTGAACTCACACAAGAAAGGAGGTGAGAACCATGACTTATGAAAAGCCTGATGTGGTGGTCTTGGCAAACGCAATGAATGCCATTCAGAGCCCGAAAAATGAACCCGGTCGTGACCCAGCGCACGACGGATCCGCTGCGTACGAAGATTGGGAGGATTGAGCGAACTCCATAGCCTCTAGCTTCCGGAGCGTTCCGGGCGCTCCGGTGGGCTAGAAGCATTATTGGACAACCTGACCATTGGAAGAGCAGCAGATCTCATTAGTAAGCGCTATTAAAGGTAACCAGAATTACTAGTTCACATTCGTTATCGCTGTTGTGTTTGTCTTCTAGTGAGGCGGACGTTTGCAGGCGTCCGACATCACTTTCCTATTACTTTTGTGTCCATTTCGAGCAAGTTGAGCTGCGAGTCAAAGAGCAACCGTGGTGGGCCAAGCGGTGCGCGAGCAAGTTTGAATCGCAATGTTCGCGGCACGGTCAAGGCGCCAGGCTCTAGCGATTCACCCGATGGAGTTCGAAATTCCCAAACAGCACCACTGGTGGTAACCCCATTGTCTGCATTCTGCACTTCGATGCGCCCACTGCATGACGACAACGCGAGCAGCCGCAGGATCAGTCGCCCAGGTATCTGCTCTTTTGACTTGTTGAGAATGGAGGCGCTGATGGTGATTTCTTTCTTCGTACGATCAACATGCGCCATGCTATAGTGAATTTCAGCCTTCGTCGACCAATCACTCAGAAGCTCAAGCCCCCCTCCTCCGTTTGGCAACCCCGAACCATTAACGACTATGCGTGTTGTGGACACCTGCGAAAGTCCAGAACGCCTGTCTATCCACACCGGATGAAACCCTCCATCAAGATCACATGCTAGCCCAGCGGTGTCCCCCCCGTTGTCTGTCCACACTTGCAGAGCAGTCTCGAATACCGCTTCCTGGCGGCCGTCAGGGCCTGCAGACAGATGCCAAGGCGGCCACAACATCCACTCGTTCATGTCCAGGGCTGAATCTCCGCCCGGTGAAATCAGAACACTAGGCTCGAAGGAGTCGCCACCATCCAGCGAGGCACTAAACCGGATGTCGTATCCATAGTTGTCAGCGTGACCACGACGGTCGTACCACATGATCCCCACGACGCCATTCCGGTTGACAGCTAGCATCGGCATGAAGGCATCTGGGGTTTCGCCCCGTTCATCATAAGCCGAATTGTCGCTAACTACGACCGAAGGAAGCCATGTCTTCCCTTTATCATAAGAACGCGCAAGGCGAATCTCTCCTCGGCCCGCACGACCGTCAACCCATGCCGCGTAGAGTCGATCGCGAAACGGCCCCTCGGTACGATCTACTGTCAGCGATGGGGAACCTTTTAGGGTTCCATTGGAGCGCATGTACCAATCACTCACGACGCTAGCTTTAGTGAAGGTGTCTCCGCCATCATCAGAAGAAATGAATTTAAGTTTGGCAGTCGGAGCCAACGGATGTAGATCATGCATGATGCCAACCGTTCGTGCATCAGCTCCGTCACCGAATATCGTGGCAAAAGTACCGTCGGACATTACGATACCGTTCCCGTTGTCGAGGATATAACGTGATCCATCTTCTATAAGTTTCACCGCCTTGTAGCTTTGGCCTTGATCCACTGAGTGGGAAATAGTGAGACCGACAAGCTGTGCTCCATCAATCCCAGCCACGCCCAGGCTACCGGTACTGTAACCGACGCCATGCACATATACGCGTCCTCGATGTTTTCCAGCTGTGTCATCGATGGTCACGTACTCGCGATCTGCGCTTTCGGCCTCGCCTACTTCTTGCCAAGTCTTGGCACCATCGGTTGAACGGTACATCGGCATATGAAATCTTTGCCCAAGATTACCCCCGAAAGACATGAGGTACGCGCTGCCCTCAGGACCAAACGCACACGTGGGATCCGCATTATGTTGAAGCTTGTCGATCTCATGTGTCGGTTGCCAGGTTAGTCCCCCATCGAGCGATGTATAGACAACGATGTCGGTTGGCCAGGATTTTCGATACGTCTGGTCGTCACCCAGAACCATCGAGCACGCGATGAGCCGTGTTGCGTCGGCCGGGTCGGCGGCAACCTGTACTTCCCAGTGAGGCCTGGCGAGGTTCGCTCGGCTGACGACGACAAGAGGTGCAACAAGTATCCGTGGTTGCTGCTTTTGTTCTGCAGCAATCTTCGTCAATCGTGGCATGATGACAGTCGCTGCTGTTCGAGACATCGCGACGAGCGACAGAACAATGAGCGGACCGGCAATCAGAACCGTCCTAAACGGAGAACTATGATTCATTTTGCGTTATGCCCCTAGCCCAAGTAAGTAGTTGATGACGCGCGGTGGTTAGAACACCAGTTTGAGTGCCGCCTGGATCGATCGTGGGCCGCCTATTTGATAGAGCGGGCTAAAGGCCCCGCCGCCCAAATTACCCGAACCTGAAGCTCCACCGTTCAGGAATTGTCCCAGTGTCTCCATCGACACGCCGAAGCCGCCAGTTCCAAACCGTCCACTGTGCTGCCCAAAGTTTGGGTGGTTCAGAACGTTGAACATTTCCACTCGAAACTGAAGGTTCAATGCGTCGTGAATTGGGTAGTCGCGATGCACAGCGAAATCCCATTGGGCTAACCCAAAACCCCGTAGGTAATTTCTTGGCACGTCACCCTGCCGGAGAGGGTTCCCTGTGCTCGGATCAACTGGTGGATTTGTAAACGCCGCAGGGTTGAACGCCTTCCCACCTGGATATTGGTGGAGGTGGAGATAGAGAGGTTGCCCAGGAACGAAATCCGGTCTCGTGTCTCCAGCGAACCCGCTATTAAACGTAAAGAAGTTCACGTCGGTAATATCAACCGGCGGCGCAGAACTCGCCAAGGCAAAGTTTTGGGTGGACCATCCTTTTAAGATGACTTTCAATAGGCCCGTTACCCTCGGACTCGGAATGTCGTATGTGATGCCTGTTGAAACCGAGTTGCGAATATCGAAGTCCGATGGTCCGCGATTTATATTTCCACTGTTGGAAGGCAGGAAATAGTTGGAGTATAGTGCGTCTGAGCCAGCGGAGCCTGTGTCGATTGAATGGGACCAAGTATAGGAAGCTAAGGCCTGAAGGCCACGGGACAAATGCCGCTGAAACTGAATCTGCAGCGCGTGATAGTCGGATGTGCCGCCGTTGGTGACGAAATTGGCAAAGGCGATGTCAGGGTTTGGCGAGAAGACATATCCGGACTGGAGCAATCGCCTGCCGACCGCACCGCTGTAGGTTGCTGAAATGACCTGCTGTTCACCCAGTCCTTGCTCTACAGCGAGATTCCACTCAAAGATGCGCGGTGCTTCAAGATGGGGATCGACAAAATGAAGCGACGGGGGATCGGTTGGATTAGGAGGAAGAATGGGTGGAGCTGCCGCGATCGCGGGAGACAAAGGAAAGCTGCCCGCGGGGCAGCAAACCGCACCAGCGAATGGATAAGTTAGTGGAAGGATGTTGCCTATTTCGGAAGTCGCTAGATCATTGAAGACTCCGAACCCACCCCTTAGGACTGTTTGAAAAGTCGGGGCCTGGCGAAATTGATACGCCACGCCAATCCGAGGTGCTACATTTCCGTACCGCGTGCCAAATGGCGGTGTTCCTGCCGGCGCCAAGGCGAGATTCGACAAATTACTGGGGCTGAATCCTGTCGCTGAGGCAAGGCTCGGGCCATTCAGGGATCTTGGTGCGAAATCGACATCCCAACGAAGACCGTAGGTTACCGTAAGGCGTGGTGTCGCCCTCCAAGTGTCTTGCAGATAAAGACCCAGATTGCGGAACAAAAAAGTGGAGCCAACACTGTGATAGAGATCAGCGAAGGACAAGATTCCATTTTCTGCTGACGGCACGTCATTAAAATAGACCTGCTGTTGGTAACCAGCAGGGCCGTACTTGGGTGACAATCGTCGGAAGTCGACTCCGAATTTCAATCCGTGAGTACCTCTCTGCATGAGTAGGCTGTCAACGAGATTAACTTGGCGCTGAACGTTCGTTCCCACTTTTCCCACTTGTAGAACGAATTGCTGCAGCGAAAAAATGCCGAAGTCAAAAAGCGCATCCGCAGGCGAGTATGGAGTGGGGTATGGGACTACTGATAATGGAATCGCGCCGCCGAAGGTATCTAGAGAGGAATTGCTCTCTGCCGCCGTCCGACTGTAGTTGAACCTCAGATCATTTGCCGAAGTAGGAGAAATGGTCCAAGTCGCACCAAGAGTCGCCGTTCCAGTTGTGATATCGGTATCAGTCAACGAACTCAGCGACGACCCGTTCGCTCCGCGTTGACTGAGACTCGACGGAGAGTGGTTGTAGCGAGCAAAGAGAGTTAATCTGTCACTCAGTCTGTGGTCGATCCGAACACTGTATGCGTCGAGCCCAGCTGGATCGGAATAGCTGGCATTGAATTGGGCTATGCCAAGGCTCGCATTGTCAGATCCATTAGGGAGCGGATACGCATTTAGGTAGGGCCTCAGAGCCGCCAGCGCACTTTGTCGAGCGCTGCTGTCTGGAACGCCCGTGAGCGTGGTCTGCGGCAATCGCAGCCGTAGCCCCTCATATGAAAGGAAGAAAAATGTTCGGCTTTTTAGGATCGGGCCACTGACCGTACCTCCAAAGTCGTTCTGCCGCTCTCTCGCCTTGGGGAGTGGTGGGTTGTTCACATACCCATTGAACCAGTTTGTCGCGTCTAGGACATCGTTTCTTAGGTAGTCGAAAGCTGTACCGTGAAACTGATTTGTCCCCGAACGCGTTGAAATGGAGATCTGCGCACCGGGAGTACGACCGAACTCAGGCGCAAAGGTGGATGTTTGGATGCGGAATTCCTGAAGAGCATCTACTGATACCAAACCGTTTGTTCCGCCCAATGCGCTGAACGATCCCGCGGCGCCCGAAATGCCATTGCCTCCCGAGGTTGCGCCTATGCCGATATTCGCACTAACCCCGTCGAGCATCCAGTAGTTGGAGGCGCCGCGCTGACCATTGACGCTGAACTGACCCGTGTCGCCAGAATTGCTTGGAATCACAACGACGCCCGGGGTCAGCTCAATCAGGGATTGAAAACTCCTGCCGTTCATCGGAAGATTTTCAGCAAATTGGCGATCCACAACTGTACTCACAGTTGCGGATTCCGTGTTGACGAGCGGCGCGCCTCCTTGCACCGTCAGAACTTCAAACACGGCTCCGATGGGCAGAGTGAAGTTGATAGAAACAGCATCTTGGACATTGAGGACTATATCGGGTTTGATGATGGTCTTGAACCCGACCTTGGAAACCTGGAGACGGTAAGAACCAGGAGGGAGACTCGGCAAGACGTAAATGCCTTCATTGTTGGTTTTGGTGGTGTACTGTACCCCGGTCGCGTCGTTGACGGCCACGATCTCGGCTCCAACGAGCGCTCCGCTGGATGGGTCTGAGACCAGACCGTTGATGTTTCCGTTTGGGGACTGGGCCAACAGGGGAGGCGAGCTCATGGCAATGCAAACGAAAAGAGTAACAATACGGGGGAAGCGCATGTCGGCTCTCCAGCGAGCAACGGATTCCAACCACTCCTCCATTGATTCGCGCGGCGATCCGCTCGGGTATCAGTTGTCCTTCATTTTAGGATGAATGAGCAGCGGCGGGTTCGGGAAATTGAACTACGGGTGACCTATTCGCCCGTGTACGGGATACGGACAAGGACCCTCAAGGAAATAAATGACAAGCGTTTTGCTTTTAGGGGTGATTGGGGTTGAGTTTGAGATAGGCAAATAGAAGTGGCTTACTGCTCGGCTTATGGCTGCCGCCGTTGGGTTCGACAGTCACGAATACCGCGTCGATTTGCGCCAGAGTTTTGGGATCGTCACACTTCAAAATCCACCGCTTTCTCGAGACGTTATCCTCGTAAAAAATCCCGAGATTGATAGATTGCTGCCGGTCTGGGCCCCGCCGTCCCCAAGCCTGAAACGCGCTTGCCGTTTTGACTTCGGTCTGCTCGTCTAGATCGTAGGCGTAAAAGACCAGTGACTTCCCTCGTGTATAAAAGACCCTGCCGTAGGGCTTCTTGGTCTCCCCCGTTCCGGCCACGTCATACACTTCTGCGATATAGAGGTCGCGGGCTCCCATCAGTTCCCGGATGTCGCGATCGTGGGCCAAGAGTTGATCCTGCTGTTCAAGGTCGGTTTCGCGCTGCTGAAGCACGCGAGTGAGGTCATTGACTTTGGCTTCCGATGCCTTGGCGCGGTCGGTGTCCCGTACAGACTGTTGGGCCAAGGTGTCCAGTTTCCCCTGAAGCGACTGGGAGTTGATTTGGGCGAAATCCACTTTCTGCGCGAGTTCGGCCCGTTGTTGGACCAGTTCTTGCCGGCTGGCATCACCCTCACGCAGATTGCTTTCAAGGCGATCCTGAGCTGCCTTCATCTGGCTGATTTCGCCAGACTGCCGGTCCAGTTGCCGACGAAGATCGGCGATCATCTCGTCGCGTCGCGCGATTTCTGCGTGGGCGACTTCGCGATCGTGGCCAGCATCGCTCAATTGCTCTTCCAGAGAGGCCTGGGCGGGAACTTGTGCGCTCGGCTGAGGGGGGACAACCCTGGCAATGTCCGTGCCGCGGCGTATACCGATCCGATAGGCGAAGAAACTCAGGGCAACGAACAGAAGAATGCCGGCGGCGTACAGCATCCAGACATGACGCCACGTGGATTCAGTCGATACTGGAAGGATTCGATGGGGGAAATCGGAGGAGGCGCCTGCGTTTCCGACGCGGTTCGCCCCACCCTTTTCTTCGCCGGCGATACGATCAAATAATGCCTTCTGGGCCCGTTCCTGAGACCAGGACCGGTCGCGGCCGATGTTCTCTGGCTCTTCGGTCGCCGCGATGGCTGGGATGGCTCGGTCAACAACAGACTCGTACTGCCGAAGGGTTTCGCGGCAGGAGGGACAAACAGCAAGGTGCTCCAGTAGCCTGTTCTGTTCCTCTTCGGTCAGCTCACCGGAGGTCGAAACGGCGCAGAGCTCTAGGAACTCGTCATGGGGTCCGGTTTGAGACAACGCCCCTGCTCCTAGGGTAGACGAAATCTTTTATCATACTGCTCCCGGCCCAGCCAATTTGCCACTGAAAATGTGTTTTCGCAGCTTATCGAGGCCGCGGAAGTAGTGGTTCTTGATATTGCCTCGTGATTGCCCAAGCTTTTCCGCTATCTCATCGAACGTGTAGCCTTCGACGAAGAAGAGCTTCAGAGTTCGCTGCTGATTCTCTGACAATTCCTCGAACACCCGCTGCAAACTCCTATTCCCTCTCGTTGCATCGATGAGTTCTTCGATTTCGGCGACTGGATTTCGTGGATCAACAACTTCGGTTTCTACATCGTCGAGATCCACTCTCGTGTAGAAGTGACGCGAAGTCAGATAACGGCGCCGGGAGATGGCGCGGCGGTAGGTCATTTGGAGAATCCAGAAGCGTGCTGATCCCTTAGAACTGTCAAAGGATCCGGCGAGGCGATGCACTAATAGAAAGGTGTCCTGGAGGAGGTCGTCCGCTTCAGATACGTCTCGCAGAACGCGGTATGCGACCCCGCGCACGATGCAAGCATGGCGGCGAAACAAGGATGCGAGCGCTTCGAGGTCGCCCTTGCAAATATTAAGCATCAAGTGTTCGTCAGATAACTCGTCGGAGCCGGTAGGTAGGGTAAAGGAATCATCGGTCTGCACCTCTCCTTCAAATCTTGCGAGCCCTGGCAATCGACTTGTGAGGGAGGAACTCAAAGCGCCTCTAAAGTGCCGCTATCCGCATTCTCCAAATGCAGAATGCATTCCGTGGGAATACATTCCGCAACGTGTCACGCTGCTTACATTCATGCCGAGCGGCAAAAAGCACGTTCAGCCCCTTTCCGGACCTGAGAAGGCGTTTGGGGAAGCTTTTCGAAGCGCGCGGAGAAGACAGCAGGTTTCGCAGGAGAAAGTGGCCCTGGAGGCCGAATGTGACCGAACCACCGTCAGCCTTATCGAACGAGGTTTAGTCAGTCCTAAGCTGGCGACCATAGCTAAAATGTGCCGCGCCATTGACACGAAACCGTCTGCAGTAATGCGGAAGATGGAGGAATCGCGTTTTTACGCGGCTTAGTCCTCTGTTTACCCCTAAAAGATCGCCTTGTCAATGGAAAATGCCTCTTTCAGAGCGTTTCCACGTTTGCTCGCGAACGTTATCGTCGCTTTATCCATCCATGAATGAGGCGATACTGTTCGGTCAGCTGCTTCGAGCAACACGAAAGGCCCACAATATCGGCCTGGCAAAGCTCGCCGAAAAAGTCGGTATAGGAGCCAAGCATCTTGGCCGAGTTGAGCGGGGTGAGAAATTGCCGTCTTTCGAACTCATCATCGCACTTGCAAATGCCATGGGTGTCTCACCGTCAGAATTCTTCGAATTCGAGAATGCTAGGACCGATCAGAAGTCCATGAGGGAACGATTGCGTCAGCTCCTTGACAAGCGCGATCTCGATCAACTCAAGAGAGCGTACCGCGTCGTAAGGGCCTCGTTTGGCCCCTAGACAATGCCGATAGCTGTCGACTATCCGGGGATTTCAACAACTGTAGTCCCAGGTGGACAAACGACATCCTCGCGTTCTGCCGCCGAGGGATTGTCAGCGTCGCTGTAAACCGTGGATGGCAATCTGAACGGACAGCTTCAAGAAAGCGTCGACCTGCCCCCGCAAGTTTTGACAGGACGCAGCAACCGACATCGCACACCGACGTGCTTGACATGCGGTACTCGGCGCACCGGGCCGCCGTCCGACAGTCATCCGACTCCACCCTTGGCGCGCCCTTTGCACCTGATACGGGCAGTGTTGACCCGAGGAGGCCGGGTTGACTGCGGATAGTTGGGGAACTGGTTGCGCACGTGAATATTCGACGCTGTGGTGTTGAGCATGACTTAAGTCATCCAGCGCCGACTCGGGTAGTGGGTCAGTTTTGAAATCTGGACACTCGCGCAACGCCCCCGATCCGTGGCATCATAACGCCATGGCGAGACGCCCCGGCGAAAAACGCGACTTCATGCAAGTTGCCCGCGAAGTGGTAGAGCGGGCCATCGGCGAACAGATGGACGGCTCCCCGTTGGAAATCCCGCCTGACGTCCGCAACCCTCACTTTGTAGCCATCGGCAGCGAAGGCGGGAAAAAAGGCGGAAAAGCCAGAGCAAAGCGCCTCTCTCCCCAACGCCGATCAGCCATCGCGAAGAAAGCAGCGAAGGCCCGCTGGAAGCGAAGCAGCTGAATCGCCAATTCCCGGACTCTGGCGGTTGCAGCCACGAGCTATAGAAAACTTCTTGCTTTTTCGTGAGGGAAAGCGAATACTTTCCGTATTCGGAGAAACCTCATGAAAACCAAAGCAATTTCGTCGGCGCTTTCGGAAGCGAAGCACGAGCTAAAGGACATAGGCTTGCAAATCGAAGCTCTTGCGATCAAACGCGAGCATTTGCAAGAGTTCATCGCGAGCGGAGAAAAGCTCGCGGGCAAAACCAAGCGCCCCGACTCATCTCCGGAGACCCAACTCCAAACTGCCCCCCCGAACCAAACTCGTCAACCCGTGCCGATTAATGGGCACAAGCAAGAGGTTTGGGAAAAAATCGCTGATTCCCTAAGAAAGACGGGCCGTCCGATGTCGCCAAGGCAGATCGTTGAAGCTATGCAGCGGTTCGGTACGCCTGTCAGTGGTAATTTTCCTCGGGACAACGTGAGATCGGCACTGAACAGAAAAGACGAAGTTTTCGAGAAAGTAGCTCCTGGCTTTTTCGGTCTAAGAGAATGGCCGACAGAGATGAAGCAGGTGAAGCAGACCAAAGTTCAATAAAAAAGTTCTGCTGTAACACGCAGAACGGCCCAGAGCAAGAATTCTTTCGGAGAAACCTATGCTCTGGGCCGACCCTTCGGGAAAGGAGGAAACCCTTGCCCAAGCTGTTTGACATGAAACTTGAAAACCACCGCGCAAAGCGGAGAATCAGAATTCGATTCTGGAAGATCGCTTTGACGCTCGAATACCCGTCTTCTCCGGCGTAACCCGGGGTCCATGCTAACCGTTGCGGGGGCCTATGAGGCATACTCAGCCCCCGCACGTTCAAAAGTATGGCACGAGCGATCCCACTTGTAAAGAATATTTCTGGCAGTGTCTATAAAAAGGCACTCGCAAACCCGCTTTGCACTTGACTTTTATATCGCTCAAGCATATAGTTCATTTTATGAATCGGCTATCAAAAGAGCAGCAGACACGAGCGGTTGCGGCCCTGGTCGAAGGCAACAGCATTCGAGCTACCGTCCGAATGACGGGAGTGGCGAAGAACACCGTCGTGAAGCTGCTCGTCGATCTGGCCGGTGCTTGCGTCGCCTACCATGACCGCAACGTGCGAAACCTGCGCGTTCGCCGCTTGCAGTGTGACGAAATCTGGAACTTCGTTGGAGCGAAAGCGAAGAACGCCAGCCCTGAAAAGAAGGCCGAGGGTTGGGGCGATACGTGGACATGGACGGCTCTGGATGCGGATACAAAGCTGTGCGTGAGTTATCTCGTGGGCGGTCGTGATCTTGGGTGGGCAACCGAGTTCATGGAAGATTGCGCCAGCCGAATCAGCAACCGTGTGCAGATCACTACAGACGGGCACAAAGCGTATCTGGAAGCGGTAGAGAGCGCCTTCGGCGCGGATATTGACTACGCGGAATTGCAGAAGATTTACGGTGCTCCGACCGAAAATCTCACCCGATATTCCCCAGCAAAGTGCATTGGATGCGATATGAAGGTTGTGAGCGGCAACCCCGATCCTAAGCATGTGAGCACCAGCTATGTCGAGCGCCAGAACCTTTCCATGCGCATGAGTATTCGCCGCTTCACTCGGCTAACGAACGCTTTCTCCAAGAAGGTCGAGAATCACGCGGCTGCCGTCGCGCTATGGTTCATGTACTACAACTTTTGCCGCGTCCACC
>Ga0210406_10005992_pt1 | contig 12644 bp, 7 predicted proteins | sample IncBWC30MmetaG_FD_155454 | JGI IMG/M metagenome (GOLD analysis project Ga0210406, IMG submission 155454) | Forest soil microbial communities from Barre Woods Harvard Forest LTER site, Petersham, Massachusetts, United States - Inc-BW-C-30-M | ecosystem: Environmental > Terrestrial > Soil >...
TCTTGTTGATTTCCTCAGATGGCATCTTGTCAAACGGTGTCCCTCCGCTCTCCCCGAATCCCCGAAAGTCCATCGTCAAGACATTCACTCCCGATGCCGCCAGCCGTCCCGCCAAGTCGTCCCAAACTTTTCTCTGGCGGTTGCACTGGTGCAGCAGCAGCACGCCGGGCCCCGGCTTTCCTGCCGCAAAAAATGTAGCCTTCAGCGTGATTCCGTCCGCCCCTTTGAGGTCAACCACGCGAGGCGCAGGTGCTTCGGCCGCATCAACGGTCGCGCCCATCAGCATCCATGCAAACAGAATCGCGCCAGCAATCCGCGCCCCGGTCAATTTGTAGTCCATCGTGCCTCCCTAACCCGCCCTAGTTTAGCCGCCCTTTCCCAGCAAAGCGCAACCAGACTTAGCCCTCCGCTCGCCTTCCTGCGTTCTCATCCCGACCGGAAAAGCGGCGATTTTTGCCCGCAAGATCTCCAAACGCCATCGCTGTTCTCTCGCCTAGCACGTTGACCAACGAAACCAAGCCGTGATATCACCAAGCAGGCATCCGGGCGGAGACCTTCAGCTTCGTCGCTGCGATCGCTCCGCAGCCCCATGGTCTTTGTCCCCGATTCTGTCTCCGGTCGCGCGAACCGGGTTCTTTTCACGATCTTTGGCTCTCTTATCCTGAATCAGCCGTTTTCATCCGCCCCCGATTCAGGCACGCAACCCGCTTTTCGAAAGGACACTACGATGTCACATCGCAACGATTCGCAATCCAACGCTCGCAAGCTTGGCTTCAGCACTCTCCTGCTCGGCGCACTTCTTCTCACCGCCGTCACTCTCGCCATATCCGCCGACGACAGAAAAGTCGAAGTCATCGACGCCACGGCCATGGGCACCAGCACGCAGTTGGGCAAGATCGTCAACGTCAAGGTCACTATCTACGAATTCTCCACCGAAGAAGATCGCCAAATCCTGATCGATGCCTTCAAAAAGGGGCAGAACCAGGGCCTCGTCAACGCCCTCAGCAAAATGCGTGCCGTCGGCCGCATCGCCGTCACCGGCACGATTGGCTATGACCTGAGCTACATTCGCCTGGTTCCCACCGACACCGGCCGCAAAATTCGTTTCGTCACCAACCGTTTGCTTCGTTTCGGTGAAGCCTACGCCAACACTCCCACCACCGCTTACAACCTGACTGCCGGCGAATTCGATCTCAACGATAAGGACAAAGGCAAAAGCGCTGGAGTCCTCTATCCCGCCGCACAACTCGTCATCAACAAAGAGGGCCAGCTGGAATTTCAACTTAACAAAAATCCCTGGAAGCTCGCCAACATAATCGACTGGAACCAAGCCGGCGTGCCCAAGTAACGTGGGCCCTCGTATCCTCAATTTAGGGGTACAAAGATCGTGCCCCTCTTGGGCTCTCTTCGTGCCTTGGTAGAGGCAGCTTTACGCCGCCATCTTGCTTGTTTTTCTTTGCAGGGTCGGACCTTTCAGCTCCGGCCCTGCGTTTCTAAGCGTAGTGAATTTGTCATCCCAAGCGCAGCGAGGGATCGGCTGACCCAACTGACGCCTCTCCGGGCCGCTCGAACTCAGCGGCCAGTCTTCCTGATCACGGATCCCTGATCGCTGATATTCTTTCTCTATCATGACCCTTTGCTCTTCACTAGCCCTTGCCGCCGTACTCTCCACGATCCTCTTCGCCCAGCAACCTCCCACCAACTTTCCTCCCGTCGTCCACCTGACGGCCGACCAGGATCATCAGCGCACCCTCGACCTCCTGCACATCACTTCTCTTCGTCGCGGACCCGACGGCGATCCCAAATCCCCCAATGCCGCCAACGTCGACGAATCCAAAGTCCGCCCCTACTCCGTCCCGGATCCTCTCATCCTCAAAAATGGTCACAAGGTCACCACCGCGCAAATCTGGTGGACGCAGCGCCGCCCGCAAATCGTCGAGGACTTCAATCGCGATATCCTTGGTCGGGTTCCCGCGAACGTTCCTCATGTACGCTGGGAAGTCGTCAGCACCACGCGCGAACTGAACGAAAACATCCCCGTCATCACCAAAAAACTCATCGGCCATGTCGACAATTCCTCTTACCCACTCATCACCGTCGACATTCAACTCTCCCTCTGCAGTCCCGCCAATGCCACCGCTCCGGTTCCCGTCATCCTGGAGTTTGCGCTCAGCCCCGAAATCCTCGCCGCCATCAAAAAGCGTTTCACTCCTGAGCAATGGGCCGCCTTCAACGGCACTGGCCCCTCCTGGCAGCAACAAGTCCTCGCCGAAGGTTGGGGCTACGCCACGCTCATTCCCACCAGTGTGCAAGCCGACAACGGCGGCGGACTCACCGAAGGCATCATTGGCCTCGCCAACAAAGGCCAGCCACGCTCTTTGGAAGATTGGGGCGTACTCCGCGCGTGGGCTTGGGGCGCCAGTCGCGCTCTCGACTATTTCGAAACCGACAACTCCGTCGATGCCAAACACGTCGCCATCGAGGGCCTCTCGCGCTACGGCAAGGCCACTCTCATCACCATGGCCTACGATCAGCGTTTCGCCATCGCCTTTGTCGGTTCGTCCGGTGCTGGTGGCGCAAAAATCCTTCGCCGCAACTTTGGCGAGCAGCTCGAAAACATCGCTTCCACTTCCGAATATCACTGGATGGCCGGGAACTTCCTCAAATATGCTGGCCCGCTCACGGTCAACGATTTGCCCGTCGACGCCCACGAACTAATCGCCCTCTGCGCTCCGCGCCCCGTGTTCATCAGCTCTGGCTCGCAACAAGTCGAAGGCGGCTGGGTCGACGCTAAAGGCATGTTCGTCGCTGCCGTCGCTGCCGGTCCGGTCTACACTCTCCTGGGAAAAAAAGAGCTCGCCACCACCGATTTCCCTCCCACCGAAACCCCGTTGACGGACGGTGACATCGCTTTCCGCCAGCACGCCGCCGGCCACAGCACCGGCCCCAACTGGCCCACTTTCCTGCAATTCGCCTCCCGCTATTTCCCGCCTCAGTCCGCTGCACCAACGCCGCCAAAATAACCGCAGCTCGCGCGTAGCGCGTGACTCCTGTAGCTCAGGCTTTCAGGCATGCGGCTTTTTTACCGCCTCTCCACGGTCTATGTGTGCGCCTAATCCTGCTTTTCGAGTTTTGTTTTTTTGTGTTTCGCTTTTCGAATTTCTATTTTTTTCGATTCCTACTTTCCATTTTCCGTTCTTCTCCTTGACAGCCTAGGAGTCTCGCGCTATCTTCCTGGCTCATCTAGGAGAGACCCCGGTGGACCAACAACTCGATGGCCTCCATCCTGTAACTCCTAGCCTGAATCCTGCCCCAGGGACACCATGACTCTGTTCTCCCAACTCCGCTCCTGGTTCCGCTCCACCTTCCGCCGTTCCCGCCTCGAACGCGACATGGACGCGGAACTCCGCTTCCATTTGGAAACTTACGCCGACGATCTTATCCGCTCCGGCGTCCCTCGCGACGAGGCCCTCCGCCTCGCCCAACTCGAATTCGGCAGCCTCGAACACGCCAAGGAAGAATGCCGCGACGCCCGCGGCATCACTCTCCTTGAATCCTTCTTCCAGGATCTCCGCTTCGCCATCCGCACGATTTGCAAATCACCCGGCTTCACTGCCGTCGCCATCTTCACTCTGGCCCTCGGCATCGGCGCCAACGCCGCCATCTTTGGCTTAGTTGACTCCACCCTGCTCCGCGCCGTGCCTTTTCTCGAGCCCGATCGTCTCGTTCACATCTGGACCACCGACGACGCCGGTGACTTGCACACCCCTTCACCCGCCCAATACACCGCTATACAAGAAACCAGCGCCTCCTTCGAAAACATTTCGGGCATCGGCTGGGCCGACTATTTTTACGGCGCTGATGAATCAACCTGGCAGGTACTGTCCGGTCTTTTGGTATCCTCGAACTGGCTTCCCACGCTGGGTATTCAGCCCTTTCTCGGCCGCAACTTCCTCGAACAAGAGGAGACCACTGGACAAGACGCCGTCGTAATGCTCGCTTACGGCTGCTGGCGAACACGATTTCATGCCGACCCTCAAATCATCGGTAGGCAGATCATCGTGAATCGCCGCGCCGTCACCGTTGTTGGTGTTCTTCCCCAGTCCTTAGGCCCCTACTATGAAGACGCGGAGATCTTCGTCCCTCTCGTCATGAGCGCTTACGTAAACAACCCCGTTCCTCGGGCGGGAATCGTACGCGTCCAAATCGTTGCTCGCCTGAAGCCGGGAGTAGCTCTTGATCAGGCCCGTTCCGAAATCGCAGTCATTGGCCAACAACTACGCCACCCCAACTCCTATAACGATCGCGGCGGTCGTCTTATCGTCGAACCATTCAACGAAATGTTTCAGCATCCCGGTCCCACGGTGCAAAACGCTCATCGCGGCGTGTGGTTCATGGCCGTCGCAGCCGGCGCCGTGCTTCTCATTGCCTGCGCCAATGTCGCCAGCCTCCTTCTCGCTCGCGGCATCAAGCGCCAGAGAGAAGTCGCTCTTCGCGCAGCACTCGGCTGTTCGCGCCGTCGCATGATTCGTCAGTTCCTCACCGAAAGCACCCTTCTCTTCCTTTGTGGGGGCGCCCTCGGCTTACTCATCGCTCGATGGGCTCAGGACATCATCACCAGTGCCGTGTCCGGGATCGTTTCCAGCAACACCTACCTGGAAATCGATGCCCGAGTTTTCGCCGTCAGCTTGGCGGTTTCATTGGTAAGCGCATTACTCTTTGGATCCATTCCCGCTCTCAACGCCAGTCGCGTGGATTTAAATGACGCATTGAAAGACGCGTCCCCGAGTACCGGGGCTGGTTCGCGCTCCCGCCGGCCCCGCAATCTCCTGGTCGCTTGTCAGATTGCGCTCGGCATGGTGCTGCTCGTTGGCTTCGGTTTGCTTCTGCGTACGTTCCTGCGCGTGGAATCCGCGCCTCAGGGCTATGATCCGCGCAATGTTCTTACCGCCACCATCCGACTCTCTCCCTCGCGCTACGCTAATCCTCTCGATCGCTCCCGCCTGATGCGCGACGCGTTGGACCGCGTCCGCCAGCTCCCCTGCGTCGAATCCGCTGGCATCGCTGATTCTCTGCCCATGGAAGGTGCAGATGCCTTGGCCCTTCGCATCCAACCCCCTTCAACCAACCCCAGCGGATCACCCGTCGAGCAAGAGACCTGGTTTGTCTCTGTCAGTCCGGAATATTTCTCCACCTTAGAGGTCCCTATCCTCGCCGGCCGCCCGTTCCATGACTCCGACGTTAACGACGGTCCTCCTGCCGTGATCATCAACCAGACTTTCGCAAAACAGTATTTCCCCGGCGTGAATCCCGTCGGCTATCACGTCGCCGTCGCGGATTCCGCCAACCAGTGGCGTGAAATCGTCGGCGTGGTTTCCGATTTTCATCAACGCAATCCCGAAGAAGACTCCCGCCCCTTGGTTTATTTTCCCATCGCTCAAATGCTTCCAGGGCGCTGGAGCATCGCCATGCGCGTTCGTTCCTCGTCCGACCTGGCCAACGTCACTCGCTCCTTCAGCAACTGGCTTCGCCCTGTCGATCCAGAACTCTTTTGGAACCTCGCCACCATGCAGCAGCAGATTCACGATTCCGAGTCCCTCACCCTACGCCGCCCCATTGTCACTTTGCTGGCTTCTTTCGGTTCTCTCGCTCTCGTCTTGGCCCTCGTCGGCGTCTTCGGCGTCACTTCCTACTCCGTCGCCGAACGCACCCGAGAAATCGGCATCCGTCTCGCTCTCGGCGCCGCTCGCCGAGAAATCGCCGCGCTGGTCCTGCGTGAAACCCTTGCTGTCACCTTCGTGGGCCTTTCCGCTGGCACCCTTGCGGCATTCCTGCTCACCCGCTTCTTTCCCGCAGATCCCATCGGCTGGAGCGGTTCTGGAATCTATCTCTACGGCGTCTCCCGCACCGACGCCTTCACCTACATCTCCTCCGCCGTCCTGTTGATCGTAGTTGCGCTCCTGGCCTGCTATATCCCGGCCCGCCGCGCCATGCAGGTAGATCCCATAGTAGCCCTGAGGTACGAATAATGGCCCACTTCTCCCGCTTCCGTTCCTGGCTCCACTCCACTCTCCACCGCTCCCAGATGGAGCGCGACATGGACGCCGAACTGCGCTTCCATCTCGAAACCTACTCCGACGACCTCATCGGCAACGGCATCCCTTCGGACGAAGCCTTCCGCCGCGCCCACCTCGAATTTGGCGGCCTCGAACGCGCCAAGGAAGAATGTCGCGACGCTCGCGGCATCACGTTCCTGGAATCGCTGTTCCAGGACATCCGTTACGCCCTGCGCACTCTCCGCAACTCTCCCGCCTTCACCGCCATCGCCATCCTCACTCTCGCCCTCGGCATCGGCGCCAACACCGCTATCTTCTCCCTTATCGACACGGTTGTCCTCCGCATGCTCCCGGTGCGAAACCCTCAGGAATTGGTGCAACTCTCCCACCTCGATCCAGCGCGCGGCGGACAGGGCGATTTCTATTTTACGAATGCGATTTGGGAGCAGGTCCGCAATCACCGCGACGATCTCTTCTCATCCGCGCTTGCCTGGAGCACTGATCGCTTCGACCTCGCGCAAGGTGGCGCCGTGCAAAATGCCAACGGAATCTTTGTCAGCGGCGATTTCTTCAACGTTCTCGGCGTGCGTCCCGCCGCTGGCCGTTTACTCACCGTCGTCGACGACCAGCGCGGCTGCCCGGGGCTCGCCGTCATCAGCTACGGTTTCTGGCACGATCATTTCGGTGGCTCTATCGACGCCGTCGGCAGCACTCTCTCCCTCAACCATCATCCTTTCCAGATCGTTGGCGTCAGCTCCCCCGGATTCTATGGCCTCGACGTCGGCAGCAAATTCGACGTCGCCATTCCCATCTGCACCGCGACTCTCTTCGACGGCGAACACTCTCGCATCGGCGCTCGCTCCTGGTGGTGGCTCGCCATCATGGGTCGCGTGAAGCCCGGCGTCACTCCCCAACAATTGCAGGCTCGCCTCGCCGTCTTTTCCCCCACCGTTTTCGCCGGTGCTGTCCCCAACGACTGGGATCCAGAAGATCAAGGGAAGTTTCGCAATTGGTCCCTGTTATCCTCGCCCGCCGCGACGGGAATGTCCGAACTGCGCCGTCAATTCGATCAGCCTCTCAACATCCTCATGGCCGTTGTCGGACTCGTTCTTCTCATCGCCTGCGCCAATATCGCCAGTCTTATGTTTGCTCGCGCCGTTTCCCGCAGCAAAGAAATTGCCGTTCGCAAAGCTCTCGGCGCTTCTCGTCTGCGCCTCATTCGCCAATTCCTAACCGAATGCCTCCTACTCTCCTCCGCTGGCGCGCTACTCGGATTCCTCTTTGCCCGCTGGGGAGCCGCTCTCTTGGTCCGTTATCTTTCCACCGCTGGAAAGAATGTCTTCCTCGATCTCTCTCTCGACGGCCGCATTCTCGCTTTCACCGCCGCCATCGCCGTCTTCACCGGTATTCTGTTCGGCGTTCTTCCCGCCTTCCGTTCGACTCGCGTTTCCCTCACCGCCGCCATGAAGGGCAGCCAGGCCGAACAGACCGATCACGGGTCGCCTTTTCGTCCCGGCAAATGGATCGTCGGTTCTCAGGTCGCACTTTCCCTGGTTCTCCTGGTCGTCGCCGGTCTCTTCCTCCACAGCATGCTTAAGCTCGCCACTCTCGACATCGGCTTCGATCGCAACAACGTCCTCCTCGTCAGCTCCGATCTCAAATCCGCCGGCGTTCCACCCGCGCAGTGGCTGGCTGTCGAGGACGAAATGGAAACTCGCCTCCGTTCCATTCCCGGCGTCGTTTCCATTGGCAGATCCGTTCGCACTCCCGTCAGCAATTTCGAATGGGATCAGCACCTCCTCGTCGATTCACCCAACGCCCCTAAGGGCGACGATGCCGACGCCTTCCTCAATTTCGTCTCCCCCGGATACTTCCCGACGCTGCGCACGCCGCTGCTCGAAGGCCGCAACTTCGCCACCACCGACACAAAAACTTCCGCCTTCGTCGCCATCGTGAACGAAACCCTCGCCCGCAAGTTTTTTTCTAGAACAAATCCGGTCGGACAATATTTCCGTCGCGACGAAGGCCCGGGCAAAACGACCCCGCTTATTCAAGTCGTCGGCCTCGCGAAAGATTCGAAGTACGAATCGCTCCGCGAAAAACCCGTTTCCCAGGCGTTCTTCCCCGCAGCCCAAATCCCCGAGGACGAGCAATTTGTAAATTTTGAAATCCGCACCGACAAGCGTCCCTCCGCCCTGATTTCCCTCATCCAGGATTCCGTCGCTCAGGTCAACAAGTCCATCCCCCTTGACTTCTCCTCCCTCGCCCAACAAGTCGACGATTCCCTCGTCCAGGAGCGTCTCCTCGCCACTCTCTCCGCCTTCTTCGGCGCTCTCGCTCTCCTCCTTGCCATGGTCGGGCTCTATGGCGCTCTCAGTTATCTCGTCGCTCAGCGCCGCACCGAATTCGGCATTCGCCTCGCCCTCGGTGCTCCTCCCGTTTCCATCCTCCGTCTAGTTCTCAGCGACGTCGTCATCGTTCTCGTAGCCGGCGGCCTCACAGGCATCGCCATCTCCCTCGCCGCCATCGGCCTCCTCCAAAAACTCCTTTTCGGCCTGACTCCACACGACCCCGCAACAATGCTAACTTCGGTAGCCATCCTGGCCGCCGTCGCCTCCCTCGCCGCCTACCTCCCGGCGCGCCGCGCCATGCGCGTAGACCCCATGCAAGCCCTGAGGTACGAGTGATCACCGCGGCGCATATAATCGATCCTGGGGCCCGTGCCCGACATCAGCTCGATTCCCGAAATCATCTCCCAAGCCGCAGCCACCGCGCCTTAGCACTAACGCGCCTGATGGCCTGCTCACTCTTCGGCCTCACCGCCACCGCCCCAGCCACATTCGCAGCCGTAGCTCTCCTGCTGATACTCATAGCCCTGGCGGCAACCTACATGCCAGCACGCCGTGCAACACAAGTCGATCCGCTAGCGGTCCTAAGGTGCGAATAACAACCGCATCCCCCAAGTCTGCGGCCGGACCTTCAACCGTGGCTCGGGCCTTCAGGCCGAGGCTTTTTTCCCCGCGGCACGGTGATCTGTTTTCTCCTCGCGTTGGGTCGTTTTCAGTCTGCGGCCTTCTCTTAATTGGTCATCCCGACCGGAGCGACCCGGCATTTTCTTGGCGGCCGCTTTCTGGCACGCCCGGTCGCACCATGCAGGGATCGTGGCAACCAATCCAAATATCTCGCCAACTCGATGGACCCGCCGGCGACTCTTCCCCTTGCTTACCGAGGGAACCAAGCGTACCCTATCTCGGTAACCGAGGGAGCACCCGTGAGCAAACCTTCCGACCTTCTCCAAGGCACACTCGATTTCCTAATCCTCAAAATCCTCGCCCTCGAACCACTCAACGGCTGGGCCATCAGCCAGCGCCTGACGCAAGTTTCCGGAGACGTTCTCCAGGTCAGCGACGGCTCGCTCTATCCTGCTCTTCACAAACTCGAACAAGAGGGCTGGATCTGTTCCGAATGGAAGCCTAGCGAAAACAACCGCCGCGCCAAGTTCTACACGCTCACTCGTCTTGGCCGCAAGCAACTCGATCAGGAATCCGCCAACTGGAACCGACTCTCCGCCGCAATTTCGCACGTCATGCGACTGAAGGAGACATAAGCCATGCGCATCGAACATTGGTTTTACAGTCTGCCGCTGCGCCTTCGCTCCCTCTTTCGTCGATCGGAAGTCGATCAGGAACTCAGCGAAGAGCTCTCTTATCACATCGAGCAGAAAACCAGCAAACTCATCGCGGGAGGCATGCCTGCCGACGAAGCACGCCGCGCTGCCCTTCGTTCGATTGGCGGCCTCGAGCAGCGCAAGGAAGAATGCCGCGACACGCGCAAGGTCAACTGGATCCAGGATTTTCTTCAGGACTTCCGCTACGCTGCTCGCACTCTGCGCAAATCTCACGCCTTCACCGCCGTCGCCATTCTCACCCTCGCTCTGGGCATCGGCGCCAACTCCGCCATCTTCAGCGTCGTCGACGCCATTCTTCTGCGCCCGCTTCCCTATCCGCAACCGGATCGGCTCGTGCGCATTTGGGAATCCTCACTCAAGTACGACAACCCACGAAATGTCGTGAATCCCTTCAATTTCCTCGACTGGCGCGATCGCTCCCAATCCTTCGAATCGATGGCCGCCATCTCCGACGCAGTCACCAATCTCAGCTCTCATGGACAGCCCATTGCTGTGCGAGGCATGCAGGTCTCCCCGGAATTCTTCTCTATTCTTCGCGTCGCGCCCTTTCTTGGCCGCGCCTTCTCTCGCGCCGACGGTATTCCCGGCCAGGACCGCAGCATCATCCTCAGCTACGAACTCTGGCACCGCCAATTCGGTGACAACCGCTCCCTCATCGGCCAGAAAATCGACGTCGACGGTGTGCCCTGCGAAGTCATCGGAGTCATGCCCAAAGGTTTCTCGTTTCCGAAAATGAAAGCCGAAGTTTGGACTCCGCTTCCTCTGGAACGCTCCGACGATTACAAAAGTGGACGCTATCTCACGGTCGTTGCCCGCCTCAAGCCCGGAGTCTCCATTCCCCAGGCTCAGCAGGATATGCTTCGCGTCATCGACTTCACACAGCAAGCTCGCCCCGACTTCAACAAAAACTGGAGTGCCAACGTTGTCCCCATGCTCGAAGATGCCACGCATCGCGTTCGACGTCCCCTCTGGGTACTCCTCTCTGCCGTCGGCTTTCTTCTCCTCATCGCCTGCGCCAATGTCGCCAACCTTTTGCTCATGCGCGGCACCGGTCGCCTCCGCGAACTCGCCGTTCGCTCCGCCCTCGGCGCCGCTCGCTCGCGCCTCATTCGCCAGTTATTCGCGGAAAGTTTGCTCATCTCCCTCGCCGGCATGCTCGTGGGATTGCTCTTCGCCTCCTTCGGTCTCTCCGCACTGCTTGCGCTCATTCCTCAGAGCGCTCCTCTTCCTCGCACCGAACCCATTTCCATCGATGCCCGCGTGCTTCTGTTCACCTTCTTCGCCTCGTTGTTCACCGCCGTGCTCTTCGGTCTTATTCCCGCTTTCCGCCTTTCTCTAATCGACATCCAAAACGCACTCAAACAAGGTTCGCTTCGCAGCGGTGTAGGTGGCCATGAAACTCTTCGACGCATCTTTGTTGTCGCCGAAGTCGCCCTCGCCCTTCTTCTCTCCGTCGGCGCTGGCCTCATGCTGCGCAGCTTCGCCCGCCTCACCTCCACCGATCCCGGTTTCGGGACCGATCATCTCCTCACCATGCATATGTGGACTTCGCCCTCCCGCTACAGCGACAATCTCAAACGCTCCCAATACTTCGACCGCATCCTCACCGAAATCCGCAGCACTCCCGGAGTACAGGCAGCCGGCTCCACTCACTTTCTCCCGCTCACAGACATGCTCTCCGGCTCGTGCTTCGCTCCTGCCGACCAACCTGCTCCCACACCTGCCGAATCTCCCTCCGCGCAATTTCTCATAATCAGTTCTGGCTACTTCCAGACCATGAGCACGGCTCTGCTCGCCGGTCGTGACTTTGAAGCCCGCGACAATTTCAAGGCCGCTTCCGTCGCTATCGTCAACCATGCCTTTGTCGAGCGTTATTACCCCGGTCAGAATATTCTTGGAAAGCAACTGAGCGTCTGTTGGACCCTCGAGAAGCCCGCGGAGATCGTTGGTATCGTCGCCGACGCTCGCCATGCCGAACTTCAGGACGCTCCTGAGCCCACTATCTTCCTCTCCAATGCTCAAGCTCCCATGTACTTCGCCACACTTGTTGTTCGCGCCACCGGCTATCCCCTGCAGATTGCGCGCGCTGCGGAAGCCGCCGTCCATCGCGTCGATCCCGATCAGGCAGTCTCCGACATTCAGACCATGGAAACAGTTTTCTCCAATTCCGTCTCTAGTCCCCGTTTCCAAGCTATTTTGTTGTTGGTGTTTGCTGCTCTTGCGATTGCGCTCGCGATGATTGGTATCTACGGTGTCGTCTCTTACTCCGTCAGCCAGCGCATCAACGAAATCGGTATCCGCGTCGCCCTGGGTGCTCGTTCCTCCGATGTATTTCGCTTGGTCCTTCGTGAAGCCATCGCGCTTTCCGCCATCGCACTGGCCATCGGTCTTCTAGCCTCACTAGCCCTGGGCCGCGTCCTTCAATCTCTGCTCTTCGAAGTCACCCCAACAGATCCCGCAACCCTGGCCTCCGTCGCCGCCGTAGTCCTGGCCGTCTCCATCCTAGCTGCAGCGATCCCAGCCCGCCGCGCCACCCGCGTCGACCCCCTAACCGCGCTCCGCTACGAATAACCACGTGTGTGATCTCCTGTGGCTCGGGCCTTCAGGCCCGAGGCTTTTCTCTTGCCTTTGCTTCTCGCCTTGGTATCGGCGGCTTCATGCTGCCGTCTCGCTGCTCATTCGCTCGTCGCCTGATTTCGTGCCTGCGTTACCACATCATGGATCGCATCAACAACCGCGCCGGGAGCTTCCCATCCGATTCCATGCCCGCTGTTTTCCGCAACAACCTGACCTCCCTGGCTCGAAAATCACTGCGCTTGTGCTTGGCTGGGTTGAGGATTCGGTGATTCGATCCGATAGCCGAGGTTTCGGAGTTGCCGGATCATTCTCGCCGTGCGCTT
>Ga0210406_10005993_pt1 | contig 12642 bp, 9 predicted proteins | sample IncBWC30MmetaG_FD_155454 | JGI IMG/M metagenome (GOLD analysis project Ga0210406, IMG submission 155454) | Forest soil microbial communities from Barre Woods Harvard Forest LTER site, Petersham, Massachusetts, United States - Inc-BW-C-30-M | ecosystem: Environmental > Terrestrial > Soil >...
ACTGGCCCGCGACAAAGGCTTTCGCGTCACCATCAATTGTACTTTATTCAACGGCGAGGACCCGGCGGACGTGGCGGATTTCTTCGATACCGCAACCAAGCTCGGCGTCGAGGGCATCACGGTGTCGCCGGGATACAGCTACCACCATGCACCAAAACAGGACGTGTTCCTGGCCCGCAACGCCAGCAAGCAGCTGTTCCGCAGCATCTTCAGCCTCCGCCGCCGCCCCTCCGGCATCTCGTGGTCGTTCAATCACTCCGCGCTGTTCTTGGATTTTCTCGCCGGTAACCAGACCTACCAGTGCACGCCATGGAGCAATCCCACCTACAACATCTTCGGTTGGCAGCGCCCTTGCTACCTGCTCTCCGACGAGGGGTATGCGCCGAGCTACCAATCGCTGATCGATGACACCGAGTGGGACAAGTACGGAGTCGGCAAGAATCCGCGATGTGACAACTGCATGGCGCATTGCGGTTTCGAGGGTACGGCGGTCAACGACGCATTCAGCCATCCGCTCAAGGCGTTGAAAGTCTGGATGCGCGGACCACGCCTCGCGGGCCCGATGGCGCCCGACCTGCCCATCAAATATTCCCCTGCCGCGCGCATGACAACGGTCGCCGAGATACCGCTCAGTGAGATCAAACGCGTGAGCCGGGAGAGCGCATGAACGTGGAGCCCTCCGAGACCTTTAGCGCGTGAGCGACGCAGCCGATCGTCTGACACGGACGCCGGACGAGTCCGCGAGCACCGATGCTTTTGGAGCGCAGCTCGAGGCCTGGCGCGTGCGCATGGAGCACGCTCTCGCAGCGCGCCTTCCGGAGGCCGACAAGGTTCCCGCTCGATTGCACGAGGCCATGCGCTACAGCGTATTGGGCGGCGGCAAGCGCATACGGCCGGCATTGCTGTTCGCCACCGCGCGCACCTTGGGCTTGTCGGAGGACGAAGTCGAGGCCGCGGCATGCGCCATCGAGCTGGTGCACGTGTACTCACTGGTACACGACGATTTGCCGGCGATGGATGACGACGATATGCGCCGCGGCCGGCCGACCTGTCACAAGGCTTACGATGAGGCCACGGCATTGCTCGTAGGCGACGCGCTGCAGCCGCTGGCGTTTCAATTGCTCGCCAGTGATCCCAAGCTTCCGGCCTCGCCGGCGATACGTCTGCGCTTGGTCGATATGCTGGCGCAGGCCATCGGGACGTTCGGCATGGCGGGGGGGCAAGCCATCGATCTGGCCGTTCAGGGCATGCGGCTCGATATCGGCCAGGTGGAAGACATGCATGCCCGCAAGACGGGGGCTGTGATTCGCGCCAGCGTCTTGATGGCCGCCGAATGCGTTCCGCCCCTTGATGCGAATCTCTATGCCGCACTCACCCGATTTGCTTCGGCAGTGGGCCTGGCGTTTCAGATTCAAGACGACCTGCTCGACGTCACCGGCGATGCGACGATGTTGGGCAAAGCGACCGGAGCGGACAGCGAACGCGCAAAGCCCACCCATCCGGCCGTCATCGGTATACCGGCCTCGCAGCAACGGGTCCGGCTGCTACACAGTCAGGCGATCAATGCGCTGGCGCCCTTCGGCGATCGTGCGGAAACGCTGCGTTCGCTCGCCCATTGGCTGCTGTCGCGGCAGTACTGACTGTTAAGCGTGCCGCCGCCGGCCTCTTGGCCGCGTGCGTTTTCACCTGCATCGGCAATCTGCTCCCGGCCACGGCCACGGCCACGGCCGCGACCGCTGAGTCGGCTTTCGATGTTCAGGTCCTGACCCCCGAGGCGTTCGATCCGACGGTGGGTGCGGTGACGAGCGGTTCGCTCGACGACCGATTCGAGCCGCTTGCGAGCGCCAAGCCGCGAGGCCGCGGCGCGGTATCTTGGTTGAAGCTCAAGTCCGCGGGAGGTCTCTTGTCGGCCGGCGTACCGGCGGCGGCCATACCGGTAGTGGTGATGCACGCGGCGCAGCAGACGCATGCCGATCTTTACGCAGCCCGCGCCGGCGCCGCGGTTGCGTTGCCGCAGGCTGTGCAGCTGCCGGGATTCCGCGGAACTCAGGACACCGTGTTCACCTACGTCGAGGGCCTCGAGACGGGCCAATCCTTGTACGCGCGGGTCACGATTGCGGGCGGCGACTTGGGACCCGTGAACTTTTCCAGCTCCACTCTCGATCGAACGCTGGCGCGGGGCGCCGAACACGCGCGAATGATTGCCCTGGCCTTCGGCGCCCTGATGGCGATGGCTCTCGCCGCGCTGCTGATCTGGTTCGTCTTGAAGGACCGGCTGTTCATTTTGTACGCGTCGCTGTTTTTCTTGCAGGCGCTGTACATCGCCTATCTTTCCGGGGAAGGGTTCGACTGGCCGTGGCTTTCATACGCACAGCCGCTGACTTCCTTTGCGTGGAACGTGCCGGTCGGTCTGAGCGGTGCGGTTGCTTGTCTATTCACCCGCGAGATCGCCGACCTGCAGCACTTTTCCCCGCGAATCTATGCTCTCTTCGGCTGGTTCGCGGCGGCGTTCGTCGTCATCACCATCGCGAACCTGGCGAAGTTTCTGGGCTTCGGGATTTGGGTGAACGCGCTCGGCAATGTCCTCTTTCTCGCCGCGGCCGTGTTCACCGTGGTCGTGGCATTCCTCGCTTGGCGACGCGGAAATCGTGCGGCGGGCTGGTTCCTGATCGCGTGGGCCCTGCTCGAAGGTTTCACCATGGCTGCTGCGCTGCGATTCTTGTTCACTGCCTCCATGGAGCCCAGTCCTCTGCTCTATTACTACGGCCTGCCCTTGTCGATGGTGGCGGCGGCAGTGCTCATCGCCCTCGGCGTGGCCGACAGGTTGCGCGCGCAGCGCGTCGCACTCACGGAGGCGGAACGGCGGGCCCAGACTGATCCCTTGACCGGCGTCTTGAATCGCCGTTCGCTCATCGAGCGTCTCGACGCGGCTTGCCTTCGGGCGCGGGCGCGCGGCCTGCCGATCGCGCTTCTGTTCATCGATCTCGATCATTTCAAGCAAATCAACGATTCGTTCGGCCATCAGGCCGGGGATGCGTGCTTGCGCGCCATCATCGATCCCATTCATGTGGAATTGCGGCAGTCGGACGTCATCGGCCGCTACGGAGGCGAGGAGTTCGTGGTGATTCTGAGCAGTGCCGACGCGGCGGCCGCAAATCCCATTGCGCAGCGTATCCTAGAGCGGGTTGCCGCAGTGCAAGTGGACGGATTCGGCAAGCCGATCCGCTTGACCTGCAGCATCGGTATCGCAGCCAGCGATACGCTGGGTGTCTGGGGGGAACATCTCATCGCGCAGGCGGACGCGGCCGTCTATGTTGCGAAGCGGCGCGGACGCAATCAGGTGCAGATGGCAGCGCCGCTGGCCGCTTAGGCATTGAATGAGCCTGTCCGTCGTCGCACAATAGCCACGCGCTTATCAATGACATGGACTTGCCATATGCCGCGTTTACTATATAACTTGAGTAGACGCGGTCGTTTAGCCTAGGAATGTCACCGCGAAAATTCCAGGCGTTGCCTGGGGGATGTCACCGGTGCACCGCAGTGCGATCAGTCATTCACGTCTCATGCGCGAATCCACGGACCGGATCGAGATTGCGTTGCGAAGCGACGACGTCAAAGAGCACCTGATTGCACATCGCCTCTCGGAGAACTCCAGGACTTGGGAGCTGTGGGAGAACGAGCATTCGGGGCTCATGCGGCAAGTCGCCGAATACGGCGTCCTGCGAACCCAGGCTGCCGCGCTCAGGCACACCGCGCTGCGCCTTATCCACGGGAAGGCGCTGTTCGAGTACCTGAGGCGCAAGGAAGTGCGTGGCGCCGAGCGCACCCGGATACTGAATTATTTCTATCCGACCCGCGGCTATCACTACGCGATCATCGCCGAGCACGGTGTCTTCGTGCGCAAAGCGTGCAGCTACCTGTGCGCGAGCCACGTTGGAACCGGCCTGGTCGAGGATCCCGTTTTTCTCGATCCCATGCAGCATTACGAAAATCTGTATGCAGAGTACTTCGATCTCTATTGCAGCACTCTATTCCCTTCGGATGGCGTCGAGTCGGCTTGCGAGCGCGCGTTGCTGCCGCTGCTCAAGCATCAGCTCAACGAGTGGCGCTGGATCATTCTCAATCCGCGGGAGAGTCTGCCGCGCGTCAAGCGTGAGCGCGAAATGCGCCGTGCGACGGGCGATACGCAGCGGCTCCCGCATCTCAAGCTTCGCCCCAGGGACGGCGCTTAGTCAGGTTAGCGCCGACTTCCGTTCCTTCAGGGACGGCGGTGTCCATTGATAGATCCACGTCTCCGTCAGGGGCCTGCCATCGATGCGCAAGTACAGACGGATATCGATGGGGTCGATAGTGTCCTCCGGCGGCTTGACATCGAACAGTGCGCGATAGCCGTTAAATTCCTCGACGTAGTGTGCGGTGACGTGCTCGGTCTGACCGTGCGAGGTGGTGATCACCGCTTCGACGGGAGCGTCCTTGCTCAGCGCGCCGAGTTCGCCGCCGGCGAAGTCCACGGCGAAATGCCAGGAATAGTACTGACGCTTCTGACCCACCGTGCCGCCGATGCCGGTGCGCGTCGCAATGGTCTGCGCGAGCGGCGATCCGAAGGGCATGTGCGTGCCCCAATGGAGCCGATAACTGAACAAGAGCTCCTGACCGGGCTTGGGCCTTTCCTGCGGATTCCAGAAGGCAACGATGTTATCGAAGGTTTCGTCCACGGTCGGGATCTCGACCAATTGCACCGAGCCCTTGCCCCAGCCGCCGTTGGCTCCGAGTTTTGGTTCGACCCACAAGCTCGGCCGGCGGTCGTAGTACACGCCGTCGTCCTGATAGTGATCGAAATTGCGGTCCCGCTGCAATAAGCCGAAACCGCGCGGGTTGTCATCCAAATAGGAGCTGAAGTGCAATTGCGCCGGATTGGTCAGCGGCCGCCAGATCCACTCGCCGGCGCCGGTCCACATCGACAGTCCATCGGAGTCGTGGATCTCCGGCCGCCAGTCATTCGCCGCGCGCCGGTCGTTCTCGCCATAGAAGAACATGCTGGTGAGGGGCGCCACGCCCAGCCTCTCGATCGGCTTGCGCGGATATAACGCGCTGTCGATGTCCATGATCTGGGTGCCGCCGGGAGCGATCTGAAAACGCAGCGCGCCGGCAACGCTCGGCGAATCCATCAGCGCGTACATAGTCAGAATCCCCGAGTCCTTCGAGGGCCGTTCGAACCAGAACGCGGTAAAGCGCGGGAACTCTTCCGGACGCGGAAACGCCGTATCCACGGCCAGTGCACGCGCCGACAATCCGTACTGCCGCGTATCGCCGCCCACCGCCCGAAAATAGCTGGCACCCAAGAATGCGGCCACATCGGCCTTCCAATTCGTCACGAACTGCACGCGAAACCCCGCGAAGCCGACGTGCCCGCGCATCAATTTCGGGTCGATGCCGGCCTTGTCGAATTCGAACATCCCCGGGTCGTAGACGATTTCCCGCGATTGTCCGTCGACGATCTCGTAGAGGCGCACCGGTTCGGTGAAACTACGGCCGGCGTGAAAGAACTGCAGGCGAAACGCCAATCCGGCGCTCGCCCAGAGGGCGTGGTCCGCGCGAAAGCGCAGCGATTGATATTGGTCGTACCCGAGCTTCGCCATCGCGGGCGGCAGCGTATCTTGCGAGGCCTGATAGGCGTTGCCGGCGAGCTTGCGGGCCTGGCCCTTGAGCCACGCATAGTCGAAGGGCTGGCTCGGCGGTGCGGAAGGCGTTGGGGCCGCAGCGATGAATTCCGGACGAACCCATTGGCCGGCCGCCAGCGCCACGGCTGATTTTAGTATTGCGCGTCGTCGAACCATCGTTTATTCCTTTAAATCAACAACAAGGGGTACTCGGCATCCGGCAGAAGCGCCAGCTGATTGAGCAAACGCGCATCGCCGGCGACTTCCACGCGTTCGATCGGCGTGAGCCACGCCAGCGCCTCATCCAGCCACCGGGCGTCTTTCAGCTTCTGTTCCGCGGTGAAGGCATACGGGTCGGGATGACCGCGCGGATCCGCCGGCCTCGCCAGATTGCCGTTGATGTGCGTCAGGCGCGCCTCGCGATTGCGCGCCAAATGGCGCAGTCCGTCTTCCGGCGGCGGGTTCGCCTGGCGAACCAATTCCTGGCGGCGCGCCATCAGCGGCGGCGTCTCGCCTTCTTCCGGCGTGCGCAGCAGCGCGAGCTTCGCCAAGATTCTGCCCAGGCTTTCGCTGCCGCTCGCGCGCGACAAGGGCACCGACAGAAAAAGGCCCAGCAGCGCCGGCGACAGCCACGCGAGCAGCGGCGGCGAGAGGAACCACACGATCACGGCGGTCGCGCAACTCAAGAACATGTGCCGCTTGTGGTAGTGCCACGCATCGGACCAGCTGGTGCCGCCGCCGTCGCGGCGCTGCGGCTTCCAGCCGGAGTCACGTCCCATGAACACCTCAAAAACGTGCCGGCTTTGAATCAACATGAGCACGGGTGCGTACAGGGCCGACAGGATGACTTCCAACAGAAAGCTCGCGGCGACGCCGATCACGCCGCCGCTGCCTCTGCGGATGCGTCTCGACAGGAGTGCTCGAACCAGGCCGAGCATCTTCGGTATCAGCAGCACGATCATGCTGAACCAGAACAGCGCCATCATCAGTTCGACATCGAAACGCGGCCACGTGGGAAAAAGCTGGAAGTCGTGACTGAAGTACTCGGGACGAATCAAGTGCGACTGCACGGCGAGCGCGAAGCCGATGCCCAGCATCACCAACCACAGGGGCGAGGACAGGTAGCTCATGATGCCGACGCTCAGATGCATTCGGCTGATGAAACTCAAACCCGTGGCGCCGACAATTTTCATATGCTGCAAGTTGCCCTGAGCCCAGCGCCGGTCGCGGACGGCGACGTCGATCAAGGACGGCGGGGATTCTTCCCAGGAGCCGCCGCAGTCCGTGATCATGCGCACCTTCCAACCGCCGCGGCGCATCAGAGCGGCCTCGACGAAATCATGCGACAGGACGAAGCCGCCGAACGGCTTGCGGCCTGCGAGCTTCGGCAGGCCGCAGTTCTGGGCGAATGCGGCCATGCGAATGATGGCGTTGTGTCCCCAATAGTTGCCGCTGTCGCCCGACCACGCGCAGAGGCCCCGAGTGATGACGGGTCCGTAAACGCAGGCGGCGAATTGCTGCAGGCGGCCGAAAAAAGTGGTCGCGCCGATCAGTTGCGGAGCGGTCTGTAGTATCCCCAAATGAGGATCGGTCTGCATGGCCTGTACCAGCCGCTGCAGGGTCGGCGCATCGATCAGGCTGTCGGCGTCGAGCACGATCATGTGGTCATAGCGGCCGCCCCAGCGCGTCACGAAGTCCTCGAGGTTGCCCGATTTGCGCGCGATGTTCTGCCAGCGGCGCCGGTACCAAACCGGCATGATGGGCAGCAGTGCATTGCGCAGCAGGTCCACTCTCAGGGTTTCGCGAATCCAGGAATCGGCATTGGTCGAGTCCGAGAGAATCACGATCTCGAAGCCGCGATGCGCGTCGATGAGCGCCAGGGCTTCCGCCATCGCTTGCAGCGCCGCCGTGGTGCGCAGCGGGTCTTCATTGTAAACGGGCATCACCAGCGCGGTGCGCGTCGCGCGCCCCGCATCAGGGTGAGTAGGGTCGCGCCGCTTCGATGCGCCGGCCAATACCGAGCCCGCGGCGAACGCGATCCAGCCCAGGGAAATCGCAAAGAAGAAAATCATCAGACCCTGCAGCAGGGTCATGCTCGCGAAGCGCACGACCTGAAGCATCTGGTACACGCCGTAAATGGTCACGCCGAAGGTGATGGTCACCAGGATGAAGCGCGCGTACAGAACGGCGGCGTCAGGCCAAAGGCGGCCGCGCCGCGGGGGCTGGTATCGCAGCTCCTGCGGCGGCATATCCAACGGGCTCTCCGGCGGCATGCCGCCCGACCCCACCCGCGCTTCGAACGGGGCCACAGGATTCACCTGGAGATGCGGGTTCAACCGGAGGTCCATCGATAAAGCCATGTTTCAGTGACCGGACGATCACCGCGCATGATCCGCAAGCGCAATTCGATCAGCTCCGCATCGCGCGGGTCGATCTCGAAGCTCGCGCGCAGTCCATGCAATGCACCGTTCGACATGAGCGTGGTGTTCGAGATTCTGCCGGCGGAGGCGTTGAGGTCGAGGCGTAAACCGTCGACTTTCTCGCCGGCGCCGACGAAGTCCAGCAGAAACACGCGCCGCTTCCCGTCGACGCTCGCGCCCGACCGCGAGGCGACGGTTTTGCCCAGAGACTTCGGCAGCGCGGGTTCCGCGTTCCAGATGACACGGTAGGCGAAGTGCGCCGGATGACCCGGCGTCGGGGATTGCGCCGGGCGCCAAAAGGCCACGATATTGTCATTGGTCTCGCGCCCGGACGGTATTTCGACCAGTTCGACGGAGCCCGCGCCCCATTCACCCTGAGGTTCGACCCAGGCGCTGGGGCGGCGCTCGTACTGCGCATCGAAATCCTGGAAATCGACCTGCTGCCGGGACCGCTGCACCAGTCCGAAGCCCTTGGGCTGTTGTGTGGTAAAGGACGATAACTGGAGCTTGATCGGATTCGCGAGCGGCCGAAATATTTGTTCGCCGGATGCCGCGGCGATCTGCAATCCGTCGGAGTCATGCACTTCCGGCCGGTAGTCGTCGAGGCGTCCGCGGTTGGTTTCGTCGAACAGAAACATCGACGTGAGCGGCGCAATGCCGGCGACACGGATTTCCGCGCGCGGGAACAGGGTGAGATCCACATCGGTCAGCGTCTCGACGCCCGGCTGCACGGTGAACCGGTACGCGCCCGTCGTCGATTCGCTCTCGAGCAAGGCGTAAATGACGATCGCGCCTGCATGCGCACCCGGCTTCTCGATCCAGAAATGCGTGAACGCGGGAAACTCTTCGCCGGACGGTTCCGCCGTATTGAGGGCGAGGCCCCTTGCCGACAGCCCGTACAGAAGATTCTTGGCGACGGCGCGGAAATAGCTCGCACCCTGGAACACCAGGAATTCGTCCCATACCTTGTTCGAGTTGATGCGGCTCCGGAGACGGAAACCGGACAGCGGCAGCGACACCTTGGCCAATTGCGCCGGAAGTGCGGACTCCATCTCGAACATCGCCGGCGTCGCCACTACGTCTTGGGCCTCGCCGTTTTCGACGGTGGAGACCGTGACCGCCGTTTGCATATTGTAGCCGGCCCGCAACAGCTCCAGACGAAACGGCAGCTGTTCCGCCCGCCAAATGCCGGCGTCCGGATTGAAGCGAATGCTGCGGTATTGTTCGGGGCTCAATTTGTCGAGCCCAGCCGGTAGGCGGTTGTGCTGCGGCGCGTAGGGAGCGGCGGCTCGACGTTTGGCATCAGCCAGCAAGGTGTCGAAGGTAAACGGATACGTGGCCGGCGCCGGTTTCTCGGGCGCGGGTGTATTTGCCGCACGCGCAACGGTTGCCACGAAGGCGAGCGCGAGGACCAGCACCGAATTGGCAATTGAAACCGGCAAGGCTCACCCCGTATTTGCCGGTAGGCCCGGCACAGATTGCCGGATCGGCCGAATGAGGCTAAGCCTGCAGCGGATCCAGCCGCCTAACCTTGATGAAACTGGCGGGGTCTGTCAACGGGGGCGGGGGTGTCAGCGGGGCATTGCACTTTGCAGCCGCCTGATATAGTGAGTTGCCATGGCGGCCCCCGCTCATCCTGGCCAGGAACCTCAAAGCGCCCGTGCCGTGCTCATGGTGCGCCCGGCGTGTTTTGGATTCAATCCGCAGACCGCCGCCAGCAATGCCTTCCAGCAAGCCGCCGATTCGCCGGACGGAACCGAAACGCAGAGACTGGTTCTCGCGGAGTTCGACGGTCTGGCGAAGGCGCTGCTGCATGCCGGGGTGGAGGTGCTGATTGCTCCCGATACGCCGCACCCGGTGAAGCCGGACGCCGTTTTTCCGAACAACTGGGTGAGCTTTCATTTCGACGGCACCGTCGCTCTCTATCCCATGCTTGCGCCAAACCGGCGTTCGGAGCGGCGCGAGGACGTTCTCGAGCAAGTAGTGCGAGAGGGGCGGTTCCACGTGTCGCGCACGGTCGATCTGACGCATCGCGAGGCCGAGGGAAAGTTCCTCGAGGGAACCGGGAGCCTGGTGTTGGATCGAGCGCATCGCGTGGCATATGCGAGCCTTTCGCCGCGCACGGATCTCGACGTGCTCGGAGAGTTCGGACAGCTCCTGGACTACGAACTCGTGACCTTCGAGGCAGAGGATGCCGCCGCCCAGCCCGTGTATCACACCAATGTGGTGATGGCGATCGGCGCACGCTTCGCAGTGGTGTGCGGCGAGGCCATCGCGCACCCGCAGCACCGCGAAGCTGTGTTCAACAAGCTGCAGGCGGCCGGCCACGACATCGTCGATATCACACGGCGGCAGATGCAGGAATTCGCCGGCAACCTGTTGGAACTGTCGCCCGCAGGCGGTCCCATCGTCGCACTGTCGACGACGGCGTGGCGCAGTTTTGGAGCGGCACAGCGGCGAATCCTCGAGTCCCACGCGAAAGTCGTCCCGGTCGCGATTCCCACCATTGAGCGCGTCGGCGGCGGCGGCGTGCGCTGTATGCTCGCGGAGCTGCACCTCCCGAAACGTTGATAGGGCGCTCGTCAGAGCGGTGCGGGAGACGTGCTTGGAGCTTAGATCGCTCATTGAAGATGACAAGCGGTAGAATAGCGCGTCGATCGCCAATAACTAAGTCAACACAGGGAAATAATATGAAACTACGATTCTTAGCCGCCCTTGCTGTCACGGCGCTGTCGATGAGTGCGATTTCATCCGCCTTGGCCGACGATTCGAAGGCCTACACCGAGGGGACGGTTGTTGAGGTCACGTCCATTCGCACCAAGCCCGGCATGTTCGACGCGTACATGAAGTGGCTCGATACCACCGGGAAACAACTCAGGGAGGACGAAAAGAAGGCAGGCCTGATCCTCGACTACGCGGTCTACCAAGCCCTGCCGCGCTCGCCGCACGACCCCGACATATACCTGGTCATTACCTACAAGAACATGGCCGCCCTCGACGGTCTGAGCGACCGCGTCGAGCCCCTCCAGAGGAAGATCTGGGCCACCAGGGAAGCCGGAGCAAAGGCCGCGGCCGATCGCGAGAGTATGCGCGAAATTCTCGGCACTGAGCTGATGCGGAAGCTCGAGCTGAAATAGCCGATCTGGCGGCGGCGCGGCTGCTCGCTCGCAGCGCAATTGCGCTGCGAGCGGCCGGTCACGCCTGCTAGTGCCATAATCCGCGGATGTTGGAACTCGGCGTCAAAATACTCATTGCCTACGTGCTCGGCACGCTGCTGGGCAGCTTGATTTTGGGCCGTTTGCGCGGAGTGGATATTCGCAGCATGGGCAGCGGAAACGCGGGCGCCACCAATGCCCTGCGCACCCAGGGCAAGCTCTTTGGATTCCTGGTACTCATGGTCGACATCGCCAAAGGCGTATTCGCCGTGTGGTGGCTGCCAACGGCGGTGCTGCCGGCTGTCGGTATCGATCCCGCTCTGCCGCGGGAATGGCTGACCGTCGCCTGCGGCTTTGCCGTGATCGTGGGCCACGTCTATCCCGTGTGGTTCGGATTCCGCGGCGGCAAGGGAGCGGCGACCATGGTCGGGGTGGTTGCGGCCGTGGAACCGCGCCTGCTCGTGCCGATGCTCCTATGCTGGTTCCTCGTGCTCGTGCTATGGGGATATGTAAGTCTTGCCACGATGCTGTCGGGCGTGGCCCTCGTGATCGCCGTGTGTGTTTTCGAACCGAATAATGTTCCGCTATTGAGCTTCTGTGGGGCGATGACGGTGTTTGTCGTATACACCCATCGCAGCAACATCGCTCGCATGCGTGCGGGCCAGGAAAGCCGCGTACGGCGACTATGGCTGTTTCGATCGCGAGCCGCCTAGATCACCCGCTGCTGCTGGTGCTGCTGGCCGACGGCCAGCTGCGCTCCGGCGAATGGCTGGCGAAGGAACTCAAAGTGAGCCGGGCGGCGGTGTGGAAAGCCGTGGAGCGCTTGCGGGCCCTGGGCGTAGAGGTGCAGGCACTGCCGAGGCGTGGTTACCGTCTATCGAACCCAGTCGAACTGCTGGATGCGCGGCGCATCGGCGCTGAACTAGGGCCCGAGCGCATGGCACAGCTTCGCACCCTCGACCTCATGTTCGAAGTAGACTCGACCAACAGCCGGCTCTTAGGCAACGCACCCCCGCCGCTCGGGCTGGCGGATGCGTGCTTGAGTGAGTTGCAGCACGCCGGTCGAGGGCGTCGCGGCCGCCGGTGGATTGCGCCGTTCGGCGCGAGCGTTGCGTTGTCCCTAGCATGGACCTTCAGCGACGGTGCCGGTGCGTTGGCGGCCTTGAGTTTAGGGGTTGGAGTGGCCGTAGCACGCGCGTTGGAGCGCGCCGGGGCCCGGGGGGTCACGCTCAAGTGGCCGAACGATATCTGGCTCCGTGACCGCAAGCTGGGCGGGGTGTTGATCGAACTGCGTGCTGAAGCCAGCGGGCCGGCGCATGTAGTGATCGGCGTGGGCGTCAACGTGGACCTGCCGGCGGCGGCGCGCCGCGAAATCGAGGCAGGAGGAGTACGCGTCGAGGCAGTGGC
>Ga0210406_10005994_pt1 | contig 12638 bp, 10 predicted proteins | sample IncBWC30MmetaG_FD_155454 | JGI IMG/M metagenome (GOLD analysis project Ga0210406, IMG submission 155454) | Forest soil microbial communities from Barre Woods Harvard Forest LTER site, Petersham, Massachusetts, United States - Inc-BW-C-30-M | ecosystem: Environmental > Terrestrial > Soil >...
GCACTCCCTCGATGGGCACGAGGGCGGTCAGGAATCCGTCGACCAGCATTCGCCCTTCATAATGAATGGGCACGAATAGTCCGGGATAGGCACAGGAGGCGCGCAACGGTGGGCCCAGCGGTCCCGCATGGTAATAGACCGTGAGACCGGCATTAATATCCGTGGCTGCGAGTGCGAGAGGTTTCTCCAGATCTTCAAATCGTTTCGCGGGAGTTAAGCGGTTCAGGTATTCCTCCAGGCGCTGATTGGTCGCCAAGCCCAGCCACGATGGTGTCCATCTGCCAAAATCCGTGAACTTCGTGGTGCGCGCTACGGCCTCCATTTTTTCCAGGGAAGTTCCCGCACAATAGGCCGCGCCGATCAGGCCTCCCACGCTTGTGCCCGCCACGACGTCGATCGGAATCCCCGCTTCACCAAACACGCGAAGCACGCCGATGTGCGCGATGCCGCGGGCGAATCCGCCGGCCAGAGCCAGCCCCACGCGCGGACGCCCGGGGGTTGTCGCGCTCCCGCCATAGGGAAACGAGCGGAACAGTTCCTTGGCGGTATAAAGGAGCCGCTGGGAGCCGGGCTGTTTCTCATCAGGCATATCGGCTATTCTAAGTTCGCGGCGCGCTTCACCAAACACCTGTTTGACCGGCGCTTGCCGGTTTTGTAACCTGTTCAGCGGTCTCATTTTGGTTCCCCAAGGCAATACTATGAGTTCTCGGATTCAGAAAGCGGTTGTGCTCGGCGCGGGCACCATGGGCGCGCGCATTGCGGCCCATTTCGCTAACGCCGGGCTCTCGTGCCTTCTGCTCGATATCGTGCCGAAAGACGCCATGCAAGCCGATCGCAACAAACTGGCGCTTGCCGGGATCGACGCCGCGAAGAAATCCAAGCCCGCCGCGTTTTTCAGTCCCTCCATGGCTTCGCGCATCACCATCGGCAATTTTGAGGACGATCTGTCGCGGATCGCCGATGCCGATTGGATCATCGAAGTCGTCGCCGAGAATCTTGAAATTAAACGCAATCTGCTGGGGAAAGTTGCGCAGTTCCGCAAACCTGGATCTATTGTCACCACCAACACTTCCGGACTTCCCGTGCATCTGATCGCCGAAGGCTTGCCCGAAGAATTCCAGCAGCACTGGGCCGGCACGCACTTTTTCAATCCGCCGCGGTACATGAAGCTGGTGGAAATCATTCCCGGGCCGAAGACGCCTGCCGAGGTTCTCACCACGCTTGCTGATTTTTGCGACCGGCGTCTGGGCAAGGGCGTCGTGATTGCGAAAGACACGCCGAACTTCATTGCCAACCGGATCGGGACGTATTCGATGCTGAATGCTTTGCGGCTGATGTCGACGCTTGGCATGACCATTGAAGAAGTCGATGCGTGCACCGGGCCCGCCGTTGGCTGGCCCAAATCCGCTACGTTCCGGACCGCCGACATCGTCGGACTGGATGTGTTCGTGCACGTGATCAACAATATCTACGAGACCGCGCCGCACGACGAGTCGCGAAATGACTACAAAGTTCCAGGCCTTGTCGAAGAAATGCTGAAGCGCAATTGGCTTGGCGACAAAACAGGACAGGGCTTTTACAAACGCGTGAAAGGGAGCGCGGAAAAAGAAATCCTCACGCTGGATATCGGCACGATGGAGTATCGCCCGCGCGCCAAAGCCAGCTTCACCGCCATCGAAGCTGGCAAGGCGTTGGAAGATACTCGCGATCGTCTGCGCGCGCTGATGACGCCGCTCTTCGACGGCCAGAAAACCGACAAGGCGCAGCAGTTCATTTGGGGCGGGCTCTCGGAAATGTGTCTGTATGCCGGGCGGCGTATTCCAGAAATTTCCGACCACATTGCCGACATAGACCGCGCGATGAGGTGGGGCTTTGCGTGGGAACTTGGCCCGTTTGAAACCGTGGACGCGCTTGGCTTGCCGGCTTTCGCCAAACAAATCAGGAAAGAAGGCCGCGCGCTGCCGACGGTTTTTGAAAAGGCACTCTCCGGAGGGCGAAAGAGTTTTTACGAATCGGAAAAAGGCGCTACGTCCGTTTTTGATTTTGCCACCGCTGCGACCGGCAAAGTCGAGGAACCCGCGGGCATTCTCATCCTGAATAATCTGAAGAACGCGGGGAAGGAAGTGGAACGGAATTCCGGCGCCAGCCTTATCGATCTGGGCGACGGCGTGATCTGCTGCGAATTTCACTCCAAGATGAACGCCATCGGCTCCAATCTGATCGCCATGATTCACAAGGGCATTAAGCGACTGGACGCCGATTTCGATGTGATGGTGATCGCGAATCAGGCTAGCAATTTTTCCGTTGGGGCGAATCTGATGCTGCTTTTGGTGGGTGCGCAGGAGCAGGAGTGGGACGAACTGCACATGGCAGTGAAGCAATTTCAGAACGTCAACCTGGCCATCAAATATGCGGCGAAGCCGGTGGTTGCAGCGCCGCAGGGCATGGCGCTGGGCGGCGGCTGCGAGATCGGGCTGCACGCCGCGAAAATTCACGCCGCTGCGGAAGCGTATATTGGTCTCGTCGAAACTGGCGTGGGACTTATCCCCGGCGGTGGCGGAACGAAAGAGATGCTGATCCGCGCGAATGAAAACGCGACTTCCGGCGACGACCTGGATCTGTTCCACACACTGAGGCCAATTTTCGAAAATATTGCGACGGCGAAGGTCGGGACCAGCGCTGAAGAATGCCGCGAACTGGGCTACCTGCGCCGCAACGATGCGTATTCGATGAATCGCGACCGGCTGGTTGCCGACGCGAAGCAAACCGCCCTGGCTCTTGCGTGCGGCGGTTGGAAGCCGGCGGCGTCTTCGTGGCAGGAAGGGGCGCAAACCACGCAAATCAAAGTACTGGGCGAATCGTTCCTGGCGGCGGCGAAAATGGCTATCCATCTGATGGTGCGCGGCGGCTACGCTTCGGACTACGACGCGCACGTTGCGCGCAAACTGGCGAACATCCTCGCCGGTGGCGCACTTTCGGCCCCGCAGTTCGTGAGCGAACAATACGTGCTGGACCTTGAGCGCGAAGCGTTCGTCTCGCTGTGCGGTGAGAAGCAGACACAGCAGCGCATAGCGCATACGCTGAAAACCGGCAAGCCGCTGCGCAATTAGCTGGCTCTCCTGGCGTCGCAATTGCTTAGGGGCTTCAGTCTCTGAAGACGCTGCTCCTCGTAAATCGGCTAAATTCGTATTGTCTATCCTGCTTTATTCGGCTAATATCATTGCCCGGAGGTGCGCATGCAGAGACTCCTCGCACCGCGTGAGGCTGCTAACATCCTCGGGGTCAGCTATCCCACGCTTAAACAATGGATCTACCACGGCAAGATTAAAACCGCCAAGACCCCCGGCGGCCATCACCGCGTCCCGGAATCGGAAATCGACCGCCTGATCCCCAAGAAACTGGATCGCGGCGATATCGGCACGCGCCGACTTAACTTCCGTAAGATTTCCGGCCGCAATCAGCTCATTGGCCGCGTTGTTGCCATCAAATATAGCGGACTGCTCGCGCAAATTACCCTAGCCATTGGCGAGCAGCACATCACGTCCATCATTACCGCTGACGCCGCCAAGGAAATGCGATTGAAGCCCGGCGAGCGAGCCGCTGCGCTGATCAAATCCACCGAAGTGATGATCCTGCGTGTCTGACGCGCAACCGACTGGCACATGAATTCATTTGCACTATGTACATTCCGCAATCATCGCGTTCGCCGCTGGGGTGGTTTCTTCGCCCTGGTTGGCTTTCTTCTGTCGGCGCCGGCCACTCGCGCACAGGCCATCCGAGTTGCCGCTGCCTCCGATCTGCAATTCGCCATGGACGACCTTGCCTCTCGCTATCAGAAGCAAACCGGCCAAAAACTGTCCGTGACGTACGGCTCCAGTGGCAATTTTTATGCGCAAATTCAGAGTGGCGCGCCGTTTGACGTTTTTTTCTCCGCGGATGTTCTGTACGCACAAAAACTGATCGACGCGCGTCTTGCTGATCGCAATTCACTCGTGATTTACGCGCGCGGCCAGATCGTTTTGTGGGCTCCGGCTGATGCGCAGTTGAATCTTTCGCGAGGCGGATTCGCGGGCTTACGTGATCCTCGGATCCAGAAGATCGCCGTCGCCAATCCGGATCACGCCCCTTATGGGCGCGCAGCCATCGCAGCCCTGCAGCACGCGGGAATCTACGAGCAGATCAAATCCAAACTGGTCTACGGCGAGAACATTTCTCAGGCGGCGCAATTCGCACAATCTGGCGGCGCTCAGGTGGGAATTCTTGCGCTATCTCTGGCGCTCTCACCCAGTATGAAGTCGGGTGACCGGTGGTTGATCCCTTCTGAGCTCTATCCACCGCTCGAACAGGCTGCCATTCTGCTCGATTCTTCCGCGAACAAAGCCGGAGCGCGTGCCTTCCTCGAATTCGTGAACAGCGACGCCGGCCGCGAAGTCCTATCGCGGCACGGATTCACACTTCCCACGTCCTTTTCGCCTGACGCACAAAAGCAAAAACCATGAACCTCGATTCGCTCTTCCTCTCTCTGCGCCTTGCGGCCACCGTTGCGATCCTACTTCTTGTCATTGCGATGCCGCTGGCTTACGGGCTGGCGTTCTCACGTTGGCGCGGAAAATTCCTTCTCGAATCAATTGTCGCTCTGCCTCTGGTTCTTCCGCCGACGGTGCTCGGCTTCTATGCGCTCATCGCGCTCGGCCCGCGCAGACCCGTCGGACAAGTCTGGCAATCTCTGTTCGGACACACGCTCGCCTTTACGTTCACTGGGCTGGTGCTGGCGTCACTCGTTTACAGCCTTCCCTTCGCGGTACAGCCTTTGATTGCGTCGTTCGAATCGCTGGACCGGCGGTTGCTCGACGCCTCCTCGGTTCTTGGCGCGGGCCGCGTTCGCACTTTTTTGCGGGTGATTCTTCCGCTCTCGTGGTCTGGCCTGGTCACTGCGCTGGTGCTGAGCTTTGCCCACACGCTGGGGGAATTCGGCGTTGTGCTGATGGTCGGCGGCAATCTTCCCGGCATCACGCGGACCGTCTCCATCGACATCTACGATCGCGCTCAGGCGCTCGATTACTCTGGCGCGCACCGCATGGCGCTGCTGCTGCTGCTTATTTCGTTTGTGGTGCTTTCGCTCGTATACGCGATCAACCGCCGGGTGTGGTCGCCCTGGACGGTGAGGTGACGGCGCCAATGCTTCAAGTCGCCGTTCGCAAACAGTTTCGCACGGCGGGCGCGCCGGCTTTCGATTTGCAGGTAACGCAGGAATTTGCGCCGGGCATCACCGTTCTGTTTGGCCCTTCGGGCGCAGGCAAGTCGACCCTGCTCGATTGCATTGCTGGGCTGCAGACGCCGGATACGGGACGGATCACGCTGGGCGAAGAAATCTTTTTTGACGCGGACCAGAAGATCTGTCTTCCGCCGCAACGCCGCCGGATCGCGTACGTCTTTCAGTCCCTGGCTCTGTTTCCGCATCTGCGTGTAGAAGAAAACGTCGCTTATGGGCTGATTTCGAGTGCCCATTCGCGCCGCGATTTGCGCGTCACGCAAATCCTGGACGCGTTCCACATCACGAATCTGCGGCGACGCAAGCCTCCGGAACTTTCTGGTGGCGAAAAACAGCGGGTCGCTTTGGCGCGTTCGCTTGTGACGGAGCCCCGAGTGCTGTTGCTCGATGAACCGCTCACGGGGCTGGACTTGCCATTGCGCCGGGCGATTCTGCAAGACCTGCGGGCGTGGAATGACGCGAATCGCATTCCGATTTTGTACGTTACTCATAATCGCGAAGAACTCGACGCGGTTGGCGAGTGGGTTGTCGCTTTGCTGCAAGGCCGGGTTCTGGAATCCGGCGCTCCGCGCGACGTTCTGGATGCCCCGCGATCTCTCGCTCTTGCTCGCGCCGCCGGTTTCGAAAATGTGATGCCTGCGACAGTTCTGGAAACACGGCCCGAGGACGGCGTGATGCGCGTCGCCTTAACCCCCTCAAATTGTGAATTGGAAATTCCGCTTGGCCCAAATGAAGTTGGCGCGCAACTGCAAGTTGCCATTCGCGCTGGTGACATTCTTCTGGCGACGCAGTCGCCGCATTTCCTGAGCGCTCGCAACGTGCTGCCAGGCACGCTCGAATCACTCGAATCGCGCGGGGCTTTGGTCATCGCGCAAGTGAACGCCGGTGCTCGCTTCATCGTGCACGTCACCCCCGGCGCGGTGCGCTCGTTGCAGCTCTCAGCCGGCTGCGCGGTCTGGCTGGTCCTCAAGACGCATTCTTGTCATCCGGTCTCGTCGTAGCTCCTTCGTCGGCGCAGGATACACCTCCTGCCCTCTGCTATCATAGTTTTGTCGACTCGAGGATTCCGTGGCGCGCAAGACGATCAAACACAAATCTGCTCCCAAGCCGCTCCGGGCGCGCAACGCTGCGCGTTCCGGATCGCAATCCCAGCCCGCTACGCGTCTGGAAGAAGTGCTGCAGAGCGCGGCGAATATTTTTTTCGCCAAAGGATTTCACGCGACCAGCATCGAAGACGTTGCACGCGACGTCGGCATGCTGAAGGGCTCGCTGTACTACTACATCAAATCTAAGGATGACCTGTTGTTTCAACTGCTTCTCGCCGGCATCGAGGATGGCGATGCGTTTATCGCGAGGCAAATCGATGTGGCCGGCGATCCCGTCGAGCAACTAGAACGCGCCATCCGCGCCCAGATCGACTACATCATCCAGAACAAAGTGCCGTTCGGGTTGTTCCTCCACGAATTCGACTCGCTTTCCGGCAAACGCCAGCAAAAGCTGATCTCCGTGATGTCGCGCTACAATTCGCGATTCGTCGATCTGGTGCGTCGCGGGCAGCAGCAAGGTAAACTCATCGGCGGCGAGCCGTGGCTCATCGTTAACGGGATCCTTGGGATGTGCAATTGGTTGTACCGCTGGTACGATACTGACCATGTTTCCGGCCCCGAACAGATCAAGCAGGTGTTCCTACGCATGATTCTGAGTGGCATCCAAAAACAATAGTAACGCGCAAAACATACAGGAAGAGTCCAGGCGGTAAGTGATCTTTCCTTGCAAGTCCGGGCGGCAGATGATCTTCACGCTGCACGTACCATCCGTGGAAGGCCTCCTGATCGTGATGGTTGTAGTAGTGTTCGCCCTGATCGTGGTCTCCGTGCTTGTCGTGGCCCTTCCACACTGCTCGTCTCGTCCTATTTGCATGGACTGCTTTTTCCGTCGGCCGCCGCTTTGGCGACTCCCGCGCCGGCTTCAGCTCCAGAGATTTCCGCCTGAGTATTCAAACTCCCGGCTAGGTGCTCTGACCGTGGCAGGCAGAAGGCGGCCGCTACACAAGCGAATCGCACAAATGCTATGCTCTCCTCCCCCAGCGTCATAGGAGGACTCCATGTCTCGACTGCCTCGCACTCTCGCGTGCTTCTCCTTGCTTCCTGCCGCGATCTTCCTTCTCACTTCGACTTGCCACGCGCAGGAAATCGCGCCGCAACTCCAGCCGCCCGCCAGCGAACAACTTCTTCTCCGGGTGCACGCGAAGGGCGACCAGGTGTACATCTGCCAGGAAGGTGCGACGGAGTTCGCTTGGGCGCTGAAGGCTCCCGAGGCGCAACTCTTCGACAAGGATGGCAAGCCGTTTGGCAAGCATTCCGTTGGACCGACGTGGGAAGGGAGCGATGGCAGCAGCGTGAAGGGCAAGGCTGTTGCCACAGTTCCTTCGCCCGATCGTGATTCCATTCCCTGGCTGCTGGTCGACGTGGTAAGCCACGAGGGCAACGGGGTGCTCTCTCGCGTGACGAAGATTCAGCGCCTGAACACCAAGGGCGGCAAAGCGCCTGCTTCCGGTTGCGACTCGATCCACGCTGGCCAGGAAGTTCGCGTGCCGTATTCCGCCGACTATCTTTTCTACGTGCCGAAATCATGAGCGCCCATTCGCGCCAATGAGCGATTTGCATACCAACTTCGATTCGGCGCTGGCCGCATCGGCGCCGGACGAGCAATCAAATCTCGATTCCCGCTGGAAAAGAACCGTTATCGCCGCCTTGCTCAGTTTGTTCCTGCCGGGCATGGGCCAACTCTTCAATCGCCAGCCTCGCAAAGCGTTGGTCATCGGTATCATCTCGCACATCTTTGGTGCATTAGTCGCTCACACGCGTCTGCTGCTGTCCTTCTGGACGATGGTGGCATCGGTCCTTGTTGTGCTAGCTTGGCAACTCCTCGTCGCTGCGGAAGCCGCGCGAACTACCGCCACGGGGCAAAAGCCAGAGGCTCCTATCCCTCTGCCGTGGCTCTCATACCCGCTCATTGGGGTCATCGTCGCGATCAGCGCACTCGCGCCATCGCCCGCGCACACGATGCACGAGTCCGGCTTCCACGTTTACAAAATTCCTTCTGCGTCGATGTTGCCCGACCATTTGTATCAGCGACCAGGTCGTGGCCGACGCGTGGGCCTATCACGAGAGGGCTCCCCACGCGGAGACATCATTCTCTTCAAGCACCCATCGTTTAAGGACCTTCTGATCAAGCGTGTGATCGGGCTCCCCGGCGATTTCGTCACTCCCGGCCCCAACGGCTCCGTCCTTGTCAACGGTCAGCCTTTTCATCCTCCCAGTTCTTGTGGCAATCCCGATTGGGCGAAAGAAGCGGCACCGAGCGAGTCTTCCTTCCAACCCAAGAGGGTGATGGAAGGCACCTTGTTCGTCATCGGCGATAATCTGGAGCAGAGCTTCGATAGCCGCGTCCCGGAATTCGGTACAGTTACGCTCGACATGGTCCGCGGAAAACCTCTCTACTTCTCGTGGTCATCCACTCATTCGCGCATCACCTGCAAGATTCACTGACTGCTGCGATCCTCTTTCTCGCAGCCGCTAGCTGCCCCGGTTCCGGCGATCGCATTTGCGGCGGTGGTTTTCGAGCTTGAATCCGCCAACGATCAGCCAGACGAAGCCCCGCCATCTTGTGAACGGAATCAGGCCTGTGGAATGGGGGCTAAAACTTGCAGCGCGAGGAGGGAAAAATGCAAAGAAGCGAGCCGTTGTTGCGGTGGCCAGAAAGCTGGCAGTCCTGCTGCATCGTTTATAGGTGAGTGGGGGGGTGTACGACGAACCACTGCGCAATAGCCAGAAAACGATGCGCGCCGCGGCCTAGAGGGAAGAACTTCTCACAAAACAGGGGATGCTAGGGGTTAAGAGTCTTGACACTCACCGGCCTTCATGGAAGGAGTTAGATCAAATCGAGGCCGCTGGTTTCCGGAATGAGGAGGGCGCTGAGTCCGGCGAGGGCGTAAGCTACGCCGCAAGCAAGGAAGGCCCAGGCGAGTCCGCGATTTTCGCCCAGGCGTCCGATGAGCAATGGAGCCAGGGCGCTGAATGAGCGCGCCAGATTGTAAGACAAGCCGAGAGCCACGGCGCGGATGCGGGTGGGAAATAGTTCGCTGGCCAATGTGCCGGAGCCAGTGAAGAAGCCCGAACCGAAGAATGCCGTGATGCAGCCGAAGATGAGAATCCAAGCCGGATGGCGCGCCGCGGCGAAAAAGGGCACGAGAACCGCGGCCGCCAACAGATAAAGGATCACGGTCTTTTTGCGGCCAATTCTGTCTGCAACGCTGCCGAAGAAAAGATAACCGGGAACCATCCCCAAGAGATTAATCAGGACAACGAAAGTGACCGTGCCCAAGGCGCGGAAATCACGACCGCCCTGGGACAGAGGAAGAGCCAGGTAGGCGGGCATCCAACTGAACAGGCCCCACCAGGCGAAAAGTCCGAAGGTATTCATGCTGAGAAGAGCGAGCAGGCGGGGAAGCGCGGCCCGCCAGAGAACTTTTTTTTCGACGGAGGTTGTGGCGGTAGGTTTAGATTGCGCACTCCAGATGGCGGGCTCGGCGACGTTTTTCCGCAGCCACAAAGTAAAGAAGGCAGGAAGCAGGCCAAGACAGAAAACACCACGCCAGCCAATCACGGGAACGAGGCCGCCAGCAACAACGACGGCCAAGGCGTAGCCGATAGCGTAACCGCTCTGCACAATGCCCATGGCGCGGGCGCGGCGATTGGAGGGCCAGGATTCCGCCAGGAGAGCGGCTCCGCAAGTCCATTCACCACCCATGCCCAAGCCGATGGCGATGCGACAGGTTGCGAGGGCAATGATGTTCGGCGCGAGTCCGCAAAGAAATGTGAAAGCGGAAAAGGTGAGGACCGAGTAGATCAACATGCGCTTGCGGCCGTAGCGATCGGCGAGGATCCCAAACAGCAAACTGCCGAGTCCGGTGGCAATCAACAGGAGTGTGGTGAGAGAGCCGGCAACAGATTTGGACATGGACAGACCCGGGAGGAGTTGCGGCAGGAGCGCCGAGTAGAGCATCACGTCGAAGCCACTGAAAAACCAACTGAGGCCGGCGGCAAGGAGGGAGTTGCGTTGCTGCGGCGACAGCTCACTCCAACGGAAAGTGTTTAGCGATGGGGACGAGAGGATGGGCAAGTGACGTCTCAAGGCACGGCCGGCGCGCCTAACGGGCCAGTCTACTGAGAACGGAGGCGCGATGCACTGAAAAGGAGGGGCGTTGTGCAAGGAACACAAAGGAGAAAAGCAGAAGGTGCGGAATTGCCAGCGTATTGGTTGTACGGTAAAGTAGGAGGAGTTGTTCCCACAGTGCGCGGGCCTGTAGCTCAAGAGTCTGTTGTTGATTCTGCGTTGCATAGATCCAATTTCAGGCCCTTCGAACCCGCCTTCTTGTACACAACTTGTACACAAAATCGCCGAGACGAACGCACCCCACTACTTCTGAGTTGCCTGTAATCCTCCCGGAATTCGGCGGCAGGCGTGATGATCACTTCCGACAAGCCGACTAAGGCCGGCGTATTTAGCCCAAGGCATTGAACGGTTTTCAGGTTGGATCACGACCCTGGGAGCGACGACGGTTCTTACAACGACCCTTCTCGATGTCGCATTTGTGCTGGGCGCGATGCAGGGTGCCGTGGACGGGCATCCCACGACTGCGCTCACTTGCTTTGATATGACTTTCGTATTCATCCACCTTTTTCCCATGATTCCCGCCTCCGTTACTTTTTTCGGATTAGGTGCGATGTTGCTCCGATCACCCATCCTACCCCGCGTGTTTGCCCACGTCGCGCTGGCGCTGGGGTTTGCTTTCCCGGTCCTGGGCTTCCTAGGCCTGTTTATGCCCCGAGTGAACGGAATAGTCGTCATCCTTCTGAGTTCACAACAGGTGTGGGTCGTGGCCGCCGCTATCGCATTGCAGTTCCGGTCCGTCGACTCAACGATCCAAACTGCCAGACCCGCGCTCGGCTAGCGCCGAGTGATGCTGATCCCATTACCTGTGTCTCCAGGAAAGCCGAGAAGTTGTTTCGCTATTTTGAGCGCGCGGGGAACGCGAGCGCGTTCAAGTCGCCCATGGGAGGATCCGTTTGCTCCCTGCCTCGCCGATTGGCTGTTTTCTTTTGGCCCACTCAATAGAAGATCAAATTCTCAGTTACCGGTAACCCGACTATTCGGGAATTCATTCTCAAGTTCCGGATTGCCGACCGCTCGGCACTTGCCCAATGAGAAGCGTGTTTGTGTGGACTGATCTCTCCTTCCACCGTTTTCTCACGATTGGCAAAAGTTCCATGCGGTAAGAGCCTAGGCCGGCTGCTGCAAGGCTCTTGCGGGAACACTGGCCAGCAACGGGCCTAAGCCTTCTGCGGCGGTCGGGTGGGTGAAAATTGCGTCGCGCAGCACGGTGTAAGACAGGCCGCCCAGCATCGCGGTCTGAACCGCTGCCATCATCTCGCTTGCTTCCATGCCGAACACAGTGAATCCCAATATGCGGTCGCTTTGGACGTCGATAAGCATTTTGACGAAGCCGCGTGTTTCGCCTATAGCGACGGCTCGGAGCACAGCGGCCATCTCTATTTTCGCCAAGCGATAGGCGATGCCGCGTTTCTTAGCTTCCGATTCGCTCAAACCGACTCGCGCAAGCTCAGGGTCCGTGAACATGCAGAACGGTACGAGCCTATCGCGCGTGGTACGGCTACCGCCGTTCAAGTTGTCTCGGACCACGCGGAAATCATCGAACGCGACGTGAGTGAACTGAGGACTGCCCGCGCAATCTCCCATCGCCCACACCCCCGGCGCGGTGGTTTCCAATCGCTCATTGACTTTGATGTAGTCACGCGAGTCCAGTTGGATTCCGGCCGTTTCAAGCCCGACCCCCTGCGTGTTCGGAGTCCGTCCAACCGCGACCAACAAGTCGCTAGCTTCTATCGTCTGTTCTCCACTGTCGGTTTCGGCGTGGACCTGTACGCTTTGACCTGAGAGTCCCTCGACCTTCCGCACTTGTGTCCCCAGCAATACTTCGATCCCCTCGCTCGTGAAAACTTCACGAATCGCTTGCGAGACGTCGGGATCTTCCGCCGTTGCGACTTGCGAGCCACGCTCGATGATGGTCACCCGAGTGCCAAATCGACGGAGAGCCTGAGCGAGTTCAAGGCCCACGTACCCGCCGCCCAGCACGATCACATGCGCCGGCAGACGTTGAAGATCGAGTGCTTCGATGTGCGTCATCGGTTTTGCGTCCGCGAGGCCGGGAATGTCCGGCATCCTCGCGCGCGATCCCAGGTCCAGAAACAGTCGATCACCGGTGACCGTCCGACGACCTCCG
>Ga0210406_10005995_pt1 | contig 12638 bp, 7 predicted proteins | sample IncBWC30MmetaG_FD_155454 | JGI IMG/M metagenome (GOLD analysis project Ga0210406, IMG submission 155454) | Forest soil microbial communities from Barre Woods Harvard Forest LTER site, Petersham, Massachusetts, United States - Inc-BW-C-30-M | ecosystem: Environmental > Terrestrial > Soil >...
TCTTCAAATGGCGGCAGACCGACCCGGCATCGGTTGGCAAGCTGACGATTGGCAGGAGTGATTGGCGGTCAGCCGGCACCTGGCTGAAAAGGAGGCAATGCCATCGCGAGACTTCGATAGCTTGTCGCAAAAGAAATCCTTGCCCTTGCCATTTCGCTGGAGCAAGAGGACGAACGCATTTACTCCGACTTTGGCGAGAGGCTGAAGCAAACCTTCCCGGCACTGAACAGGTGTTTGAGGAGATGCGACAGGAAGAGATCTGGCATCGTCGCCGGCTCATCCAGTTGTACCAGCAGAAGTCGGCTAGCACATCTCTCTCAATAATGTCGCCGCAAGACGCGCTTCTCATGCCCCCTCTGCATTATCAGCGTCGAAGAGAAACGCGTTTCTTTCGAGGAACGCTCTATTCCTTTCCATGAGCTCCATATGCCTCTCAAGCGCATGCGCTTTGTAGCCTTTTGCAGCGAGCATCCTTTCCATCTCGTCCTTCCATCTTGTGCCAGACGCAGCATCAGGTGCCTTACTCAAATAACCTCTGGCGAATACGTCGAGATCCAGAAGTCGTTCTATGAATCTCTTACTGAATAATAGTTGCAGCTTACGGTTGGCTAACAATTCATGCTGAGCTCTTCTGTAGGCGTCTTTCAAGGCACTTCGTGCCAGCGCTTGTCCTCTCTCGCACAGCTCATCGCTCACCCTATATATTTGCTGGAGATAAGCTATCTCACTGATAGCGAACTGTTCAGAGGTCGAGTCATTCCAAATATAAGTTTCGTCCAACGCGAAGTTTGGCAGTGCCTCATAAACATCGATGTCTCCAATATGAGCACTCGGAATTACCAGGGCATCATGATCCATGAAGATAATTCTGACTTTCCATTCGCCGGTGTCCCAACAACACTTCAAGCCGACATTTCTTGCGACAAATGACTCGCCCCGAGAGTAGCCCCTGACGGCTAGTAGCGTTCCCCAGAACTTTGCGACTTGCTGCACAAGAGACAAGTAGATCCGGTCGGCCCTGGCGCGATTCCCAGCTAAGCAGAATGCTGCCGTCAGATACTGTTCATGGGATTCGTAGTTGATACCAGGAGATTGGTAAGCACCAAGGATTTCCGCCAGAACTGCGTCCGCCAGCCTCCGCGCATCGTGCTGTGTTGGGATGATATTTAGACTTCCGTCGAAATACTGCTGCGGTCCGTTAGGTGAAAGATATGTTGCAAGCTTATCGAGTCGAAAAGAACTCGTACCGGCAAGAATTGCTTGTGCAGGAGCAACGATGCCTATGAACTGGGCGGTAAGCCCCAGGTCGCCCGGCAGTTCGGGCAACTTGGCGTATCCTTCCGCCTTGAACGCAGCGACGGATTCGGCCATCGCCACTCGCATCTCAGGAAATCCCTTGCCGAACGGTTGTGATTCCGTGAAATACGCGAGTGTCTGAACGGCGGCACTCCGCGTCGGGACAGAGTATATGGTCGCCCTGGAGATGTAGCGCGCAATCGGCGCTTCCGTTCCATGTACGAGCCGATAAATCACGCTCAGACGTGATGCAGATATCGCCTCATATCGCAAGAGCCATTGCATACTTCCGCCATCAAGCCGGTGGGATGGCGGAACCGTATACCCATTACGTGCGAAAACGACATTTAGGGGATGGCAATCTTTCCGGCCGGCCCTTTTTATCTCGAACTCGATGTCGCTGCCAGGTGGCTTGATGACGAGCACAACACTTGTTGCGGGATACTCGACAAGAGAATTGATTTCAGCGCTGGTAGTTTCTGAAACCCAGTAGATGTTAGAGGTTTCGCAAAGCCGTTTCAGGATCCTGGCCTCAAACTCCGGCAAGATGGCTATCGCACGTTTCATTTCGTCTTCGACGAACGCCGGCTGTGAGGTGTCCAGGTCTTTCGCGCCATCGGTAACTCGCAAATGCCTGAGAATTTCAGCGACGACCTCCTCAGGCGTGAACAGATAGCGCGCCAAAGAAAGCTTGCAATCTTTACGGGATAACTCTATGAAGTCACGTAACGCCGGGCTGGGTGTTCTCTGCCCTATAATTTGTTCGTGGACGTGATTCAATCTTTCCAGTTTGCGTCGAAACTCTGGTATGAAGTCGTGAAGATCCGTTGTGGAGTAACCCTCCTTTAGAACCGCATCCACAATCGGTTTGCGAGGCCCTGGCGCCTTTTTAAGATTTAGATGGGTGAAAAGGAAATCGAAAGCGGATATGTTGCCGGGATGCAGCTTAAGTATTTGATGTTCGAGCATCAGAATGGCCAGTCGCCGTAAGTCCCACGGGGCTCCAGTCTGCTGCTTTGCGATGGCAATAAGTCTCAGGCAGAATTCATTGTTGTAGTTCTCTTTCCGAAGGAATTCATCAAATAGGAGGAATGCCTGTTGCGGATCGGCGAACGAAGTTGTAAGAAGCTCGAGCAAATGGACCTGGCTAGAAACGCGCGAGGATACTGCGAGAGTATTCATATCTCAGATGTCAAGATAGTTGCGGCGATCGGAAAAGGAATGCAGAAATAAGGCAGGGGAATCCCAGGCCACACCAGGTATCGTGACTAGTCCACTGCCACACCGAGTCACCCAATGAGCGGCAGCCCCGGGCCTTAAAGATCGTCGCGGAGTGCCATCACGCACAAGCATCGCTTCCAACGGATTGATCTTCTCCATTGACTCTTTTGGTGTGCAGTGTGGCGGATCTGTGTCTCCCACTTCCAGCCTCTGTCATGCACTCCGGAGTCTGGGGCCACGATTTGATTGACTGCTATAAGCAGTCTTGCTGCCGCTAGGGTGCTATACCGCAAGTTCATCGGACAATTGTGCCTAGGCTCAATTGTCGAAGTGCCTTGTCTTCAGGCCGCTATCAGGCAATATACCGCTACGCACATATTGCTGGAACTTGCGGACGGCGCCCTAGTAGGACGTGCCGCCGGGCGGCCTACCGCCGTAAAGCTTGACACCGTACGGTTTACCGCCTCCGCCTTTCTTGCCGTCCTTCCCCTTTTTCTTTGAACCGGACACAACACCGAGGGCAATAATTAGCGCGTTGAGCAACTCTACCGCTGTATATTTCTTGAGGATTACCGCTACTACTTCCTCTGACCCACCAGAATAGTAGTAGGGCCCACCAGCGTAAGGCTTCCCATATGGTTTGCCTCCCCAAGGCTTACCGCCATACGAATAGCCTTCTGCAGGCTTTCCGCCATACGGCTTCCCACCGTATGGTTTACCTCCCGAAGCCTTGCCGCCATACGAATAGCCTTCTGACGGCCTTCCGCCGTACGAATAGCCTTCTGGCAACTTTCCGCCGTAAGGTTTCCCACGGGGGGGCTTCCCACCAGGGGGCTTTTCGCCGTAGGGCTTACCACCAGGGGGCTTTTCGCCGTAGGGCTTACCACCAGGAGGTTTTCCGCCGTAGGGCTTACCACCAGGAGGTTTTTCGCCGTAGGGCTTACCACCAGGAGGCTTTCCGCCGTAGGGCTTACCACCAGGAGGTTTTCCGCCGTAGGGCTTACCACTTGGCGGCTTTCCGCCGGAGGGCTTGCCGCCATAAGGCTTCCCGCCTGTAGAGTAACTGGCGGACGGCTTGCGAGTGGGTCCGGATTTTTTTGGTGCCATATTTTTCCCTCTTCCCGCTCAAAATGAAGTCTTCATGGTTCAGTGACGAGGCGGGGCACTGCCACAGCGTCAACCTGCCTCGGTCACGCACTGAATCGACGTCAGAAACTATCCGCTGCGTCTCGAACTTTGGGCTGTAGTATCAATGAGTTTCTATGCCTTATCGGCTAACTATCGCGGAGCCGGTGCCGGGTTGGGAGTCTTGTTTATAGGCTGTCTCACGAATCGGCCCAAATCATAATCCAATTGAGCCGGGGTTGCTGGAGCGGCAGCCGGTTGTACGGGCGGTGCGACTTGGGCACAGGCAACATTGGTTTGCGGTGGCGGGTTGCTGTGGCCAACACGGAAGATGCCCCAGGCTCCTTGTCTCGCCTGGAAAGGAACGAAGACGGTGTAGAGGTAGTCGCCGGCCTGGCCCGCATCACCACCAGCCTTATCCACCAACACATCAGCATGATCGGTCGAGCCGTAATTATCACGCGAGCCGAGCCACTGCGAGAGACTGTTATCACCAATCTGCGTTGAATCGTTCAAGTAGGGATTCCGCTCCCAGGCGTGGCCATGCAGCGTAAGCACCTGAGACGTACCTGTTCCGAAGGGATGCAATAGACGAAATCGAACCCTGTCACCAACCTCAGCCGTGAACGTCGGGGTCTGGGGATCCTGGCTGACAAGCTGGTCCGACAGCATGCAGGAGAAGTCTGTGGTTGCCGTTGGGGGGTTGCCTGGATAGCGGAAAGCCCAAGGTTCCGTGCGGTAATTGACCGCACTACTGTTGCCACCCGAGATCATCAGATCATCAGTGGTCATCAGCGCAAACTCGCGGAATTTCGTACTATTATCAGCCAATGTGACAGTGGCCGAGGTGCGAGTCGTAGGGGGTGGAGCTGCGGACGGATCACAGTCTGCCAAGTTTCCTGATTCGCCGCATTTCCAGGTAGAGCCCTGCGGTTCGATAATCATGGCCCCGAACAGACCGTTGATGTGTTGGAACACCGGGTCGGATGGAAACAGATTGAGTGAGCCAAACTCGACCGGAGTGTAGGCCAGCTTTCCATTAATATCCCTGTCGATCTTGCCCGCATACCATTGATACGTGACGGTCTTACCGAAATCCGCGACCTGGTCGGTCTGACCTTGCCGGTTCCAGCCGACATTGATGCCACTGCTCTGAGCGGCGTCGTAGCCGAGGAGTTGAGGATGGAGTCCGACCTTGCTGGACATCTTGGACTGAAAAACGGGCTGTTTACTGACCGGGTTAACTACGTTGAAGGGCTGTGCCATGAAAAACGGCTGCTTAAACACTGCTGCATACGAGCCCAGCGAGTTGGTCAACTTGACCTCAATACAATCTCCCGCATTCGCACGCAGGACGAGCGGCTCCACGGGCACACCGGGCTTGAGCCTGCCTTGAGCATCCACGTCCTCGGAGCGGACATACATGACGCCGGTCGCCATGCTTAGCGTGGGTTTGCGGCTATTGAACAGGATTTGTCCCACCGGAGGATTTACGCCCGGAACGGGGCTGATGTTCGCCAGTGTCCGCTGCGCCGTGACTGCCGTGATGTTGAAAACTCGTTTGACTGCTGGTGGCGTTAAGCTAGCCGGGCAAGTCGCGTAAGCAATGTTCACCCCTGGCGAGATTGGATTATTCGGAAGCGGCTGCAATTTGTCGGCGACCCGAGTGGGGTCATAGGCGCGAAACAGGCCCCACAAACCGTTAGCAACACCGCTGTCGTCCAAACTCGGACTGTAGAGGTAGTCGGCGCAATTTGCCTGGGACATGCCATCAGGACATTTGCGACCGGTACCAGGCGCCGAAGACGATGGAACATGAAAGAGCAACTCAAAGTGTTCGGAGAGTCCCATCGCTTGAGCACTGCGATAGCCGGAGTTCTTCCATGACGGCTCGGCGAACCATGTCGGACCTTCGAGATTAAACTGGTGAGCAAACGCATGTGCTCCAACCAATACGCGAACCTGAACATTATCGTTCTGGTACGCTCGCATTAAAGGTGTCACGGGGTCGCCATTCGGAGGCAGATTGTTTGCTAGCTTGAAGGATGAATCGTAAGCATAGGACAGATCACCGAATGCCCCAACGCGCCACGCGATGGGATCGTTGCGGTAGTTGACCGACTGCGTGCCTGCCATAACCTGGTCCTGTCCAGTGGTGATCAGGCTCGGCTGCGAGGGGGCGTTGATAGCATACGCGGAGTCTATCCAACCTAGTTTCGGATTAGGACTCGGCGCCGTAATCGGAGGCTTTGTACTAGCTATTGCCGCCCACTGATATGCAAGTTGCAGATCCTGAAACTCCAGGGCAAATTCCCGGTAGCTGACATCGTTGTTGTGACTGTCCTGTGTCAGGATGTCGGCCTTCCAACTCGTCGGGCCACCATCAGGACGTATGGGCGGCTGAGTCGCAGGGCGCCCCATCGCCGACCCGTCCTCTGAATTGCGCCAGTTCGATCCCGCCGGCTCAACTAGCAAGCCGGCATAAAGACCCGCTTGTTGATGTGTGGACGGACCAAAGTGGTCGTGAGTAAAAACTGTTCGCAGCGTCCGGTCCACCTTCGAATTATCGAGCAAGGGATCCAGGTACCAACGTTGGATCGTCGTTTGCGCACCCATCCAACTCTGGCACTGCGGGCGGGAAGTCGGCGTCCAATTGTTCGGGCAAGGAATGCAGTACGAAGATGTGGGGTTGGCAACGCAGTTGAAGATTTCCTGGGGAGGCATCTTAGGTCCGGGCAGTATCTGCTTTGCCCCGCCAACCAACAGGCCTCCAGCCGCGTTAATTGCCTTAATCATCTCCTGCACTTCCTGCGGACTGAAGGTTCCGTCTTCGTAATTGAAGCCGTTGCCGGCGCCGTCGGAGGACGTTACATCGAATTTCACGAGGTGAATGTGCTGCCCAAGGATGTCGGTCGGAGTACGGACCTGGAAATCATCGACCAGATAGTAATTGGGCACCAGATCGGTATGCCAGTACTCGATCACGTCTCCCGAGTTGCCACGGAAGAATAGTGGTTCCGGCTGGCGACCGCCTGAGCCTCCTGGCGCATACGCTAAAGTAGGTCCCACATCCTCCCACAGGGTGAGGATGCGTTGCTGCGGAAAGTGCCAGCTTTTCTTGTTGAACTTGACATCGAGTTGAATGGCGGCACCCCTGTAGGTGCGTTTGAGACCGACCGCCTTGCCCTCAAGATCAACGGCCGGATCGGCGAACGGCGCCCCGGACTGCGGGCCTAAAGGCAAGCCGTTCACAATAAAGCCAAGCGGCGGGGCCTGGGCGCAATTGCTGGCCGTTCCATCCGGCAGGAAGGTCTGATGGCAACGTTGTTTGAAGAAATTGAACGCCGCTAGCTCGACATCAGTTCCGGTTTCCGGGAGACCGACCGCGTCAGCCGTCTCCACGTCCTTGCTCCAGTCATACAGGTCGTGACTCTCGTACGAAATCGAGCCTCCAGTCACGAGGTGGCGGGGTAAGCCACCATCCAGGAAACCTCCATTAACGGTATCAGGCGCGAAATCAAGAGGTGGATGCGGTGCGCGTGCGCCTGCGACCCCTGGAATAAAGAACGGATAGCCTGGATTCTCAATCCGATTTCCCGACGAAGGTTGGAACTGACCGGTCATTTGTTTGCCGTCAAACTGGCTGTTGATGACCGTGCCATTCAGCGACTGACCGTCCGTGCAGCCGCCAATGACACTCATTCCGTTGATCGCGTTGTTCTGGCAAACTCCTCCAATGACGACCTGGCCGCCATAGGTGATCTGCGCGCCATTGACCTTCACATTGTTTTGAATCTGGGCATATGCCGGAAGCGGTGCCATAGGCAGAGTCGGAAGTGGCACTATGGCCGGAATCGGGGTGCCGGCGACGATCTCACCATCGGGTAAGGCCCGGGAGCCAGGAACAGCCTGGCCGTCAACTGTTTTGCCGTTAATCGTTGTCGCTGCTGGATACACATAAGTTCCGGACTCAAAGACGTCATGCGTCCGCCACATTGCCCACATTCCCGCAGCGAAGTGCGGATAGAAGTGACAGTGGAAGATGGAGTCGCCTACCACTTTATTGAGATTGCCGCTGCCGTTATAGACCATCTCAAGGGTATAGCTCGCGCCAGGGCTTATCATCTGACTATCCAGATAGCTTCCTTCGTCGCTGTTGGGCGATTGGAGCCACTGGGCTGCATGCTGGTGATGCACATGCGACACATCTGTGCCCCCATGCAGAATCCGGAACTTAACATGATCGTTGATATAACTGTGATAAACATTAGAAGGATCGTCAGGATAAAATGCAACCGTCGCCTTTGCGGTTGGCTGCATCGTGTAGGGGAAGTTGCTACTGGATCTCTGGCCTCCGCATGGGGGACTATTGAAAGACGCATTCGTGGCGCAGGTAGAAGGAGTAGAAGGCAAAGGTCGAGAGTTAGCCGGTACATCCACCAGCATCGCCGGGTCCCCGACCGACCATGCATTGAGGAAGAACTCTTCGAACTTACAATCAACGCAACTGCCCATCGGTCCAACACCGATCCGGTTGGCGTAAACTTCCGCACCAATACCGCCGGTGCCGTAGTTGATGGCAAAAGCATCCTGACCAGCTTTAAGCGTAATCGCGGTTTTCGGATTTTCCGAGAAGACCGGAAAAGCCTGCGATGCTATCCCGAATAGTGAACCATGATAAAAAGTCGTAATCTCGCGATAGGGCTGCTTCCGGTCCGGCAAGGCGGGATTGGTGCAAAACAAAGGGTCGATCTTCGCATTCCCTGGGTTCAAGGCCGGATCGTTTTCCGCGTTGCAAGGGGGCTCGGGGTTGTCAGTTCCGGTAGTGCCCGGGAATCTCCCCGCGTTTGGACCAGTGATAATGGCTGTCAGATCGCTGTGCACAATATTGCTTCCGGCGTCGACCATCTTGAGAATAGGTGTGCCGTCAGCATAGGCAGCGTTATAGTTAATGAGCGGATGGTTATCCAAAGTATTCAAGTAGCCGCCGGCCGTCTTGATGACTTTGACTTGTCTTGATGGAGAACCTGTAATGGTTAACGTGCACTCGGTTGCAGTGCTGCAACTGAGCGTATTCGAGCCCAGCCGGTTGGCATTGTAGGTGGCAGTGGCCAGATCGTCAGCCGACACCTGACTGCGATACCACTCGGCGCCAGCAGGTTGGACGTTCAGGGCTCCAAAGAGTCCTCGCAGGAGCTGTCTGCCAAGGGAACTCGTATCGCCCATCGTATAGAACAGAAAGGTGCCCTCTTGCTTTGCGTATAGCGTGTACGTAACAGAAGGTGACGGGGGGCTGACGCCCGCCAGGCTGGAATTGTTCACGCCCACGAATGAGCCGTCATCCTGGGGGCCCTCGACCCACTCTACCCCCTGAATATGTAACGACACTTCAGTGGTGCCGGCTGGTGCTCCCGGTGGTTGTGGCGGCGGGGGTGGGGGAAGTTTTGAGGTTTCGAAGTCACTCTGGGATATGAAATTTGTGAAAGTGATCCTCAAGCAGTCGCCGACATTTGCCCGCAACACGAGCGGGCGCGGCCTCTTGTCTGACCGTAGCTGTTTACCTGCCTTATCAACCGTGTCGCTCTTAAGCGCAAAAATCAACCCATCAGGAATTGCCGCTCCCATCCGGTTCAACATGATTGGCTGGGGAAGAGCCACGACGTCAGCATTAATCGTTCGCACGCAAGGAGGCGCTGCCGGCGGTGAACTTACCGGCCCACCTGTAGGAGTGGTCGAGCCGGTGCCGAGTTCGGTCGGTCCCATCTCAACCATCGCTTTGTGTGCTGAAACAAGGAGTGATTGCGCACCTGCCTGTCCACAGGTCAACAGAAACCAGGCAATCAATACTGGGTAGCCGGCAACGCTTGCGGAGATACTCTTACGGCCAATCATGATGGCCTTTCAATTTCTCTAAGCAACGAGCATCAAAAGTTGAAAAGATGAGATTGACGTCGTTTAAGAGCCGATAGCGTTACGGCTCTCGTCAGCCGAAAACATAAAAGGGGTCCATCAGAGCGGCGCGGTGAGGAATCCCGCCTATCAGCTCGGCGACAAACAGTGGGCCATACTTGTACCCTTTAATGTCATGCCATGTCAAGCAAATTATTGCGTCTAAGACAGCAACTTGGGCCGGGTACCCTGCTCTGAACGGCGCCGTTATAGATCACTAGCGAGAGGGCCAGCCCAGGCCGCAGCTGGCAAGGCCAGTTACCACCGAGCAACCCAGCCTGAAAATTGGTGCGTTGAAGCCTCGTCAATTGAGATGTGGATCTCGACCGTTTATCAGAGAGACGGTCGCATGGCCAAATGCCGCCGCTGGTAGGTCATCGGATGTCCCCCTCATCCGCCGCGGCACATTCTGGACAAGGTGGTTTGGTGAACCTCGTTTGGCAGGACGCCCGGCCACCAATTATCGCGACCACAATCGCGGAACTCAAAAGGGGTCATGATGCAGTTTCAGAAGACTAGCGCTGAAGCTCTGCAAATCCTCACGACTAGCAGGATGCTGAAAAACTAACCAAGTTAGTAATTTCGATCATTTCGGCGGACGAAGATTCAAGGACTTAGAGTCGATTTCTTCTCCGAAACGACCGTCAAAAACACTTTTTCAGCAACCTGCTAGTGAAGGATCGAAGATCATTCCCGGTTGACAGCTTGAAAACAGAACCCTAGACTGTGTGCCATCTGAGTAATACGAAAGAGGCGTGTTCGAACTCCGATGCTGGCACAGTTCCCGGAGACGGGACGAATCGACATTCCGTTTTTGCTGGCTAGTGAGCTACTAAGAGCAGCCGAGAGCCTTCCTCTGTTTGAAAACAAGGAGTTTTACTCACCTTTATTGCAAAAGCTTGTGCGGGATCATGTGCATGATAGCAGTCCGGATGGTTTCGAGTGGCTCGTGGGCGAGGTGAAGGAGCGAATCGCTCGGTGGCCCTATTGCGTGTTACTGCAGGGCCTTTGTTTTGATAAGGGGAACAGGTTGTTTGTCGCAATCAACCATGCTTTCGGAGAATTGGTGGCGCCTCCGTACCAAGAGCCGCGTGCTCAACTGGTCCACTATATCCAACCCGCCACGGACATACGATCGTCGCGGGGGGGGACAGAAACCGAAAGACTGCACACCGATACCGCCGATTGGGAAACACCGGTCGAGCTGATCTCCATGGTGTGTGTTCGCGCCGATCAAGGAGGCGGCGGTAGGTCACGAGTTCTGGACGTTGACACGGTTCGAGAAGAGGTGAAAACTCGCATGGGGAGCGAGACACTGAGACTCCTGGAGACCGAGCGGGTGCCGTGGCTGCTTGCCGCTTACTGCGGTGGTGGCGTGAGATGGCGGACAGTGCTGACCGAATCCAGTATGTGTTGGCGGCGATACACAATTAATCTCGCGCTGGATTCCGAGGATGTTGAGCTTCCCGACGAAGTGTTCGCATCATTGGACGCTTTTGAAGATGTCATCGCTTTTACCCCTCGAACGATTGACTTCTTGATGCGCGAGGGCGAGCTCCTGTTTTTGGACAATAGGCGGACTCTTCATGCCCGCACTCCGATAAAAGAGGCCAACGCTTCCGAACGCTTGATGATCCGCAGTTGGATCAGAGTCTCGTAAGCGAAGATTTGCATGCGATTCGCCCAGGCTCGTGACTGTGTTGAACCCGATGCTGCGACCGCCGGACGAGTCGATACTTCTGCGCTCATTGGAACCTGGGTTAATTCAAATCCCGACTCCAACGGCATCGCGCGAATGGTAATGTCCGAGTCCAACGGGAATCTGACCCTGCAGGTATGGGCGATTGGCCCGGATGGTTTGATCGACTGGGGAATGGCGGATGTTACCGTCTTCGCGTCGGGGCCATCGTCGAGAATCGGTGCGGGATTTGCATGCAGTTACGACTTCGGCTTCGTGGAAACACGGCTCCAGGCAATGATCCTTAAAGGTCTGATCGTTCTAGCCGAATTTCATAGCTTCAAGGACGCCAGCAAACGTGCGGATTACTTTGTGCGTGAGTACTTTGCTTCGGAGCACGGGCTATACTGATGTGGCATCCCGCAAGTTCTTGCAATATTTATGTGGCGGCATAGTGCTTGGTAATCTGCTTGAAAACAAGGCATTCCGAGGATTCAGCCTGCGACGACAACTATTCGACGAACTTGCGGTATTGCATCCTAGTTGGGGGCTGTATGGCCACTCACCATCGGCACGCGATTCTGGCACCATGCCTCTCGATCTGATTGGGAATTCACCATGACTCGCAACTTGGAGTTCAAGCAGAGTGGTCATTTGAACCCCGCGTTATCCGAACCTGCGACAAGAAGTCTCAGCGCCGAAAAATTGACGGGTCGCTGGGTGAATACGAACCGCGAAACCGACGGGATAGCCGAATGCACCATCGAACCCGATGGCAACGAGTTCACTATTCGCGCCCTTGGCGTTGGGGTGGATCGTCCGATTGCCTGGCCAATGACCACAGCGCGACCACTAGCCAATCTGGAAGAAGAGGCAAACCAGCGGGCGATGGCTCTGGTGGCCATTTTCGACTTTGGCTTCATGAGAACGGAAGCATATCTGCGGGTTAACAAGGGGGTGCTGGTGATCGTAGTGTTTAATATTTTTCAGGACGATAGCGGTAGGTCGCACTACGTAAATCGCGAGTTCTTCTACCGCCAAGATTGATTAACGGCGAAATGCATTATTGCGGCCTCATCCGGAGACAGGACGGACCGGTCCTTATCGGCCGACTTTGATGGATGCGAAGGAAATGTGCGAGAAACGGCCACGGTTGTCGGTAGTGATCCCGACCTGGAATCGGGCGCAGCTTGTTTGCGACGCGATCGAAAGCGCCCTGAGTCAGAAGCCTGGAGGCGTCGAGGTCATTGTGGTTGACGACGGCTCCCAAGACAATACCGCAAGTGATCTGGAACGACGGTTTGGCTCTCGTATCTGCTTGTTGCGTATGCCTCGCCGGTGTGGCGTCGGTGCGGCGCGCAACGTTGGG
>Ga0210406_10005996_pt1 | contig 12637 bp, 9 predicted proteins | sample IncBWC30MmetaG_FD_155454 | JGI IMG/M metagenome (GOLD analysis project Ga0210406, IMG submission 155454) | Forest soil microbial communities from Barre Woods Harvard Forest LTER site, Petersham, Massachusetts, United States - Inc-BW-C-30-M | ecosystem: Environmental > Terrestrial > Soil >...
AGAATCCGGCCTTCCCGTGTTTAATGGAGCGTCGCTGCCGGAAGAATTTCACTTGCGCAGCACGCTCGCGTCCTGGGAGCGAAGGATCATTGAGCAGACGCTGACGAAGACCAATGGATCGAAGACGGAAGCCGCACGCAGGCTTGGTCTTTCCAAGAGCGATCTCAGCTATAAACTCTCGAAATATGGCTTGTAGCAAGACTTCACGTTGTTCAAAACTTTGAACGCGGGTTTGAATTTTTGTCCACATTGGAAACGGTCGAATCGTAATTACCGGTTATTTCAGTAGCCTGGTACATGGTTTGTTTGGCCTTTCAGTTGCCTTATCCACGTCAGGCAATATGAGGAAAACAATATCCAGATCGCTGGTTTCTCTGACTGTAGTGATTGCCGTTTTGGTTCTCTTCTCGCCCTGCGGCTTCGCGGAGGATCCGTCAGCGCAGGCCCTCTCTCTTAGCGACGCGATTAGGTCGGCCATGAGCAAGCGGGCGGAGCTGCAGGCGGCGGCGCAGGTTGAGGCATCAAGTGCCCAGCTGCGCCGCCAGGCGGGATTTATTCCCAACCCCAGGCTTTTTTATCAGTCGGAAAATCTGCGTCCTGACATGAACTTCACCCAGAACGTCGATACGTACGCCTACGCGACCGAAGTGCTTGAGGTGTCCGGAAGACGGGGAGCGCGCATTGCCACGGCCAACAGCGCCGTTAGCCGGTCTCAACTCACACTCGAGCAACAGAAGAGGTCAATCGAACTTCGCGTAGCTCAAACTTACTGGGATGCCCTGCGCCTTCAGTATCTGCAACTTCTGGCGGAGCAGAGTGTCGGGTACTATCGCGAGATTCTCGACTACAACGAGAAGCGCTTCAACGAGGGAAAGATTGCCGCAGCCGATCTTCTGCGCGTGCGACTGGAAGAGGCTCGCGCCGAAGCGAATACTGAATCCAGCAGATTGGCAGAAGCCGAGGCCAAGCAGAAGCTTGCCCGTGAGATGGGATTAGCCGCAGCGGAAAACTGGCGCCTGAGCGAATCCTTTGAATCACTCAACGAGCCAAAGAATCCGGAATCCGCGGGCAGTCCACAGAACGAGCGTATCGAGGTTAAGCTGGCTCAGCAGGCAATCGATACCGCCCGAGCGAATTTTATGACGCAAAAGGCTCAGGGGCGGCCCGATATCGATGCACTCTTCGGATACAAGCGCACGGCTGGCTTGAATACGATGATTGCCGGCTTTCAAATGAACCTGCCCGTCTTCGACCGCAACCAGGGAGCGGTAGCCGCAGCGCGATTCGATGTCGAAGCCAACAGGTCCACACTCGCGGCTGTCCAACAGCAGAGTGCGAGCGATCTGAGGTTGGCCCGCATGTCCTATGAGATGTGGAAGCGTCAGGTTACGGATCGTTATCGACCTCTTCTCGACCAGGCAGTCGATATTGCAAATATCTCGCGTGCGGCATATCGCGAAGGCGGCACCGATCTGCTCCGGCTGCTGGATGCGGAGAAGTTGCGTGTGGACACACAGAGCGCATGGGTGGAGGCCCTGGGCAATTACCACCAGAGCGTTGTTTCACTGGAATACGCAGAAGGACTAGAGCCATGAATATGGAAACTAATTTGGAACTGCAACGGCGAGAATCTATGCGAGCGGAACAACAGAAATGGAAATGGTATGTCATAGCGATGCTGATGCTTTCGGTCCTTGCAGCGATCGCAGGCTTCGCGAGCGGTCGCCACAGTGCGGCAGCAAGTGAGCCCAATGCTCACGCCAACGCCGCAAGCCAGGTTGCTGCGTCAAAAAGCGCAAGCGACGGAGCGGACATAGTGCTTCCCGTCGCCGAACAACGGGGAGCTATCGCCACCACTACGCTCGCTGTCCAGCAAGAGTCGGACCTGCTTCAGTTTCCGGGGAAGATTGTGTTACCCGACAATGAGAGTTGGCATGTTGGCGTGCTCACGACTGGGCGCATCGAACGTGTCTACGCCAACCTGGGAGACTATGTACATAAGGGCGAAGTGCTGGCGCGCATGCACAGCCATGACGTACACGAAGCTCAGGCCGCATATGCGATGGCAGTTGCCGAGAAAAGCCGCCTGCAGTCCGCTGAGTCTCTGGCGCAAGTGAACTTCGACCGCATGCAGCGTCTTTATGCTCTCCGCGCCGCTTCGGTCGAACAGACAGAGCAGGCGCGGCAGGAACTGGTCAATGCAAAAACAGCCCTTGAGAATGGCCAGACCGATGTCGTCCGCAGCAAAACACATCTGGAGGAAAACCTCGGCATCTCCGCCGACCTGCCGGCAAACGCAAATAACGAAACTGCGGAACTGATCCCGATTGTCGCACCAGCGAGCGGATACGTTCTGCAGAAGAGTGCGACTCCCGGCACGACCGTGGCGCCAGCCACCGACATCTTCGTTCTCGGAGACCCGAAGCACTTGTGGATGCTAGCCTCCGTAGGTCAAGAACAACTCAGTCAGTTGAAGGTTGGCCAGAGCGCATGGGTGACGCCTCCAGGGGGCACGGGGCAACGATTCGCTGGACGGATCAGCAATCTCGGTCAGGAGTTCGACCCAACAACGCGCCGTCTTCAGGTTCGTATCGACATAGAACACAGCGGGGGAATTCTACGCCCCGAGATGCTGGCAACAGCAGAGATCGCTGTCGGGGAAACGCGTCCGCTTATCCTGATTGCGCCAGAGGCCGTGCAGCAGGTGAACGGCCAAGATGTTGTCTTTGTTCGCCAGGCAGCCGACCGCTTCACGCCGCGCCCGGTGCGGGTTGGCAGTTCCGTGAATGGCAAAGTCGTCCTCGCTGATGGCGTGCGCCCAGGTGAAGAGGTGGTGACCCAGGGCAGCTTTCTACTGAAATCTCAACTCCTCAAAGCTTCCATGCAGGGGGACTGATCTGACATGTTCGCAAGAATTCTTACTTTCTCGCTTGCACATCGCTGGACCGTACTGCTTGGCGTTCTTGTGCTGATTGCGGCAGGCTGCTGGGTGGTTTACACCATTCCTGTCGATGCCTTCCCTGACCTGACCAACAATCAGGTCGTCATCGTGACCGAAGCGCCGTCGATGCCTCCCACGGAAGTCGAGCAGCTTGTCACCTATCCCGTTGAGCGCACGTTGATGGGAATGCCGAAGCAACAGGAGGTGCGCTCCCTCTCCAAGCTGGGGCTATCGATGGTGACCGTGGTCTTCGACGACACTGTTCCTACCTATTTCGCGCGCCAGTTGGTCAACGAGCGTCTGCAACAAGTGGCAAATTCGCTTCCCGCGGGGATACAGCCGGTCCTCAGTCCGCCATCGACGGCCTTTGGGGAACTCTATCAATACACGCTTACAGGAAGCGGACTCTCGCCCATGGAACTGAAGGATGTGCAGGAGTGGGAGATCAAGCCGCAGCTGCGAACGATCCCCGGTGTCAGTGATGTAAATACCTGGGGCGGCGAGACAAAGCAATATCAGATCAAGGTAGATCCGGCTCTTCTGCAACAGTATGGACTCACGCTCAGGGACGTGGCCACGCGAGTCGCCGAGAACAACGCCAACTTCGGTGGCGGATACATCGAGCACGCGTATGAACAGTACACCTTGCGCGGCCTTGGCAGGACCACCAGCGTCGGCGATATTGGCAACATTGTTCTGCTTGCCAACCAGGGCACGCCGGTCATGCTGCATGATGTCGCGCAAGTGACGATTGGACCTGCGCCCCGCCAGGGCGCAGTCCTACGGAATGGCGAGGCCATCTCGGGCATGGTCATCATGTTGAAAGGCGAGAACGGCAAACATGTCATCGAACTGGTGAAGCAAAAGATCGCCAGCCTCCATTTGCCGGCAGGCGTCACGCTCAAGCCCTTCTACGATCAATCGACTGTCATTGATGGAACCATTCACACGGTTGAGCATAATCTTTTTGAAGGCTTCATCCTGGTCACCGTGGTATTGCTGCTCTTTCTCGGCAGCTTCCGGGCCGCACTGGTGACGGCATCGATCATTCCACTCTCTCTGCTCTTCAGCTTTCTGGGGATGAAATTCTTCGGCATCAGCGCTAACCTGATGAGCCTGGGCGCTATCGATTTCGGCATGATCGTCGATGGCGCTGTCGTGATGATCGAAAACTCAGTGCATCGAATGCAGGAACATGGGGAAGAGGAAGTTCCGATGACTTCGATTGCCACTGCGGGCCTGGAGGTCGCTCGGCCAATGGCATTTGGCGTCGGCATTATCATCGCCGTCTATCTTCCTATCCTCTTTCTTGAGGGGCTGGAGGGGCGTATGTTCCGCCCCATGGCCATCACGGTCTGCACGGCGCTGCTCGGCTCCTTGCTGCTGGCCCTCACCGTCATTCCCGTGCTCAGCTCCTTCGTATTTCGCAAGGGACTTCGCCGGAAAAAAAAGGAGACGAACCAGCACTGGATGGAGCGGTTGAGTCACCGGTATATCGCGGGCCTGTCCTGGGTGATTCGCCACCGCATCGTCATCATCGCCGCAATGGCCGTCGTCATGATCGCCTCGCTGGCTTCACTGGCATTTATCGGCACCGAGTTCATGCCGCGTCTCGACGAAGGCTCCATCCTGGTTGAGACACGCAAGCTCCCGGGTGTCTCGCTCACTGACTCCATAGAGATCTCGAAGCGGGTCGAGAAGACACTCCGCGCCTTTCCGGAGATTGAGGATGTTACGACCAAGATCGGCCGCCCCGACTTTGCCACCGAGGCCATGGGCATTAACGAAGGCGATGTCTATGTTGCCCTCGCCCCAACTCACGAGTGGAAAAGGTTCCACTCCAAAGAAGAACTCATTGATGCCATGGACAAAGCGCTCGCGCAGATTCCCGGCATTAGCTACGACTTTACCCAGCCAATGGCCATGCGGCTCGACGAGACCGTTTCCGGCGTGAAAGCCGATCTGGCCGTCAAGGTATTCGGAGACGACTTCCAACAGCTCGACTCGCTCGCGCAACAGGTGCTCCGCCAGGTAAATGCCGTACGCGGCGCTGCCGACGCGCAGATGGAGATCAACTCCGGCGTTGCGGAGCTGACTGTGAAGATTCGCAGGGACGCGCTGGCGCGCTATGGATTGAATGTCCTCGATGTGCAACAGGCAGTGGAGGCGGGCGCTTCGGGAGCGGTGGTCTCGCAGGTGATCGACGGCCAGCGCCGTTACACCATAGCGCTGCGCCTGCCCGATCGGTATCGCTCCGATTTTGTATCGATGCGGGAGATCCCATTGCATGCTCCAGGCGGAGCGATGGTGACGCTGAGTCAGGTTGCGGACGTCGATGTGACGCGCGGAGCTGAGAAGATCAATCGCGAACAGGGACAGCGGCGCATTGTCGTCATGTCGAATGTGAGAGGCCGCGACCTTGGCAGTTTTGTTGCGGAAGTCCAGCAGAAGGTGAATAACAATGTGAAGCTTCCTGCCGGTTACACCATCACTTATGGCGGTCAATTTGAGAACCAGCAGCGCGCAACGCGGCGACTCTTGTTGGTGGTCCCGCTGGCGCTCGCAATCGTATGCGGCCTGCTTTATATGACATTCCATTCCATCAAGCAGGCCATGCTGATTCTGGTCAATGTGCCATTCGCACTGGTGGGCGGCATTGTTGCTCTATGGATATTCCACCTCAATCTGAATCTCTCTGCTTCGGTAGGCTTCATCGCCCTGCTGGGTGTTGCAGTACTTAATGGTGTAGTGCTCGTCAGTTCCATCAACCAATTGAGAGACGAGGGCGCATCGCTACGCCATGCAGTCCTGCAAGGAGCAGGCCGCCGTTTGAGACCGGTACTGATGACAGCCCTTGTCGCCAGTCTCGGATTCGTTCCCATGGCTATTTCCACTTCAACTGGAGCCGAGGTCCAGCGGCCTTTAGCGACAGTCGTGATCGGCGGACTGATCAGTTCAACTTTGCTGACGTTATTTTTGTTACCCACATTCTACGATTGGTTCGATAGATCCCCTAAATCTCAAGACGCAGCACACAATAGGGATCTGACAGCTGTGTGATCCCTTACTTGAGGTACGCCCTAACAAGATCGATCAGGTCTTCGGCAAGCTCGTTAGGCGGAGCGGAACTCTTATCGGAGGAAAGGAGGTGCAGACGAATGTGGTCTTCGAGCACTTCGGCCATGAGACTGTTTATGCCGCCGCGCACGTTCGCCAAAAGCATGAGAACGTCCGCGCAATCATCGGCTGTGGTGAGAGAGCGCTCGATGGAGTCGACCTGCCCGCGAATACGTTTAATGCGAGCGACCAGCTTTTGTTTTTCTTTTTCGAGGTGTGACATGTTTTCCTTGACTATATCCTAGGGGGGTATGATACAAAATGAAAGACGAGGATTTTGCATCGCAGGAGAAGTCGAACAACTTATGAGTATAGATTCCGCACAAGAACCTCCGAGTACACGGAGAGCGTTCCTGTGCTGCGATGAACGCTCCGGAAGCCGCCTCTAGCCCCGCTAAGACGACTCCTCACCGCTCATCACAGCATACGACCTGTGAAATGAGCGCGTGAGCCAGTGGTTCTCCCACCCCGACTCACCCCTCCCTAACCGATGATTCGTGCCGTCGCCCCGATCCGCGCCCAAGCGCTGGAATGGTCGCGCCTGCCCGGACCACAAAAAGGAGGAACGATGAACAACAAGCTTTTTACGTTCCGGAAGACCGGTCGTATGACCTGTGCCTGGGTATCTACAGGCGATGCAAAGACGCCACTCGCATGCGTATGGGTGGAAGCCGAGGCTCCAGGAGCGGCTTCCACAACATCCTTGTCAAAGGATGAAGCTGAGGGGGTGCGCCTGTGCGCGTAGAAGAACCCCAACTCGAGGTTGCAGCGACGGAGGCGGCCGATGGCGTTGTGGTCCGCAGCGCATGGCAGAAGCATGTACTCACCTTCCTGATGGTCTTCGGCCCTGGCCTGATCGTCATGGAGGCGGACAACGACGCTGGGGCTGTCTCTACTTATATGCAGGCGGGCGGGCAGTATGGTTTGCATCTGCTCTGGCTGCTGGTGGTACTGTTGCCCATCTGCTACTTCGTGCAGGAGATGGTGGCGAGGTTGGGGATCGCGACGGGCAAAGGTCACGCCGCTATGATCTATGAGCGATTCGGCAAGTGGTGGGGGCGTTTTTCGCTCATCGATCTGCTGGCCGTCAACTTCCTAACACTCATCACCGAGTTTGCAGCAATCTCGCTCGCGCTAAGTGCGCTGGGGGTCAGCCCACATGTGTCCGTGCCGATCGCGGCTCTCGGCCTCACGCTCATGGTGATCACAGGAAGTTACCTTCGCTGGGAGCGTATCGTCATCGTGCTCTGCCTGATAGACCTGACATGGTTTGGACTGGCCTACGCGGTGCATCCGGATTGGGCTACCGTGGCACGTAATACAACGGTCCCCAGTCTGCCGTCTGGTGGAGTGACGAGTGGTCTGGTGTTCTTGATCATCGCGATCGTGGGTACAACTATTGCTCCCTGGCAGCTCTTCTTCCAGCAGAGCTGTGTCGCAGAGAAGCGGCTGCGTTTCTCCGATCTGAAGTGGGCACGGCTCGATACGCTAATCGGCGCAACCTTCACGGTGCTTGTTGCTGGCGCGATGATGCTGGTTGGCAACTATGGCTACCAACACGGAATCCCTTTCCGGGACCCAGCCCAGTTTGCCGGTGCGATTCTGCCGACTGCCGGCCGCTTCGCGCGTAACGGCGTGTTGTTGCTCATGGTGAATGCTGCCGTCCTTGGCACAACAGCCATCTCGCTTGCGAGCGCCTGGGCCTACGGCGAGGTCAAGGGTTGGGAACACTCGCTGCACAAGAAGCTCTGGGATGCGCCGGGCTTCTACGCAACGTACATCGCTTGCGTGGGCGCAGCTGCCGCGATCGTCTTGATTCCGCATGTGCCGCTGCAATTGGTCATTATCAGCGTACAAGTCTTCGCGGGACTCATCCTTCCCTCCGCCATCATATTTCTCCAACTCCTGCTTAATGATCACGCACTGCTCGGTGATCGTTGGGTCAACCGTCCATGGAACAACTGGATCAACTGGACGATCATTGTCGTTCTCTTTGCCCTGTCGCTGCTGTTGGCCGCACAGGTCATGCTACCGAAGTTATTCGCCTGAGGGCGCGAGGTGATCTATGGCAACCACGCAGAACCAGCCTGAGTATTTCCGTGTCGTCCATCCGCTTGAGGATGCGCCGGAACAAAAGTGTGTCAGCGAAGGTCTCGGTCAGATTGAAATGACACCAAGCGTTCGCCTGTCTCTCAAGATCCTGCGCGGCTATCTGACGATGATGACGGCGATGTTGCTATATCACGTGCTTGATCTCGCAGGTGTGCTCAAGCACTTCAAGTTCTAAGAGGGAGGGCATTCGATGGAAGAAACCGAAACAAACGAGCCTCCGCGAGCCGGAGGCAGCTCCCGGTAAACCACGAGTCTATGCAACATTGCACGCGCTTGTAGCCGGGAGAACGACAGCACAAGAGCGAGCTCCTTTCTGCACGAGTTCCTCAATCAATAGCATTCGCAACTCACGGCGAATGCACGAGTCCACTGGCGGACTGCACGAGCGGTCTGCCCAGAACACTCGTGGTGTGTCCAAATGCAGCCGGACACACTGCATTGGAGAAAAGACATGGAACACCGCAGACTTTTTGATGACGCATGGACCTATAACTCAAACCTCCGCGCAGAAGATGGCTCACAGATGCAGGATCGGAAGAGCGCGTTTAGAGAATTCATCCTCGTCCCCATTGGATTTCTCTGTGCGACTCTCCTGCTAATCCTGCTCATGAGTTGTTCCGCATTCGGACAGGCTGGGAGCGGCCGGATCGCCGGATCGGTGAAGGATAAAACCGGCGCCGTTATCCCAGGTAGCAGTGTGAGTCTGCTCAACACGGCGACTGGAGTAACTCAGACCACGACCAGCAATGACGAGGGGATATTCAACTTCCCAGTTGTATCCATCGGGGAATACGAACTCGACGTCACAGCAACTGGCTTCAACCCGTATCGTCAGACAACCAATCTGAAGGTTGACGTCAACACCGCACTGACGCTGGATGTCGTTCTGCATGTCCTGGATACGAGTGAGACCGTCACCGTCACGGAGAATACGGCGGAGGTTCACACCACAGATACCCAGATCGGCCAGACAATTGAGAGCAAGCAAGTCGTTGACATCCCTCTGAACGGCCGCAGCTATACGGACCTGCTGGCCGTGCAGGCTGGTGTCTCACCGGTTACGACGAGCGGCGCGGGCAACACGAGCTCCGGTGGCGGCTTTGGTACCGTGCCCGCGGCAGGGCAGGCTAACACTGGTCAGTTCTCCATCCATGGCCAGCGCGAGTCTGACAACGCCTACTATCTCAACGGCGCGAGCGTGCAGGAGACGATCGGCCAGCAGGCCGGCATTATCCCAAACCTCGATTCCATCGCCGAGTTTCGTATTCTTTCCAGCAATGTCGACGCTGAGTACGGTAGCTTCACCGGCGGGATCATCAACGTCGTCACCAAATCCGGCACGAACGCCTTCCATGGCAACGTCTTCGAGTTCTTCCGCAACACGCACCTCGATGCGCGGAACTACTTCTCTCCGGAGCGCGCGGTCTTCCATCAGAACCAGTATGGCGGGACAGTCGGCGGGCCGATCCGTAAGGACAAGATCTTCTTCTTCGCCGACTACCAGGGCCAGCGCTACATTCAGGGGATCGAGACCGGCTTTGTCAGCGTGCCTTCGATCGCGAATCGGAATGGCGACTTCGGTTCCTCCGCAGCCTTCACTGGAAAGGTCAATGGACCTTACCTCGCGCAGGTACTTAGCCAGCGCCTCGGCTACCAAGTCACGCAAGGCGAGCCGTTCGCGCAGGTCTTCCCCGACGGGCTCATTCCCAAGCGCGCCTGGGGAACTGCACCCCAGCACTTGCTGCAGTACATCCCGCAACCCAATGTTGGGTTGAACCAGTTCTCAAGCGGAGCCTACAAGCGCCGCATTAATGACAACAAGGCCGCCGGCCGGCTCGACTTTAACTCCCCGCTCTTCGGCACGTCGTCGATCTACTACTTCAACGATCGGTACAACCTTGACGATCCATATCCCAGCGGTCTCGGTGGCGCCACGCTGCCGGGCAATGGCTTCGCCTACGATGCGGCCTCATTCGGCATCGACCAGACCCTGGTCTTCAGCAACATTCATACCTTTGGCGCAAAGACTGTCAATGAGGCACGCTTCGGTATGACACGTCTCGACAACAAGATCGGCCAGCCGGTAGGCGGCGTAGGCGTCAGTCTTGCCGACCAGGGGATTCAGGCAGGCGGTGAAGGCATCATTCAGGGCTTTCCCGCGCAGGCCGGAGTCGAAGGGCTCTTCTTCAACGGCTTCTCGGTTGGAACCAATCCGTTCTCGCTGGCCCAGGTGAACAATAACTACGACCTGTCCGACTCAGTCTCACGTACGGCCGGCAACCATACCATCAAGGTTGGAGGCCGCTATATCTGGTACAAGGTCAAGCAGGCGCCGAATCTCGTCGCCAATGGAACCTTTTCCTTCTTCGCGTCCGGAAATCAGAGCACAGGCAATGACTACGCAGACTTTCTGCTGGGCACGCCAGACTTCTATTCCCAGCAGTCCTCGCCGACTTTTTACGAGTCCGCGGCGGATGGCGATCTCTTCGCGCAGGACAGCTTCCGAGTGCGTCCCAATCTGACATTGAACTACGGACTGCGTTGGGATTACGTCACCCCATGGGCGGAGAAGTATCACCAGACGACGACCTTCGTCCCTGGCGCACAGTCCGCAACCTTCCCGGGCGCGCCGCTCGGCTACCTTGTGCCCGGAGATCCACTCCCTGGCGGCGGGCACATTCCTGCTGGCATTGCACCCACCCCGTTGAACAACTTCTCGCCGCGCTTTGGTCTGGCTTATTCGCCTTCATCATCAGATGGCCTTTTGAGCAAGCTCACCGGAGGGCCTGGGAAGACGAGCATTCGCCTGGGCGGAGGGCGATTCTTTACATCGCCGCAGGGCCTCACCGTCGCATACCCAACCGGCAATCCGCCCTATGGCCTCACCTACACCAGTCCGGAGTCGCCCGTGATGGAGACGCCGTTTATTGGTGCTCTGACCGGCACGCAGTACTTACAGCAGTTTCCGGTGAAGGTGCCTTCCTACAAAGTATCGCCAACAAACCCCGACAACGCGGTCGACTGGAGCCGCTATTACCCAATCAGTGGCGCGGGTAGCGTGTACTACAAAAATAAGACTGGCTATGCAATGCAGTACAACTTTACCGTCGAACGTCAGGTCGGCGCCAACGCCGTGTTCAGCATCGGGTATATCGGTTCGCTTGGACGCCACCTATTGACGGTTCACAGCGCGAATCCTGGCAACCCCGCACTCTGCCTCAGTCTCAGCCAACAATCGGAGGTAGCACCAGGCTCTCCTACCTGTGGCCCATTCCAGGAGAACCTCGTCTTCACCCGCGCTGACGGCACCGTGGTGAATGGAACGCGCGGGCCCTTCCCAAACCAGATCGGCACCGACGCCTACTACGAGAACATGGGCAACTCGAAGTACAACGCACTCGAAGTGACCTTCAAGCGCACTACCGGGCCATTGTCCTTTCTCGCGAGCTACACCTATTCAAAGTCCTACGATCAGACCTCTAATATCCAGGAGCAGGTCGATCCCTACAACTACCACGCTCTCGACTCTATCTCGGCGTTCGATATGAAGCATGACTTCGTCGTCAGCTACAACTACGACTTGCCCGTGGATCACTTGTTCCACCCCAACCGGCTTACCAGTGGTTGGGCTCTCTCCGGGATCACACGCTTTGCCTCGGGCCTGCCGGTCACGTTTGCGAGCTCGGGTGACAACTACCTTGTGCAGGTGCAGAATAACGGCGTGAATGCGACGAGCATCGACATGCCCAACTACGACGGCTCAGGGTACAAAATCAATCATAATCCGCGTAACGGCAAGCTTTACTTCAACACTGCCGCGTTCACCCCAAATGCTCTCGGCACGCAGGGCAACTCCAAGCGCCGCATGTTCTACGGACCGGGAATCGACAACTACGACATGGCGCTTCACAAAGTGACAAGCCTCACCGAAGGTCGCTCGCTTGAGCTTCGGCTGGAGATGTTCAACGCCTTCAACCACGCGCAGTTCTATCCGAATGGCTCGGTCGATGGAAACATCGGCGATGCGTCCTTCGGTCAAGTCCTGCGGGCAGCCGATCCTCGGATTGGTCAAATCGCAGCAAAGTTCCGCTTCTGAGGATTAGGAGAAGATGCAACTGCACCTCCCCTGTTCCTTGGAGAACCGCAAAGGGAGAATGACATGATCGGCATCAGCACTGTTCAATTCGGCCTGCGCCTTTCGCTTGCTATCGGTATGGGCGCGATAGTGGGCTTAGAACGGCAATGGCGACAACGCATGGCGGGGACCCGCACCAATGCTCTGCTGGCCGCCGTCGAAGGTGCCACCGCCAGGGTTGGCGCCGAAGACCTGCGGATCGGAGATCGTATCCGGCTGGCTTGCCCGATGTTTTGTACCAGTGAGGAGTTAGTGTAGCGCAGCTATCGTTGTGTTGGGATAGCCGCCGTCGGGGGTGTGGGGAAGTGGGAAGCGCGAAGCGGTTTCCAGTT
>Ga0210406_10005999_pt1 | contig 12633 bp, 12 predicted proteins | sample IncBWC30MmetaG_FD_155454 | JGI IMG/M metagenome (GOLD analysis project Ga0210406, IMG submission 155454) | Forest soil microbial communities from Barre Woods Harvard Forest LTER site, Petersham, Massachusetts, United States - Inc-BW-C-30-M | ecosystem: Environmental > Terrestrial > Soil >...
TGGTCCGTCTCGCCCACGGTCAGCTGGGCGGCGTTCGATCTCGGCTCGGTGCGCGCGCGGCTGCGCGCGAGTGAGGCGCAATCAGACGCCGCGGCGGCCAATTACGAAAAAGTCGTGCTTACGGCGCTCGAGGATACGGAAAATAGTTTCGTCGCTTATAGCTCAGGCCAGACGCAGCTGAAGAGCCTGAACGAGCAGGCACAAGCCTCGCGGCGCGCCGCGGATCTGGCCGAAATTCAATACCGTGAAGGGGTTGCGGACTTTCTGGTGCTGCTCGATGCGCAGCGCACGCAGCTCGATGCGGAGGACGCCGTGGCGCAGGCGGAAACGGCGGTCAATGTTTCAGTCGTCGCGATCTACAAGGCTTTGGGTGGTGTCGGCCAACCGCTGCCCGACGCTGCGGCGAAGCTGGCGCAAGGACCGTGAGAGCGCGCATCGGCATGGCCTTGGGCCCGTACTGGGGGAGCATCGTAGGCACCCTCGATGTCATCGCGGCGATCAGCGCGCTCGGCGCCATCGGTGGGCTGTCCGCGCTGCTCCATGCGGCGGCGCCGTACGCTCGTCACGCCATGAGGTGGCGGAAAAATCGCCCACTGCCGATGGTTTGAGCCACCGGCAGCGGGCGAATATCAAAGTCAGCGGCGGTCGTCCCGCATCACCGCACCCGTCACAGGGTTGAGGATGAAGCGCTCCATATGCCGTTCGTCGTCGAACATGTTGTCGAATGATCCGGTCACCACATCAAAGGATTGCTTCTGAGGCGCGACGGTGAAGGCCGGCTTACGCAGGCCGTTGCTGGGATCACGCGTCGAAGGCCCGTCGATGTAGTTGAGATTCCAGTTGTCCTCGACAAATCGCAAAATCGAGGACTGGTCGGTCAACGAATGGTCGACATAGTTCACTTTCGCCCACGGCGACACCATGTTCAGCACCAAGCGCGGACCGAAGCCGCAGCGGCCCTGAATGGCATCGGCTTTCGGCGTTCCGCAACTGCCCCCGTTCGCCGCGCTGATCGCGTCGAATCCTGCGGCGGAGGACGGATTGACCAGCGGCCCCATGGCATGATCGTACCAGCCGTCCGAATCGTCCCAGGCGATGAACACGGCCGTCTCGGCCCATTCCTTCGACTGCTGCAGGATGTTGATGGTCTGCGCGAGGAAGCGCTGTTCCGACAACGGATCGGATTCGCCGCCCGGGTGACCGTCGTCACGATTGATCGCCTTGAGGAAGGAGACCGCCGGGAAGTTGCCGTTCTGAACCGCGGCGTAGAAGTCGAGCAGGTCGTACTGGTGGTTCGCCTGATCCGTCTTGCCGATCATGTCCACCGATGAGGGCGGCAAGTGATGCGGATTGCGGGTCGATGCATAGTATTGGAACGGCGAGTGGTGCGCGTTGTAGTCGGTACGTACCGGATGAACGATCGCCGCGTTGCCGTCGAATGAGGTGCTCGAGTCGGGATGCAGCACATGGGCCGCGTTGCAAACCGCGGGTACGAAGTTCGCCGCGCCGATATTCTGAGCCTGGCCGTCGTTCGCGGCACCGCCGAATGTCGGCGTACCGAACGGATCGTTGCTGACGCCGGACAATGGGTGGGTAGGATCCGTCGTCTGCGGATTGGCTGCCGCCGCCGTGCGGAAGCCGCCGGCAAACCATCCCCAGGTAACGCCCTTCTCGTTCAACAGGTCGCCGACATTCTTGCCGGTCATTTCGGCAGTGACCTTGCCTGCGGCCGTGCCGCCCTTGTCGTTGCCGCAATCATCGAGGTAAGGATCAAGGTCGGTGGTGAGCGTGCCGGTTTGAACCGGAACGGGATGCGCCGAACCGACCAGGTCCGCGGGAACTTGCGGATTCGTCGCACCGACGAAGAACACGTCGGGAATCGATGTGCCCTGAACGTTGTCGACCAGCTGTCCGGTCGCGCCCTTCGTGCCCGTGAAGGTGTGCACCACGGCACCGGCGGTCTGGCCGGTGATGAGATTCAGCGCACCCGGGGTCGAAGGTCCATACGTCGTGCCCCAGGAGTTGTCGCTCATGGCAAACCGCTGCGCAAAATTCCACATGGCGGTGACGGTATTGCCGTCGAAATAGCCCATGACGGTGGAACCGTCGGTGGCGCAACCGGCGCCGTTCTGGAAGTTCTGCTGCGGGAAGCGGTCCAACAATCCGCTGTCCACGGCCAACTGTTCGCCCTTGTAGTCGTGGTTGTTGGAGCAAGTGATGGCCTGCTCGTGGGTCATCCGGAACGGATTGGCGTTGCCATTCGGGTCCATTCCCGTGGGCGTGCCGACCGGGTTATTCGGATTGAAGTCGTGAAGGCCTACATTGACGCGCTCGGGAAATTTGCTGTTCCCATCGGTCAGGCCGTTGACCGTCGGAGTCGAGCTGCGGGCGACGAAAGGCGTACCGTCGGTATTCTTGGCGTCGGGATAGGTGCCGAAGTAGTGATCGAAGGACGCGTTCTCCTGAAAAATGATCACGACGTGTTTGATCTTCGGCCGTTTGCTAAACCCGTCATCGCGATCGTGATCGCTTGCCTGGGCAGCCGATACGATGCTGGCAGCAAGGCATGCTGCAATGAACCCCGCCAGCGTTTTATTGCGCGTGGGCGATTCCTTATAAGTCATGTGATTCCCTCAGTTTATGAAAATTGTTGGTGTGCCGATTACGGGCCTGCACCGACCAGACCATCGTCCGCCAAAATATATTCCCAACTCCGCGTGAACGTTTTGTGACCGGCCGCGTGCCGCGGCCATCGAGTGGTCGTTGCGGATTTGGAGCGGCCTCTGACACAAATCTGTCGCAAAAGTGAAATATAGTGTCGGTTGGAAATGCGGGGCATCACTCGCATTTTTTCTGCAAATGACATCGCAATAGGGATCCTGCTCCGTGGCCAATCGACTCACTTTCACGCGCGCCGGCATGGGCTGCGTGATCGCGGCAAGCTTAAGTCTCGCGTGCACCGCCGCGGCGGATCCGGTTCGCGCGATCAATTCATTTTCACTCGAGGCGGCTGCGGCTGGATTCAAACCTTACGTGCTCGAGCGGATCGGCCGGAGCCTCGATTCCGTCAAGAAAATGCGCGAGCGCATCGCCGCGGGCGATCTTGCCGGCGCACAGCAGTCATGGCTCGCCGCGCGCTCCGGCTGGGAGGGCTCAGAGGTGATCACCAACGAATATTTTCCGGATCTCGACCGCAAGATCGACGCCTGGCCCGACGCCGAGAAGGGGTTCCACGCGATCGAGGCCAAGCTCTTCGGCGCGCACGATGTACACGCGCTGCCGGCCACCGAGGAACTCATCGCCAATCTCACGGAATTCGAGCGCCAATTGCGCACGACGACCCTCACCCCGCAGGGACTGCTGAACGGCACCGCCAAACTGATATACGAGATCGGCGAGAACAAGGCTGAGGGGGGCGAGTCGCCCTTCAGCGGCAATTCGCTGGCGGAAATTCGCGACAACGTCGCCTCGATTGCGGCAGCGTACGAACGGGTGTTCGCGCCGGCAACCAAGAGGCGTAACGCCGAACTCGCCAAAATCTTTTCGACCGACCTGTCATTGATGCATGCGCTGGTGGCAGTGCCGACGCTCCAGGCTCTCGACCAGGTTCGCCTGCGGGATGTGAGCGAATCGCTGGTCAACGATCTCGCAATGGTGGGCCGGGAATCCGGCCTTGATAAACCCGGCCTTGGAAACTGAGTGAAAAATTGATCATGGTTCGGAAACGCAAGCCGCTTGGCGCTGTACTCGCGGTACTTTCGGTGTCCGCGGCACTCTCGGGAACGGCCATCGCCGAATTTGGCGGAAACGCGAGCCTGCTTCCGGCCGGCACGGAACTGGGCGAGGAGGCCTTCGATCAGCCCCGCGAAATCTTCCGCTCCGAAACCAGCGGCGGCCGCAAGTCCTACCTGGTGACCCTCGGCGATGTGGCATTCAGTTCGCCGTTGACTCTCGGCGGCGCCGCCCGGCAGGCGGGTATCAGCTGCAACACTTGTCACATCAACGGCACCACGAATCCGAGACTGTATATTCCCGGCCTGTCGACGCAATCCGGGACCTTTGATACGACCGGACACCTGTTCAATCCAAAGGCCGACAACGGCGTTCTCGATCCATTGACCATACCGAGCCTGCGCGGCGCGCATCTGCTCGCACCCTACGGCCACGACGGACGAACACTGTCGCTGCCCGACTTCGTGCGCAACGTCATCGTCAATGAATTTGCGGGCGCTGAGCCGTCGCCTGAAATCCTCGACGCGATGGTCGCTTATATAGAAGACATCGATTTCGTGCCGAACCGGCGGCTTGGCGCCGCAGGCAAACTCACGGGGCCCTTGAGCGAGTCGGAAAAGCACGGTGAGGCACTGTTCTACCAACCATTTCCGCACGATCCGACGTTGAGCTGTGCGGCATGCCATATACCCACGGGCGCATTCGTCGATCACCGGCAACATGACGTCGGCACCGGCGGTTTGTTCAAGACGCCGACCCTGCTGAATGCCAATTTCAACGCGCCCTACTTTCATGACGGCCGATTCACCAGCTATGCGCAGGTCGTGGGCCATTTCGACCGTACATTTTACCTGGGCCTATCCGCCCAGGACCGTCAGGATTTGGTCGCCTACCTGCGGGCGATCGGGGACGGGGAGCAGGCGCTGCTCCCGGACGACGTTGCGACGCGTCTGAAGGAAATATCGGATTTCATGAGCGTTCTGGACACCGCCGTGCCGGAACACAATGTGGCCATGGTTGCGCTGACGCTGGATACCATCGACCGCGAGTTGCGCGATTTGACGGAGCAGTTCCCGGAGCGCAAGAGTTCCATCGTCGCCGCCGGCGTGGAGGAACGCAGCAGGGCGCGCAGTGCGCTCAAATATGTCGTGTTGAGCTTGCATCAGATCGATAGCGCCATGCGAAACGGCCATTTCGACCAGGCGGCCGCAGGCTTGGTCCATTCTCGTGAGCTGCTGTCGGCGGCAGCTCCGGTGCTGGAGGCGAGCGCGCCCTGGTCCTTGTTCAATCGACCCATTCATGACGCGCATTTCGCGGCTCTGCGCCAGCTGTACCGGTCGGCGATAGACCCGGCGCTGGCGCCCCGCCGTCGATACGATCCAGACTAGTTTTCGGATACTATCGTGCACCCCTCCCCCAAACCGGAGGCCAAGCATGAAAACAACATCCGCCATTACCTTGCTGTTGGTGGGCGCATTCGTTGCGGGATGTGACAGTGAAGAAAGACATCGTGCGTTCTATGACAGCAAGGAAGCCTGCCTGAAGGACTGGGGTACCGAAGAGAGTTGCCAGCAGTCTCGAGGGCCGAACGGCGCGTTCATTTACTTTGGCCCTTGGTATAACCGCGCGTCGCCATTTTGGGGCCGGGGCGGCGGGACGTCGGCGGGCATCGTCTCGCAGGGCGGCGGCCCGGTAACGTCGGCGGCCGAAGCGGCTCATTTCGGCGGCTTCGGAGAATCTGCGGGCGCCCATGGCGGTGCGGGCGAGTGAGACGCGAAAGCTCGATCCCGCGTGAAAACTGGCAGGGAAAATGTGAGCAGGTCGGCTTCGACTTCCACACGACCACCGATAATCATCCCTATTGGAACGAGTCTGCGTGCTATGCCTTCTCACTCGATGAGATCGAGAGGATCGAAGCGGCCACCGAGGAGCTGCACCGAATTTGCCTGGAAGCGGTTGACCATGTGGTGCGCACCGAAGCGTATGGCGATGTCGGAATTCCGGTTCAATTCGAGGAGCTGGTGGCCGCGAGCTGGCGCGCACAAGAACCCAGCCTGTATGGCCGCTTTGATCTGGCGTTCACCGGAGCCGCTCCCAAGCTGTTGGAGTACAACGCAGACACGCCAACCAGCCTGCTCGAAGCCGCCGTGGTGCAGTGGTACTGGCTGAAGGACACTCACTCCGGGAAGGATCAGTTCAATTCGCTCCACGAACGCTTGATCGATCGCTGGCGCGAGATCAGTCCTGCGGGCGAATTCATTCACTTTGCATGCGATACGAACTCATCCGAGGACGTCGGAACCACCCGCTACCTCATGGACGCGGCATGCCAGGCCGGTTGTACGGCTGCGCTGATCTCCATGAAGGATATTGGGGTTCAAGGACGCGCATCTGCGTTCGTCGATAGGACTTTGAACCCCATCCGCCGGTGCTTCAAGTTGTACCCCTGGGAATGGATGTTTTCTGACGCCTTTGGCGCGCAGATCGCGCAACACACGTCGCGCTTCGTTGAACCAGCCTGGAAGAGCATTCTGTCGAGCAAAGGGATGCTCCCTCTGCTGTGGACGCTGTATCCAAAACATCCGAATCTACTCGCTGCGTTCCGCGATCCAGGTCAACTGTCCGGCACGTATGTCGCCAAGCCGGTGCATTCCCGCGAAGGCGCCAATATACGGATCGTGGGCGAGGTGAATGCGCAGAGCGGCGGCACCTATGGTGGGCCGCTGGTGTATCAGCAATACGCGCCGCTGTTCACGTCGGAAGGTAAATCCGCCGTGATTGGATCTTGGATCATCGGCTCTCGAGCTGCGGGCATGGGTGTGCGCGAAGACGATTCACTGATAACCGGCAATGCCAGCCGGTTCGTTCCGCATTACTTCGAGTAACGTCGCTCGAGCATTTCTTCCAACTGCAACTGAAGGTCGGCGAGCAGGTACGGTTTGGGAACGAAGCCCCGCGTCCGCCCGGTTGCGACCAATGCCGAGGCGCTCGGATCACCTGAGGTGAGCAACATCGCCACGTCCGGGTGATACTTCGCCACCCAGCGGGCCAACAGGTGTCCATTGATTTCGCCGTTCAAATTGACATCGCAAAAAACGATGTCGACTCGAGTCAGGCATGAAATCACTTCGATGGCTTCGTAGGCGGAAGTGGCTTCGATGACGCGAAATCCGGCGTCGCGTAAATACTCGCTCGTGGTCCATCGAATCCGAAATTCGTCCTCCACCAGCAATACCACTTTGCGGCGATCCACAGACTCCTGCTGTGCCGTTGCGACAGCCTCCATCGTCCCTCCTCAGTCTTGCCTCAAGCCTTATTTTTCGATACGCGGCGGCGCGCCTGCAAAGTCTTGATCCGTGCTGCGACATCCTTGGCCTGATAGGGTTTCTTGAGGGCTCCGTCCTCGCACAGATCCTGGGCTTTGTCCGCCGCATCGGAAATGCCGGAAGTCAAAATAACATCGACATCTGCGTATGTCTGTCGGATACGCGTCGCAACCGTGAACCCGTCGACATCGCCGGCCAGGTCGAGGTCCACCAACAGGACATCTATGTGATCGCCGATTTGTAGGACCGCCCACACATCGGCGGCCGCGACGCCTTCGATGACCTTGTAGCCGCATTCGCGCAGGTGATCGGCTACCACCATACGCACCAGCACATCGGGTTCAACCACCATGACAACTTGTTGTTCAGTGTTTTTGTTCATGAAGTCCAGCCTACAATTGCGCCGTCGATCAAGAACTAGGCGCGCGCATCGGCGGCCCGCAGGACATTCCCTACGGGCGACAGTCGACTTTTTTATTCGGGCCGTAGTTGAAGGCGGATAATCGACGACGCCGGGTGTCAGACAAATCCTGCACGCACTGACGAACTGCGCCGACAGCTGACCGCATGGGCGCCACGGAGCAATTGAACATGAGCTTCTCATTCTCTTCCAGCCTTGCGACGGTGAGTGACCCTCTTTTTCTGGCGGGAGCTGTGATCGTCGCGGGCTTCTTCGGCGCCAGCTACTGGCGCCGCCGCAGTTCGCTGGTGCACTTTATTGTTCAGGTCTTGGTGCTGCTCATTCTCACCGGGCTGCTGCTGGCCGCCGGTGTTGTGCCCTATAGCCCGGGTGCAATGACCCAAGCCCAACCGCGGCGCTTTTTCGTGGGCACACTCGAAATCTTCTGGTGGCTCGGCGCGGCATGGGTCACGGTCGGTTTCTTGCGCGCCTTCGTCGTGCTGGGCCAGCAGCCGCGCGAATCGAAGCTGGTTCAAGACCTCTTGGCTGCACTCATATACACCGCGGCGGTTTTCGCCATCATCGCCGATGTCTTCGATCTGCCGGTCAGAGGTCTGCTGGCCACCTCCGGCGCTGTGGCGATCATTATCGGCCTGGCGCTGCAGAGCTCCCTCGGGGACGTGTTCTCCGGCATCGTTCTCAATATCGAGCGCCCTTACCGCGTGGGCGACTGGATCATTCTGGACGACTCCGTGCAGGGCAAGGTGATCGAGACCAATTGGCGTGCCACGCACATCCTGACGGGAAACCAGGATGTGGCGATCATCCCCAACAGCGTGATTGCAAAATCCAAGCTGGTGAACTGCAGCACGCCGACCAAAATCCACGGCACCAGCATCCGGATCAAATTGGCGCCCTCGCTGACCCCCGCCGCGGGCCGCAATTTGCTCAAAGAAGTACTCCTGAGCAGCACGCATATCCTGCGGGCGCCCGAGCCGACCGTCACCATCAAAGATGTGAGCGCGGAGATGATCGATTTCGAACTCTCTTACTCGGTGACGGATGTCGGCGCGGTTGATCAGGCTCAAAATGAGCTGTTCGACCGCGTCTATCGCGCGACGGCGGCCGCAGGAGCCGCCTTTGCACCGCGCATCGCCGTGACATCTGCAAAAATTACTGCGGAGGACAAGGGGGAACCCGACATACCTGAACGCCTGCTGGCCGGAATATCTTTATTCTCGACCTTGACCACGGTGGAAAAAACGGCATTGGCGTCGCGGATGCAGCGAAGAGAATACAAGCAAGGCGCGGTCATCGTAACGAAGGGCACGGTCTTGCAATCCCTGTGCATCGTCAGTTACGGCGTACTGGTCGGCTCGGCCCTGAGCGATGGGCGCAAGATCGAAGTCATCCGCTTGGCGCCGGGTGATTATTTCGGCGAGATGGGGCTGCTCACCGGGGAATCGTTGAACGGCGAACTCGCCGCGCTCACCAGGGTTGTGATTTATGAAATACCCAAGGACGCGCTGTCCCCGCTCCTGAAGGCTCGTCCGAGCATGGCCGAGGAGCTGAGCGAAAGCCTCGCCATACGGCAGTTGGCGAATCGGACCGTGCTCGACCATCAAGACCGGAAAGAGCACCATCAAGAAGGATTGGCGGACCGGGTGGCCTCGAGTATCCGGCGCCTGTTCTCACTGCACTGAGGGGCGACGCCGGCGCCGCGTACGGCATCAATGCGATTGCGATTCCGGAGCGGCGTTTGAATAGCGCTTGTCGGCGGATGCACTGCCGGCAGCGCGGTCGGTTACCGGTCTTGCCGATGCGCGCTTGGGAGCCGATGCCGTCTCGGCTGCCGTAATTTTGGCCGCAAGTCCTCCCATCCCCGGTGCAAGTACGGCGGCACGGCGATAGCTGCGAACGGCATCCTGGGGACGCTTTGCTCGTACCAGAGCATCCCCCAAACTGACCAGCAGCGCCGGATCATTGGGATTCCAGCGGATCGCATCGTAGCACGCACCTATATTGGCCTGGGCCGAGCACAATTCGGTGTCGCGTTTTAGCGCCGCCGCGGGCGCCTTGCTGGTGGTCGGCAACACCGCAGCATGCGACGACACGGCGGCGAACAGGAGCAGGAATGCCAGGACGGGATAACCAGCGTTTGACATCAGATAACAGCGCCGCTGCCGAAAAAGCCGGTTCATGACCCCATGTCCTTCACCAACCGGATTCCAACGCTGCTGGTTCGGTAACCCGCCGCAAAGTGATTTCGATAATTGGCTCGCACATAGGCCGGCGTACTGAACCAGGATCCCCCTCGAAGCTCGTGTTCGGAGCAATCGCCGGCACTGAGCGCCGATCCGTCAATGGGCGCGCCGACATAGTCCGCCTTCCAGCAATCCTCGGTCCATTGAAAAACGTTTCCGAGCATGTCGTTGAGACCAAATGAATTGGCTTTGAATGAGCCGACCGGCGCGGTGTAGACATAGCCATCGTTACACCCAAAAACTGTCCATCCCGGGTACCGCTGCGCCGCGCTGGCATCGGCCACATTCGCACTGGCGCAGGCGGCCGCTGCGTTCGCGCCCCATGGCAGTACGGCCTCGCCGCCGGAGCGTGCCGCGTATTCCCATTCCGATGCACTCGGCAGGCGGTATTGATGACCGGTTTTCCCCGACAGCCATCGAGCGTAGGCCTGTGCGTCATCCCACGACACGCAGGTCACAGGATGCGTGCCGGTCTGTGGAAATCCCGGGCTTTTCCAACTGCCGTCCGGCCGGGTTTTCCATTCGCCATCGTAAGTATCGCAGCCTTGCATGTCTCTGCCGGTGGCCGCGATGAATTGCTGGAATTCCTCCACCGTCACGACGTTCAACGACATGCCCAGCGGTCGCTGGATATTCACCCAATGCGCCGGCATTTCATAAGATGAGCCACCCTCTGCGCGGGACGAACCTTGTTGGAATCGCCCGGCCGGCAGCACCACCATGCTCGGACAAGCGGGGCAGTCGCTGAAGACGGTACCCGGCGCCGGCGCCTCCACAGATGCACGGGTCAAAGCTGGCTTGGGCGCCAGCATGCGCTGAACCAAAAACCAAGCGGCAAACGCCAATACGACGACTGCAATACTCACCGCCGAGAGACGAACGAGGGAATGCGTATTCCACCCTTGGCTGCGTTTCCCCGCCGGCGGTTCTGCCTTCCGTTGCCCTCGCGTTTCGGCATCGGCCACGGAACGAGCAACCGGCGTCGCCTGCGAGATCTCAAGCACCGGCACTGCACTGCTTGCGTCGGTACGCATTGCTTCCGCCTGCGCTTGGTTGGCGCGTAGCTGGGACCGCAAGCGCCTGAGCTGGGCTTGCAAGTCATCGCGCTCTGCCTGCAGTGCAGAGTGTCTCGCCTCGGCGGCCTTCAGTTCGGCCTGCAGTGCAGAGTGCCTCGCCTCGGCGGCCTTCAGTTCGGCTGCCAGTTGCGCGGTGCCTTTGGCGCGCGCTTCCAGCTGGGGGACTATTCTCGCGTGCTCTTGCTGCAGAGCGGCGAGTTGGCCGTCACGCTCTGCGAGGGAATTCATCAGCCGAACAGTCGCGGCGTCGCGCGCCGCGAGCGTATCCCTCAAGGCGCCCATTTCGATTTGGAAGCGCTTCGCTTCACGCGCCGCTTCATCGCCGCGCGAGCGGGTCGAATCATATGATGCGGTGCTTTCGGCCAATGCTCTTTCCAAGTTGCGCCGTGCGCTTTGCTCCGACTCGAGCATGCCGCGTACGACCGCGAATTCCGCGGACAGCGCAGCGACGCGCGCGGTGGCAGCCGATTCCGTCTCCTTGAGGCGCTCGTAAGAGCGGGTCAGCATTTCATGCTCGTCAAGTTGCCGCGCAATCTGCTGTTCGAGTGAGCGTATGGCCTCGGGTGATGCCAATGGGTTCGCAGCGGCGGTCGAGGAACCCTCTTTGGAAAGGCCTTCGGCGCCGGCCCCGGACCCAGCCGGCGCACCGGCTGAATCAGAACTTTGATCCGTGTCGTCCGGGTCGCGCGGCTCGGCAGACGCCGCGGCTTCGGCAGCGTCCCTGGCGATGGCGGCATTGAGCAGGCGGACCACCTCGACATGCGCGTACTCTGGAAACGGTTCGATTCGCTCCCGACGCCGCAGAATTTCCAACATTGCTGCAGGAGACGCGCCGACCGCGAGCAGTCGTTCCATTTGCGCAACGACTTCGGTGTATGTGAAACCACCCGTGCCATACGCACGCAAAACCTTTTCAAACGTAAGAACCGGAGACGTAGAGCGCATGCGGATAACGCCCTCGATGGGCTCCCTGGGATTCGATACCAGAGTTTGCATCGTTGTAGGCAGTCAGACAATGTTTGTATTATTTTCAAGACTTTGGACATGCCAGGGCAGCCCGAATTCACCAATGACCGCAGCAAGGCTGTACAAATTCGGGCATGGATATACACGTTCGGGCGTGGATTTACACGGGTTTGGCCTTGACTTGTCTGCGACGCGTGATGATGATCTTGTTGGCGGCAGTGCGAAGGGATTTAACTTGGACGAGCGGCACAAAACAATGATTCGTCGTCGTGACCTGCTGCTTGCTGTTGCGGCATCCGGTGCCGCAGCCGCGATAGGCGCCCCCTCGATTCCCGCGGCCCGTGCCGTCCGCCCGCGCGACAAGCGCAAGCCTCAGTACCAAGCCAACTCCGTGGAAGTTCAGACGTATTACCGCGTCAATCGTTATCCGGCGAAGTAACGCATCCATGCTCATCAAAAGATCAGGACTGCAGCAGCGCGGCGGTGCAGGCGGCCCGGCATTCGCATGCGAACCCCAAAGTCATCTTGATCGTCGCTCCTTCCTGCGCAGTTCGGGCCTCATCGCCGGGGGGCTCGCCGGGCTTGGTGCGCTGCCGCTCGGCAGCGTGCGCAAGGCCGAGGCCGGCGCGCCGCCGGCGCCAGGCACCTTGGTTTCGCGCCGAAAGAACATCTGCACTCACTGTTCGGTGGGCTGCTCAGTTATCGCCGAAGTGGCCAATGATGTCTGGATCGGCCAGGAGCCGGATTTTGACAGCCCCATCAACCGTGGGTCCCATTGCTGCAAGGGCGCCGCGGTGCGTGACGATGTCACGGGCGAAAGGCGCCTGCGCTATCCGGTGAAATTGATCGACGGTCAATGGAATCGTATT
>Ga0210406_10006000_pt1 | contig 12633 bp, 18 predicted proteins | sample IncBWC30MmetaG_FD_155454 | JGI IMG/M metagenome (GOLD analysis project Ga0210406, IMG submission 155454) | Forest soil microbial communities from Barre Woods Harvard Forest LTER site, Petersham, Massachusetts, United States - Inc-BW-C-30-M | ecosystem: Environmental > Terrestrial > Soil >...
AAGAACATCATCGCCAATCCGAACTGCTCGACCGCGCAGCTCGTGGTCGCGCTGAAGCCGCTGCACGACAAGGCCAGGATCAAGCGCGTCGTGGTCGCGACCTATCAGTCGGTCTCCGGCGCCGGCAAGGATGCGATGGACGAATTGTTCTCGCAGACCAAGGCCGTCTACACCAACGACGATCTGATCAACAAGAAATTCCCGAAGCGTATCGCCTTCAATGTCATCCCCGAGATCGACGTGTTCATGGAGGACGGCTACACCAAGGAAGAGTGGAAGATGATGATGGAGACCAAGAAGATTCTTGATCCCAAGATCAAGCTCACCGCCACCTGCGTGCGCGTGCCGGTGTTCGTCGGCCATTCGGAAGCCGTCAACATCGAATTCGAGAACCCGATCACGGCCGACGAGGCGCGCAACATCCTGCGCAGCGCGCCGGGATGTCTCGTCATCGACAAGCATGAGCCGGGCGGCTACGTCACGCCGTATGAGGCGGCCGGCGAGGACGCCACCTATATCAGCCGCATTCGCGAGGATGCGACGGTGGAGAACGGCCTGGTGCTGTGGTGCGTGTCGGACAATCTGCGCAAGGGCGCGGCGCTGAACGCGATCCAGATCGCGGAGGTGCTGATCAACCGCAAGCTCGTCAGCGCCAAGAAGAAGGCAGCATAAGAGCGATCGGACGGGAGCCGGACCATGACCGAGCAAGCGGCTCCCTCGCCGCCCGGGCCCGCGCATGAACGCATCAGGCGCGGCTTCGAATATGTGCTGTTCAACAGCCGCTGGCTGATGGCCCCGTTCTATGTCGGCCTTGTGGTTGCGCTCGCCGTTCTCTTCCTCAAATTCCTGCGCATGCTCGGGGAATTCGTCCTGCATGCGCCCGGCGCCAAGTCGAGCGAGACGATCCTCGATGCACTGTCGCTGATCGACGTCACACTGGTCGGCAATCTCATCCTGATCGTGGTGTTTTCGGGCTACGAGAATTTCGTTTCGCGCATCGACACCTCAGCCAATCCGAATTGGCCGACCTGGATCACCCGGATCGATTTCGCCGGGCTGAAACAGAAAATGCTCGCCTCGATCGTGGCGATTTCGGCGATTCACGTGCTGGAAGCGTTCCTGAATATAGACGCCGCCTTCGATGCCACGCGGATGACGTGGCTGGTCGCCGTGCATCTGGTGTTCGTGATCTCGGCGCTGCTGCTCGCGCTGTCCGACCGCTGGACGGCGGAAAAGGGCGAGTGATCTGCAGTGTGGGCAAAGCCAACGGGTCGGCACGCGCTATCGCGCCTTTGCGCACCCTACGCAATCTTCACGTCGCTGCGAGCTGTCGCCGCGCTCTTGAATTCCTTTGACGTCTTGTCGAGCACGAATAGCGAGCCCTCGGCGACACCGAAATAGGCGCCGTGCAGCTGCAATTCGCCGCCCTCGACCCGGCTGCGGACGAACGGAAACGTCATCAGGTTTTCGAGCGAGCGGAACACCGCCGCCTTCTCGATGCGGGTGACGAAATCCTGCATCGTCTCATGCGCGCGCTGCTCGACGATCTCGCCAGGCTTGATGAACATCGCCATCCATTTGCCGATGAAATCGCCCGGTGACAGCGGCTCGCTCTTGTCGACGAAGGCGCGGATGCCGCCGCATTGGGCGTGGCCGAGCACCACGATATGTTTTACACGCAGAACCGAAACGGCGTATTCGAGCGCCGCCGAGACGCCGTGCGCGCCGCTGTCGGGCTGATAGACGGGCACCAGATTGGCGATGTTGCGCACCACGAACAATTCGCCGGGGCCGGCGTCGAAGATGACCTCCGGCGAAACGCGGGAGTCGCAGCAGCCGATCACCATCACTTCCGGCGATTGCCCGCGCACCGACAAGTCGCGGTAGCGGCTCTGCTCGGTCGGAAGCCGCTGTGTGGTGAAGGTGCGGTAGCCGTCGAGCAGGTGTTGCGGGAACGTGATCATGACCTTTGGCTAAACCATATGCCGGTGACGGGAACAAGACTTCCGGCAGGTCAGCCGAGATGTTATCGCGTGGGAATCAGAAATTCCGAGGAACCCCGAGGAACCGCCATGACTCGCCCACGCCGCAGCCTGTTGTTCATGCCGGGGTCGAACGCCCGGGCGCTGGAGAAGGCGCGCAATCTTGCGGCTGACTGCCTAATCCTTGACCTGGAAGACTCCGTCGCCCCGGAGGCCAAGGCAAAAGCGCGCGAGCAGATCGCGGCGGCCGTGCAGGCGAAGGGGTTTGGCAAGCGGGAGGTCCTGATCCGCACCAACAGCCTCGACAGTCCCTGGTGGAGCGACGATGTCGCCATGGCGGGCGCGGTCGTGCCCGACGGCATCCTGGTGCCGAAGATTTCGACGGTCGAGGATTTGGGCAAGATTGGCGCGCGCCTGAGCGAGGTCGGTGCGCCTGCCTCGATCAAGGTTTGGGCCATGATCGAGACCGCGCGCGCGGTGCTCGATGTCGACAGGCTTGCGGCCACCTCGCGCGACCCGAAGACCCGGCTGGCCGGCTTCGTGTTTGGCCCTAACGACATCGCGCGGGAGACGCGGATCCGGATGCTGCCGGGCCGCGCGGCGATGATCCCGATGATTGTCAATTGCGTGCTGGCGGCGCATGCGCATGGGCTGGAAATGCTCGACGGGCCCTACAGCGACATCTCAAATCTCGACGGCTTTGCCGCCGAATGCGCGCAGGGCCGCGACCTCGGCTTCGACGGCAAGACGCTGATCCATCCGAGCCATATCGACGCCTGCAATGCGATCTTCACGCCGCCGGCGGAAGAAGTCGCGGAAGCACGCAAGATCATCGCAGCCTTTGCCTTGCCGGAAAACGCCTCGCGCGGTGCGATCCAGCTCGACGGACGGATGGTGGAGCGGCTGCATGCCGAGATGGCCAAGCGCACCATTGCGATCGCGGATGCGATCGCCGCGATGGGCTAGCGCTTTCTACCGCGCTGTGGTTTCGCCGAGCTCCTCGATCGTGGGCGCGTTGGGGCAATAGCTCCGATAATGCGTGGCGGCGCCGCCCGAGACGAGATCGGCGTCACACTCGACCTTATGGGTACAGAGCGCGCAGACGCGCTCCATGTCGCGCAGCACCAGTGGATGGGCATTTTCGAGCTTGGCCTCGTCGATGCCGAGCGCCTTCAAGAGCAGCGGCAATTCGTCGGCCGCATGCAGGCCGCGGCGAACGAGCTCATCGAGGTCGCCGGACGAAATATCCAGATCGGCCGCGATGCGATCGAACTCGGAGCGGTCGAGCTGGCGTATTTCATTGAGTTCGCGGCGGTGCTTGAGCCAGTCGGCGAATGTGTCGATCAGAGCCGTGACTCGGGGGTAGGGCTTGCTATGCGTGGTCATGGGACACCTCGGCTCGCCGGAAGACGAGACCGATTTGACCAGCAATGGCGGCGAAGGAAATTGCGCTGGATCAACCAGGCCGCAGAGATATTTCGCGCTAGGAAGGCCTGGCGGTTGGCGTAATTCGCATCGGCAGGCCGTTGGCCGGACGCACCGTGACGCTCATCAGGGGCCACACCTTCGGCGCCTGCTCGAGGCGGAACTCAAAGCGCCGGATCAGACAAGCCAGCGCGATCGTCGCCTCCTGCAAGGCGAACGACGAACCGATGCAGATGCGGGGGCCGACGCCGAACGGCAGATAGGCAAAGCGTCCAACCGAACGCCGGGCTTCACCCAGAAACCGGCCGGGGTCGAAGACGTCAGGCTGATGCCAGAGTTTTCGGTGCCGGTGCAGCACATAGGGCGCGATCACGATCAGCGATCCGGCCTTGATGTCATATTCTCCGATCCGGTCCGCTCCCTTGGCGGAACGGCTCAGCGCCGCGATCGGGGGATAGAGCCGCAAAGCTTCCTCGATGACGGCCTTGGTAACAACCAGGCGGTCGACCAGCCCTTCCTCCGGACCTGAAAGCTCGCGCTCGGCTTCCTCCCCCACGCGGGCCCGCCAGGTGTCGGATTGCGACAGCAGGAACAGCGACCAGGTCAGCGTGTTGGCGGTGGTCTCGTGGCCGGCCGAGAGGAATGTGAGGATGTTGGAGCGGACCTCTCGAAGCGTCATCGGCTGACCCGTGGCGGGATCGAGCGCGCGCAATAGCAGCGTCAGCAGATCGTCGCGTTGAGGCTTCAGTTTGTTCTCGAGGGCTTGCCGGCGCGCATTGATCAGGTCGTCGACGATGTTTTCAAAATACGTCAGGGTCGACTTGATCCGCCACCGGCCGGGACGCGGGATGTAGTCGGGGGCTCCGATCAGATCCAACAGGCCGATCCGGCCGGCCACGCGAAAATATTCGGTCATGGAGAGGCGGAATTCATCGGGGTCGCTTTGCAGCCCGTCCGAGAAGATGGTGAGTGCCAGCACATTCAGCGTGAGCAGCGTGATCTCGGCGGCAATATCGACCATCGCGCCCGGACCCATTGACAGCCAGCGCTGTGTGAGCTGGTCGACCGCATGCAGCATGTCCTTGGCGCGGCTGCGCACAGTCCGCGCGGAGAACAGCGGTGCGAGGGTGCGGCGCTGAACCTCCCAGCGCTTGTCCTCGGCGCTGAGCAATCCGTCCGAAAGCCCTGCGCTCAAGACGCGGCGCTGCAGCGCGTCTTTGCGATAATTGCCGGCGTTGTCGACCAGCACATGCTTGATGTCAGCGGGATCGTTGAGGACAAAAACCCGGCCGATCGGCAGCCCGACGCGGGAGATCGGCTCGCGAAAAAAGTCCTCGCTCCAGCATTCGAGCGGGTTGCGCCGCAGCGCCTGCAAAAGCCTGATCGGCCCGAGCCGCCGCGGAGACGGCGCCGGGGCCGGCGGGCGGAATCCAGGCGCCTCAGTCGAATCGGTCGCCGGGCTCGACATGGCAGAAATGTCTCTAAAAAAAATCGGAAGCGCCCCATGCCCTCCAAGGCTTCATAGCGCCGAAGTTGGGGGAACTCGTCAATAGTTTAAGTAAGCTAAGTGCGGAATCGCTCCGCTGCCCAGGCGTAGAGGCTGCCTGGAATCGGCGGCTGGCCGCCGCGACCCTTGGGCGAGATGTGCAGCCCCCAGATATCGGGGTCACCAATCAGCGCGGAAAAATCCGAGGGCTCGAAGAAGCGCTTCGGTTCGGCGTGCACGGCATAAAAGGATTTCTTCGGCAACGCATCCCGGACAGAGCCGGAACGGTTGGCAAGCGCGGTCAGCGCCGCCGGGCCGAAGATCGCCACTCGGATATCGGACAGACGGTTGGAGCCGCCACGCATCCGCCGCAGCGCGAAGGTGAGGCGATGGCGCAGCGACAGCCAGTCCGGCGTCAGCTCTTCCTGTTCCATCAGTTTCGCGAACGCAGTCACGATCGGATCGCCGAGCGGCAGATAGAGCACGGAATTGCCGATCTGCCGCGGCCGCTCCCAGGCAAAGAACGGCTTGGCGGGATCGATCTCGACCGGTTTGAGCAGGAGCACGTCGGCGTCGAGCCAAAGGCCGGCGCCTTGCGCCATCAGCCGCATACGGAAGAAATCGCTGAACTGCAGCGTGGTCCAGTCGCGCCACGAACCGTCCGGCTGCGGCGGGCGCAGTCTTTCAGAGAAAGCATGCGGCAGGATCGCCTCGGCTTCCGAGTTGGCGATGCCGTCGGGCAGTCCCGGGATGGTGTCGAAACTATAAACCGTCACCTTGTGGCCGGCCGCAAGCTGCGACCGCAGGCAGGTCCGCCGGAGGGTATCCAGCGGACCGTGCCAGAAGGTGACGACGTCAGGGAGAATCATAGCGTTTTCAAGCGAAGTGGAAACCGGTTCGCGTGAAGAAAACGCGTCAAACCTCAAGATATCCCGTTATGCCCAGGCGCGCTCTTTGAGCTTCGCCTCATAGGCGTCGATCGACGACTTCTTCTCCATGGTGAGGCCGATGTCGTCGAGGCCGTTCAGCAGGCAATGCTTGCGGAACGGATCGATCTCGAACTTCACCTTGCCGCCATCGGGTCCGCGGATCTCCTGGTTGGGGAGATCGATGGTCAGCGTCGCATTCGCGCCGCGTTCGGCGTCGTCAAACAGCTTGTCGAGGTCTTCCTGGCTGACGCGGATCGGCAAGATGCCGTTCTTGAAGCAGTTATTGTAGAAGATGTCGCCGAACGAGGTCGAGATCACGCAGCGGATGCCGAAATCGAGCAGCGCCCAGGGTGCGTGCTCGCGGCTCGAGCCGCAGCCGAAATTGTCGCCGGCAACCAGCACTTTTGCGTTGCGGTAGGCCGGCTTGTTGAGGATGAAGTCCTCATTCTCGCTGCCGTCATCCTTGTAGCGCTGCTCGGAGAAAAGCCCCTTGCCAAGGCCGGTGCGCTTGATGGTCTTGAGGTACTGCTTGGGGATGACCATGTCGGTGTCGACATTGATGATCTTCAAGGGCGCCGCGACGCCTTCCAGCGTGGTGAACTTTTCCATGGGTCAAGCTTCCGGCTAGGGGCCTTGTTAATATCCTCGGGGATCGCTGGTTTAACGCAGGCGCGGCCCCGCTCCAAGGCCAAAAACGGGTAGCGGTCTTGCGAAAACATGGCGTGCTGGACGCGCCTAGTCCGCCTCGGACTCGATATCGGCCATGTCGTCGTCGGAAAGCCCGAAATGATGGCCGATCTCGTGGATCAGCACGTGGCGGACGATGTCGCCAAGCGATTCCTCGTGCTCGGCCCAGTAATCGAGGATCGGACGGCGATAGAGCCAGACCATGTTGGGCAGGCGTGCGACGTCGCCATGGCTCTGCTGGGGCAGGCCCGTGCCCTGAAACAGGCCGAGCAGGTCGAACTCGGTCTCGGCCTCCATCTCGTCCAGCACCTCATCGGTCGGGAAATCGTCCACACGAATGACCACGCCTTCGCACAATTCGCGAAAACGCGCGGGCAGGCGCTCGAAAATGGCGTGCGCCATCACTTCCATCTCGGCCAGCGAGGGGGCCTTCTGATCGGTCCACATCATGAGGGCTTTTAGCGCGAGTTCTGCCACACTGCATCTCTGTTTTATGACGGGGCTAGCTGTGCTGATGGCGCAATGTTAGAAAACGGAACGAAACAGGCTTGGGTGGGCGCGATGAAGCGGATCGGGATGGCGGCAATCGGGGTCGCGCTGGCGGTCAGCGTGGCATGGCCGGCGGAGCGTGTGGCTGCGCAATCGGCATCCGGAATTAAAGTCGCGCAGGCTGCGCCGCAGGATACGCGGGTGCCGCGCCGGGTTTACCGGCCGGTGCCGCGGCTTCGCGTCACGCCCTACTATGAACAGGAAGGCGTCTATCCGCATTACAATCCGGGTCCCGACGCGGTGCGCGTGTGCAACGCGCATTACGTGCAGGAATTTCGGCCGAGCGGCACGGTGATCGTGCCGCGCATGAGCTGCTACTGGACGCGCGGCTGACGGCGGCATCGCCTCCAGAAAATTTTCGGCACGAGAAAATCCTGCGACGGAACTGTCGCGCGCGCCGCGCATTCATCTTTGCGGCGCGGACATTCAGTCGGCATTCACGTCACCTGCTCTAGGATTCGATTATCGCGTCGCGGCGAAGCAGTTGCTGAAGGGCAGCCGCGCGGCGCCGGCGTGAAATCACATCATGGGAAGGAGAATGTTGATGAGCGGAACGAAAGTTCTGGGGCTTGCGGCTGTTGGCGCGTTGTTTGTCATCGCGGCTCCGATCGAGCGCGCACAGGCGTTATCTTTGATCAATCCGGGTGCTGCGGCGGCGGTGCAGCAGGATTCGAAAGAGCTCACCACCGAAGTGCGCTGGGGGTGGCACCATCATTGGCATCATCATCACCACCACTGGCACTGGCGCCGCTGGCATCATCACCGTCACTGGTGAGAAGGCCGGCCGCCTGAATTGAAACAGGCTCGTGATTGCGGGCCTGTTTTCATGCCCGCCGATGCTAGGCTCAGCTCAGTTCTGGTGCGGAGGATGCGATGGCGAGATGGATTGGCGCGGCGGCGCTCGCGGCGATGATGATGTTAGGCGCTCTTGATGCGGCGCGTGCCGCGTCTGCCACCGGCCCCAGCGCGCGCAAGCACGTCAGGCAATATGCTTACGCCACTCGGCCGTACTATCCCTCTTACTATGGCCGTCCCACCGTCTACGCGCCGGCGCCTTTCGTCCCGATCCCGCCGCTGTTCGGTTACGGCTGGGAGTGGTGGTGAAGCCGCGATGCGGCGTTACGGAGAGAACCCCCTCGCCAGCAGAACGATTCCTTCCGCGCCGGCCTTGCGGTCTCTTGATATCTCCAGATATTCCGGCGAGTCGGACCACGCTCGGAACGCAGCCTCGTCGGGAAACGACATCAAAACAAGTTTATCGCGATCCCATTTGCCTTCGAGCACGGATGGACGCTCGTCGGCCGACAGCAATCGTCCGCTGAATTTCTTGAACACATCGAAAAATCGCGCCTGATAACGATCGTAGGCGGCGCGATCCGTCATCTTCAATTGCACGATCACGTACACTGTCATGATGGACGCTCTCCCGTCGTGATGCTCGCGTGCAAAAAAATCGGTTCGCTCTAACTCCACGTATTCTCTCTTATTCCACGCGTGATGATTTTGCATTTCGATTTGCGCGCGACAAGTTGTCGTCGCCATGCGCGCCATTCATGCCGCATTCACTTCGCTATCCTTAGCTTAACCTTCGGGACAGATGCAGCAGCGTAGATGCGGCAAGCGCGCGATGACAATCGTTTGCGCGCTTGCCGTGGTGCGCCCAAGGAATGCGAAAAAAGGGAGGGTCGACCGATGAATGAAATTTGCAGAAGGATTTCGATGCCGGGATTTGTCCGCAGCCTGACGCTCGCGGCGGCTGCGGTGCTCTTGCTCTCCGCCGCGCCGCAGCGCGCGCAGGCGATCTCGCTGATCACGCCGGGTGCAACGCCGGTCGCTAAGGCTGCTTCCGACGGGATCATACAAGTCCGCGGCGGTCATGGCGGCGGCGGTGGTCATGGTGGCGGCTTCCACGGCGGCGGCTCCCATGGCGGTGGGTTCCATGGTGGTGGCTTCCATGGCGGAGGCTTTCACGGTTTCCATGGAGGCGGTGGCGGCTGGCACGGTGGAGGTTGGCATGGTGGATGGCACGGCGGCGGATTTCACCATCGCGGCTTCGCGCACTTCCACCATCGCCGCTTCTTCTATGGTGGCGGCTACTACCCGTACTATGGCTACTATCATCACCCGTACTGCCGGATCATCCGGACCTATTACGGACCGCGCCGCGTCTGCGGCTGGCACCGCTGGCACCACCGGCGCTACTACTGGTGAGTTGTGAACGAAACGAATGGGGCGCCTCTCGGGCGCCCTTTCAATTTGCTGCGGTGCTCAAACCCAGTCCTTGAACTTCCAGGACTTCAGCTTGATCTTCCATGAGGTCAAATTGACCAGCCGCCATTGCTCCATGCGGTCGGGTGGCCAGTGGCTGAGACGCCTCTCCTCCACCTCGGCTGCGGCGGCCACTTTCTTGACCGGGCGCCGCCATTTCTGCTGCGTCCGGTCGGAAATGAGATCGACGAATTCTGGCTTGTTGGCCATGGCCCACTCCTCGCTGCACGCGTAGGCGAGCGAGGAGTGTGCGCCCTGAGACTTAACGCCCCGTTGCCGAACCGCATCGAGATTGAGGCAAGTGGTGTTTTACCACTCTCCCGACGTCGACGATCGCGCGGCCGGCAATCGCATGGCAGCGCAACCGATACTTCATCATTGGGTCGCCGGGCCAATTAACCACACACCCTTGGACGCAGACCAACCCAACCAATAAATGCTGCCCTCTTTAAGCGAGACCTGCTGGTTTTGCATTCCGTCATGGTAGACAACGATGATGGCGCCAACGCAGTTTGTGCATGAAATGTCCGTTGAGGCTTGTGCGTCAAGGGACAGCGAGCGCCAGGCGGACTGGCCATCCCAGTAAGAAAAACTCAACCTTTGATCGCCTCGATTGACAATTCGAACGGTGTCAGCCGGCGGCAATCTCTGCACCGGCATCATTTGGAAATCCGTCGGGCCGATCGGTTGGCGGGGGATGGTCCGCTCGTCAGAAAGCGCTGCGCTACCGACGACCAGCAGCAAAACGAACGCCAGCACGGTTGCGTTGCGCATGATGAATTGCTCCGCGTCGTCTCGAGTTCAAGTGTTGGCTTTATCCGGCGCCTGCGGCGGCGCCTCCGGAGAAGGTTGCGGCTGGGCAAATCGTCCAAGCATGTAGCCCACGATGGTGCCGAACAGGCCAAAAGCCGGAGCAATCTGCTCGTTGTTGTAGCCGCACGTGATTAACATAAGTGTGCCGGTAATGACGGTTACGATGATGATCGGGCGAGCAATGTCCTCGGGACGAGCGTTGTGCGAACGACGCATTCCAAACAGGAGGGCGTAAATGACAGCAAGCCCGAAGAGGCAGATCAGACAACTTAACCAAAATTCGTAGGGCGTCTTGCTGGTGAAAAAACTTCCCAGGTTGGCGCCGACGCTTGGATTCTTCAACTCCGGAGGTGGCGGCAAGCTTTGTGCGTTTACGGTCGGCGCATTGCAAATCGCCGCTACAATGACGCTGAGTTGGCCCAAACGCTTGGCCAGCGCCGCGACGATTCTACACCAGACCCCGAACATAATTTGCTCCTATCGTGGAAGCTTCGGTGAATGTCCTGCCGTCCTGCGCCGCGAAATATCCTGTGTCCATAGCTGCTCCGCGCAGTCCCGGTGTACCATGATAATGAGGGTCTCTTCTGTCGTAAGCGCCCTGATAGACGAATACGTTCTGCATGATCGTCAGCTTTTCAGGCGAGACGTTTCTCTTTTTCGCGAGGTAGTACCCGGCCAGGAAGTCCGCATGAAGTTCGGCAAGCACAGCGTTCGTCTGTCCCATTAATAGGGATTTCAGCAGATCGGGACTGGCGAGTTGAAAGACGTGGGCGCACTCGTGGGCGAGGACTCCGGCGACCGCGATGCCGCCGTCTGGATTGTTATTTCCAGTATTCGCAAGATTTCTTACAAAGTCGATGCCGATCCAGACGGTGCCCTGCGTTCCTCTAATTACGGTTTCCGCGGTCGTGAAGGCGTTATGTGCCTGCACGAATTGAAAGCCCGGGTTGATGCCCGGGATGACCTGTTCAATGACTTTCAATTCCTCGATCAGTGCGGCATCGAACTTGTCGTTCCCGGATTCGGAGGACTTTGTTTTGTGACGGTTTTCGAATTCGTCAGTGCTGCAGGCACAGGGAATGGAGTTGGAATCTTGCAGACTCCAACTCCGGACGGGCCAGAGCACAATTACTGCGGCAACCCCTGAGATCACACTGCGCCGTGAACAGATAACGCACATGGACGCCTGACTACCGATCTAGTGTCCGCCACGGAAAGCAAAAATGCTCATTGGGCAATCGCCTAGTCCGTTAAAGCACGTGCCGATCGCCGCTGGCTTGGCGTTCGATGTCACGAGCAGTTCCGGCGGCCGGGAATTTCCGCCGCGCGCCTCTGCGGAGTCGTCCTTGGCAACTATCCGAGGAGTGCCTACGTCGCGTCTCGTGTCCGAGTTGAACCTGAAGCTGGACAGCATCGCCGGTGCGATGGATTGGTAGCTGTCGGGACGATTTTCGCTCATCCAGATCGAGAAGCCACGAATCTCGTCGGGCTGATCGGCAAAGTGCACCAAATTGGCGCGCACATAAACTGTTGCATCGCCCTCGAACGCCGCGATAACGAACCAGTTGTCGTCGACAAATCTCTGATAGGCAATTTTTCGATGGTTGATGCTAAGAAGTTTGTCGTAGAGGTCGCGAAGCGACGTATCCTTTAGCCGGAGTGTGTCGATTGCGATCCCATTTTTTTCGCTGTACCAACTGCTACCCCAACTTTTTCTTGTCGGTTGGGCTGGTAGCAGCGCGGTTGGAATGCCAACTGAAACACCCGCGTTTTGATCGACGTATTGTCGAAATCCCATAGCGCGCTGGTTGGCAAAGCCTTCGTCAACCAGCTGTGTCTGCTCATCGTTCGTAAGTCGCCCCGTCGGGGCATGACCAATGCGTGATTGAAATTTCTTGACGGCGCTGGTCGTTTCATCGCCGGCCCGGCCATCGATCAGGCCCTCGTATTCTGTCGTCCACAAGAGGGCCTCTTGTTGAAGTCGTATCGTCTGGTCTGAAGCGTAAACATTGGTTGCGACGGGTGTGGATAGATTTGCAATCAAAACCAGCGCGCCAGTGGCGGCGAGACGACCAGGCGCAATCATCGAGTAACGGAAATTCATAAACGCCTCCGTATGAATAAGCCTCCATTCAAAATGCAACCCTGGAGGCTATTCCCGAAGAAGCGTTACGGCAAGCCCGTCGTAACCAAAGGTTGAAGATTTTTGAAGAGACGTGCAACCGCCCCTAGGCCATTGCCGGAACAGTGCCTGAATGCTCCTACCGCCACTCCCTCACATCGACGAAATGGCCGGCGATCGCGGCAGCGGCGGCCATGGCCGGCGAGACCAGGTGGGTGCGGCCCTTGAAACCTTGGCGGCCCTCGAAATTGCGGTTCGAGGTCGAGGCGCAGCGCTCTTCCGGCTTCAGCTTGTCCGGGTTCATGGCGAGGCACATCGAGCAGCCCGGCTCGCGCCACTCAAAACCCGCCTTGATGAAGATCTTGTCGAGAC
>Ga0210406_10006002_pt1 | contig 12628 bp, 10 predicted proteins | sample IncBWC30MmetaG_FD_155454 | JGI IMG/M metagenome (GOLD analysis project Ga0210406, IMG submission 155454) | Forest soil microbial communities from Barre Woods Harvard Forest LTER site, Petersham, Massachusetts, United States - Inc-BW-C-30-M | ecosystem: Environmental > Terrestrial > Soil >...
CGTCGATGTAGGTGAAGTCCCGTTTGTGATGGCCGTGATTGAACACTTCGATGGGACGGCCATCGAGGATTGCCCGCGCAAACAGGAACAGCGCCATGTCCGGACGGCCCCATGGACCGTACACGGTGAAGAAGCGCAGGCCCGTGGTTGGAAGCGCAAACACGCTGGAGTAACTATGCGCCATCAGTTCATTCGCCCGTTTGGTCGCTGCGTACAGCGACACCGGGTGACACGCCGGTTCGTGGACCGAGTAAGGCAGCTTCGTACCGGCTCCATAGACCGAACTCGACGACGCATAGACCAGGTGCGCGACTGCATTGTGGCGGCAGCCCTCCAGTACGTTCAGCATGCCGACGACGTTACTCTGAACGTAGCTGTCCGGATTCTCCAGCGAATAGCGAACGCCGGCCTGCGCGCCCAAGTGCACGACCCGCTCGAATTTTTCTCGGGCGAACAACGCCGCCATCTCATTGCGGTTTGCCAGATCCAAACGGGCGAAGCGGAACGACGGGCGCGATTGCAGCCGCGCGAGCCGCGCCTTTTTGAGCGAAACGTCGTAATACTCATTGAGATTGTCGAGCCCGACGACCTCATCGGCGCGATCGAGCAGGCGCTGCGCGGTTGCCGATCCGATGAAACCGGCCGCGCCGGTGACGAGAACTTTCATTGGTGGGCCGATTATACGCGATATATCGTATCCGGCCCCGAGGCACGCTTTCACGATTTGACAATCGCCGCCCGCGTTCGCGACATAAGTCCAAGATTTATCGCTTGCGATCGGCTTTGTTAGCAATTTAGGACGCGTGTGATAAATTGCCGTTCTGCTTGGGAGAAAGCGGCTCGTTAAGTTATGGACAATCCAAAACTATCCGTGATCGTGCCGTTCTACAATGAAGAGGACAGCATAGAGCCCATGTACGCGGCGATCGTCAGGGCAGTTGAACCTCTAAATATTCCCTTTGAAATGGTGTTCGTGGATGATGGCAGCCGCGACTCAACCGCGCTGCGCGGCGAAGAAATCGCCCGCCGCGATGCGCGCGTTCGGATCGTCAAGTTTCGTCGCAACTACGGGCAAACGGCGGCGATGGCAGCCGGGATCGAGTACGCAACCGGTGAGACCCTCGTCACCATGGACGGAGATTTGCAGAATGATCCGGCGGATATCGAATTGTTCCTGGCCAAGATGGCCGAGGGACACGATCTCGTCGTCGGTTGGCGGCACAAACGGCAGGACAAGCTGATGTCCCGCAAAATACCGTCCATGATTGCAAACCGGCTGATCGGAAAGGTCACCGGCGTACGCATCACGGACAACGGATGCTCCCTGAAGTCATTTCGCGCTTCGCTGATCAAAGGCATTCCCCTGTACTCCGAAATGCATCGCTTCATACCGGCCATGGCCTCGATCGCCGGCCCGCGGATTGCGGAAATCAAAGTTCGCCATCACGCCCGTCAATTCGGCAAGTCGAAATACGGACTTTCCCGCGTGTACAAGGTGCTGCTGGATCTCATGGTGATCAAGACGGTGGCATCGTTCACTTCGCGTCCCTTGCTTTGGTTCAGCCTGCTGTGCCTGCCGCTGACGTTTGTCGGGCTGCTGGCGCTCGCGGCCGGACTGCTTGCGACGCTGACGGCGGGCGGCCGTATGTCGTTGCCGCTGACGGGCGCCGGAGTCATATTTCTCATGGCAGGCGTGACATTGATGGCAAGCGGTACTTTGGGCGAATTGGTGTACAAGCTTGGAGATGTCCGCCCCGAGGACTTCGCGCGCCTTACCATGAAAGCGGCCGGCGAATCGGCACCGAAACCAGCCTACCCTACGGGAGAGAGTCCGCAATGACACCCAATTCGGGTGTTATGCCGGCCGCCGCTGCCACGCGCGTGTCGGTGATCGTGCCGGTCGGCGGCCGGCAAACTCCCGCGGCCGAGCTGTATGGCGAATATAAAGCCGGCCTGGAGTCGCTCGCTGTGCCGTACGAATTGATCTTCGTGCTGGACGGTCCGCAGCCGAACTTTGAAGCGGCTTTGTTGCCGCTAATTGCGCAGGGTGAACCCGTAACGGTCGTTTGGTTGACGCGCTGCTTTGGGGAAGCGACGGCGCTGATGATCGGATTCGAGCATGCGTCCGGTAGCGTCATCATCACGCTTCCTGCGTACTCACAAGTCGAGGGCTGCGAAATTGCCAAACTGGTGGCCGCGCTCGAGGGCGCCGATATTGCTGTCGGCTGCCGCGAACCGCGCGCCAGCAACTGGTTCCAAACCCTGCGTCGGCGCGCATTCCACGGACTCCTTCGGTTCGTCACAGGTTTGCAGTTCCGCGATTTGGGATGCGGCGCGCGCGCGCTTCGGCGCAAGATACTGGAGGAAATTCACCTTTACGGGGACCAGGAGCGATTCTTGCCGGTACTCGCCGAACGGCAAGGATTTCGCGTAGCCGAAGTCGCCGTGCGCCAATCCAAGAATGACCGGCGCCACGAGGGATATTCTCCGCGCAGCTATACGCGCGGCCTTCTCGATATCTTCAACGTATTTTTCCTTGTTCGGTTCACCAAGAGGCCGTTGCGATTTTTTGGGATGATCGGTGTCGCAACATTGTCTGTCGGAATTCTCGAACTGCTGTATCTAGTAATCGACAGACTGTATTTCCACATACCGCTGGCTGACAGGCCGGCGCTTCTCGTCGCATCGCTTTTGATCGTACTCGGGGTGCAGATTTTTGCGCTGGGACTGCTGGGAGAATTGATCATCTTCGCCCATGCGGGCGGCACCAAGGATTATCAGGTCGATCGGGTGATTCACTACCCGGGTGCCGTCCCGTCCCCCGCCGCCGCCCCGGAAGCCAAAGACAATACATTGGTCGTTGCGCTGTCGCGCTGATCGCCGACTGCCAGGATCACAGCGCCACAGGCACCACCGCCGACAAGCTGCTTTCGACTTTTTCGGAGTTGTACGCCTTGATCGCGAAATACCAAGTACCGGGTGAGAGATTGTTGATCGTGTAATTGACCGCGCCGGCACCGTCGACTGAAATCACCTGATTGAGTGCCGTCGGCTTCGAGCCATAGTAGATGTGGTAGCCGGCCAAATCTGTCGCGGTCGTACCGTTCGTATTGAGCGCCGGAGCCGTCCACGAAAGCGTGGCTGTGGCTAGATGCTGCGTGACGTTCACCGAAAACGGAGCGAGTGAAGCGCTCCTGACACCGTCGCTGACCGTGATCGACACCTGCGCATAGGTACCGACATTGGCTGCGGCGGGAGTACCGGAAAGCGTGCCCGTGGTTGCGTCGAATTTTGCCCAACCGGGTTGGTTTTTGATCGAAAAACTAAGCTTGGCATTGTTGGCGCCCGTAGCGGTCGGGCGAAACTCGTAGGCGGCGCCAACCGATACCGACGGCGCAGGACTACCGGAAATAATTGGGGCGCTGCCGGTCACCGGGCTGCTTGAGCCGCTGCCTGCACCTGTGTTTCCTGTAGCTGAAGCTGGTGGCACCGCACTGGTGCCGTTCGTGTTATTGCAGCCGGTCAGCGCTACAGCAACTGCCGTAAATCCGATCAATAAAAAAGAAGCGTGAAAAGTTTTTGCCATGGTCACCGGTTTCCTGTCTTGAATGATTCAAGCGCGCTGCAACCGGTTGACAAAGCTAGGGGTTCACGGCGAACGCGCGGGCGCGTTCACCGGTAACTCCGCTATCTGCATCCTGCAGACCGGAAGCTTTGCGCCCCCGCCTCGCGACGGGTTTGCCTTTTGAAGTCGCCAGTAAACGATGAGAAAGCGAGTTCAGCAACCTGTCTGCATAGCAAGACAATGCCGGCGTGCCGCAGCGCAGGCTGTCTCGGTATGTCGACAGTTGACGGTGCGGAGTATCGGGAGATAGCTTAAGCGGCTAGTAAAGGTCTGCGAGCCCTTGGGGCTATCCGAGTGACGGTGATAGGAGAGATGCGAATGAGTGAAAGACATATTATTGCGATGCTGGCGGTAGCGAGCGTAGCGCTTTGCTTGGCAACCGCTTCTGCGCAGGGTCAATCACCCGCGGCCAGCAAGCCCAATCCGCCGCCGCAAATCTGCGTCAACAGCCAGTGTGTAACCACGTCTTCGACGCCGCCCGTCACAAGCATACCCGGCAAGGGCTCGATCAAATGGAACCCCGGGCACTACATGGCTTCCGACACAGTGATCTACGCCGGCAGAACGATTGCCCATGTGCAATCCGAGATGGATGACTTGAACAATCAAGACGCCATCGTTGGATATCGGGCTTATGTCTCATGGGGCGCGCTGGAGCCGACGCAGGGGAATTATGACTTCTCAGTGCTCGACGCGATATTGACCCGACTGAAGACGGCATACAACAAGCCGAAACGACTGGTGGTCTATCTGTGGCTGTACGGCCAGGGCCACCTGCGCCAGAATGACGGGTCGGTCATTCCCCTGTATATCCAGCAGAACCCTGTGTACGGCGCCAGTCCGGTGGCTGGAAGCTATGGGTGGTGGGGACAAAACGCGAACGGTGCGTCAACCGGAATGTACGCTCCGTCGCTGTATTACCAACCGGTAATGGACCGTCTGATCGCCTTGGTGCAGGCGATGGGACAGCACTACGACGGTGAGCCGTATTTCGAGGCGGTGGACTTTCAGGAGAATGCGACCATCGCACAGGCAGCGTCGGGATATGGACCGAACGCGCTCTATTCCGACGGCGCATGGCTGGCGCAGCTCAAACGTCTGCTGACGGCATCGACGGCCGCCTTCCCTCACACCAGTATTGTCATGGACAATTCCTGGTTTGATCAGCCCGCTTCCGGGGTGGCCCTGCAGCAGTGGATGGCCGCCAATCGAATTGCGGCGGGAACCGCGGATTCATGGGGCCAATCGGCAATCACGACGTATGGGACTGCGGCGCTTTCGGACGGTATTCAGACCTTGTTCGGCGTGAGTCAATATGGCGGTGCCGTGGACCTGCGGCCGAAGATGGCCAGGATGATGGCGGTGGAAGGGACAGAATTGGAGGGCCCTTACTTTCGCAAGTACGGGGGTCCGTGGACGCCGCTCGATTTAGTCAACGGCCTCAACCAAACCTATCAGGCCTCACACGTTTTCTGGACCCATTTATTTGGGAATGAACTCTTCCCCGCGCCGGTACCCCCGGCTGCCAAATGGTCCAATCTTGCGGCGACCCTCTCGGCGAATCCGTTGACTCACACCGAGTATCCCGCAGATTACCCGTAACATCATTTGTCCGAGAGGCTCTTAGGTTTTCTGGCCTGCACGACCACCTCAGAACAGTTGAGGTCGTCGTCAGAGATATTGCGCCATCGATCCGAGAGCCGCGACCGCGAAATACCATCGTTTCGATACTGCTGCAATGCGCAGACCATTTCAAAACCACAATCGGTGATTGCGCGTCTGTGAACCGACCAAGGTTCACGGTTGATCAAATAGGCGCGCTTTCCCACCATGATGTTCCACAGCCAATCGGGGATCGCACGGTGCCCGTTCCACTCGCTTGCAAGGTTGTGTGATCGAAAGTCGATCTGGTGGCTCATCACACCGCCTGGTTTCAGCCACAGATACATGGCTTGATACGTCTTATAGATGTCGACGACGTGCTCGAGAACCGCCTGCGAAAGAATGAGGTCGATGGAGTCCTTCTGTATTACCTTGGTGTCGCTCCAGGGTACGCGGTACGCAAGAGTAATCGCTCCGGCCTGCTCTGTGTTCGCGTCCGTAAGCACCTGCCGGATGCTCTCGATTCTCTGTGGTGTGAGCGATGCCGACAGACGTTGATCGGTAAGGATCTGACTCGGGAAGAGCTTACTGTCCAGCAAATGATCAAAATCCGGCCAACCCTTGGTGGGTCTCGGTGCGCGCCGCCTCAACAGCTCCGAGAGTTCGTCCAGCACTTTCAAGTTTTGCGGCGGATTGGTATGCGCGACAACGTCCAAACCGTAAAAGCGGTCGGCGCCGCAAAGCAACGCTGCGATGCCGAGACCAAGAGTGTCACCGGGACCAAGCTCGGCGACCGATTCAACCGCACTGTCGATTCCGTTCTCCGATAAGAGCGCCAGGTGCTTCAACCACACGCCGTAGTAGTACGGCGTCCCTGGATTGTTGCCCGCATTTGGTTTCGGCAGGAATCTTTGGACTCCGGGAACGTAGGTCAGAGCGCCCTTCACCACTGAACGAATTTTCATGCGTGGGCTCCCCGGTCGTATGATCTGAGGGTGATCGTCGATAGTAGGTAAGGGAGCAGACTAGCGCAAAGGGCGCCGGGTGGGTGGCGAATTCTTTTCGCCTGACTTTCGGCGCTCCGGCCAGCGCAGGATATATTCAACCTGTTCCGGTGTTTGCGGCACTTTGGGCCAGGATTTCGCACGTGCACTCTGCCGCCACAGCAGGTTCAACTGCTTGAGCGCCGCTTTTCCGTCGAGCCCCTTTTCGACGAGATAGCACCCTACGACGGTTCCGGTTCGTCCGATGCCGGCGCGGCAATGAACATAAACGCATCGGCCGAAGGTCAGTGCGGCAAGAATCCGTGCCTGAATCTCCTGCATCTGCGCCACATCAAGTGGGACGTCGGTATCCGCGATCGAGCTTCGCAGATACTTGGTGCCCGCCGGCAGTAGGTGCCGGTATTCCGGCATTTCGTCAACCGGTGTCAGGTCGATGAAGTAGTTGATGCCCGCGTCGCGCAAACGACCGAGCCGGACGCGTGCATCCGCTTCATCCATGCCGTAGGGATGTTCACCGGCAAGCAAACGTCCGGCAATCACCCAATACGAGTTGGGTAGCGGCGAGTTCGACAAGGTCTCGGCGCCTAAACTGCGGTCGCGGAACGCTCCGCGATCGCAGCAATTTTTTTCGAGACAATGCGCACTTTTTTGCCGTACAGCCTGAAAATCACTTTCATGGCGGCCTCCAGCAGGCTGGTGACAGCGAGTCCGACATAATTCAGAGGATTCTTCCAAAATACGTACAGCTTGAGCGCGAAAGGCCGCACATTGTCAAAGCCACCGAGTTGCAGCAACTGGCCGATGCTGTATTCGGTGAGGTTGTAAAAATGATCGATATTGTGCGCAAGGTTCTCGGAGCCGACCAGCGGGTTGGCGCCATTCATCGCATAGACAATGATGCTGCCACCCGGACGCAGCGCGCATCGGCACAGCTTGAGGAATGCGATGGTTTCCTCGATCGTCAGATGATTGAGTTCCTGTTCCGGAATGATGCAGTCATAGTCGCCGGTCTGGTGCGCCGCAAGAAATGGAAATACTTGCGCGACCTCGCAGGGCAAGCCCCTACGTCGCGCGTGCTCCACTTTGGTCGCATCCGAATCAATACCCAGCACCTGCCGGTAGCCCGACTGAGCGAGCAAATCAACCAGGTATCCGGGGCCACAGCTGATGACCAAGATCTTCGCGTCGCGACCGGTGGGGATATGCGGCAAGTAGTTAGCCCGGTAATACGCGCTGAAGGACTTATAGCCGCTGTCGACGTCGGCCGGAGCCTGCCAATAGGAATCGAACGGTTCCAGTCGCGCAGCCAGTCTCGACATCACACTCCTCCCACGAATCTATGATCCGCGCGCATTATAGCCGAGCCCACCGACTTCGCCCGGCGGCGCCGCAACTCGTCGGCCGCGGTGTCGCCACAGCCACAAGGCATGGAGCATGGTGACGGTGCTCACGACGGCGGTTGCGTGTGCAATGCTCGCCGGTCGAGGTTCGAATTGGGTGGCCAGCGCGTAGAAGCTCAATGTTGCAAAACTGGGAAGGATAAAAAGCGCCAGCGTGTAACGCTTTACCCATATACCGTAGCCCAGAGCAAACGCCAATGCGGGGAAGATCAACGGTGCGCTCCGCCATAGAAGCGGAACGACCATCGCCAGATTGGCCCAGACATCACCTTTGATGAGCCGCATGCCCTCTCTCTGCAGCATGCCGTCCGCGGATACCTCGGGAATAGGATCGTGGTTGCGCTTGAATTCTCGTTCAAGTCTTATTCGCTCAGCCCGGGCCCGGTGATAGAAACTGATCGTATTTTCCGGGAGGCCTGCGCTTTCCGCCGCCCTGCCCTGGTCATAGATCGCCGTACCGGGAACTCCTCCGCCGAGCCGCTCGAGGCGACCGCCGAGATCCAAATCCCGAGGACTGAACCCCAGTATCGAACCGACGTAGGGTTGCAGCCGCGGTCGCGCCCAGACATAGAAACTCCCCCGATATTCGATGGGCGTCATCTGATTCATGAGCGCTCGAGAGTAGAGAACGAAGCCGCCGCGGTCCGAAATCAGAGGTCGGCCAAATGCCTGGAAATTGCGAGCGATCCAGGGCGCGACGACGATCGCGAATGTGCCGACCAATATAAGGATATGAAAGAAAGGCCGGCGTCGCCCCGGCTGAGTCTGCGCGCGCACATAGCTGAACAGCAACACAAGAACCAGGCCGACGAAGACATAAAGCGTCGCAGCCTTGGTGAGCGTGAGAATGCCGAAGCACAGCCCGGCGATCGCCATTGGCCACCTCTTCCCTCCGGCCACTGCGGACGCAAGCGAGAAAGAGGCGCATATCATCAGAACCGTCGCAGGCAGCTCGGTATATAGATTGTTAACCCCCTCGGCAGTGACGCCGCTAAGGAATGGTTTTACGGCGAGCAGGCCTGCGGCAACCGAAAACCAGAAGGAACCGGTGAACCAGCGCGTCGCCGCAAGTACCACGGCCCACAGAAGAATCACCCACAGGGTATTCTGATACTTGATGTACTTTGCCCGATCGCCTGAGAAATACTGCGCCGAATCGGCTTTACCCAAAAAGTGATCGACGATCCGCACCGCCGCCGCGCTCGTCGCGACCGGAAGCGGCTCTCGGTACATCGTGCGGTTGTATGGCGGATTCTCGTCCATGGACATTACGCCGTAATGGCTGACATTGATCGCCATCTGCAAGTTCTGAGCGGCGTCGTCGCCTATCGAAGCGCCGTTGGTCAGGGCGAAAGAAACCGCACTGAGTGCCACGGTGATGATCGCGGCGATGGCCCACTGGAGCGGACCGACTCTGTGCATCATGCTAACTCCCGCCAATCATGCTGCGAAGGCAGGTAGCATAGACTTCAGTAGTTCCAGCGGATAGTAGTGAATCAATCAAGCAACGCGTACGTTGCGATCGGAAATATTTTACAAAGAATCACTTTCCATGGCTAAACTCCTTGCTGGTGGCAACACTGCTTCCGAAACGCGGCTTGACGGTTTACGTGCTAACACCGAGCTTCCCTCCCACGCTCGGCGGGCAGGAAAATCACTTGTTGGAGCTCTCCGCGAGCTTGATAGCGGCCGGCGCCGCCCTCCTCGTCATCACCCGACGCGTGACCCGCAGTATTCCGGCCAGGGAATACCTTGGCACGGTTCCCGTACAGCGCCTGACGCCTTTTGGCGCAATCAAGGGCGTGGGCTTGCGCGCCGTGCCGCGGCTCGGCCTTCTGTTGTGCAAGATGATCTGGCGATTGGTACGTGACAGACGCCACTACGATGTCGTACTCGTATCGGGATTCAACTTCATGCCCCTAGCCCCCGTCCTTGCCGGCATGCTGACCGGTAAACCCTGCGTGGTCCGGCCGGAATCACCCCTCGAGGTCACCGAACCGGTGGGTCTCGACAGCCGCACGAAGATGGGTCTGTCCGAGCGCTCCACGGCCATTCGACTGTGGGGCGGCTTGCGTCGCCGTGCGGCGCGCCGGGTCGACCGTTACATTGCCATTTCCTCCGAGATACGTGCCGGGCTCGAACGAGCCGGAATCGATGGCGGCCGTATCGTGGCAATTCCCAATGGCATCGCGGTCGAGCGGTTCGCGCCGGTATCTGCGGCGCGCAAGTCGCAGTTGCGCGCACTGCTTGCATTGCCTGTAAACCGCCTGCTGTTGATTTACACCGGCCGACTCGCCGTGTCCAAGGGTGTCATGATGCTCATCGACGTGTGGCGCGAAATCGCTCCCCTTCATCCGGAGGCACACCTCGTCATCTTGGGCTCGGGCCAGGGATGCTTCGACGACTGTGAGCCCGCCTTGCGAGATTTCATTGCCGCGCATGCCATGGGTTCGCAGGTCACGTTGACCGGGACTGTCGCGAACGTGCACGAGTACCTGCAGGCCAGCGATGTATTCGTCTTTCCAAGCGACTATGAAGGGTTCAGTCTGTCGATTCTCGAAGCGATGACCGCGGCTCTGCCCATGGTCTGCACGCGCGTCGGCATAGCGGCGGAGCTCGCGGACAGCTGCCGCTTCGGCCTGCTGGTGCCACCGCGAGACCGGGAGAGTTTTCGGGATGCCCTGCAGCGCCTGCTGCCGGATGCGGCGCAGCGCGCCGAGATGGGCGCGAACGCGCGCGCCGCGGTGCAGAGCCAGTATTCCTTGACCGCCGAAGCGCGCCGCTACCTCGACCTCTTCGCCTCGCTCAGCGAACACCGCCCGTGAAAGCGCTCACCAAATTTCTCCTGCGCGCGCTGAGCCGCACCTCCCGTCCCTATTTGCGCTCTCAGGGCTTGTTGCGTGTCACCAAGATATTCAATAAATCCGCGCTCGAGTGGCAACCGTCGGACGAGCGCATCGTGGTGCTCGCGCCGCACATGGACGACGAGGTCATCGGCTGCGGGGGTACTCTGGCACGGCACATTGCCTGCGGCTCGCACGTCACGGTGGTGTTCCTGACCGACGGGCGCGGTGGCGGGGAGGCGAGCATCGTCGCCACCCGCAAGCACGAGGCCCGGCTCGCGCTGGCGGAACTCGGCATCGAGCGAATGGTGTTTCTCGATGCCGAAGACGGACGCCTCGGCGCTGATGCCGATTTGGTCGATGCGCTGCGTTCAGCGCTGGTTGCGGCGCGCCCGGAGATCGTCTACCTGCCGTTCTTTCTCGAGGAGCACCCAGACCACAGGGCTGCGAGCGCACTTCTGTCTGAAGCCGTCAGCGGCTCCGGCATGAGCTTCCGATGCCATGGGTATGAGGTGTGGACACCGCTGTTCCCGAATTGCCTGGTGCGAATCGATGAGACCGTCGAGGCCAAGCGACGCGCCATCGCGCACTACCAGAGTCAGCTGGCTGAGGCCGATTATTTGCATACAGCGCTCGGCCTGAATGCGTATCGGTCGAGCGCGCTCGCGGATGGCGAGTGCCGATTTGCGGAGGCCTTTTGCGCCGTCTCGCTGTCGCAGTATCTGGACCTATTCCGCTGCTACGGTGGTTCCGACCCCCACCCCTCGTGCCCGGCTTGACAAGGACCCGCAACACGGCCTGGTTGACGGGCTGCCGCCTCGCGGGCGACCTGCTTAACTTATTACTGTTCGTGGTCATTTCACGCCGGTTCGGGCCCGCCGGTGTGGGTGCCTATTCCTACTCTTTTGCGGTCGCCACTTTCGCGTTCGTGATCGGATGCTTGGGAATCGAAGAGTACGGCTTGCGGCAATATGCACGTATGGATGCGGCCCAGAGGCCTGCCTTTCTGGGGGAACTGCTGGGTACCCAAACACTGATGGTCGCGGCCGCGGTGATTGGCTTGGCGGGGTACCTCGCGTTGACGCGGCCCTCGCCGACCACGCTCATCATGGTCGGCGCACTCGGGGTGTACCAAATCACGGCCGCAATCGTCGCTACGCTGTTCATCCCGGCAATGGCGGAGCAGCGCATGTTGTGGCCGGCACTTGCCCAACTTGCCGCGCGTGCACTGGCTTTCGCGGCCGCGGGCTGTGCGATCAACATCGCCCACGCGCCGTTGGCGCTTGCTCTGCTCGGATTCCCGCCTGCCGCGGTCATCTGGTTGTGGCTCGCAATTCGCTCGACACGGCGCTACGCACCGCTGCTGCGACTCACCGTCTCCTGGGCGGGTACGCGCCGGATCCTGGCAATTCTATGGTCGTTCGCCCTGCTCGAGATATTCGCACAGCTGTTTGCGCGCGTCGGCGTCATCATCCTGTCGTTGGCCGTCAGCGATGCCGCGGCTGGTCTTTTCGCGACCGGATTGCGCCTGATCGAAGTGGCCCTGATGCCGCTCAGCTTCCTGGGGGTGGCCGCCTATCCCGGCCTTAGCCAGCTGTTCGTTACCAACGTACCCGCGTTCCGGCGTTCGGCGGTGGACTTGATGTGGATCATGCTGCTCGGTGGCGGCGCGGTCGCCTGGGGCCTGTACTTCGTTGCACCCTCTCTCTTGGTGCCTGTTCTGGGTCAGCGCTTCGCCGGCGCCGAACCGGTAATTCAGACCATGGCGGTATTCGCTCTCGTGCAGGCGGTGGGGGTGGGCCTTGGGCGCCTGCTGCTGTGCGCGGATCGCCAGACCGCCAACGCGGCATTTGTCGCCGCCGGCGCCATTCTGAGCGTGATCCTCAACGTCCTGTTGGTACCGCGCTACGGTGTCAATGGCGCAATCTACGCGGGGGCGGCGGCATATGCCGCCATCGACGTGTTGTGTGTAGGCGCTCTGCGCCAACCCCTCACCGCCGCTGCGCTCCGGCGGATGCTGGTATCGCTCGGCGCAAGTCTGGCGGTCGGCGGCGGTCTCGCCGCTCTCCTCGCCATGCGCGGCTTCTCCGCGTGGCCGCAGGCCATCGCGTCAGTTGCCGGGTTCATCGTGATTGGCGCAGTCACGTACCGGTA
>Ga0210406_10006003_pt1 | contig 12627 bp, 6 predicted proteins | sample IncBWC30MmetaG_FD_155454 | JGI IMG/M metagenome (GOLD analysis project Ga0210406, IMG submission 155454) | Forest soil microbial communities from Barre Woods Harvard Forest LTER site, Petersham, Massachusetts, United States - Inc-BW-C-30-M | ecosystem: Environmental > Terrestrial > Soil >...
GACCAGCGTCTCTATGACAAGATCGGCGCGCATCCGATGACGCTGGACGGCGTCGACGGCGTCGCGTTCGTCGTGTTCGCGCCGAATGCGCGGCGGGTCAGCGTGGTCGGCGATTTCAATTTCTGGGACGCAAGGCGGCATCCGATGCGCCGGCGCGGCGTCGGCTATTGGGAGCTGTTCGTGCCGCGCGCCGAGGCGGGCGACCACTACAAGTTCGACATGATCGGGCCGCAGGGCCAGCATCTGCCGCTGAAGTCGGACCCCCTGGCCTTTTTCTCGGAGGTGCGTCCGAAGACCGCCTCCATCGTGTTCGACGAGCAGAGCCTGCCGCGTCCGCGGCCGGCGCCATCTGGAATCAACGCGCGCAGCGCGCCGATGTCGATCTACGAGGTCCATCTCGGTTCATGGCGGCGCAAGAGCGACAATGCATGGCTCAGTTATCGGGAGCTGGCCGATCAGCTCCCCGCCTATGTGCGCGACATGGGCTTCACCCATGTCGAGTTTCTGCCCGTAAGCGAGCATCCGTTTGACGGCTCGTGGGGATACCAGCCGACCGGGCTCTATGCGCCAACCAGCCGCTTCGGTTCACCGCAGGATTTTGCCGCGCTGGTCGATGCCTGCCATCGCGAGGGGCTCGGCGTGCTGCTCGACTGGGTGCCCGGCCATTTTCCCGACGACCCGCACGGGCTTGGCCAGTTCGACGGCACCGCTCTCTACGAACATGCCAATCCGAAGCAGGGCCGGCATCTCGACTGGGGCACGCTGATCTATAATTACGGCCGCATCGAAATCACCAACTTCCTGGTCGCGAACGCGCTATTCTGGCTGGAGCGCTACGCCGTCGACGGCCTGCGCGTCGATGCCGTCGCTTCGATGCTCTATCTCGACTACAGCCGCCCCTCCGGCGGCTGGGTGCCGAACAAATTTGGCGGGAGAGAAAATCTCGAAGCGATCGAGTTCTTGCGCCGCTTCAACACCGAACTGTTCGCCCGCTTCCCGCAGGCCACCACCGCCGCCGAGGAATCCACCTCATGGCCGCAGGTGTCGCGCCCGGTCGAGTTCGGCGGCCTCGGCTTCGGCTACAAATGGAATATGGGCTGGATGCACGATACGCTGAAATATATCGGCAAGGACCCGATCCATCGCAAATATCACCACGGCGACATATTGTTCGGCCTGCACTACGCCTTCTCCGAGAATTTCATCCTGCCGCTGTCACATGATGAGGTCGTTCACGGCAAGCGCTCCATCCTCGGCCGGATGCCCGGAGACGACTGGCAACGCTTCGCCAATCTGCGCGCCTATTACGGCTTCATGTTCGGCCATCCCGGCAAGAAGCTTATGTTCATGGGCTGCGAGTTCGGCCAGGAGCGGGAATGGAATCACGACCGATCGCTCGACTGGCACCTGCTGGAGCAGCCGAAACATGCCGGCGTGCAGGCGCTGATCCGCGATCTCAACCACCTCTATCGCGCGCTTCCCGCGCTGCATGAACTCGATTGCGAAGCAGCCGGGTTCGAATGGATCATCAGCGAGGATGCCAGCAGCAACGTGTTCGCCTGGATGCGCAAAGCCAGCAATCCGCGCGAGCGATGCTTGGTCGTCGTCAATTTCTCGCCCAACGTCTACCATAACTACCGCGTCCGCGTGCCCTATGCCGGCCCATGGCGCGAGGTTCTCAATTCCGACTCCGCGCATTATGGCGGCGGCAATGTCGGCAATGTCGGCTTGGTTCATACCGTGCAGGGCGCCGGCCCCGAGCTTAATCTCACCATTCCGCCCTTGGCTGCCGTGTTCTTGATTCCCGAAAGCTGACGCATGCGTCTCACTGCTGGAACCTTTTCGCGCCTCGGTGCAAACTGGGACGGCCGCGGTACCAATTTCGCGCTGTTCTCGGCCCATGCGCAGAAGGTCGAGCTGTGCCTGTTCGACAATCAGGGGCGCCGCGAGCTCGAACGCATCGAACTGCCCGAGCGCACCGAGGACGTCTGGCACGGCTATCTCAACGACGTGTCGCCCGGGCAGCTTTACGGCTATCGCGTGCACGGCCCCTACGAACCCGAGCACGGCCACCGCTTCAATCCCAACAAGCTGTTGCTCGATCCTTACGCCAAGCGCCTGGCCGGACGCCTGGTCTGGAGCGATGCGCATTTCGCCCACCGCATCGGCAGTCCGCGCGAGGATCTGTCCTTCGACCGCCGCGACAATGCGCGCGGCATGCCGAAAGCCGTCGTCATCGACGAGACCTTCAATTGGGGCCGCCGCGAAATGCGTCCCAGCGTCCCCTGGGAGGACACGATCATCTACGAGGCGCACATCAAGGGCGTGACGCAGATGCGCAAGGATGTGCCGCCCAATCTGCGCGGCACCTATGGCGGGCTGTCATCGCCGGCGATGATCGCGCATCTGAAGAAGCTCGGCGTGACCAGTGTCGAGCTGTTGCCGGTGCATGGCTTCCTCGACGACCGCGTGCTGGTGGAAAAGAAGCTCGTGAATTATTGGGGCTACAATACGATCTCGTACTTCGCCCCGGAGCCGCGCTACGCGGCGGACAATCCGCTGGACGCCTTTCGCACCATGGTGGCGCGGCTGCACGATGCCGGCATCGAAGTCATCCTCGACGTCGTCTACAATCACACCGCCGAAGGCAATCATCTCGGCCCGACGCTGTCGTTCAAGGGCATCGACAACGCATCCTATTACTGGCTCAATCGCGAAAATCCCCGCTATTACGACGATTTCACCGGCTGCGGCTCCTCGGTCAATCTCACCCATCCGCGCGTGCTGCAGATGGTGATGGACTCGCTGCGTTACTGGGTCGAGGTCTGTCACGTCGACGGCTTCCGTTTCGATCTCGCCACCACGCTGGCGCGGGGGCCGAACGGGTTCAATCGATCGAGCGCGTTCCTGACCGCGATCCGGCAGGACCCGGTGCTCGCGGCCGTGAAGCTGGTCGCCGAGCCCTGGGACCTCGGCCTCGGCGGCTATCAGGTCGGCGGTTTCCCCTCGCAATGGTCGGAATGGAACGATCGCTATCGCAGCGCGATGCGGCGTTACTGGAGCGGCGAAGGCAGCCTGATCGGCGACGTGTCGGGGCGCATGACCGGCTCGTCGGATCTGTTCAACCATGACGGCCGCCATCCGCGCGCCAGCATCAATCACATCACCGTCCACGACGGTTTTACGCTGGCCGACCTGTTCAGCTACAACGAGAAGCACAACGAAGCCAATGGCGAGGACAATCGCGACGGCTCCAATGACAACCACAGCAACAATTGCGGCCATGAGGGGCCGAGCGACGATCCCAACATCAACGCGCTGCGCCGCCGGCTGCGCAAGAACCAGCTCGCCTGCCTTCTGCTGGCGCAGGGCCTGCCGCTGATCCTGGCCGGCGATGAAGTCGGCAACTCGCAAGATGGCAACAACAATCCCTATTGCCAGGACAACGAGATCGGCTGGGTCAACTGGGACGGCCTTGGCCGCGAGGGCGACGACCTGACCGATTTCGTCGCGCAGATGACGGAATTGCGCCGGCGCTTTCCGCAAATCCGCGCGCATCGCTGGCTCGACGGGCGCCGCGCGGACGGATCCTACGGCGTGCTCTGGCTGACGCCTTCGGCGGAAGAGATGAAGGAGGAGGATTGGAAGTTCCCGGAGGGCCGCTTCCTCGCCTATGTGCTCGGACCTGCCGGCAAGGAACAAGGACCGATCTTCGTCGTTCTGAATGCTGCACCTGAAGAGATCGCATTCAAATTGCCAAACATGTCCGAATACAAGGGTTGGCGGCAGGTCCTGAATACCGCCGAAACCACGCCGGCGAGCGTGGAATTTGCGTCGGGCGCCGACAGCAACGCACCGTCCCGATGCGTGCTGGCCTTCGCAGGCATCGCATGAACGGCCGTCGCTTCGGCGCCAAGTGTACCCCGGACGGCGCCTCGTTTCGGCTGTGGGCGCCGGCCGCCAAGCGCGTGGAGCTGCTACTGGACAAGCCGCAGCCGATGGCGCGCGACGATCAGGGCTGGTTCACGGCCGACGTCGCGGGCGCAGATCCCGGCACGCGTTACAAATATCGGATCGACGGCGAGATCGACGTGCCCGACCCCGCCTCCGCCTTTCAGCCCGAGGACGTATTCGGCCCAAGCGAGGTGATCGATCACGATCGCTTCGCGTGGCGCGCACAGGACTGGCGCGGACGGCCCTGGCAGGACACGGTCCTGATCGAAACCCATGTCGGCACATTCACTCCTGGGGGCACCTATCGCGCGATGATCGACAAGCTCGATCATCTCGTTGCGACAGGCATCACCGCGCTCGAACTGATGCCGCTGGCGGATTTCGCAGGCGCGCGCAACTGGGGCTATGACGGCGTGCTCTGGTACGCGCCCGACAGCGCCTATGGGCGGCCCGAGGATCTGAAAGCGCTGATCGACGAAGCGCATCTGCGCGGGCTGATGGTGATCCTCGACGTGGTCTATAATCATTTCGGCCCGGAAGGAAATTTTCTTGGCCGCTATGCGCCGAGCTTCTTCACCGACGCGCACACGCCATGGGGCAGTGCGATCGACTATCGTGTGCCCGAAGTGCGCGCGTTCGCGATCGGGAACGCAATCTCGTGGCTGCGCGATTATCGCTTCGACGGGCTGAGGCTCGACGCCGTCAATCACATCCTGGTCGAGCCCGGCCAGATTTCCATGCTGCATGACCTCAGTGTCGCGGCGGGCAAGCTCGCCGCCGAAACCGGTCGGCAGATCCATCTCGTGCTGGAGAATGGCGACAACCGCGCCAGCCTGCTGGACACCATGCTGGACCCGCCAAACGGCAAATATCGTGCACAGTGGAACGACGACTATCATCACGCCTGGCATGTGCTGCTGACCGGCGAGAGCCAGGGCTATTACGGCGACTATCAGCGCGCACCGCGCGGCGATCTAGCCCGCGCGCTCGCATCGGGATTCGTCTATCAGGGCGAGACCGCCGCATTCTGGGGTGGCAGGCTGCGCGGCGAACCGAGCGGTGAGCTGTCGCCGATGGCGTTTGTGAACTTCCTGCAGAACCACGACCAGGTCGGCAACCGCGCCTTCGGCGACCGGCTGGAGAGCCTCGCCAAGCCGGAAGCGATCGAGGCTGCGCTCACGGTGACCTTGCTGGCGCCGAACGTGCCCATGCTGTTCATGGGCGAGGAATGGGGCTCGAAAGCGCCCTTCCCCTTCTTCTGCGATTTCAAGGCCGGCCTGGCGGATGCCGTCCGGAAGGGCCGGCGTGCGGAATATGCCTGGGCCTATGCCCGCTATCGCGACGAGGTGCCCGATCCGCTCGATCCCGCCACGTTCAAATCAGCCGTGCTCGACTGGGAGACGCGCGGCCAGGAAGCCGGACAAAAGCGGCTGGCGCTGGTGACGCGCCTGCTGATGCTGCGCCAAAAAGAGATCGTGCCGCGGCTCAACGGCGCGGTCTTTGGCGAAGCCGAGGCGGCGGAGAGCGGTCTGCTCTCCGCAAGCTGGCGCATGGGCGATGGCGCGGCGCTGCATCTGATCGCCAATCTGTCGGGCGCCGCCGTCGCGCGACCATCCGGCGAAAGTTTGGGCCGTCCGATCTGGGGCGGCGAGCCCGGCACAGTCCTTCCGCCCTGGTCGGTGTTCTGGCGCATCGGAGGCTGACCGTGCCTCCGGCCATTCCGATCGCGACCTACCGCCTGCAGCTCACCAAAGATTTCGATTTCGAGAAGGCCGCTTCCGTCGTTCCCTATCTGAAGACGCTCGGCATCACGCATCTCTATGCCTCGCCCTTCATGAAGGCGCGCAAGGGCTCGACCCACGGCTATGACGTGGTCGACCACACCCAGCTCAACCCGGAGCTCGGCGGCGAGGCCGGCTTCGAAAAGCTGCGCGCAGCGCTCAGGCAGCATGACCTCGGTTTGATCCTGGATTTCGTGCCGAACCATGTCGGCGTGCACTATGCCGACAATCCCTGGTGGCTCGACGTGCTGGAATGGGGACCGGCTTCGCCGCACGCCGTCTCTTTCGACATCGACTGGGAGCAGCTGCCTTACCGCAAGCGCGGTGGCGTGCTGCTGCCGATACTCGGTTCATCCTATGGCGTGGCGCTGGAGCGCGGTGAGATCGAGCTGCGTTACGATGCCGCCGAAGCCAGCTTCTCCTGCTGGTACTTCGAACATCGGCTGCCGATCGCGCCCGAGCGTTACGGCGAGGTGCTACGGATGGTCGTGAAGGACGCCAATGCCACCAGCAGCGACGCGGGCCAGCGCATGCTGCAACTCGCGTCGCGCTATAGAGGCTTGCGCCACCCCGATCGCAAAGAAACGCCTGGCTTCAAGGCGGAGCTGAAAAGCATCGCCGGCGCAGAGGAGATTATCACACGCGGGCTTGCCGCCTATCGCGCAGGCGCGGACCGCGCCGCGCCGACGCTCGCGCTGCATCATCTGCTCGAACGCCAGCACTACAAGCTTGGCCACTGGCGGCTTGCTTCGAGCGACATCAACTACCGCCGGTTCTTCGACGTCAACACGCTTGCCGGTCTCCGTGTCGAGGACGCCGGCACCTTCGAGACGTCTCACCGGCTGGTGAGGACGCTGATCGCGGATGGCGCATTGCAGGGCCTGCGCCTCGACCACATCGACGGGCTGCGCGACCCCGCGCAATATTTCGTGCGGCTGCGCCGCCTGATCCGGGACGCGCAGGGCGACGAGGCCAAGCCCTTCGCCAAGCCTTTCTATGTCGTGATCGAGAAAATCTTGGGAGAGGAGGAAAAGCTCCAGGCTTTTGCCGGCGTCCACGGCACCACCGGCTATGAATGGATGAACGTCATCACGCATCTCCTGGTCGATCCCAAGGGCCTCGACGCGCTCGACGAAATCTGGCGGCAGATCAGCAACCAGCCGCCCCGGCTTGCGCCTGTGCTGCTTGAAGCCAAGCGCCGGGTGCTGGAGACTCTGCTGACCAGCGAGTTTACCGTGCTGTCGCGCCTGCTCGCGCGCATCGCCTCCGGTCACTATTCCACCCGCGACTATTCCGCCGACAGCCTGCGCCAGGCGCTCGAACTCTATGCGCTGCACTTTCCGGTCTATCGCACCTATCTCACCACGGCGGGTCCGACCGGGCATAACAGTGCGCTGATCTCGCAGACCATCGAGCGGGCGCGTGCCGACTGGTTCGCGGCCGATGACGGCATTTTCGATTTTCTCCGTGACGCGCTGACCATGGACCTGATCAAGCGCAAGGGCGCGACGCACAGCCCGCCACGCGTGCGCCGCTTTGCACTGAAGGTGCAGCAATTCACCGGCCCGCTGATGGCGAAGTCCCTCGAAGACACCGCGTTCTATCGCTATCATCGCCTGCTCGCCCTCAACGAGGTCGGCGGCGATCCGTCCGCGCGGGGCCTGCCGATCGCGGCCTTTCATGCGAAGATGCAGACGCGCGCGAGCAGCTGGCCGCACGGCATGACCGCGACCGGAACGCACGACACCAAGCGCGGCGAGGACGCCCGCGCCCGGCTGATGGCACTGACGGAAATCGCCGGCGAATGGACCAGCGCCGCGGCGCGATGGAAGGTTCTCAACGCGCCACACCTCGTGACAAGCGCGAAGCTGCGCGCGCCGTCGGTGACGGCGGAATACATGCTCTACCAGACGCTGCTCGGCGCCTGGCCGATCGCCCGGCCCGACGAGACCTTTGTCGAGCGAATTCAGGCCTACGCGCTGAAGGCCGCGCGCGAGGGCAAGGAAGAGACGAGCTGGCTCAATCCGAACGAAGCCTATGAAGAGGGGCTGCGCAGGTTCATCGGACGGATTCTCGATCCCTCGGCGTCGGCGGAATTCCTGGAATCGCTTGCGAGACTTGCGCAGCGCATGGCGTTATTGGGCGCCTTGAACTCGCTCGCTCAGCTCACGCTGAAAGCAACCTTGCCCGGCGTGCCGGATTTCTACCAGGGCACGGAGTTGTGGGACCTGTCGCTTGTCGACCCCGACAATCGGCGGCCGGTCGATTTTGCGGCGCGTTCTCTCGCGCTATCCGACATGCAAGCGACCGACTGGCAGAGCCTCGTGCGCGACTGGCCGGACGGCCGCCTGAAGCTTGCCTGGACGGCGCATCTGCTCAGGCTGCGCGCCGAACTCGCCGATGTCTTCACTTATGGTGATTATCAGCCGCTCGATGTGAGCGGGCCGCATCGCGATCACATCATCGCGTTCGCGCGGCGACGCGGCAGCGATGCCGCGGTCGTCGCCGTCGCGCGGCTGTTCGCGCCATTCTCGCAAGGCGGCCGGGTCTGGCCGTCAGCGGACGGTTTCGACGCGACCATCGGTTTGGGCGACCTGTCCATCGATGGTTTAGACGATGCCCGGAAGGAGCTTCACCTGTCCGAGCTTTTCCGGCATCTACCCGTGGCCGTGCTGCGGGCGAGATTGGAGACCACCGTACCGGTTCGAAAACGCGTTCGCGCCTGAGTTCAGCTTCGCTTGGTCAATAAGAGCTTGCCGCGATCACGGATCGCGACCTGCGCCATTTGCGCAAAGCGCTGCAGCAGCCACGGCAGCATCACCTCCAGCCGGACATTATCGTCGCCGACGTCGATGTGGCCGGACGCCGCCTGGCCAAGCGCGCGGACGCGAAAGAACATGTGGTAGCCGTCCCAGCGCTCTTCATCGACCTTCAGCACGGGAACGCTGGATGCCGCGCGCGAGAGTCCGTTTTTGAGACGGCGCGCCGCTTCCTCGCGTCCGAGGCTGTGCGGAATTGAAACAATGAGGGGTGCAGACATCGGAAAGATCCCTTTTTCGATCTAACTGCATCTCATTCCGTTCAGTTCAATAGCGCGGAACAAAAGTTTTCCGCGACGCAAAATGGGGAACTTTCGTAGTTCCCGCAAGTTTCTTCGGCGCATGAAAGAGCAAGCAGCCTCCCTCTGAGGTGGCTGGAGGAGAGGTTAAATGTCTATCGGCACGATCATCCTGATCATTCTCATCATCGCGCTGCTCGGCGGCTTCAGCGGCGTCGGCGGCGGCCCGTTCTATGGCACCGGATATTACGGCGGCGGCGGTCTCGGCCTGATCATCGTCATTATCTTGATCCTCGTACTGCTCGGAAGGATCTGATCGCCGCGATTCCAGCCACATCGTCATTCCGGGATGGTGCGCAAGCTCCAGACCGGAATGACGTCGCAACTTAATGGTTGCTACTTCTTCGCCAGCTTCCTCATCGCGGCCTTGATCGAAGACGCCGCGTCGTCATAGCCCTGCCACGCCTTGGACTTTGCAAGCAGCGCCGGCACGGTGCGGACGGTGAAGCGTTTCGGGTCGAGATCGCCTTTCGCCTGCGCCCACGTCAGCGGCATCGAGACGGTGGCGCCTTCGCGGGCGCGCGGCGACAGCGCGGCGACCGCGGTCGACATCCGATCGTTGCGCAGATAATCGAGAAAGATCTTTCCCTCGCGCAGCTTCTTCGACATGTTGAGCAGATAGCGCTCGGGGTTGCCGTCCGCCATCAGTTGGCAAACACCTTGCGCGAAGGCCTTGGCCTCCTTCCACGTCACCTTGTCTTTCGCGCCATGCAACAGCGGCGCCACCACGTGCAGACCCTTGCCGCCGGTGGTCTTGCAGAAGCTTTCCATGCCGACATCGGCGAGGTGCTGCCGCATCTCCTTGGCCGCATCCACGACATCGGCGAAGGCGACATCCGGCGCCGGATCGAGATCGAACACCAGCCGCCCCGGCGTGTCATATTGATCCGGCGCGCAGTTCCAGGGATGCAGCTCAAGCCCGCCGAGCTGCGCGACCGCGGCCAGCCCCTCGACACGATCGATCTGCAGATAGGGCTTGCGGTCGCCGGATACTTTGACCAGCTCCATCAACTTCGACGCGCCGGGCATGCCGTGGCGCTGGAAAAACTGCTCGCCCTTGATGCCATCGGGCGCCCGCACGATCGAGCATGGCCGGCCCTTCAGATGGCCGATCATCCAATCCCCGATGGCTTCGAAATAGCGTGCCAGATCGAGCTTGGTGACGCCCTTGCCATCGCCGGCATCGGGCCACAGCTCCTTGTCCGGCTTGGAGATGGCGACGCCCATCACCTCATTGGACTTGCCGGATGACGATGGGCCGGACTTTGCAGCCGACTTGGCTCCAGACTTCGCACCAGACTTGGCACTAGACTTGGCCGCAGATTTGGCCCCCGACTTTTTCAGCAGAGGTTTGGTGACCGCAGTCATGGCCGGCTCCTCCGCCCTCACCTCGCTGGCCGGCTTGTCCTCGCGCAGCCCCTTGAACGCCGCCTGCCGGATGTTGCCGTCGCCGGTCCAGCCCGCGAATTCGATCTCGGCGACGAGCTCCGGCTTCAGCCAATGCATATCGCGCGTCTTGCGCGGCGCGTTCTTGCCGGCGAACGGGCTTTCGTCGGAGGCCTTGGCTTTCAGCGCCGGCATGATCCGCCTCACCTTGTCCTGCCCGAAACCGGTGCCGACAATGCCGACATAGGCGAGATGATCGTCTCGATAGACGCCAGCCATCAGCGAGCGGAATTTGCCGTTGGTGGTCTTCCAGCCGCCGATCACGACTTCATGTCCGGCGCGGCTTTTCGCCTTGGTCCAGCTTTCGGAGCGGCCGGAGTGGTACGACGCACTCAGTTTCTTCGAGACGATGCCTTCAAGTAACAGTTTACTCGCCGACTCCATCACGGCCGCGCCATCGGCCTCGAAATGCTCGACATAGCGGATGCGTCTGTGTCTGCCGTTCGCTTTTCCATCGTCGCGCGCTTGCAGCAGCGCCTTCAGGCGCTCTTTGCGTTCGGCGAGCGGCAGACGCCGCAAGTCCATGCCGTCCGCAAACAGCAGGTCGAATGCGAAGAAGATCAGATCATCGGTCTTGCCGTCCGCGATCGCGGCCTGCAGGGTCGAGAAGTCCGGATTGCCTTTTTGATCGAGCGCGACGATCTCGCCATCGATCAGGACATCGGGCAGCTTGCTCGCGGCCTGCGCGATTGCCTTGAACTTGCCGGTCCAATCCAGCCCCTTGCGGGTCTTCAACGTGGCCTCGCCATCCACGACGCGCAACTGGATGCGGTAGCCGTCGAACTTGATCTCATGGCACCAGCCGGCGCCGCTCGGCGGCTGCTCGACCGGCGTGCAAAGCTGCGGGGCGACAAAGGCCGGAATCGCGTCGACCTCTTTGGCCCTGACAGCCTTTGGCGGGGCCTTGGCGGCCTCCGGCCGCGCCTTGGCCGACGCGGACAGCACTTTCGCCGCGCGCAACTCGGCGGCATGGCCGCGGTTCGAATGCCAGACCGCGTCGGCATTCATTCGCTTGCTGTTGCTCGACCCCTTGGCCAGCATGAACGGCTTCGGCGCGCGCCCTTTGCCTGCGGCGATCTGCGCCATGGTCCGGCCCGACGCCACCGAACGGTCCTCGTCGAGAATGTCGTTATCCTCCCCTTCCCGCGCGAACGCGTCGCGGTGCTTGATCAGGAGCCAGTTGGTGCGCTTGCCGCCATCGCGGTCGCGGCGCATCCGCACCAGGACCCAACTCCCATGCAGCTTCGCGCCGTCGAGGGTGAACTTCAGGTCGCCCTTCTCGAAGCCGCGCTCGGGGTTGTCGGATTCCCAATAGCCACGATCCCAAAGTTGCACCGTGCCGCCACCATATTCGCCCTTCGGGATGGTGCCTTCGAAATCGCCGTAGTCGAGCGGATGATCCTCGACCTCGACAGCGAGCCGCTTGTCGTGCGGATCGAGCGACGGGCCGCGCGTCACCGCCCAGGACTTGAAGACGCCGTTGAACTCCAGCCGAAAATCGTAATGCAGCCGGGTCGCGGCATGCTTCTGGATCACGAAGCGGCGCCGTTTCGTCGGCGCGACCTTGACGTCGCCGGACGGCTCGTCGGTTTTCTCGAAATTCCGCTTTTTCCGATAGGTGGAGAGCTTTCGCAGCGCCACGGTCAAATCCCATTATCGAAACAGGCCTTCAGCCTATCACGCGCCCATATGCCCCCGGAACCAAAACCCGCAACGCCCGTTGGGGTTCCGAAAACCGCCGAAAACGCCGGAGATTGCCATGGCGCCCCGTGCCTATTGGAAAGGCTCGCTCAGACTATCGCTCGTGTCCTGCCCCGTGGCGCTCTATCCGGCGTCCACGGCGTTCGAAAAGACCCGCTTCCACATGATCAACAAGGAGACCGGCCACCGGCTGAAGCAGCAGATGGTCGATGCCGAGACCGGCGAAATCGTCGAGGGCGGCCAGAAGGGGCGCGGCTATGAGCTTTCCAAGGGCAAATATGTCGAGATCGACAAAGAGGAGTTGGATGCCGTCCAAATCGAGAGCAACCACACCATCGACATCGACAGCTTCGTTCCGAAGGAGGAGATCGATCAGCGCTACCTGAACCACCCCTATTACATCACGCCCGACGGCAAGGCCGGCATCGATGCCTTTGCCGTCATTCGCGACGCGATGAAGAATCAGGACCGGGTGGCGCTCGCGCGCATCGTGCTCACCAACCGCGAGCACGTCATCGCAATCGAACCGTTCGGCAAGGGCCTGCTCGGCACGACGCTGCGTTACCCTTACGAGCTGAGAGACGCGGACGACTATTTCGATGACATCAACACCCCGAAAATCTCGAA
>Ga0210406_10006006_pt1 | contig 12625 bp, 6 predicted proteins | sample IncBWC30MmetaG_FD_155454 | JGI IMG/M metagenome (GOLD analysis project Ga0210406, IMG submission 155454) | Forest soil microbial communities from Barre Woods Harvard Forest LTER site, Petersham, Massachusetts, United States - Inc-BW-C-30-M | ecosystem: Environmental > Terrestrial > Soil >...
GCGCCGGTTGTGAATTTTTTCAGAACCGAGCCGTCGGGGCCGAGGACGGTGGTGTGCTGGGAGCCCGAGATCCAGAGGTTTTGTGACGCGTCGAAGGCGGGGAAGAAGCATTGCGTGTCGCAGGCGTAGGGCGAGCTGAGGAGGGAGACGCCGGCGGTGGAGAACTTCGAGACGGTGGAGGCGTTGACCGGGCCGAAGTTGATGACCCAGGGATTGTCGTGGGGGTCGATGGCGATGGAGTAGGGCAGGTTGAGGCCGCCGCCGGTGAAGCCATTTTTGCCGGAGAGGAGACTGCCGGTGGGATCGAATTCCGTAAGTGTGCCATTGGCGTAGCCGGGGACCCAGACGTTGCCGATGGAGTCGATGGCGGGGAAGTAGGGGCCGACCATGTTGTCGGCGTAGAAGGTGAGGGCGAGCGTCCAGTCGCTAGGTGCGGCAGCGAGAGCGGGCTGAAAGGTTGGGGTGATCTGGCTGGCCTGGAAGAGAGCGGCCACGTTGGCGCCGGGATTACGGGCGATGTTGAGAGCGGCCGCGACGGTATTGGTGGGCGCGACGCCGGAGAGGTCGGGGGCGTTGGAGAAGAGCGGAACGCAGCCGGCGGTTCCGTCGGAGTTGACGCAGGTGACGAGCATGTTGGCGAGGGAGTTGATCTCGGCCTGGGGCACGTCGCCGTTGCCTCCTACGTTTTGAATGCGGGCGGTGCCGGAGGCGACATCGACGAGATTGGTGACGGTGACGAAGGCGTTGGCAAGACCCTGAAGAGCGTTGGGCGTGGAGGAGGCGCTGACGTGCGTGGCATCGGTCATAAAGCCGGAGAGGGCGTAGACGGCGGAGACGGTGGAGACCTCGTTCATGAAGATGTAGGGGATGGTGCTGGCGAAGTTGGTCTGGCCTTCAGGGCAGCCTCCGATGGCGGCCATGAGATAGAGAACAGGGTTGACCTGGCCGTCGGGAAGGCCCGGATTGCCGCCGATGGACAGGAGGTAGACCTGCTGGCCGGAGGTGCAGGTGTAGTCCCCGCTGATTTGAAAGTAGCCTTTGTTATCGGTGAGGACGTAGTAGCCGGTGGCGTCAAAGGCGACGCCGGGTTGGGTTGGGTTGAGCATGGAGATGCTGGGCGCGCCGTAGCCGGCGGGGTTTGCCGCAAAGAGGTAGATGTGGGCTCCGACGATGGGTTGGTCGCCGCCGTGGACGTTGCCGGCAATGGGGGAGCCGGGCGTAGTGGCGGGGGTCGTCGAGGTGGTGGAGATCGAGGTAGCAGAGGTGAGGGGATGTTCCTGGAAAGTTCCGCAGCCGCTCAGGAGAGCGGCGGCGAGGAGCGAGAACGCAAGGTGAAAGGATGACCGGGTCAAAGGAGGAACTCCCGAGTGTTGCAAGTGAGGCAAGAGTAACAATTTGCGGGGGATGACGGCGTACGACTTTGGCGTCAGGAGCGATGGCGAAAGGGGGTGAGGGGCGGACCGTTTTGGGAGGGGGCGAGAAGAGCGAGATGACTTCGAGTTGGGTGATTTGCGGGGCGGTTTCGAGTAGGCTGTCTGGGACGACAGGAGGGCAGTCCATTAGTACTTTGCTGACGCCAGTGTGCGGGCGGCGGCGGCGAAGTGGGCCTTGAAGGAACGGGGTTCCAAGGGCCTGGTGTCAGAATGTGAGTGAGCTATTGTCAGATTTCCCGCATCTTGTTGGATTCTCGAGCGTCTAATAAGAAGAAAATCTCGAAAATAATGAGGAGACAGGAGTTATGGCGATCAAGTGGGATCGGTTGACGGTGAAGTCGCAGGAGGCGGTGCAGGCGGCCAGTGGACATGCTGCGGAGAATGGCAATCCGGAGGTGCTGCCTCTGCATTTGATGGCGGCGCTGCTGGAGGACCGCGAGGGTGTGGTGATCCCGGTGCTGGAGAAGGTGGGGGTGCCGGTGGAGCAGCTGCTTTCGGGGGTGAATTCTGCGATTGAGAAGCTGCCGAAGGTGCAAGGTGGCGGGCAGCCGGGAATGTCGGCGGCGCTGCAGAAGGTTTTGGAGCAGGGATTCAAGGAGGCGGAAAACTTTAAGGATGACTACGTCTCGACGGAGCATTTGCTGCTTTCGTTGTCGAAGGCGAAGAATGATCCGGTGCAACTGGCGCTAGCGGCGCTTGGCGGGACGCATGAGGCGATCCTGAAGGCCTTGAGTGCGGTGCGTGGTTCGCAGCGGGTGACGGACCAGACTCCTGAAGGGAAGTTTCAGGCGCTGGAGAAGTATGCGAAGGATCTGACGGATCTTGCTCGACGTGGGAAGCTTGACCCGGTGATCGGGCGGGATGAGGAGATTCGGCGCGTGATCCAGGTATTGTCGCGGCGGACGAAGAACAATCCCGTGCTGATCGGTGAGCCGGGCGTGGGCAAGACGGCAATTGTGGAGGGGTTGGCGCGGAGGATCGTGCAGGGGGATGTGCCGGAGATCTTGAAGAACAAGCGGGTGTGTTCCTTGGATCTTGGGGCGATGATTGCCGGGGCGAAGTTTCGCGGTGAGTTTGAAGATCGGCTGAAGGCAGTTTTGAAGGAGATCGAAGAGTCGAACGGCGAGATTATTTTATTCATCGATGAGTTACATACTCTTGTCGGCGCGGGTGCGGCTGAAGGTGCGATGGATGCGAGCAACATGCTGAAGCCGGCGCTGGCTCGCGGCGGCCTGCGGGCGATTGGCGCGACGACGCTGAATGAGTACCGAAAGTACATCGAGAAGGATGCGGCGCTGGAGCGGCGTTTTCAGATTGTGTATGTGGGCGAGCCGAACGTCGAGGATACGATTGCGATTCTGCGCGGGCTGAAGGAGAAGTATGAGGCGCACCACAAGGTTCGGATCAAGGATTCGGCGATTGTGGCGGCGGCGATGCTCTCGCATCGTTATATTTCGGATCGGTTTTTGCCGGATAAGGCGATCGATCTTGTGGATGAGGCCGCGGCCGCGCTGGCGATTCAGATTGGCTCGGTGCCGGTGGAGATTGATGACCTGGAACGGCGGGCGACTTCGCTGGAGATTGAACGCGCGGCGTTGAAGCGGGAGAAGGATGCTGCGTCGAAGGAGCGGCTTGAGGTGGTGGAGCGCGAGCTGGCTGAGGTAAAGGAGACGGTAGCCGGGCTGCGGGCGCGGTGGCAGAAGGAACGCGGAGCGATTGGGAAGATCGCGGAGCTGAAGGAGAAGTTGGAGGCGCTGCGGTTCCAGATGCAGGAGGAGACGCGCAAGGGCAATCTGCAGCGGGCGGCGGAGCTGCAGTATGGCGAAATTCCGAAGCTGGAGGCGGAACTGCGCGAGTTGACGGCGGAGCAGGATGCGGCGGTTCGCGAGGATGCGGCCGAAGCGGCGACGGGCGTTCGGAAGAAGCGGTCGCGGATGCTGAAGGAGGAGGTCGACGAGGAGGACGTCGCGGCGATTGTGTCGAAGTGGACAGGGATTCCTGTCTCGAAGATGCTCGAAGGCGAGATGGAGAAGCTGGTAAAGATGGAGGATCGTCTGCGCGAGCGGGTTGTCGGGCAGGATGAGGCGCTGAATGCAGTGGCGAATGCGATCCGGCGTTCGCGTGCGGGGTTGAGCGATCCGAAGCGGCCGATTGGTTCGTTTATTTTCCTTGGGCCTACGGGTGTGGGAAAGACGGAGACAGCGAGAGCGTTGGCTGAGTTTCTGTTTGATGATGAGGCTGCGATGGTGCGGATCGACATGAGCGAGTACATGGAGAAGCATGCTGTGGCGCGGCTGATTGGCGCGCCTCCGGGGTATGTCGGGTACGACGAGGGCGGGCAATTGACTGAGGCGGTGAGGCGGCGGCCGTATTCGGTGGTGCTGTTCGACGAGATTGAGAAGGCGCACCCGGATGTGTTCAATGTGCTGCTGCAGGTGCTCGATGATGGCCGGCTGACGGATTCGAAGGGGAGGACGGTGGACTTCAAAAACACCGTGCTGATTATGACTTCGAATGTTGGCGCGGCGCAGTTGTCGACGGCCTGGGCGCAGGGCGAGGATGGATTTGAAGAGGCGAAGGCTCGCGTAATGGACGAGTTGCGGAAGCACTTCAAGCCGGAGTTTCTGAATCGCGTGGATGATATTGTGGTGTTCCGTCCTCTGGGCGATGAACAGCTGGCGCATATCGTGGATCTGCGGTTGAAGGATCTGCAGAAGCTTCTGGCAGATCGCAAGATTACGCTGGAGCTGACTGATACCGCACGGAAGGCGATCTTCAAGGCCGGGTACGACCGGGCTTACGGAGCGCGTCCTCTGAAGCGAGCAATTCAGCGACTGGTGCAGGATCCACTGGCGGTGAAGATCCTGGATGGCAGCGTGCTGCACGGCGACCACGTAGTGGTGACGGCGGGCAAGAACGGCCTGGAGTTCAAGGCGACACGGCCTGCTAACAGTGTGCCGGAGCCTGCCGAAGTGTAAGCGAGCTGAAAACAGATGCGTTCGAAGTGCGGTCCGGCGATTGCCGTGGCCGCATTTTTTTCGCAGCCGCAACGTACGCAGCCTGGGCTTCTCTGAAGACGGATTTGGGACAGGCCGCTTTGAGGCAGGTTATCGGCAAGTGTATGCGGCGACGAAGTCTGAGGCGAAAACGGGCTTCATGTGGTGGGGCCAGCCATTCGGCTCGTTCCAGACAGGATCTTCGCCGGTGACGACGAGGGCATCGATGCCGAGTTCGCGGCACCGGGAGTAAACGTCATCGGCAGTCTTCAATGTTGCAACATAGATGCCTTCGGATGCGGAGCGATCTGGGCCTGGTGGCGGTTCGGCGATGCCGAAGATAGGAGCGATGCGCGCATCGAGCCGGAAGCATTCAGCCCTACTGCCACCAAAGTCGGCTCCGCAGTCGGGGAATATGCCCTCAAGTTCCTGGTAACGGGAGTAGTAGAGGTGTTGGAGGTTCAGCTTTGGAGCGGCGCCAAACTGCACTTTGGCTGAAGGGGGAAGAACGTGGTCGAGAGTGGCGTAGGCCTCACGGAGCTGTTGATTGATGGCACCGAGCCGGCCGCCAAACTCCGATTGTGGGATTACTGGGTTCGTCCATCCGTAGCGGTCTGATCCGTAGAGGTAGAAGCGGAGCATGGCCAGTTGATAAGCGGAACTGGCGAGTCCGAGGAAGAGCAGAAGACCGGCCAGCCAGCTGACGTGGAACGGGCGATCGGTTGCGGCGCTCGGGATGGAAGACTCCGTGGACGATGCTGCACGCTCAACCTCGAGGTGGCCGCCGGCCAGTTGAGCTGCACCCCAGACGAGGAGGATGAACTGTGCAATCTCCACGCCTCGAAAGCTGAGGTCGTTATTTGAGATGACGGTCGAACGCATCATGAGTGCAACCCAGAGGCCGGCGGCGAGCATCAGCCAGCTGAGCCAGCGAATTTCGCCAATATCGCGAAGAGCCGGAGTCGCTAGATTGGCGGTGGCGGGGAGGCTTCGTGAACGCCAGTCGCGGCGGCCCTGCCGCACTGCGACGAGGAAGAAGAAGCCGAACTCGATGAACAGGATGGGGACCAGGAAAAGGGGGCGCAGGAGAATGTTAGCCAGTTTGTTTTCGTGGACGGCATGGCGCAGCGCGGGCATAAGCGTGGGAGGAAGCTGACGCAGTCCCAATGTGGCGAATAAGGGCGTCTGCTTTGGAGCGGCTGCGGGACCGGCTGCGGCCTCTCCCGCATGTGCGCCTGTGGCGCGGAGATCGTGCAGGTAGCCTGCAGAGAGAAGGAGGACCAGCGTCGCTACCGCGATGTAAAGGCCTACTGTGTTGAATCTTCGCGTTGCAAGCCAGAACAGAGCGGCGGCGAAGAGGAAGAGAGCAAACGCGAAGGTGACGTAGACGGAGAGACCGGCCGCGCTGGCGAAGCCCATTGCCGCCAGTATGGCGAGGAGGGCGCGCTGTCCTGGGGAGTGCTCCAGGTTGCGCCCTGCGTGCCAGAGGAAGACGAAACCCAGCATACAGGCGGCGGTTGCTGCAACGTGATGCGGCACCCAGAGCAACGAGTTTGTCCAACTGGTGACCTGGTCGCTGTCCCACACCTCCATGTCCGAGAACACGATTCGATACTTGAGATAAAGGATGAGCACGTACAGGACGTCGAGGCCGGTGACGCCAAGCAGCGCCATGGCGACAACGCTGGCTGCGCGGATACGGCGGCGGACGCCGTAGAAGTGCTTCAGGAAGAGCGCTGCGGCTGCTGCCAGAAGCCAGCCGCTCCATATGGAACTGGCGAAGAGCGCGGCTCTCGGCTGAACCCCGGCAGCCACTCCGGGAATGGCCGTCATGACGTACCAGTAGTAGTAGTAGCGCAGTTTGACGATGGAGCCGGGAAAGAAAAACGGGTTCGCGGGCGGTGCGCCACCGTGCATGGCCGAAGCGACGAAGGCGCTGCGAACGCCAAGGTCTGCGACAGCCGCGGTGGAATAGAGCCGATGACCGAGTTGGAGATCGGGAAGCGATACCAGGCAGACGATAGCCCAGAGAATGGCGAGGCCAATTGCAATCGCGGTGGAGCGGCGCATGGAGGCGATGGAGAATCTGTTGCGCCGCCAGCGTACAAGCAGATCGCCTAAGGCGATGCCGGCGAGAAGCCAGCATAGGGGGACCGTCACACTGAGAGAGAACCAGCGGCTCAAGAGGTTAAGCGTGATGGGCACAACGACGATGGAGATGCCCATGGATAAAAGCCACTGCTCCGCAGCACCACGTTGGCGGAAGCCCAGCACATTCGAAACGCGGCCTAGGCAGTAGCCCGGGGCGAGGAAGATGAGGGCAAAGAACGGCAGCACGTGCAGGATGCCGAATATATCCTCGACGGTGAAGTTAGCCATTCGACGGTGCCGTCCGGCCTGGAGTAAAGAGTGCGTGAGTCTCAGGTTGGGCGCTAGGGGATGGCATATAAGGTGGAGTCGCCCTGGTGTGCGATGGGAGTGAATTGCCTAAGTGTGTCGGTGAAGCTGGCGCGATCGATGTCCGGCATGTCCTGTATGGCGAAGAAGAGGGGGCTTCCTGGGAAGGCTGCACGGGCCTGAGGAATGGCCAAATGGAGGAGTTCCGGAGTGACGATGCCGCGAACGATGTGGCGATCGGAGTAATAGATGGGGACGGCCGACTGCGCTGAGGAGAGGGTTACCGCATTGGGCGGAGTGTTGTGCTGGACGATGACGGAGACGTCCTGGTATTGAGGGGGTTCGTAAGGGGTCTTGGCATTGCGGACGGCCATGAAAAGAGGATAGAGGACGAGTAGGGGAAGGATGATGAGCATGACGCGGAGCAGGTGGCGGCGGTTGTTGTCGGCGACGGTTGCAGTGTGGAGGCGATCCCAGATGCGGTCCAGCACGAAGCCGCTGGCGATCGCCAGGAATGGCGCTCCGAGGACGAGAGCGAAGGGGTGAATGGAGACGTAGTTGCGCATGACGGCGTAGAAGACAAGCCATGGCAGGCCGAGTCCACCGAGGAGATACGCCGCGGGGGTGTTTTGACGGCGGTGGGACTGAAGCCAGAGTGCGAGGAAGAGAAAGGGCGCGAGGAGGGTGAAGGTGCCAAAGCCTTCGAAGAGCCAGCGGAGGGCGTGGGAGTAGGTGCCGATGAAAGAGAGTTGCGAGGTGGTGTAGTGGACACTATCGACAATGGTGTGAAGGCGCATGGAGGATTCGACGTTGAACTTGAGTCCGGCGCGATAGGCGATGGTGGCGAACTGATTCTTGAAGAGGGCGGGGTAGGCAAGGATGTAGTCGGCCTGGACGGCAACGAAGGTGAGCACATCGGCAAGCAGGTAAAGTGTGGCGAGGCGGATGGCGTCGCGGCGGCGAAGGTAGATCGATGAGAGCAGAAGGCCCAAGGGGATAAAGATGGGGTCCCAGGCGGTGAGGACCGTGCAGATGGTGGCGATGAGGCCGAGAACGGCGAAGAGACTTTTGCGCGAGGCCGAGTGCAGTGCGGCGGTTGAGGGCATGGCGGTTGAGGGACTATCGATCGCGAGGAGAAAGAGAAGGACAGTCGCAGAACCAAAGAACATCGCGAGAGGTTGATGGAGAACGGCGCGTCCTCCTTCGTAAGTGGCACGGGCGGTAAGGAAGAAAAAGCCGGAGAGCAGGGCGATGCGGGTTCCGTAGAGATGACGCGCGATGGCGACGACAACGCCGGTGGTGGCAAGCGTGATGGCGAGGGCAAAGAGGCGGCCGGAAGACTCGTGGTCGCCGAGGACGCGAGTGACGACGGAGAGCAGTAGCGGGAAAAGCGGCGGCCAGTGGAGATAGACGTCGGGGTCGGAGCCAAGGGGAAGGTTGTTCTGGATGGGTACGAAGTGCAAGTGCAACGCGCCGAGCTGGTTGAAGGAGTGGGCCATGGTCATGCAGCTTGCGCTGGCCCAGCCCTGGTAATCACCGTCGAAGCTGAGGTGGAGGAGGCGAGCGTAAAGAGCGACCAGGGCGAGTGCGGCGACTATCAGCCAGAATGCTGCGGCCTTGAAGAGAGAAGAACGCGTGGGGGAGTCAACAGCGAGATTCAAACGACGATCTCCGGGTGATGGAATAGATGCGTCATGCGGCACGGCTGGGATTTCGCGAAGACCGCCTTGTATGTAGGAGAGTGTAACAGTTGCTGATGGTGGCCTAGAGACACGGTAAGATGCGATGCGATGTGATTCAAGATGATGGCTCCGTTCTTCTGGCGAGGACTTCTTCGAAGCGGGGATTTCGTTGAGCAGAGAGGCCATACGTATACTGACCTAAGCTTGTTTTCTCAGGGGTGGATCTCTTTCGATGGGTAAAACTGCAGTGATTATCGGGGCCGGGCCGGCAGGGTTGACGGCTGGGCTTGAGTTGCTTCGGCGGACCGATATTAAACCGATTCTTCTGGAGGCGAGCGAGGAGATCGGCGGCATCTCGCGGACCATTAAATACAAAGGCAACCGGATGGATATCGGAGGCCACCGTTTTTTTTCGAAGAGCGACCGGGTGATGGAGTGGTGGGTGGAGCTGATGCCGCCCGATGTAGAGGATACGGGGTCAGAGCCCCACGAAAATCAGGCTGAGATCAGCTATCAGGGGAAGAAGCGTGTGGTTGCGGTGCCGGCGCATCTGCACGAGGAGCCAGTGCTTCGCGGAGCCGGGCCGATCGATCATCATGCGGCGGAGGAGACGGACGAGGAGGAGGAGTCTGATCCGGAGGACGCGGAGATTCTGGTGGAGGTCGCTCCCCACGATCCTGATCTGGTGATGCTGATTCGTCCGCGAAAGAGCCGGATCTATTATCTGCGGAAGTTTTTCGACTATCCGATTACGTTGACGGGGACGACGCTGAAGAATCTCGGGTTGGTGCGGACGTTTCGGGTGGGGACGAGTTATTTGAAGTCGCGGGTGAGTCAGATTGCTCCGGAGAAAAGTCTTGAGGATTTTTTGATCAACCGGTTTGGGCGGCAGCTTTATCTGACGTTCTTCAAGAGCTATACGGAAAAGGTATGGGGGACGCCTTGCAATGAGATTTCGGCTGAGTGGGGAGCGCAGCGGATCAAGGGGTTGAGCCTGACGACGGCGGTGAAGCATTTCGTGAAGAAGGCGTTGGGCGGGAAGAAGAAGGGTCGCGGCGATCTGGCGCAGAAGGGGACGGATACGAGTTTGATCGAACGGTTCATGTATCCGAAGTTTGGCCCCGGGCAGCTGTGGGAGCATGTGGCTGACCAGATTTGCGAGAAGGGTGGCGAGATTCACATGGGGTGGAGGGTGGATCGGATTCACTGCTCGGTGTTGGGAGGTGTGAAGCGGGTTGTTTCGATCGATGCGGTGAATGAGGAGGGCGAACGGAGGACGTTTGCGGGGGATTATTTCTTCTCTACGATGCCAATGCGCGAACTGGTGGAGGCGATGGATGCTCCGGTGCCCGAGAATGTGCGCGAGGTGAGCGCGGGGCTGCAGTATCGGGATTTTATTACTGTCGGGCTGCTGGCGGACCGGCTGAAGGTGAAGGAGCCGGATGGCGGTCTGCTGAAGGATACGTGGATTTATGTGCAGGAGCCGGATGTGCTCCTGGGACGGTTACAAATATTCAACAACTGGAGCCCGTATCTGGTGGCTGACCCGACGAAGGTTTGGATTGGGCTGGAGTATTTCTGTTATGACACGGATGAGCTATGGAAGATGCCGGATGAGGAGTTGAAGAAGTTTGCCATCGCTGAGGTGGCAAAGATCGGGATTCTGAACGCAGAGGATGTTTCGGATGGGCATGTGGTGCGGGTTCCGAAGACGTATCCGGCGTACTTTGGGACGTATGACCGGTTCGAGGAATTGCGTGAGTTTACCGATGAGTTTGAGAATCTGTTTCTGGTAGGGAGAAACGGAATGCACAAGTACAACAACCAGGACCACAGTATGTTGACCGCGATGACGGTAGTGGATGGTCTTGTAGCAGGGCACGTCGATAAGGCAGCACTTTGGGGGATTAATACGGAGCAGGAGTACCACGAGGAGAAGAAATAGTTTTGAAGAGACTTCTCATTGTCGGGACATTGTTGCTGGTTGTCTTCGTAGTGGTGTTTCGGCAGCGGATCTTTGTGCGGGACCCGCTCGGTAAAGTGGAGCGGAACGGAGTCGCGCAGGATGGGACGCGGTTGTATATCAACTACTCGAACGACGTGCTGGTGGAGAATTTGGCACAGCATCAGTTTGTTCTGGTGCAGGGTTGGAATGCGCTGCCTGGGGTTCCGCAGCACCTGTTTTGCCTGACCGGGATGGTGTGCTGGACGGATGCGGATAGGGCCGCTGTGTTTCCCGTAGAGGGCGCAGGTGGGAGAACGCAGGCGGTGATGAGCGCAAAGGACGTTATGTTTGTTGATGAGTCGGGTGCGAAGGTCAGGGCGGCGCTGCGGTAGGGCTCGTCTCACGGAAGAAAATAAGGCGTAACCTGCAGGGGTAAATCCAATCTAACGGTTCGAACGCTACTTGAGTGTAGACACTGTGCGCTAGCGTGCAGGATGGGAGCTCAAATGCCAGGGATTCCGGAGAAGCCGATGGAGGGTGGCCTGCCGATCGCGCCGGAGCCAGTGAAGCCGATGGCTGAGCTTGCTGAAGGCGACGTGAAGGTTTCGCCTCAGGCTTTGCCGATTGCAGCGAAAGAACTTGCGACTGAAGAAGTTCCAGCCGATACCGCCGCTTCTATTCCTGTCCCTACGCCCCCTCCTGCCGTGGTCGCGGAGGAGCAGGAGACGATGCGGCCTGCAGCGGCGACGATTCGGTTGGAGAAGAAGCATCCGCTTGCGATTCGATGGATGCATTGGGTGAACTTTCCGGTGCTGTTCACGATGATCTGGAGTGGGCTGCTGATCTATTGGAATGATTCGGATAATGCGTATCAGCATCCTCACGCAGTGTACCGGGTTGGTGTGGGAGCGCTGACATTAGTGCGGCTGTTTCCACCCTGGTTCTGGAAGGCGATCAATGCGCCATATCGCGTGACGGAGGGACTGGGATATCACTTCTTCTTTATGTGGCTGTTTGCGATCAACGGGATTTTGTATGTGTCGTATTTGTTGATCTCGGGAGAGTGGAGATTGCTGGTGCCGGAGCGGAGATCGGTGAGGGATGCGATTCAGGTGACGCTGGTTGATTTGCATCTGCGCAAAGGGTTGCCGCCGCAGAAGAAGTACAACGGGGCGCAGCGGATTGCCTATAGTGCGGTGATTTTGATGGGGCTGGGGTCGCTGGTGACTGGGCTTTCCATCTATAAGCCGACGCAGGTGCATTGGGTGACGACGCTGCTGGGTGGCTACGAGATGGCGCGTTGGGAGCACTTCTGGTTGACGATGGGGTTCTGCGCCTTTTTCGTGGTGCATGTAGTGCAGGTGGTGTTGGCGGGATGGAACAACTTTCGCTCGATGGTGAGCGGCTATGAGATTGTGCCGGCGGCGAAGGCAACGCTCGAAGAAGAAAGGAGTGCGCGATGAGTGACGGACGCGAGGAACGCAAGGAACAGGAGGAACGGCGGAAGTGGGAGGAGAAAAAGAATCGCGACGATGATCGGGATCGCGATTGGGAGCGAGACGGAGAACGGGAGCGGAGAGATTCGCGGGCGGCGGAGTCGCCGGATGCGGGGGTGCGGGCAGAGTCGGAGCGGCGGACGCGGCGGAGTTTCCTGGTTGCGGCGGTTGCGGCGGCGGGTGGTTACGGGTTTTATCGATGGATCGATCGCAGTCCGGGCGACCAGCTGATTCCTCGGCCGCTGCGCAAGATGCTGGACTTCAATGCAAAGGTGGCGCGCGGAGTGTTCGATGAGCGCGGGTTAGCGCCGACATATCCGGTGAACAAGTCAATGGAGCTGCGGACGAATGGAAACTACGGGTTGAAGATGGACCTGGTGCCGGAGAGCTATCGGCTGCAGATGGTGGGGGTGGAGAAGGCGAAGCGGTTTCCGCAGTATGTCGACGACGTGACGGCCTGGGAGTATAAGTACGCTGAGAAGAAGGAAGCGGGGCCGGTGGAGCATGACACGAAGGTGGCTCCGAAGGCTGAGGCAAAGGTTGATCCGAATAGCGATGCCGGTGCGGGGGAGGGGCCGATGATGCAGGGCGGCCCGGCCAGCACGATGGTTGCCGGCAGTGGTGAGAAGAAGGAAGAGACGAAGTTACCTCCGGCCTTCGAAAGGGCGCTTGCTGA
>Ga0210406_10006007_pt1 | contig 12625 bp, 9 predicted proteins | sample IncBWC30MmetaG_FD_155454 | JGI IMG/M metagenome (GOLD analysis project Ga0210406, IMG submission 155454) | Forest soil microbial communities from Barre Woods Harvard Forest LTER site, Petersham, Massachusetts, United States - Inc-BW-C-30-M | ecosystem: Environmental > Terrestrial > Soil >...
TGGGTGGAAGACTGGTCTCGGGATGGGCGCTTTCTGTTGACTCACGACACGAAGACATTTTCGACAATCCCTCTCACTGGCGACAGCAAGCCGAAAGCTCTGTATTCATCCAGCTTCATAAAAGACGAATTTCACCTGTCTCCCGACGGCCAGCTGATCGCCTACGGTGAGAATCGCGCTGGACGATGGGAGGTTTTCTTGGCATCGTTTCCTTCATTTCACCCCATCCAGCAGATTTCGGCGGCCGGCGGCGTCCAGCCGCGTTGGCGTGGTGATGGCCGAGAACTCTTCTTCATTGACCTTCAAGGAAAAATGATTTCAGTGCCTGTGCAGCGCGGCTCCCCTCCCAACATAGGCGTCCCTAGAAAGCTGTTCGATACGGGACTGGTACCAGACCCCACGATCAACCAGTATGCAGTTAGTCCGGATGGGCTTAAGTTTCTGGTGCTGGAACCACGCAAGGGTTTTCTCGAGACTTATTCGGTGGTTCTTAACTGGCCTGCGACCATGAAATAGTCTCTTCGAAACGTCGGTTCGACCGCTCATGAGCTTCGCGGAGTTGCCAGCGATCAGACCCTCGGCGATCCCTATGGCCGAGTCAAGAAGATCGGCAGGCCGAGCTTGTGGTCGTATCTCGGTCGGTAGCGCTCGGTATTGTACATCGAGGCGATATCGACTTTGCGTGGGCCCAGCTTCGGATCAGGAATCGGCACCATCGCGTAGCAGCCTTCGTTGATCGCGGTCATCAGTCCTGACTTGCCCTCTTCCAGCGTGTCCATCGCCATGCCCGCGAAGGTAAATGCCACCATGCGATCGACGAAGTCAGGGCTACCCGACCGCAGATCATACGTGAGGTCGCTGACGACGGTCTCCTCGCCGGTCGTCCGCTTGATCTCATCGCTCAGGTCTTCGGCGACGCTCATCTTCTTGCGATGGCCGAACGCATCCGGCTCCCCGTACTCCTTCACGGTGTAGCCTTGCCACTCGGCGCCTTCAGAGAGGATTACCAGCGAGTAGTTGCTCGGGTTGTTGCGCTTGTCGTTGATAAGCAAATCGATCAGACGTTTGAGGTCAACCTTGTATTCCGGAATGCAGCAGCGCAGCGCAGTTACGTACGCCGTGTAAAGCGCCGTGTAACCGGCGTCGCGGCCGAACACGCGGAAGATTCCAACGCGTTCGTGCGAACCCACAGTCGTGCGCTGGCGGTCGATCGCATCCATGGCGCGCGTAATCGCCGTCGAGAAGCCGATGCAGTATTCCGTGTTGTGCACGTCGTTGTCCATTGTCTTGGGCACGGCGATGACCTTTGTGCCTTGACGATCGAGTTCCGCGGCATAGCTCAAGGTGTCATCGCCACCAATCGCGATGAGGTAGTCGAGACCGAGCGTCTCGATGTTCTGCAGCACCGCCGGGGTCACATCGAATACGGTGCTGGTCACGCCCTTCTTGGTTGACTCTTTGGCTGCGAACTGCTGCCCTTGCAGAACGGGAGGCAGGTTCTTCATTTTGGTTGGGTTTGTGCGCGAGCTGTGCAGGAAGGTCCCGCCCGTGCGATCGATCGTGCGCGTGTTTTCGCGGTTCAGGGGCAGGATGTACCGCGCCTTGCTCGCCGGATCATTTAGATTGACGTGGGTCAATCCTTCCCAGCCCCGGCGGATACCGATCACTTCACATCCGATTTCCGCGCCGCGGTAAACCACCGACTTGATAACTGAGTTCAGACCGGGAACATCACCGCCTCCAGTGAGTATGCCTATGCGCTTCTTTGTCACATATGACTCCTTAATTAAGTATCAGGGCCGAATTTCAGTGATCCTGCTCTCTCACCGAGCTCGCAACGGAACGCCCTCTTGCTTTGTACGAACCAAGACAACAATGGATCGGTGGGCTACTTGATAAATCGACGAGTCAAGCGGCAAACCTCGGTCGGAGAAATCCACCGGCGTTGGCAGGTTGGTGTCCACGATTCTTAACCAATCTTGCGGGGTACCCTCCTGGATCTGGAAATGCAGCTCTTCCCAATAAGAATTGATCATTACATAGATATCGTCATCACCCTGTGACGCGCCATGTAGGCAAAACGCCAGACTGCGTGACTCTGGCGATAGATCGACCGTGGGGCCAGTGCCGTACCAGGAGATTTCTTCCCGCCAGAACCTGCTGCGACACAAAGAAGGATGAGATTTCCGGAACGCAATCATGCCTTTAAAAAAGCGGAATATGTCCTGATTCGCCTTGATCTGACTCCAGTCCAGCCAGTTGGTTTCGTTGTCCTGGTTATAGGGGTTGTTGTTTCCGAACTGTGTATTCAGGAACTCGTCGCCGGCGCGGAACATCGGGATGCCGTTCGAGAGCATGAGGAGGCAGAAGAAGTTCTTAGCCTGTTTCCGGCGAAGTACCAGAACCTCCGCGGGCACGCCCTCATCTCCTTCGTGCCCGCAGTTCCAACTGTAATTCGCGTCCATGCCATCTTGATTGGCATGGCCATTTTTCCAGTTGTGTTTCTGGTTGTAAGAAACCAGATCGCAGAGTGTGAAGCCATCGTGGCAATCGATGTAGTTCACGGTCTGAAAGGCATGATAGGCATCCTCGCGGCTGTCCGGAAACAAGTCATCGCTGCCATAGATACGGCGCATAAGGTCCGGGATCATCCCCGCGTCGCCCCTCACAAAACGGCGTACATCGTCGCGATAACGGGCGTTCCATTGCAGCCAGGTCGTTCCCGGAAATCCACGTCCGAGTTGATAGCCGCCGACGTCCCAAGGTTCCGCGATCAGCGCCAACCGGCCCAACTCAGGGTCGGCGGCAATTTCACTGAAGATCGGAGCATCTCCCCCTTTCAGTGATCCGTCTGCATTGCGGCTAAAAACCGATGCCAGATCGAAGCGGAAACCATCGATGTGCATTTCGTTTTTCCAGTAGCGCAGGCTGTCCATCACCATTTTGCGCACGTGAGGCTGATTGAAATTCAGTGTGTTCCCGGTGCCCGAGTAATTGGCGTATGGGCTCGGCGGGTCGGAGGACTGCATGTAGTAGCCTGCTGCGTCGAAACCCTTGAAGCTGTAGGTAGGGCCGGCCTGATCTCCCTCACAGGTATGGTTGTACACAACGTCAAGCACCACGGCGATTCCGGCTTTGTGAAAAGCCTTGACCATATTCTTGAACTCAAGATGTTGCCCATCATCATGAACACTCGAGGCATACTGCCCATGGGGTGCGAAGAAGTTCAGAGGCATGTATCCCCAATAGTCACCCTCGTGAGGATCGCGCTGAAATATGGGCATCAGTTCGACAACGGTGATCCCAAGGTCGTTCAGATATGGAATCTTTTCGATCAAGCCTGCGTAGGTTCCGGCTCGGGATGGATGCACGCTGGAATTGGGATGGCGTGTGAATCCCTTGACGTGAAGTTCGTAAATAATCGCGTCCGATTCAGGCCGGGGCGGAACCTCTCCTGACCAATCGAAGCCAACATGCTGTCTAGGTAATACTCCAAGAGGCGACTTTTCATCATTGGGTCCCGGCTTCATTGCTAGTTTGCGATCAAATCCCGGCGGGAAGAAGACACCTTTCGCATACGGATCGAGAAGGACCTTTTCGTGGTCAAAGCCGTTGAGACCCGCAACGGCCTGCCCTGAAACCGAGTAAGCGTAATAGCGGCCATCGTGCATTTGATTCAGTGGGATCCTGCAGTGCCAGATTCGTCCTGACTTGTTACGAAGAGAATCAAAGTGAAAGGTTAGGATTGGGTTCGCCAAATCGCGCGGGGAATAGAGGAGCAGAGCCACACCGTCAGCATGTCCAGCGTACACCGCAAAATTGAACGCCTGCTCCTCTTCGATCCAGGCAGCCCCGAGAGGTAATGGGCTCCCTTCTATTTGTGCCCACCTGCGCCATGCTTGGGGTGAGACTGCTGATATGGACGGTCCATCGGAAATGCATTCGTCGGCAGTAACGGACTCACGGCTCTTGGCTTTCGTTTGTTTAACGCTCAATGACACGCCGCATCATCCTCGAAAGCGCCGCCGGCGAACATCTGCCCCAGAAATTGGCCGCAACGCATAATTTTCTGCGCTTCATAATCGTCTTTGAGTGGATTTTCAGACGTCGTCAAATTTGCTGCGCTCAACGAATTCCGAGCGTCAACAAAGCTCTCAGCCCAGGCCTGCACATTGTTGAACTCATTCCTCAGCAAGTCGAGCCCGCGGTGGTCATCATCCGTCGATGCAGCGACTGAGGCTAATGCGACGCTGTCGGCAGCTCGACCCTGGTACGCGCGAATCGTGTTTCCTGCCATGGCTTTCCCCACGGGATATCCATTTTGAACGATCACCTGCAGCATCCCGCCCCACTCTCTTATCGAGGCCACCGCCTCTATCGCTGCCCTCATGAACGCAGGTGAAAATCCCGACTTCGTGGTGGTGTCGCGGGCCGGCTCCGAAGCGTCGCTCGGAGCGAGCGTCAGAATGATTCGGTTCTGCTCAAAGCTCAGAGCGCCTTTCGTGATTCGCGCCAGGTCCTGCACATTCACGAACACATGCCCATGGTTTCGAATGACTGTTGCCTGCCCTTGGTAGCCTTGCACCGAGAGCGTTTGTCTCTGGAGCTGCGTTTGCGCCAGTGCCATGACTGCCGACATCAGGATTGCCCCGACAATCACGGGCCGCTTCATGATGCTGAACATCGAGTGCTCCCTGGATGAGAATCGTGGTCGAAGAGCAGCGCTCCTCATTGCTGAGGTGGTTCTGCCACGCTATCTCTCTGCCCGGCGTACTTTGCCTGCGTGAGGGAAGGCAGTGAGGTCTCGACCTGCATATCCATCATCAAGTCGACGCGACGCTCCAATTGAAAGAACTTCGCCACGGTAAGACCCGGAAGCACTTTGTTGAACTTCTTGTAGTACTTCTTCTTCAACGCAGCCAGACGGGAGTCGCCCTCCAACATTTGTTGTGCCATCGCTTTGGCGTCGGCGTCGGTCAGCGTCGGGTACTTCTGGGTGTAGTCCTTGATAACCGCAACGCGACTATCATCCAGCCTGGATCGTTCGTACTCGTATTGCTGATAGATCGGCCAGAACGCCGCCCCTTCTTTGTCGCTGAAATTCATTCCTGTTGTGATGAGGGTAGTCCTATCTGCCTGCATATTGGCCCTCACGACTGCGATGGTGGAGTCGATAGTGGGCTCCCGATCTTGAGCGCGGCCGAGAGGGCAAAATGCGAGCATCGCGAACGTAAGCATGAGTAATGCACAATTCTTCATCATTGACTGAACTCCTAAGCCGCTTGTCGTGTCATCGCCGGCGCAGCGGCGCAGTGCGCTCGACACCTTCTTTGTGAACGGCTCCTCGAAAGGACGAGAAGCAGCACGAGGTGCTCTAGGCACGCCAATTGCCGAACTCATCTCGGAATCAAGTCATTTCAGATGTTGTGGCTCTGCAATAAACCTGGTACCTGACGACATTACCGTGCCCGGTAACGGGCACACGGACCTCATCTGGTCGCACCTGGGTTGATCGGAAGATCGTTTGTTCCCGTGCATAAGAGTATTCGCGGAGCCCTATTCGCCGTGGGACGGCTCTACTGCCGGGTCTGGCTTCGCCGCTATTTTCCTCGGCGCCTCGGCCTTCTTCATAACGATCATGCACATGGCTCCAACGCCTGCCCAGAAGACGGTGCGCGCACGTCGGCAGAGTGCCAGTGTCAATCCTGTGGTGCTAGTCACACCGAACATCTTTGCAATGAGCATACTGCCACCTTCGTAGGTCCCGAAGTTGCCCGGGTTGAACGCGCCCACGAGATTGATCACCTTCGTCAGGCTTTCCACGATGAACGCGCCGCCTACAGTGAACCCTGCTCCCATAAACCGCAGAATGATGTAGACCTCCAGGACTGCCAGCATGTGCCATAGGAGATTGAAGATCAATGTTGCCCAGAATGCGGCCGGTGCTTCATCACGAAAGCTCAGGAGGTTGTCTTCGGCCGAGTCAATGATCGGCTGTTTATCGCTGACCCACGAATGAAGCCGGGGCAATCGGCCAATTGCCCGGGTTGCATGACCCACCAATTGCCACCGGTTTCTAGCCGCCACAGCCGCCAGCGTCACCGCTGACACGAGCACAGCAATGAGCAGCGCTGCATACACTCGCCACCTAACAGAAACAGGGCCAGTCATTAGAATGGCTGAGATGCCCGAGACCGTTACCACTACAGCGCTGAAGCTATGCAGAGCTCCGTCAATTGCACCAGCCGATAATGCATTCGATAGGGGCACTGCGCGACCCAACAGCGATATGCGCGTCCCCTCGCCAACCACCTTTCCAGCGACACCAAATTGTCCGAACCCGTCCGAGATCAGTTGCGCGACGAAGCTACGGGACCAGGAAAGGCCGCTGATATCGCAGGTGAACGCCTGTCTCCAGGCGCAGGTCTTGGCCAATTGAGAGAGCCCCCCCAGAACGATAACGAGAGCGAATCCCCAGCCGACTGCTTGCAGTTGTTTCCAAACGATCCCTGGGCCGGTTCGAAACACCAAGTAGCTCAGTAGTCCAAGGCCGAGCAGTGCTGCAAAAAATCGGAGAGAGAGCTGAATGAGAGACTGTAGTCTGGGCGCGGCAGCGCCCTTGCGCGCCAGCCTGAGGATCGTTTTCGATCTCCTCACCTTCTTCGGTTTGTGCGACTGCTGGATCCCCATCAGCGCACATTCAACAACTGAGTTACCGGTTCCCACATCGCTCTCCCCATATCCGGTCGATTTACGTACCTGGACATTGAGGAAGAGCAGATGGATCGCCAATCGGGATGTCCGCTTAGAGCGCCAATTACGCCTATTTCCGAGGAGTCAAGCTGCATTCGACATGCCCTGGTTAGGGCAGTGCCTCAATGTGGGCATTGATGGAAGGATCCACAGGAGGGAAATTCTGATACCCCGCGAAAAATGCCATGATTCCCGTTACGAAGATGCCATCAGTACGGTTTGGCAGATTGCATGCAATCTGCAGAAAGTTCATGTGCGCACGCAAAAGCCGTCGGTGAAGCAGAGGTGCGCTGCACTTGATCCCAGCTCTCCCCTAGTAGTCACGGATCAAGTTGCCCGCGTCTCATCCGACGGCTTTTTCCCCGGCAAGTGCGGCGTTTGATTCACCATGGCACATATCGCAGCGGCGCTGAAACCAAGCTCGGTATTGATCCCAACCGATTTCTCTGAGGCTTCCGAGAAGGCGCTACGCCACTCCTTGGCACTAGCTCGATTCTATGGGTCGAGATTTTGCCTGGCCCATGTCGTGTCCTCCCTAGGTCTGACTATGGCGGGTCCTGGTGCAATCGCTGCCTGCGAGGAGGCAGTGTTGCGCGAGGCGGCGCAATTGGAGGCGTCGCTGGTTCGAACCGGAGCTCTTACAGGCATTCAACACAAATTCATTGTTCGGCGGGGTGAACTGTGGCCGGAATTGGAAGAGATCATCCGACAAGAGAGCACGGATCTCCTCGTCGTCGGCACACATGGACGACACGGGATAGCGGAGCTGTTTTTGGGCTCCATTGCAGAACAGATTTTCCGCCAGGCAGATTGTCCAGTTCTGACCCTGGGGCCACGCACCGATGGCTGCCCTTGGTTTGGAACTTCTTCCACGCAGCGCAGGTTCCTGTTTGCGACAGACTTCGGACACGCATCTCTCCACGGCTTGCCGCAAGCCATTGCGGCGGCCAATCGGTTTCGAGCCAAGCTCGCCTTTCTCAGTATCGTTCCAGCCGCACTGTCACAGAATGATGAAAGGCTGACGAACTGGCAAGCGGATCCGAGCATGAAGACCCTCGAGCGGCTGGCAGAACTCGCCGACAGTAGCGGGCTCGACACAAGACCTGAGTTCTATGTGAATTCGAATCAGAGAGGCCGATAAGTGAGAAGATCCTCGAAACTGCCAAGAAGCTGGGAGCCGACCTTGTTATTATGGGACTCCATGATTCGGCCCACACCGGCATAATCTCGCACCTGGATCTTGCCACCACCTATGATGTGGTTTGCCAGGCTGCCAGTCCCGTACTTACGGTGAACTGTTCCTCAGGGTATGATGTTCGACCGCGAGCGACCGAAGTAACAGCTTCGCGTGGGTCGGAGACCGATGTGATCCGCAGCCACGGATTCGGAGCGAAGTCGTGGACGAGAGCGTGAGTCGCCGTCCACCAGATGAGTGACTGCCGCGAACAGAAGTCCAATGGACACTCCGGACATCAGCATGCCCACCATACTTTCGAGCGGGCCCAACAGGCGCCATTTCGATGGAAGGACCACATCCCCGTAGCCAACGGTCGCATAGCTGCTCGCAGAAAAGTAGAAAGCTGATTCCCAGGACGGAAGGCAAAGCCAGCGATAGCAACTCGCCCACAGCAGGATAACGATTCCGTGCAGAACGATGACGGCTACCGTGGTCTGCATGACGAGCGCGGCGCAGTGAAACACCTGCACCTCCCGAGTCTCTCTTGGAATGCTTCTGATCCAAAAGATGAGCGCAGCGGCGCCGCCACACTGCAGAGATAGCGTGAGCGACAGGAGAACAATGGCTGCACCAGCCTGTTGAAGCAAGGTCATCGTTGCGATCGCTCCTGGATGAATGGTGCTGCGAGACGCTTAATCGTTCTTACCCGGTCCGTTTTTGGCTTTGCCGAGAGCCCAAATTGCTGTTGTGTCGACTTCGTTCATCTAGCCACGCCCGAGTGGACCATCAATCCACGGATATGGTGCTCAATGAAATGCACTGCGGCCACTACCACGATTAAGCTGCAGATCACAAACCACGTGTTCCCGTTCGTTCGCCTTGTCACCTGATCTTCGACTTTGCACATTGTTACGATCGAGTCTTCCTCCGTGGCGGCAATCGGAAGGAATTCTTTTAACAGCGCACAATGTTTGGTCCGTGAATGCCTCTCGTCGCGTTGCGCGTATCCACCACCAAGGACGCGTGCTCCACGATCCATCTGTAATCGTAATCCGAATGGTCTGTGACGATCAGTACACAGTCGTATTTGGAGACGTCGCCCACGGGTACGGATTTCAGCTGCAGATCGTAGTGGCGCCCTTTGCCGATAAGCGGAAAATAAGGATCGTTGTAGCTGACTTGGGCGCCGTCTTTCTGCAGCAGCTCAATAATGGTCAAGGCCGGCGACTCGCGCAGGTCATCGATGTCTTTCTTGTAGGCCACCCCGAGCACCAGCACTTTGGCACCGTTAACAGCTTTCCGTTGTTGACTCAGAGCCCTGCTGACGGATGAGACCACGTGATAGGGCATGGCACTGTTGATCTCTCCGGCCAGTTCGATGAAGCGTGTCTGGAAATCCCAAGCCTTCGCCTTCCATGACAGATAATACGGATCGACGGGGATACAGTGTCCGCCGAGACCCGGGCCAGGGTAGAAGGGTTGAAACCCGAATGGCTTGGTCGAGGCAGCCTCGATAACTTCCCAAATATCCAAGCCCATGCGCAATGACAAAAGCTTCAATTCATTGACCAGGGCGATGTTTACGCAGCGGTAAATGTTTTCCAGCAGCTTAGTCATCTCTGCGACGGCCGGTGAGGACACCGGGACGACCCGGTTGAAAATTGTCCCGTACAGGGTCGCGGCCAGTTCTGAGGCTTGGGAATCCAGGCCTCCTACGACTTTCGGGATGTCACGACGCGCGATGCTGTCATTGCCTGGGTCCTCTCGTTCCGGAGAAAAGGCGACGAAAAACTCATCCTCTCCGTTAGCCGTCGCGTCGCGGGCTGCCTTCAAACCGCAGCCATTGCCTTCCTCCAAGATTGGAACAAGCACTTCCTCCGTGGTGCCAGGATAGGTCGTGCTCTCGAGGACCACCAATTGACCGGCGTGTAAGTACGGCGCTATGGCCTTAGCGGTGTTGGTAATGAAACTGAGATCAGGCTCTCGATATTCGTCCAGAGGCGTGGGCACACAGATGATGACGGCATCCATTTCGGTCAGGCTCGAAAAGTCTGCGGTTGCACAGAAACCTTGCGAGCGCGCCGCCTGGATCTCTGTGGGTGGAATTCGACAAATGTAGGATCCACCGGAGGTGAGAGTTGCGACCTTATGCTGGTCGATGTCAAAACCCGTTACTCGACATTTCGCTTCGGTGTATAGCAAAGCAAGTGGCAGGCCCACATAACCGAGACCTATTACACCTATCCGCGCTTGGCGAGTCTCAATTTTGGTTTTCAGCTCTGACAATAGGCTGGCGGCGCTGCTGCAAGTAATCATGATGATCTCCTCTATGACAAATTAATTCCCATGGCTAATGGGAGTAATGAAGATCTGCGGACGTTGGTTCGGTTGCTGGCGTCGGCTCGGCTACCGACGGAGACTCCCACTTAATCAGTTTCAAGTCCAACACAAAGATGGAATAGATCACCGGGACAAGCAGCAGAGTCACAAACGTCGCGATAGTAAGACCACCGATCTGGGCGTAGCAGAGAGGTTCCCAGAGGGGTCCCCCATGCATCGCCAGCGGTATGAGGCCAAGCACAGTCGCGCCCACTGTGATCATCACGGGTCTGAGTCGCACGATGCCGGCATCGAGCAGAGCTTCTCGCAAGGGCTCTCCTTTTTCGTGTGCTTCTTCGATGAAATCGAAAAGAACAATGACGTGACTGACGATTACACCGACAAGGCTGGCGACTCCCAGGAACCCCATAAATCCGAAGGGCTGGCCCATGATCACAAGGCCGGCGAAGGCTCCTGTCATTCCGTAGGGAATTGCGGCGAAAACCAGAAGCGGCTTGACGGCGCTTCGGAACTGCAGAACTAACGCAATGTAGATCAGCAGTACGGAAATCGCCATGACCGCGCTGAGTTCCTTAAAACCTTTCTGCTGTTCGTCGTATTCGCCTCCGATCTCGAGGAAATAGCCGGGAGGCAGGTTCTTCTGGAACTCCTTGATTTTCGGCAGCAGCGGCGTGAGTACTTGAGAGGCTAAAACGCCCGGGATCGGGAACGCGGATACCGTAACCGTCCGGAATTGATTGCGTCGCTTGATTTTCGAGACCGCCGTTTCCGTTGTGACGGTTGAGACCTGCCTCAGAGGTACGTGCTGATTACTGGACAGCGAGTAGATGTACGCATTTTGAACGTCAGATAGTCCGGCGCGGTCCTCCATCCGCAAACGAACGGAAATGGGGATTTGTTTGTCAGCTTCCCGGTAAGTTGAGACAGATAATCCACTCATCGCCGCGGCTGAGGAGAGAGCTATATCCAGATTCGTGACGCCCGAAAGGTTGGCGCGATCCGGATCAACCTTCAGCCGGACATTCATGGCAGGTTCGCCCCAGTCGTCTCGTACCCGGGTAGCATTTGGCTGGGCACGAAAGCTTGCCTGGAGATCGCCAGAGAGACGGTGCAGAACTTCTATCTCGGGACCTGAAATTCGAACAGAGACCGGAATGCCAACCGGCTTACCGGTCTCGAGCTGCCGCACATCAACCCGAGCTCCCGCGACTTCGCGGCTCAGCGCCGTCTGCAGCGGGCCAACGAATTCGTTGGTAAAGTGCTTGTCGGAAACCTCGACGAGGATCTGCGCATAGTTGAGCTGTTGTCGCTCGGGGTCGACCGAGAACCAGAATCTAGGGCCGCCGCCGCCGACAAATGTGGTCAGCGACTTTAGAACATCTTTGTGATGATGTTCGTTTCCAAATCGTTCCGCCTCATGCCGAATGACAGCTTCTGCTCGTTGTGTGACCGTGTCCGTCGCACCCAGCGGGGCATCGGGCGGAAGCCAGACATCCACGTACGACAGGTAGGAGAGATCCTTGGGGAAGAACTGCGGCTTGAGCATGGAGAAAAGCAATCCGCCCAACACGAGAACAATCAGCGAGGCTCCGAACGTACCCCAACGATGTCTGAGCGCAAAGTCACCTACCCGATAATAGAGCGCTGGGAAGCCGTGCTTTCGTCGCTCGGACATGGGCGGTTCCGGCTGCTTGGGCGGTTTGATCATGTAATACGCAATCAACGGGATAAAGGTGAAAGAAACAATGACGGACGCGATCAGGGTGCAAGTCATTACGACGGGCAGGCTGTAAAGGAAAAAGCCCGTGTCGCCGGTCAGCATCAGGAACGGGAGGTAGGCGACGATATTCGTGATGGTGGCAAATACAATCGCTTTTGCCAGTTTGGTCGGTCCAATCCAGGATGCGAGATCGCGTGGGGAACCGGAGGCCAGCTCGCGCTTGATCGCGTCGCCGGCTACGACCGGCATATCTACCAACAGACCGAGAGCGATGATCAGCGTCGCGATGGAAACTTGTTGAATGTCAATACCAAGCACGTGAACGATCCCGAAGGTCATCGCCAGCGTGAGGGGGATGGAGGCAGCCATCAGCATGGCCGCGCGCCAGTCCCAAAAACCGACCAGGGCGACGATCACGACTAGAATAATGGCCTCGTAGAGACTACCCATTAACAGACTGACAAGCTCCTTCACCTGCTTTGGTTGGTCCGACGTGCGACCCACAATGAGATCGGCAGGCAGTTGCGGGCGCACATAGGCAAGGGCCTTGTCGACTGCGTGGCCAAACTTGAAAATCTGCTCGCCCGATCGCATTTGCACGGCCAGGGTGATGGCGCGGTTGCGATGCCAATTTC
>Ga0210406_10006010_pt1 | contig 12622 bp, 11 predicted proteins | sample IncBWC30MmetaG_FD_155454 | JGI IMG/M metagenome (GOLD analysis project Ga0210406, IMG submission 155454) | Forest soil microbial communities from Barre Woods Harvard Forest LTER site, Petersham, Massachusetts, United States - Inc-BW-C-30-M | ecosystem: Environmental > Terrestrial > Soil >...
TTCGGGCGTATGAACCCGGCCGCCGAAACCGGTAAATACCGAGATACGGCAAAACATACTATCCTCGAACGGAGAGGACAGGACATGCCGGGCCCAGCCAGTCGAAAATCCCGACGTTCTCCGATGACGGCATCGATCGACCCGCAAATAAAAGCTTGGATCGATAACGTCATCGCGCCCGCGCTGGTCGATCAATGGTTCTCTCGAGAGGCTTCCCAGGCATGAACCTGCGCTGCGCAATTTACGCCCGCTACTCTTCCGACCTGCAGAGTCCAATGTCGATCCTGGATCAGGTGCGCATGTGCCGCGAATATTCTGCCCGTCAGGGTTGGGTGGTGCTGGAGGAATACATCTATACCGACGCGGAGCTGTCCGGCGCCGGCGCTGATCGTCCAGGCCTGCAGCGACTTCTGCGATGCGCCCAGGAACAGCCGCGCAAGTTCGACATCATCCTGATCGACGACACAAGCCGACTCTCGCGCCGGCAGAGTGATCAGAGCAACATCGTTGATCATCTTCGCTTCGCGGGGATCCGGCTGATCTCGGTCACCCAAGGAATCGATACCGGGAGCGACCAGGCCGACGTGCTGCTGACTGTGCATGGGCTGGTTGACCACCTGTACATAAAGGAGCTCGGGAAGAAAACCCACCGCGGAATGGAAGGACGCGTCCTGAACGGACTACACGCTGGTGGCCGATGCTTCGGTTATCGGAATGAAGCTGGACCTGATGGCGTCCGTCTGGTGATCGACGAAGCCGAGGCCTCGATTGTGGTTCGCATCTTCGGCTGGTCCGCGGATGGAATGTCGCTGAAGACCATCGCGAGAAAGCTCAACGCCGAGCGCGTTCCGTCGCCACGCCCAAGGAAAGGGAAGCCGCGCGCGACCTGGTGTCCCACGGCTATAAGGGCGATGCTCCGCAATGAACTGTACGCCGGCAAGCGCGTCTGGAATCGCACTCAGTTCGTGAAGCGACCGGGAACTAACAAACGCGTCCCGCGCCAACGGCCGCGCCACGAATGGCGGATCATTGAACAGCCGGAGCTTCGTATCATCACCCCGGAACTCTGGGCGCGAGTCTCCGAACGCCAGCAGCTCATGATGGACGTCTACGGACGCGCCGGCGCAGGAATTCACAAGGCCAGCTCGAGTGTTTACCTACTGACCGGCTTCCTGAAGTGCGATCTCTGCGGCGCCAACCTGATCATCGTTGCGGGCAAGGGCAGGAAGACGATACGCAAATACTACGGCTGCTCGGAGCACTTTAACCGCGGCGCCTGTGACAACGCGCTGACGATTCGGCAGGACGTGATCGAGCACAACTTCTTTGCCGAGCTGCAGCGCACGGTCCTGACGGATGAGATTCTCGACTATACGATTGCGGAGGTCACGCGCCAGATTCGCGCCCGCCAGAAACGTTCTGTGGATGACGTCGGCAGCATGCAACTTCGAAAGCGAGAGATCGAGCAAGAGCTGATGCGCCTGGCAGCAGCGATCGCCGACAGCGGTCACTCTCGGTTTGTACTGGACGCCATGGCAGAAAGAGAGCGCGAGCTGGACCAATTAGCACAGAGGCTTCAAATGGTGAAGCGGGGGGATATCGAGCAGCACCCGGGCAACATCAAGGATTCCGTAAAAACCGGGTTGTCAAACCTGCTCGGGCTGCTGAATACGGACACGGCCCGGGCACGTGCCGAGTTGGCCAAGCACACCACCGCGATTCGGATGATTCCAGAAAAGGGTGTGGACGGCCAACTTTACTTCGTGGCTGAAGGCGGCTGGAATGTAATGGGGGGCACTCACTTTGGGGTGGTTGCGGGGGATGGATTTGAACCACCGACCTTTGGGTTATGAGCCCAACGAGCTACCAGACTGCTCCACCCCGCACAGCCATTCTAACGCAGGGTTCATGGCCCGTCAAACTCTAGCTTCAGGTTTTCACTCTCGACGGCGGCGACCGCCGGATAAGTCACTTCGAAACCATCCACGCGGGCAAATGGCGTCAGCGTGTGGGGCCTGGATTGTTTGCCGCTGAGGATCTCGATCACCTGAATTCCTCGTACCACCAGTGCGTCGCCAATCAGCGACCGGTGGCAACGCCAGGGAACCGCTTCAGCGCACATGATGGCGGTCGACGCCTGTCCGGCGAACTCGATCAGCTTTTCGAGATTTTCGCGGAAGTCGGGAGTCTGCATGTAATCCGCAAAACCGCGAAACGAGGCGTTCTTCCAGCCGGTGTTGCTCGAACCGCGATTGGCATGACGAAGACCACCCAGGCCGGGCATGTGCCGATAAATAATGCCCGACGATGGCAGGCTAGCTGATAAGCTCTCCTTATTGAATTGGGGAACGCGGCGTGAACGCGGCATCGTTCTCACATCCACCAGCTGTCGGATGCCGTGGGCTTCGAGGATTCCGATGAATTCTTCGATCGAATGAGTGGAATGTCCGACGGTGGCGATCGAGAGTTGCGACTGCGACGCCACGCTACTTCAACAACTGAGGCAGCACTGGCAGCGGCACCGCGCTCTCTTTCAGCGCCGCATCATGGAAATCGGACAACTGGAACGCCGCGCCTTTACGCTTCTTGTAATCCTCGTGCACATCCAGCCAGCCCCGCCATCCGATAAAATACATAGGCAACTGGCAGGACGACAACTGCGCGCGCTGAATTTTAGCCGTGGCTTCCTCTCTCTCCTGGAAAGTGTCCTTGATCATCAGGTCGAGCGCCTGCTGCTCGGTCATCCCCATGGTTTGCAGCCGGATATCGAGAATCGCATTGGCGATCGAGCGCAGCAATTGCTTCATCAGAGTCAACCGCAGCTCGACGCTGTTGTTTAGATAGCCTTCATCCGACATCAGCTGCTGCGCATAGACGGCCCAGCCTTCGACGTAAGGTCCGTTGCCATAGATGTTACGCAGCACACGCCGGGTTTTCGGTTCGAGGTTGTTGGCGATTTCCAACTGCACATAATGCCCCGGCATGGCTTCATGGATGGTAATTTCCTGCAGCCCGTAATAGTTGTACTCCCGCAGCTTCGATTCGATGCGGTCCTTCGGCCAATCGGCCGGAATCGGCGTGACCCAATAAAACGCGCCTAGTTGTGGTTCCAGCGCCGGAGCAGCATTGAAACCCGCTACGGCGTATATTCCGCGCATGAACTCCGGCGTCGGGATTACTTGCAGGTTGCTCCGCGCGGGCAAGGTGACCAGGTGTTTCTCACGAACGAACTTAGTAGCCTCTTCCAGAGTTTTTCGTGCCTGGTCCATGAATGTTTCCGGGGTAGCGTGCTGCTGCGCGATTTTGTCCAGCGCCTGCTGAACCGTGCGCGGCGCCGCCAGCTTGGCCATCTGGTCCCGCATATCCTTCAGAGCAGCTTCGGCTTCCGACAAAACCTGCTCCGGGGTCTTTCCCGAAGCCAGCGTATAACGGAACTTGGGATCGTATTTGTCTTTTCCTAACCGCCAATCGCTAGTCCGGCGAGACAGGTCGTCTTTCAAGAACTTGCTGAAACCGCGCAATGCATCCAAGGCTGATGCAGCCGCACGGTCGAAATCGGTTTTCAAAGTCGCCGGAACGCGTTCCCGAAGGGTTTTATCGATCAGATCGATATTGCCGTCGTTCTCCTCCTGGGCCACTCGGTTCCACACTTCCGGAGAATCGCGCAGATTTGCCTTGGCCTGCTGCACCAATTCAGGAACCTTGAACAAGCGTCGGATGATATGGCGATAGCGCGTTTCTATCGGCGCATATTCGAGCACGAACGGATTGAACAAAGCGTTGCCAATCAACTCGACATAGACCGTCGGATTATGGCGAAAGCTTTGGATTCGATTCAAATCCAGGAGCGCCAGCTCAACCTGGTTCTGCAAGATCTGATAGTCTGCACGCTCCTCCGGCGCCAGTGTTTCCGGCTTGATCAACGCCAGCCGCTCGCGGAAGCCCGAATAGAATTGCCGCTGATCCTGGATCCCGCCCGGGCTGTAATCGTCCAGCTTTTCATCCAGCCGGATGCCTTGATGTTCGTGATAGCCCGCCGCAGTCGAAGAGACCGGTGACAAAGCCAGGGACCCATATACGAAATCCTCGCTTAGTTTCGAAAAGTCCTGCCGCTCGCCTGGCATTTTGCAACCTGTCATCAATAGTAGAGGCCCCAAACAGACGAGACAGGCCACAGACCTGCATAACTTATGCAGTCGCAGCATGAATCTTCTCCAGGTCGGCAGCTTCTCCGAACTTCGAGCCTTGAAGCTCGGGATTAATGTTACGAAGCAATCCAGTAAGCACTCCTCCCGCGCCCACTTCAATGAAACGAGTCACGCCTTCGGCGGCCAGCTTTCGGACCACTTCCGCCCAACGCACCGGGTTCGGGACCTGTTGGTACAGACCTTCTCGCGCATCCGTACCGGTCCGGATCAGCCGGGCCTGCCAGTTGTTGACCAACGGGACGGCCAGGTCGTGGAAAGTAGTCGAATTGAGGTCGGCGGCTAATCGCTCCTGCGCGGGCTTCATCAGAGAACAATGAAACGGTGCACTCACTGGCAGCAGCAGGGCACGTTTGGCTCCCGCTGCCTTGGCCAAATCGATGGCTCTCGCGACAGCGCCGGCATGTCCCGCGATGACAATCTGATCGGGAGAATTCAGGTTGGCCGCGCTCACCACCTCGCCTTGGGACGCCTCAGCCAGGATAAAATCGAGTTTCCCCTCTGGCAATTTCAAAAGCGCTGCCATGGCGCCGACGCCGGGGAGCACCGACTCCTGCATATACTGGCCGCGCCTGCGAACTAATCGCAGCGCGTCGGCAAAATCGAGTCCACCGGCCGCCACCAATGCCGAGTATTCGCCTAAACTATGGCCGGCGACGTAGTCGGGTCTCATTCCCTGATCGGCGAGAATGCGGAAAGCGGCGATAGAAACCGTGACAAGCGCCGGCTGCAGATTCTCCGTTAGCTGGAGTACTTCCGCTGGCCCTTCCAGACAAAGTTTGGTGATCGAAAACCTCAGCACACGGTCCGCTTCGTCGAAGATTTGACGCGCCACCGAGAAACTTTCGGCCAGAGTCTTGCCCATTCCTACGTATTGCGAGCCCTGACCGGGAAAGATAAATGCAATTGCCATAAGACGATCGAACAGTTTCAGTGTAGCTACTTCTCACGACGGTGCAATCTATCGGTCCATCACTTTACAAATTTTTATCAATCCTTTGGCACTCCACTTGCGTCTGATTGAATGACGAAGGAGGAGGTATGAACACACCAGCACAGCCTCGAGCGGCGATGCAGTTCGAATCAAAGGGTTTTGTCTATTGTCCTATTTGTACCCACACCGTGGAAGGAACAGTGGTCAGCAATGGGAAAACTGCCAAGGTGAAACCTGGACAAAAATGCTCCCGTTGCTCGGCCTCGCTTGATCCCGGCTACATCATGAGACTCGATCGGGCAGCGTAACATTCCTGTTCCGTGTTAACTTAGTCTCGGTAGTATGAAACGGAAACCTCTGCCGATTCCGGAGCCGGTGATCGACCAAAAGCTTCTCGAAGAAGCCAAACGGGCGATTCAGGCCGATCAGGTCAAGGGATTGGGGAAGTGTTCCGTTTGCGGCGGGGCATGTGCCCCGAATTCCGCGGAGGCTTTGTGCTGGGTCTGCCGTCGCTTGAAGATCAGCGCATGGCGCGATTCCGATCAGCAAACCGTTCAGGAGTAGCCAGCGCTTGTTCATAAATGAACGCTCCCGCTGCTACATCTTCCACTCCTAATCCAAGCGATTCAAAAATAGTTATTTGCTTCGGGTCGTAGTGCTGCTTGACATCTTTGAGTTCTACAACGTTGGACCAGTGGTCTGCCAGCAGCAGATCGCCAGCTTCGATTTTGGCTTGCTCGATAGAATCGGCCGCAATCAGATCAGCGCGCTGGATGAGGTCGGCCGGTAACTCGCGCCGATTGGCGACGTTTGATCCCATCGCATTTATCATCGTACCGGGTTCAATCCAATGGCTTTCTAGGACTGGATCCTTAGAGTTTGTAGCCGTCACAACAATGTGGGCGCCGCGGACTGCTTCCTCGGCAGAATCTACCGCGATCACAGAAGATTTTTCCGCAAACTGACGGCGTTTCTCTTCGCTACGGCTCCAGACACGTACGGTCTTGATGAGGCGAACGGCACGGATCGCGTCCAACTGAGTTCGCGCCTGAAACCCGGAGCCGATGATACCCAGAGTTTCGGCGCGAGGATTTGACATTAGATCTGTAGCGTAGCCACTGGCCGCACCGGTGCGTATTTGTCCCAGATGATTGGCTTCTATTAACGCGAGCGGTTGGGCGGTCTTCGAATCGTACAGCAGGAAGTAGAAATGGGCGCCATAGCGCGGATTGCTGGAGTAGAACTTGGTTCCAAAGTAACTGCCATATGCGCCAGCCATGCTGTGCAACACCGAGCCGGTTTCGAGGATCATTCGCCGGCGCGGCTGGTTTTGCGCCCGACCTTGGGCCAGTGCCTCAAATGTTCGGCGCATGACATCGACCGCCTCGCGCATCGGCAGCAGTTCTTGAACGTCCGCTTCAGAAAGGTAGAGCATCCAGACTGATTGTACGGCGATAATCTAATGCCGCTCAAATGCCACCACGTCTACATCGCCGAAGGGACCCAACCGTCGATCACGCCAGCCCGATAACTCCCCTCTGGCGGCGAGCCATTCGCGCCAAAACCAAACGGTGTGATCCCCTCCATAGATCACGAAACCATGGGACAGCCTGGAATCCAGCCAGCGAATCAACAGCAATAGACTCCCCGCCGCGATGCATGTTCCCAACGCATAGGGCCGGGCGTCCGCGGCCTGGTAGTTGATTCCGCGCAGCGAAAGGACGCGAACCCTGCGAACCAGCCGGCCTCCGGATGGATACACCGAACTGCCAGGCGAAAGACGAAGAAGAGAGCCGCAGCCATCGCCAGAACGGACGGAACGCGGTACGCGACTTCAGAATTGCCGAAGAACCTCGCCAGCATGCCCGGCAGAAGGTAAAAGATCGACTGGGCCACCTGGGGCGCAACTTGCAAAGATGCATCCTTGGGGCCGTTATGCACTACAAAAACGGTGCCATTTCGTCGATCCAAAAGCTGGATGGCAGCGGCATCAGCCAAAGTCGAACAACGATCAGAGCCAGGGTGCATGACAGCAGCAGATTCAGTAGCGCGCATTGGTGGGCCCCACGCTCATCGCATCGGGCCTGTTGGCTTGACCGCTGTCTGCAGCTGGCGCTATTGAATGAGCAAAGTCACCCGATTCGATGGCTGACCATCCACGGTGAGTTGCAGCACCCAAGTCCTCGCATCCATTGAAGCAAGCGATGAAGCGAGCGACCTCGGCAATTGGACATTCACCTGATCCACACCTTGATAAGTGCCCTGCGGACCAAGATAGGTTACAGGTGCGTTCACTGCCCCACCTACCGTGGCAGACGCGCTACCAGCGTTCCGGATTCCCGTTCCATAGAGCACCAGGTATACCGTGTCCGTTTCCGAGCCAAGATCGATCGGCAGCGCAGTGATATTGCCGTCCTGACCGGTTTGATATATCGACTCGAAATTTTGATCGCCATTTTCGCTAACGCGCACCACATTTGCGGCAACCAGATTGTCGGAGTTTACAACGAATATCGCGGGCGCCCGTTCTACGATGTCGATCGCCCCGCTGGCCGTTACCTTGCCGTCCGCGCTGATAGTGACAGTAGCTGGTCCTGACGCTGTATCAGCCGGGATTACGTAGTTCACCTGTCCTGGCGAGACATAGTAGAGCTGCGCCGGCCGGACCGCGCCCGCCGAGTCGGCCACGGATACTGTCGCTCCGCCGAGCGATATCGGCAGTGTTCCCATGGCCTGCAGGGATTGCGCCGCCAGGTTTTGACCGAAAGCGCTCACGATGCTTCCTGGCGCCAGGGGTCCTAAACCATAGCCTGCGGCCGATACGTTCGCCAGAGCCGGCAGAGGCCACACTGCCCGCGGCAATACCACGCCGTTCCCGGCGATTTGCTTGCCGTCGGTCGTCTCGAAATAGTTAGTGCCGGCAAAACCCATCACACCGGTACCGGTGAAATCGGCAAGCGCCAAGGCGCCGCTGCTACCTGAGCCGCGAAACGACCGCCCGTTTACGAAGGTCCCGTCCCCTTGCCCCGCAAAGAACACCAGACTCGAGAGTCCCTCGACCAAATCAACATGCCCGTCGCTATTCAAATCCATCGCCACCAGGGCGCCGAACCCGGTTGTATCCAGACCTGGCGCGGCCAGAAATGTTCCGTCGCCCTTACCCAGTAGAATCGTCACCGTTCCCTCGGCGGGATTACTTAGCGACTGTCCGGAAACCGCCAGATCGAGCCGGCCGTCGCCGTTAAAATCGCCCGCCGCGATCCCTGGCGCGAAATTCCACGGCTCTCCACTGGCTGTAACGGCCGTGAAATTCGCCTTGCCATCATTCAAAAGCACGGTCAAGCCTCTGCCCTCTGCAGCCGCCACATCGGGCTTTCCGTCGTGGTTGAAATCGCCGATAGTAAGCACCGCCCAAGGAGTGAATCCCAGGGTGTACGACTTGCCCATGCCGAACGTGCCATCTCCGTTTCCAGGCAGGATCGCCAGATACGCCCCAACCGGTATCAGGAAACCGCCGATCAAGCAAGTGACAGCCAGGTCAGGAATACCGTCGCCATTAAGATCCGCCAGCTGGGCATCCGTAGCCTGTGCGCAGCCGGAAACCGGCAGAGGTGGCTGAAAGGTGCCGTCGCCGTTGCCGAGCAACACCACTGGTCCGGAAAAAGCTGCGCCTTGGGTCGACGGAAGGGCCGGGGCGCTAGTCACCACCAGATCGATTTTGTGATCACCGTTCAAGTCCGCGGCCAAGACCGACTGTGGCGCCAGCGCGCCCAGGCTAAGAGGCGCTGCCGCGGTGAATCCACCCATTCCATCGTTGAGAAGAATCGTTAACGAATTGGAGCTGAGATTCGCGATAACCAGATCAGGCCGGCCATCGCCGTTTAGATCCGCCGTAGCGAGTCCGCTAGGATTTATCCCCGTTGGATACGTCACATAGGCGAATTGCGCCTGCAAAACCGCAGCCAGGCCGAAAAGCCAGCCCCACCCGAAACCCCGCATTTCTGACCCGATTGTACATCAAGACAGCGCCCTGTTGACAGTCAAAAGGAAGCGTTGTAAACTCCTGTAGACTACCAAAAGGGAGCCTCCACATGCCCAAGGAGAAAACCGACGTCCTGCACGGATCTCTCGCCTTCATGGTTCTTCGAACCCTCGATACTCTCGGCCCGCAGCATGGTTGGGGAATCGCCCGCCGCATCGAGCAGATCAGTGGCGACGCCCTGGCGCTAAACCAGGGGACCTTGTACCCAGCGCTCTTGCGTCTCCAGCAAATGGGATGGATCACCTCCAAATGGGGAGCGTCCGACAATAATCGGCGTGCCAGGTTCTATGCGATCACCCGCGCAGGCAAGAAACAGCTCGCCGAAGAAGTGGAAAATTGGGAGCGTATTTCCGGCATCATGGCCCGATTTGTGAAGCCCGAGGAAGCGTCATCATGACACGGCTCCGTGTGTTCCTGTCCAGGCTTGCTGGTTTGGTGCGCAAGAGGACTCGCGAAAGCGACATCGACGACGAACTCAATTTTCATCTGCAAATGGAAATCGCTGAAAATCTTCGCCAGGGCATGCCGCCCTCCGAAGCCAGGTCGGAAGCGCAACGACGATTGGGCGGCACGGCTCGAATCAAAGAGACCTATCGAGAAACTCACGCTCTGCCGGTCATCGAAATCTTTTGGCAGGATATTCGCTTCGGCTTCCGCATGCTCCGCCGCAGTCCGGGTTTCTCTATTCTGGCTATTCTTTGCCTGACCCTGGGCATCGGCGCTACCACGGCCGTCTTCAGTTGGATCGAAGGAATCCTCCTCCGCCCATTTCCCCTGGTCGTCCACCAGGAAAGGATGATGGCCATTACGGGAACCGATCGCGCCACGCCCGGCCACGACGACGTCTCCTTTCCCGATTTCCTCGATTTTCAAAAGAACTGCACACTGTTCGACGCCTTTATCGTGGACCGCATCACGGGGACCACGCTCGCCATCGGCGATCGAGCTGACCGGACGACCATGAGCGTAGTATCAGCCAACTATTTCGACGCGCTGGGCGTTCGTCCCGTCCTCGGCCGCGGCTTCGAACCCGCCGAAGACTTCGGCCGCAACGCTCACCCCGTCACGGTAATCAGCTATCAGATGTGGCAGGAGCGCTTCCATGGCGACCCGGCGATCATCGGAAAAACGCAGATGCTCAACGGCATGCCGCATTCGATTATTGGTGTCACGCCCCAAGGTTTCTACGGCACCTTTGTGGGCTGGGCGATGCAGTTATGGGTCCCGGCGTCAATGCAGGAAACATTCGATCCGGGCGGGTACAAACTCGAGGATCGCGCTGCGCGTTGGATCGAGGGTTTCGCGCGGCTCAAGCCGGGTGTGACTCCCGATCAAGCGCAGGCGGAGATTTCAGCCGTCGCCAAACGGTTAGAAACTGCATATCCGGCCGCTAACCGCGGTCGCGGAATCAAGCTGTACCCGTTGTGGCAAACGCCCTTCAATAACGCCGGCACGCTGCTTCCTACGTTATCCATCGCACTAGCCGTCGTGGTTTTCGTGCTTCTCATCGCGTGTGCGAACGTCAGCAATCTGCTGCTGGTCAGAGCTTTCGGGCGACGTCACGAGATGACGGTGCGTCTGGCCGTTGGCGCTGGCCGGGGCCGGTTGCTGAAACAGCTTCTCACCGAAGGCTTTATCCTCACGATGCTCGCAGCGGCGGGTGGACTTCTGGTGGCCAACTGGTGCCGCAACCTTCTGGTGTTGCTACTCCCCGCTCGCGGAGGAGTCTCTATGTTCCTGCCCGGCGACCTCGACTGGCGCGTGCTCGTGCTGAGCGCCGGCGTCTGTTTGATCTCGACGCTGTTATTCGGGTTGGTTCCCGCGATTCAAAGCAGCAAGATCGATCTTGCTTCCGCGCTCAAGGCCGAATCCGGTGGCGTCGTGGGCGGAAAACGCCGAGCGCTGGTGCGGTCCGGTCTGGTCGTAGTGCAGGTCGCTCTCAGTTTTGTATTGTTAGCGGGGGCCGGCCTGCTGCTTCAAAGCCTGCGCGCCGTTCAGAATACCAGCCCCGGATTCCTGACCAAGGGCGTACTCTCAAGCTATGTCGATTTAGTCGCGGCCGGATACGATCGGCAGCGCATCAAGAATTTCGACGATGCCCTGGTCGATCACCTTCAAGCGGTCAGCGGCGTGCAATCGGTCGCCATTTCACGCATGACCCCCTTCAGCTACCGTAGCTATTCGACCGCCCCTATCGCGGTGGATGGTTATGAAACTCCTCCCGATGAGCAACCCACCGTCGAGTTCAATGAGGTCGGACCCACCTATTTCGCCACCATGGGGATTCCCTTGGTGGCAGGTCGCGAGTTCACCCCCGCTGACAACGAAACCGGTCCGCCGGTCGCGGTCGTCAACGAAGCCATGGCCTCGCAATTCTGGCGTGGCCGCGATCCCGTAGGCAGCCGCGTTCAAGTAAAAGGGCACTGGCTGCAGGTGGTCGGCGTCGCGAAAATGTCGAAGTACCGGAACCTGACCGAGCTGCCCCGGCCATTTTTCTACGTGCCGATGCGCCAGAGTTCCATGGGTGTGAACATCCAGATCCGCACTCCACTGGGCCCGGAAACAATGACCAAGGTGTTGGTCCGCGAAATACATGCCATCGATACGAACCTCGCTCCCGGTGAAGTCATCACCATGCAGGAACAAGTCGATCGGACCACTGCAACACAGCGAATTGCGGTCTCGATGCTCGGCGTATTTGGTGGCTTGGCGCTCCTGCTTGCGGCCATTGGCCTCTACGGCGTCATGTCCTACACTGTGTCACAGAGTACGCGCGAGTTGGGATTGCGGATGGCCCTGGGCGCCAGCGTCCCAAATCTGTTGCGGCTCGTGATGTCGCAAGGTCTCGTCCTCACGGGCTTCGGAGTAGTCTTCGGTGGAGTGACAGCGCTCGCGATGGCGAAGCTGATAGCGAACTTACTATACAAGGTGAGCCCGCGCGATCCGGCCGCCTTCGAATCAGCACTCCTGGTGATGACGATTGCCTCAGTCGCTGCCTGTTTCCTGCCCGCTTGGCGCGCCACCCGGACCGATCCCGTCCGTGCCCTGCGCGATTAGTTATCGCTTACCTGATCCACATCGACATCTAGATTGTGCCCAATCCGGAAACCATACATCCCATCGGTGTGAAGCTTGCTCTTCGATAACTTCGTCACTTCCGTGCCGTTGACCGTAAAAATCACGTCATCGCCTTGCACCCGGATTCCCAACGTATTAGTCTGACGCCCATCCGCCCCCTCCTTGACGATCGCGGGATTCGCCGTCCACGTCACCACCGCAACCGGCCGCTTATCTCCCTCGCGGTTCGCAACATAGTATTCGCCCTGGTTACGCACCAGGAAGTAGGTATAGGTCTGATTTGGGCCCGCCAGATCGCTGCCGCCGATCATGAGTCCATACGAGATCGGATGCGTGGGTGCTTTGGACGGCGAATCCCGCGAT
>Ga0210406_10006011_pt1 | contig 12622 bp, 18 predicted proteins | sample IncBWC30MmetaG_FD_155454 | JGI IMG/M metagenome (GOLD analysis project Ga0210406, IMG submission 155454) | Forest soil microbial communities from Barre Woods Harvard Forest LTER site, Petersham, Massachusetts, United States - Inc-BW-C-30-M | ecosystem: Environmental > Terrestrial > Soil >...
AGCTTGTTCTCTTTCAAATATTCACCGCGGCCGAATACTCCTTCGCTCGCCATGCGGGATGCAATTTCGGAAGAAGAAAAGAGCCGCCGGCTTACGGTTTTGCAGGAAAAACAGCGGGAAATTCAAAGCCAGCGAAACGCGAGCCTGGTCAATACCAGGTTTGAGGTACTCGTCAGCGGGAAATCGCGGCGCGAAAATCAGTGGAGCGGTCATACTTCTTGTCACCGGGTGATAAATTTCACTTCCCAAGAGCAAAACCTTCTGGGAACCTACGTGCACGTGCTGGTGACGGGCGCCGGACCGAATAGTCTGGTGGGCGAGCAAGTGACGTAACGTGGCGTAATAACAAGGGAGGCCTCGATGGAAGTGGAGATGAAAATCCGTGGCCTGATGATGGACCCCGTCACAAACATGCCTATTGTTGTGTTGAAGGACGTGCAGGGGCAGGCGATCCTGCCGATCTGGGTGGGCGTTTACGAAGCGAACGCGATTGCGCTGGAAATCGAGAAGGTGCAGACGCCGCGTCCGATGACGCATGACCTCCTGAAAAATGTTTTGCTCGGCCTCGAAGTGCGCGTGCAGAAGGTGGTTGTTAACGATTTGAAGGACGACACGTTTTACGCGCTGATTTGGGTGGAACGCGACGGGCAGATGATGACGATTGATTCGCGGCCGAGCGATGCTCTGGCACTGGCGCTGCGCATGGATTGCCCGATCTTTGTGGAAGACGAAGTGCTGAAGAATTCGAAAATTTCCAGCGCTATTTCGGAACGAACCACCAACGAGCAGCTCCGCTCGTGGCTCGAGGGATTGTCTGACGACGACCTCGGCCGCTACAAGATGTAGGCCTCCTGAATTCCTGTAAACTCCTGGCGTAAGCGGCTATTCTCCTAGAGCCTGATAGTTGACGGGTACACATTAATATGCAATTCTTACACAAAGACACGAGGCTATTGAGCGTATGCGAACGAATATAGAAATTGATGACCGCTTAATGCGAGAAGCCATGCGAACCGGTAAAGGACGGACAAAACGGGCCGTGGTGGAGGCTGGGCTGCGCCTGCTTGTGCAGACGCACGGTCAGGCAGGGATACGCCGGCTGAAAGGAAAAGTTCGCTGGGAAGGTAACCTTTCCGAGTCCCGGCGAGGACGCATCGCCGAATAGCACGTGGTCATTATAGACACCACGATCTGGATTGATTACCTCCGCGGCGTTCGCAATCCCGAAGTGCAGTGGCTAAATGAAGAGGCCGCACGGCAGCGACTTGGCTTAACGGACATTATTCTCTGCGAAGTTCTGCAGGGCATACACGACGAAGCGGACTTCGACCAGGTATTGCGCGAGTTGGTCCAATTCGAGGTATTCGGAAGTGGCGGCATCGGGTTATCCGTGGCAGCGGCCCGAAATTTTCGAACATTGAGGCGTCACGGCCATACCGTTCGCAAAACGGTGGATTGCCTGATCGCAACGTTCTGCATTACCGAAGGTCATTCACTACTTCATCGCGATCGCGACTTTGACCAGTTCGAGCAGTTTCTAGGCCTCTCTGTGCTTCACGTGTAGACGCGAACTGGTTGTGGGCGCCGCAACCGCAAGGGTACGCACAGTTCGGCGCCAGGCTAATAGCAGGACAATTCCTATCAAAATCAGGGCGAGGCTTAGGCCGGACCAGAGGCCGAAGGCGCCCCAGTGTCGGCGGAAGCAGAGCCAGGCGCCGAGGGGCAATCCGATGATCCAGTACGCCGTGAAGTGGCAGAGCATGGGCGTGCGGGTGTCTCCGGCGCCGCGTAACGCGCCGGTGGCGACGGTTTGGAGGCCGTCGAAGAGTTGGAAGGCTGCGCCTGCGGCTAGTAGCAATATCGTGGTGCGAATGACCGATTCGTCAGGCGTATACATGCGGGCGATGGCGCGAGGGAAAACGAGCAAGAGCACGCTGGCAGCGAGCATGAAGGCTGCGCCTACAAAAATGGCAGTGTCGCCGGCATCGGCTGCGCCGACCGGATCTTTGCGGCCGAGGGCTTGGCCGACGCGGACCGCGGCGGCAGAGGAAATACCGAGCGGGACCATATAGGTGAAGGCGACGGTGTTGAGGGCAATCTGGTGAGCGGCCAGCGGGACGGCACCTAGCCGGCCGATGAGCGCGGCGGTCAGCGCGAACACGCTGATCTCGAGCGTGATTTGCGTTGCCGCAGGCAGGCCGAGAATGATGAGGCGGCGAATGCGCCTGAAATCTACGTTGACCGGAGTCTTGAGCAATTCGGTGCGATGGCGGCGATCGTACCAAAGCAGGTAGCCGACGAGAATCATCGCCATGTAGAGGCGAGCTAAAGCTGTGGACCATCCAGAGCCGACGACGCCCATCGCGGGAAATCCCCATTTGCCGTAGATGAGCACCCAATTGAAAAGTAGATTGATGAGATTGGCGGTGACCAGCGCGAACGCGACGGGCCGGACCATGTCCATGGCTTGGATGCAGCGGCGGACGGCGAAATAGAGGAGTAGCGGGAATAGTCCGATGGCCAGCGCTTTCATGTACGGAACGGCGAGGCGCGCAACCACAGGGTCGATGTGAAGCGCTTGCAGGAGCGGGCCGAAGAACCAGACCGGCGCCATGAGGAAGGGCGTCATGACAATGCTGAGGTAAATGCCGTTGATTAGCGAACGGTGGCAATCTTCGCGCTGGCCTGCGCCGAAGGCTTGCGCGACGAGTGTGTCCAGGCCAATCAGGAGTCCGCCGCCGAAAAAGGCTACGACGTTGAAAATGCTGGAGCTGATGCTGACGGCGCCGATGGCGTTGGCGCTGTCTGGCAAGTGGCCGACCATGACGGTATCGACGATGCCCATGGTCATCCAACCGATTTCGGCGAGCACGAGTGGGAGCGCGAGCCTGAGCGTTGGGCGCATTTCGGCGCGAAGTGTTTTTAGGCGGAGCATGACTTTGCGGCGAGCCGTGCAAGAAGTGTAAGCGGGGTGAAGAAAAGGAGCAACCGGGGGGCATCGCGCGGGAAGAGGAGTAATTTGTTGGACACCAAGCGCGCTGATATCCACTCGCGGGCATATGATGAAGTTCCCATCGGGAAGCTGCGCAGCCCAGCCGGAGTTTTCCACCGGGTTACAGTCCGCTAATGTCGTTTTTGCTTGCGTTGGCGAGGGTTGGAAACGTAGAGTGTGCTCTAGTCCTAGGGGGTTTTCTGGGGGCAGCACCTATATATAGCAATCCAGTTGCCGGAGGGCGCCGGCACTATCCTGCTCGGTTGGCCGGAGGCGGAAGGCTATGACTGCCATCATCACGATAGCGAATCAAAAAGGCGGCGTGGGGAAGACCACCACGGCGATTAATTTGTCCGCCGCGATTGCCAATCGTGGGAAGCGCACGCTGCTCATCGATCTTGATCCACAAGCCAACTCGACGATCGCGTTTTACAATACCGGCGAGATTGCGACATCGATGTTCGAGGTGTTGAGCGAAAGTCGCGCGACGATGGCGCAGGTAATCAAGCCGACGAAAGATCCGATGTTGTTTCTGGGGCCGGGAAGATTGGCTTTGGCGAAGCTGGAGCAGGTGCTGGCGGGGCAGTTCGATGCGCCGTACAGATTGAAGGATGCGCTGGCGCCGATCTTGAAGGAATATGAGTACGTCGTTTTGGATACGCCGCCGTCGCTGGGAATTTTGACGGTGAACGCGCTAGTGGCTTCGACGCATTTGATGGTGCCGATTCAGGCAGCGTATTTCGCGATTGAAGGCACGGATGACTTGCTGGAAACGTACGAGCGCATTCGCGCGCGGCCGAATCCAGGGCTGAAAGTCTTAGGCGTGGTGATTACGCTCTTTGACAAGCGCACCAATATTTCTCGGGATACGCACGGGCAAATCCGCACGGTGTTCGGCGAAGTGCTGTTCAAGACAAGGATCAGCAAGAATGTGCGGTTGGAAGAAAGTCCCGCGTACAAGGAAACGATTTTGACGTTCGCGCCGAAGTCACCCGGCGCGATCGAATACAAGAAGCTCGCTGGGGAGGTTATCCAACGTGTTGAAGAGAGCCGGGTTACCCGTCACGCTGAAGATGCGGCATGACTCGCACTACGTCGAGTCACTAACAAGCTATAGCGGAGCGGCCATCGGGCGGATGATTCCGGTGGAGCAGATTCGCCCGAATCCGGACCAGCCGCGCAAGGCTATTGGCGATTTGCGGGAGCTCACCGACTCGGTGCGCGAGAAGGGCGTGCTGGAGCCGCTGCTGGTGCGCTTTGTGCCGCGCGAGGATTGCTACTACCTGATTTCGGGAGAGCGGCGGTATCACGCGGCGCGGGCGGCGGGTTTGCGTGAAGTGCCTTGCATCGAGAAGACTGCGGACGATGCGGAGACCCTCGAGATTGGGTTGATCGAGAACATTCAACGGAAGGATCTCACGCCGTTTGAAGAGGCCGACGGGCTGCACCGTTTGGCTACGCAGTTTGAATACACGCATGAGGATGTGGCGCGGAAGATCGGACGGGCGCGGTCTTCGGTGACGGAAACACTTTCGCTGCGCAACATTCCCGATGGGCTGCGCAGGAAATGCGTCGAGCAGGGAATTGTGTCGAAGTCGCTGCTGCTGCAGATTGCACGGCAGCCCACCGAAAAGAAAATGGTGGAGATGCTGCATCGAATCCTGCAAGGCGGGTTGACGCGCGATGAAGCGCGGCGGGAGAGGCGGGAAGAGCAGTCCGGTCCGCAGCGTCCGCAGCCTTTTATTTTTCAATTTGAGCCGGAAAATGAGACCTTCAAGTTCCGGATTCAGTTTAAGAAGAGCCATGTTTCGCGGGATGAGCTGATTGGGACTTTGCGCGAGATACTTTCGCAGCTTGAGGGCTCCTCGTCGTCTTCGGACTCCGAAGCGGATTCAACCGCCGCGTAGACCGGGCTCAGACCTAGACGAACCGGCGGTGCTTGGATATTTCCTTCCATGCCGGAATTAACTCCGCAGCAGATGAAGACGGTCGAGCGGCTGTTCGCGGCTGGATTTCGGCCGATTGCGATTCCTCCTTACGAGAAGGCGCTTTGCATGCGGCGGGGCGAATGCGCGGCGCTCCTCGCGCCGGTTGCAAATGCAGGGCTGCGTTTGCTGGCGTCGCCCACCTACATCGTCGACGGAAATCTCAGCGTGAAGCTGAAGCGGGGTAACGGCGAAGTGTTCGTCTGGAAGAAAACGGAAATTGCGGCCACGCCGGAGCGTTTGAAACAACTCGAGGAGTTCCGGCATAACCTTACGACCATTTTGGAAGAAGCAGCGCCGCAGTAAGGCCAACGCGGTCCGATTGCAATTCCTCAGGACTCCCGGCACACTGAAATTCTATGTCGCACTACGACGTTATCTGCATTGGCGCGGGACCAACCGGTTTGGCCACCGCAATTGAAGCGAAACGCGCAGGCATGCGCGCGCTGGTCATCGACAAAGGCTGCCTGTGTAATTCCATCTATCACTACCCGGTGAATATGGTGTTTTTTACGACGCCGGAGCTGCTGGAAATAGGCGATTTGCCGCTGGTGAGCCCGAACGAAAAGCCCACCCGCGTCGAGGCGTTGAAGTATTACCGCAAAGCTACGGAGCATTATGGGCTGGAGCTGCGGCTATTCGAGTTGGTGGTTCGCGTGGAGGGAAGCGACGAAAATTTCACCGTATTGACGCGAACGGACAACGGCACGCCGGAGAAATATCACAGCCGAAAAATCGTTGTCGCTACCGGCTACTACGATCTGCCGAACAAACTCAATGTGCCGGGCGAGGATCTGCCGCACGTTTCCCATTACTACACGGAGCCGCATCAGTTCTGGAAAGAAAATGTCGTGGTCATTGGCGGGAAAAACTCGGCGGCGGAGGCGGCGCTCGACCTTTATCGAAACGGCGCCAACGTGACGCTTGTGCATCGCGACGCGCATCTTGGGCAAACGATCAAGTATTGGGTCAAGCCTGACATCGAAAATAGGATTAAAGCTGGGCAGATTCGGGCGCTATTTGAAACGCAGGTGAAGGAAATCACCCCTCAGGAAGTGGTCGTGACCAATCGTGTGGGTGAAACGCGGCTCCCGGCGAAGCAGGTATTCGCACTGACCGGGTACCATCCGGATTTCACGTTTATTCAAAGCTTGGGAGTGCATCTCGATCCTGTTACGTGCAAGCCGTCGTTAGATCCCAAGACACTTGAGAGCAACGTTCCTGGGATTTATTTGGGGGGCGTGGTGATCGGCGGAAGGCACACGGGGGAGATCTTCATTGAGAACGGGCGCTTCCACGGGAAACAGATTATCCAGGCGCTCACGTCGAAGCGGAAGATCGCCGAGTCGGCCTGAGAGAGTCAAAGCAAAGAGCGATACATCACCAGAGCATCGACCAACCCCTTGATCGGATGCTGAAAGGCGCCGGGAAGCCGGCCGACGATTTCGAAGCCGAAGTGCTGCCAAAGCGCGACGGCACGCTCGTTCGTGCTTACCACAACATTGAATTGCATGGCCGTAAAGCCGCGCTCGCGGGCTCGCTTGAGGGAGTGCGCACACATCGCGCGGGCTACGCCTCGGCCGGTTGCCCAGGGAGCGGTGATGTATCCGCAATTGGCAACGTGCGAGCCGCCGCCTTGCTGGTTGGCTTGTAGAAAATACGTACCCACGATCTGAGCGGCGTCTTCCGCGACGAAGACTTCGTGCCGGAGAGCGAACCAGCAGTCGAGGGCATCCTTGCACGTCATGTCTCGGGGCAACGTGTACGTCTCGCCGGCGCGAATGGTCGGCTCTAGAATCGCCCAAATCGGATCGGCATCGGCGTGCGGCGAAGCGAGGCGGATTTGCATAGCTCACTTTCGCAGCGTGGGAGGTATTACGTCAATTTGACGCAATCAGGAGCGTCCGACGCAATTTGCCGCATATGGCTTCGTTTGTTAGACTTCAGGCATGGCGAACATCATCCGCGAAGTTGCCGAGACGTTCAGCACGCTCGCGCAAGGATTTAGTGTGACCTTTCGAAATATGTTTCGGAAGACGGTGACGGAGAACTATCCATACGAGCCGGTGCATTTTCAGCCGCGCTACCGCGGGATTCACGTGCTGCATCGCGACGAGAGCGGGTTAGAAAAGTGCGTGGGATGCTTTTTGTGCGCTGCTGCCTGCCCGGCAAACTGCATTTATATTGAGGCCGCTGAAAATACGGATGCGAAGCGTATTTCAGCGGGTGAGCGCTACGCCAGCGTGTACAACATCGATTATTCGCGCTGCATTTTCTGCGGGTATTGCGTGGAAGCGTGCCCCACGGACGCGATCACCCACGGGCATGGATTCGAGCTTGCCACCTACGACATCAACTCGCTGGTTTATCGCAAAGAGCAACTCCTCGAAAAGATGCCGGCTGAAGCTGCCGCGCCTCGGTAACTTCTAGTAAAAATATTCCGCACAAGTCAGTTCAGCTCATCCAAATCGAGCTTTGGAATTGTTGCGCCCAATCGTAGAAGTCCCGCCCTTCACTCTGTGTCTTCTAAAAAATATAAGGCTGCTTAGACGTAACGCTTGGGTTATGGGGTGGCGGCTATGCGGGAGATGGTGGCTGGTAGTTGCTGCGGGGCGGGTTGGGGTTGCGGCTGCGCGCATGGGTTCGAGTGGTCGGCGGCTGCGGTGGCGGCGCGGGTTGTGGGCTTGGCTCGAGCCACGCGTGGCGGCGCAGTTCGGCGCTGCTTCGGCGGCTCCTCGTTGTTGGCGGAAAGCGGCTCGCAAATTGATTTTTTGGCCCATGTTCTGGGCTTGCGTTCAGGAACGAGTGCGAAATTCGGGCGTCGAGCCCGCTTGATCGGCGAAAAAGTTATCGGACGCAGTATGCGCCGCTTTGCCTCGCGCGTTGGGCGGCGAAGTCTGCTCATCAGCTTTCGCGGCGGGCGGATGGTCCGGCCGCTCGGCGGTGTCATGCACGGTTTCGCGCTGTTGCATCAACCAACGCGCCAACATGGCCGCGGTGTTTTCCTCCAACCAGGAATCGAGCAATTGCGTGATCTCCTTGCGGAGATTGGCGGCGTGGCTGAGCCGCGAAAGTTCATAACTCTGCAGCGAGTTCCGGGATGCCGAGAGAAGGAACTCCCACGGTGGCTGGGTTCTGTAATTCAAGGGGGCCTCCAGGGAAAGCCCCGTCACAGTATCAACAACATTAATATAGTCAATAGTATCGACATACGTACGTACTGTGGAAAGCTGTGTAAATCGCTTCCTCTGAATCGGGAGCCATCCGGCTCTGTACGCTCGCGAGTAAGAGCGCTGTGATGCCGTGGATCGAGCCGTTCCGGACTCGCCTTCACGCCTGCAGCGCGTGTTCGGGGGACTACGAAGACCCGGAGCGGACCGCGTTCCACGATGCCGTGAGGGACGAGGCCGACGACGAAGAGAGCGACGCGAGGGTGAGGCGCTCGGTCGATCGCATGGAATTTCCTGTTCGAGAGGAATAAGAGCGGGAAAGGAGGCAAGGGATGCCGAGACGAGGTATGGGGAGACAACCTATGGGAGGACAAAGGGGGGCGAGCAAGGCACAGGCGGTTGTGCCAACGCAGCGGGAGGTATTGCGCGACGTCATGCTGGCGGCGGGGAAGTATGGCGCGTGGATGACGCTGCACGAGTTGGCCAGGCTGACGCGCTACGGCGAAACCAGCATCTCGGCGCAGTTGCGGCATTTGCGCAAGGCGCGGTGCGGCGGCTACGTGCTGGAAAAGCGTGTCCGCAAGCCGGAAGTCGTGAGCAGTGAAGAGCACTTTGTTGTGTGGGAGTACCGATTGACCGCGCGAAGGCGCGTTCCGGCACACGGAGGCGCGGCATCGCGTCGACGGACAATCCAATGAGCGTCAAGCCGGAACTGGCGTTTGACGTTTGCTGGGAGGTCTATCGCGGGGCGCGCGAGGTGCTGGAAGCGAAGCGCGGTATGTCCGCGATGGACTGGAAGGAAGCGACGAAGTATTTGTGGCGGCCGGATTTTCGTCCGCGGCTTGGCGAGTGGGTGGCGGATTTCGCGCTGGCCGGCCAGGCGGCGCTCGACGGGCCGGACTGGGCTTCGCGCATGGTGATGTTCCGGCTGTATTACCTGGGCATGGCGCCGTATGAAAATGCGCGGCACTTTCTGGGCCTGAGCGAACGAAGCTGGGTGAATTGGTCGGAGGAAGTGCGGCGGCGCTGCGGGAAGGAGCTGCTGCGGCGCGGCATGTTCCCGCCGCGAAAATATTTCCGTAGTGAATGTTAGCTCATTGATTCTGCTGCGGGCTGTTTGCGCCGAATGGTGAGGCGGTGGGCTTATTGAGGGACGGATTCGGGTATCAGCGCCTCGAACCTACGACAAAGCACGACAAAACATTGCGCGCAAGCGGTTGTCGCTTGATGTCGCTTGCGCACTTTCCGTTGCTCTCGCAGGATGGCGCCACGTTCCAGCAGCAATGCCGGATCGCAAGGGCCATGCGGAGCTTAGCTCAGATCGCGGCAAGAGCTGCGTCGAGAACGGAGAGGATGCAATGAACGCCTATCGTAACCTGCTGTCGAAAGCACTGCGAGTGCTTGTTCCCGGGATCCTGCTGGTGCTGTGTTCGCCTGGGGCGCTTCGCGCGCAGTTCCTGAATGTGGACTGCAGCGGCGCGAACCCGTACGCGTATTCGAGCATTAACGCGGCCCTCCCGAATGCGGGCCCAGGCGCGTTTATTGTGGTCATCGGTACGTGCAATGAGAACGTTTCGTTGTACGGTCAAAATGGATTGAATCTGGGCGCGTACTATGGGCAGACGGCGCAACTCAACGGCAATCTGACCATCAACAATTCTCAAAATGTGTATCTGTACGGCCTGAGCGTGACGAATGGGTTCGGAGACGGAATCAACGTAGGCACTAGTCGCGGCGTGACGCTGGACACTTGTGCCAGCACGGGGAATGCGGGCGTGGGATTGTCGGTCGGGGGCGCCTCCGATGTCAGCGTGAATGTTGCGGGCAGCTTCGACTACAACGCTCGTGGCGGCATCAACATCAGCGGCAACTCAGTCGTTTCGCTTGCTACGTGGAGCGGTCTCAACGTCGATATCAGCGGAAATGGCGGCCCTGGAGTTTGGGCGTCACAAGGAAACTTCAACACGCTCGGACACACCACCATTGCGAACAATACGTCTGGTCCTGGCTCCAGTCCCGGCTATGGCATAGAGCTTCTCGGTGGATCCAGAGCGCAGATGGGCGCGCTAACCGGGAACAACGCACTTACCGGGAATCAGGCCGGTGGCGCATATCTGCAGGAGAATTCGGAAATTTCCTTTTGGGGATTCGGACCTTTGAACGTGATTCAGGGCAACGGGCCGGTCGGCGTGGCTGTTGGAGTGGGCAGCCAAGCTACCTTTTTCAACAGTGCACAAATCAGTGGGCACAGCAGCGCCGGGGTGGACGTATACGGCAACGGGCAAGGCTACTTCTTCGGCGCGAACACGGTGCAAACCAATGGATCGAGCGGAGATACGCATAGCGCGGGCGTGCGCGTCGATGGCAATTCCCAGGCACTACTGCGGGGCGGGCAGATTTCGGGCAACTCCGGTCCTGGAGTGCTGGTGCTGGTGAACTCGAGCGCGGATTTTTCCGGCGTGAGCTTCAGCGGTAACAGCGGAGTCATCTCGTGCGACTCGAGCTCGACGATGGTCAGTGATTTGGCGGCACCGAATAGCACTCCGCCGGCGGGAGTATCGTGCAGGACGCCACATGGATTGGGCGGCCGGCAAATCACCAAGACGCAGCCGGCCATGCCGGATTGGAGCGCGCAGAAAGCGCAGCACGACAAATACGCGAAGCTGGCCGTGAAACACTAACAACAGAGGGGTCCGCGGAACGGCTGTGGGGAGTGAGCCTAATGTGGCAACTCCCCGCCGTGCTCTTGGGCTTGCTAGAGCGGTACGGCCGAATATCCCGGGAGCTGAACCGCAAGGCTAGCGGCATCCCAGTTTTGCCAGCCTTCGATGAGTTGTCCGTTTTGAAAACGCACCACGGAAGTGCCTGTCACGTGCAATGGATTTTCCGCAGTTTTATGGCGAAAAGTTAAGGACCAGTGGAGACAAGCAAGGTCGCCCTCGGCTAACGAAACGACTGACGTCGCGCGAAAGTCCGAAAATTCTGAACGGAGAGCGTCGTAGAAGCGGCAAAATTCGTTGGGTCCGCGATAGGTCGCAGAGCCATCATGAAGGATGCCCTTCTCGGCAAACAACTCGTGGATGGTCTCCCGCCGGCCCTGGTTCCAGACTTCCTCGAACCAACGAACCATGGTCTGCTTGTTCTGTTCCGCTATTGTTTGCATTTGGGGAGTGGACATGGCTGGTAACTCCTGTAAGACGTGCCGCGACTATATAACAAATAGAGACGTCTAGTTAGAAGATCTGCAGTGGGTCGCAGAGGCGGAGGGGCTTGCCGGTTTCGGTGGGGGCCACGCGGGTGTTTACGGCTAGGCGATAGAAATGGTCGAAGCGGGATGCTGGCGCCCATGGCGGTAGGGTTTCGCGGCGGAGGTCGCTGAAGCGCTTTTGGAAGCCGACCAGGTCGGCGGCGGTTTGCGGATCGCGGGCTGGGACGGGGCAGCGGGCGCAGGGGTTGCTGCCCTCGAAATTGACTTCGCCGATTCGGAAGCGCACGACGCTGCGCTCGTCCTCGCCGTAGAGCTGATCTTCCCAGAACGCGGGCAAGTGTCCGTTTTCGCTGGCGGCTTTCGCCGCAGGGTGCGTGCTGGCGGCGCTCACGGCGATTTCGCCCCTGTCGATTTCGAGTGTGGTGCGAAAACGCTGGCGCACGGCGTCCAAGGTCAAGCCGGGGAACCAGTCGGCCACCGCTTGCAGCGATGCCGTGGAAATAATCGTGGGGCCGTTGGCGATGTTGTCGTCGGGAAATCCTTCTGGCGCGTGACGCACCAAGATCTGCTGCTCGAAGTAGACGCTGAACCATTCCGCGGCGTCTTCGGTGCCGGCAGGGAAGGGAAATGTGCGCGCGGGAATATCGCGGCGATCGCCGGGAACGGCCAGTGTGACGGAGCTGAGATCCGGCGCGTAGGTCGCGCGAATCAAGTGCATCGCGGCGGTGCGCTTGGCGTTGACCCAGCGGCCATCGACGGAGTAAAGCGCCCACGCGCGGTCGTGCTCGAGCCCACCGCCAGGTCCGATGCGCGTCTCCCGGACCGAGACGCCATCAAGCGACTTAACGGGGTGCAGGCGAATGCCTACGAGACGGGGCAATCCAGTTTTCGTTACAGCAGGAGAGAGCACGCGTAGAGTTTAGCAGAACGATCAATTCGACTCAGGCGACTTTGGCGCGGTTTGACGGCGCGTGCCGGTCAGCAGGCAAAACCCGCCAGCCAGTGACAAAACGCCGAGCACGATCGCCACGATCGTGTGAGCAACGATAAAGAATTGGTTGTCCTCGTGGTGGCTCAACATGTGCTGCGTGTCGTGCACCATGATGTGTCCAAAGGCCAGCGTGGTGAACAACACGGAAACACCGCTTATAAAGCGCAACTTGGAGTTCATCGGGATTCTCCGAGCGCCATTGTAGCGCACGGCCAGCGAAATGTAAGTGTCGCCTGCGCGAAGGGTCAGCGGCTAGCCGCGCCCGGCGGTGAGCAA
>Ga0210406_10006012_pt1 | contig 12620 bp, 7 predicted proteins | sample IncBWC30MmetaG_FD_155454 | JGI IMG/M metagenome (GOLD analysis project Ga0210406, IMG submission 155454) | Forest soil microbial communities from Barre Woods Harvard Forest LTER site, Petersham, Massachusetts, United States - Inc-BW-C-30-M | ecosystem: Environmental > Terrestrial > Soil >...
ATTTTGACCGAGCAAGGGACCACCGACTCTATCGTCTGCCCAGCGATGAGCTGGTGCGAGCCTGTTCATCGAACGGCTTCTGTTCCCTGCCAGGCGGTGGATACTTTCACCATGCGTTCTACGGCTTCCTCGAGCGTCGCCATCGAGGACGCGAAGGAGAAACGGATGAACTCTTTGCCGGACGGACCAAAGGCGGCTCCGGGAATTGCGGCGACGCCGGCGTCCTCAAGCAGGACGCGGCATAGGTCTTCGGCAGACCTTCCAGTGCCTGTGATGTCGACCCAGGCGTAGAAGGCGCCCTCGGGCGGATGGCAGCGAAAACCCGGCACGCGATTCAGATCGCGCACGAACTGTTCGCGGCGACCGGTGAATTCGCCCACCATGTGCGCGGTGTTATTCTCGCGATCACGAAGCGCGTCAATCGCGGCATACTGCGTGAACTCGGCAACACAGGTGTAGGTATTCACCGCTAACATCGCCAACGCGGGAACAACTTCGGGCGGCGCGACCGTGTATCCCAGGCGCCATCCGGTCATGGCGAAGCTCTTGGAGAATCCGTCGATGATCAGCGTGCGCTCCGCCATGCCGGGATAGCGCAGCATGGACAGATATTCGCCGCCGTAGAGAATTCGCGCGTAGATTTCGTCAGAGAGCACCCACAAATCGTGCTTTACGGCTAGTTCCGCTAGCGCGCTCTGGACGGGGTCGGTGTAGACGGTGCCCGTCGGATTGCCCGGCGAATTCGTGAGCAGCATCCGCGTGCGCGGCGTGATTTTGGAGGCGACTTGCGCCGGGTCCGGCTGCAAATGATTGCGCGCCGAGAGCGTAAAGGGCACGGGAACGGCGCCCAGCCCGAGTGCGATCGAAGGGTACCCGGGGAATCCGGGATCGGGATAGAGGACTTCATCGCCGGGCTCGAGCAGCGCCATCATCGCGAGAAAAAGCGCGATTTTGCAACCGGGCGCCATCACCACATTGGCCGGAGAGACCTTTATGTCGCGCGTGCGCGCAAGGTAGGCGGCGATTTCTTCGCGCAGAACCGGAACACCGGCAACGGCGCAATAACGGTCTTTGCCGTCTGCCAGCGCCTTCGCGGCTGATTCGATTACCGACCTGCCAGGATGGAAGTCGGGTTCGCCGAGTTCGAGATGGATGATGGAGCGGCCCTGCGCTTCAAGTTCTTTGGCGCGGGCGAAGACAGAAAGGGCGCCTTCGCCGCTCATAACTGACATTCGTGATGCTATCGATCGCATGAATCTCCTGAGGCCGCGAGCTATGAGCTACGAGTTTCGCGAAAGCGAAACGGCTTCGTTTTCATCACCGGGAGCGTGGCCCACAGCGGCTAAAGCCTCTCCTTCGTGTGCGGCTTTTGCGGCACGACTGTAAGTAGTGCCCTTCTTGTTCGTGCTGCTCAATTTCCTGTTCGTGTTCTTAACTCCGCGTGCGTGGTTCCAGAGTTCGCCGTGCTTAAGAATGACGCCGCTCGTAGCTCGTAACCCGTAATCGTGGCTCGAAGCTTGTTCACAATCCTTTATACATGCCGCCGTCGACCAGGACCGTCTGCCCTGTGATGTACGAGGCTCGATCCGATGCCAGCCAGACGATTGTGTCGGCCAACTCGCGCGGCTCGCCAAGGCGTTTCAGCGGGGCTTCGGCGGCCCACGCATCGTAAAACTCCTGCTCAGGCTTTCCCGAGGCTGCAGAACGGGATCTAGCCAACTCCTTCAGACGATCCGTTGCCGTGAAGCCGGGGCCAACGTTGTTGACCAGGATTCCGTCTTTACCGAATTCATTGGCGAGACTCTTCACCAATCCGACGACGGCCGCTCGTACGGCATTCGAAAGCACAAGATCAGCGACCGGCTGCTTTGTGGTGATCGAAGTAATTGTGATGATGCGTCCCCATTTCTTGCGCTGCATGTGGGGGATGACTTCGCGGGCGAAATAGACGTTGCTGAGAAAGTTGGCGTCGATGGCCTTCTGCCAGTCTTCGAGCGATGCAGCGAGAAATCCCTTTGCAGGAGGGCCTCCCGCGTTAGTGACGCAGATGTCGACGCCGCCAAATTTGGCAACTACGTCGGCAACAAAGCGGGTCACCGCCGCCGGATCAGTCACGTCGAGCGCTTTGGTGAAGACCTCGGCCTGGCAATGCTTGCGGATCTTCTCGGCTCCGGCGTTCAACGCTTCCTTATTGCGGGCGCACATGGCGACGAGGCAGCCTTCGGCGGCGAAAGCTTCGGCGGTGGCCAGTCCAATTCCCTGACTGGACGCGGCTACCAGCGCGACACGTCCTTTGAGTCCAAGATCCACAGTGAGGTGAACTGGGCATTATAAATGGTGGAAGGGGAAATAAGGACGCAGCCAAACGCGCGTACGCGCATTTTCTTCGCCCGCAAAATATGCGGGCGATTCGCGCGGCTCGCCCATGTCCTTCGGCGCACAAAAAGCGCGCGGCTCAGGAATGACAAGACTGTTTCGCTTGCGGGAGCGGGAACCCGCCTTTAGTCTTGATGGTGAGGAAACTATGAAACAGCGCAATCGACGTCCGGAGACCGCTGCGGTGCGCGGCGCGTCGGAGATGGAGAAGAAGAACGCCCCGGTTGCTCCACCGATCTACCAGACTTCGACGTTTGAGGTCACGGATAACGACGAGCAGATCCGGGTCACCACGACTGACCGCTACTACACGCGGTGGGGAAATCCGACGATTACGCTGGCCGAGGAAACTGTCGCTGCTCTTGAGGGGACGGAAGCGGCACGGGTGTTTGCGTCGGGCATGGGAGCGATCACGACCACGATCCTCGCGTTGCTCAAGACGGGGGATCACATCGTTGCGCAGCGCGACATCTATGGCGGCGTGACGAAGTTCTTCTCGGAGTGGCTGCCGAAGGTGGGGGTTGAAACTACCTTTGTCGATACGACCGACTACGAACAACATGCGCGGGCCATTCGCGCGAACACGAAAATGTTGTATCTGGAGTCGCCGACCAATCCTTCGCTGTGCGTCGTCGATATGAAGCGGAGCGCTGCGCTGGCGAAGCAACATGGGCTGATCAGCATGCTCGACAGCACGTTTGGAACACCGATCAACCAGCGTCCGGCGGAATATGGGATGGATCTGGTAATGCACTCGGGGACGAAATATCTGAGCGGGCATGCGGACCTGACTTGCGGCGTGGTCTGCGGCCGGAGTGAGTTGATGAAGCAGATCGAGGAGAGCCGCAAGACGCTGGGCAATTGCATGGATCCGCATGCGGCGTGGCTGCTGATCCGCGGGATGAAGACGCTGGCAGTGCGGGTGGCGCGGCAGAACGAGAATGCGCTGCGCGTGGCCGAATTCCTGGAGGGGCATGCGAAGGTGCGGCGGGTGCACTATCCATGGCTGAAGAGCCATCCGCAATATGCGGTTGCGCGGGAGCAGATGTCTGGCGGCAGCGGCATGGTGACGTTTGAGGTCGACGGCACTGAAGAGGATGCTCGGCGCGTGAGCGAGGCGATGAGACTGTTCACGCTGGCGACGAGTCTGGGCGGGGTGGAGTCGCTGGTGTCGATCCCGGTGCTTACGTCACATGCGATGATCTCGGCCGAGCAGCGCGCGGAGATGGGAGTGACGGAGCAGATGGTGCGGCTGTCGGTGGGGATCGAGAGCGCTGACGACATGATCGAGGATCTGGAGCGAGCGCTGGAGGTGGTAAGGGCGCCGGCTGGAGTGGTAATGAAAAGTTAGTTTATAGATATTCAATTGCCTGCAATCCCGACGTTATCTCTGCGAGTCCTTCCGAAGATGCTTGGACCCTTACCACGACGGTTTGCAGGTTGCACTTGCCTGTTTCCCCTTCAACATTGGCCTTCCCCCGCAAGGGTTCTAGGTCGGCGTACCGTAAGCACCCGCTAAAGCGACCTCTCAGCGGAGCGAATTTTCGCGGTTGCAGCCATTTCATTATGTTCAGGCCTCTTCGTTTGCTAGCCACCTTGGTCGCTCTCCACCTCCACTGTTTCCATCAGGGCAGTCTGTGACGTTTGAGAGGATTTGCACCTCCAAGCTGTCGAACATGCTCGGCACACCAAAAAAGCCCGGCCTCCTAGGAGGCCGGGTTCTTCTTGTCGCGGTTTGTCCGGTTAGAAAGTGAAGCGCGCTCCGAACTGGAACTGGCGCGGGGTGTTGATGGTCTTCGTTATTTTCCCGAAGGAAAGCCCCTGCTGCTGCACACCAACAACGCTGTTTACGCTTGGGTATCCATACTGTGGGGTGTTGGTCATGTTGTAGCCGGAGATATCGAAGCGCAGCGCCTCCGATTCTCTTATCTTGAACGTCTTGTAAATGGAGAGGTCTAAATCGCGTGCTCCCCGAGTGCGCACGTGATCAAGGTAGTCTGGGGCAGTCCCAGGGACGAAGGGATTCACGGCTCCGCCATTCTCGGTTCCGGGCTGGGCAAAACAATCGCTGTTGAACCAATGGTCTACCGTATGGGGTGCGCCTGACGCCGGGTTGCAGGTCAGATCAGCCCGCTGGTTGAAAAAGGCGGGACTCGTTCCGGAGCCAGGTGCGTTGATGGGGACGCCGGTACTGAGATAGAGGATGGTGTTGACCGTCCAGCCGCCTGCGATCGCATTCGCAACCCCGTTCAGATTCAGCCGCTGACCTTTGCCAATCGGCAAGTCGTAGGATGCCTGCCCAGTGAATTGATATTTGACATCCTGAGGGGCGATCGAATGTTCATACCCCAGATTTCTCCAGTCCTGGACGCCGCCATTGTGAGAACCCACGAAACCCAGCGGAGGGTTGCTGTCGTCAGTCATCAGTTTTCCCCAGGTAAAGGTAGCCAGCGTGGTGAAGTGACCCGTCAGCCTCTTTTGCACCTTGGTCTGCAGGGAGCTGTACTCGGAGTCACCTCTGGCATAGCCACTGATGACGACGCCGTTGCCGCTTCCGTAGCTGCCGTTGCCGAATTGTGGGTACTGCTGGAGCGTTGCCCATAGGGGAACCGGGGCTCCGCCGAAGTTGGCGTTGAGGCTCACCGGCCCAGTGTTGGGCACCAGGCAGCTCGGGTCATTCGTCAGGCATAGCGCATTTCCATATTTCGCGATGGTCCCAAGGTCGAGCTGGTTCAGGTCGACATTGCCAAGCGGCAAGAAGAGTCCCCGGCTGCCGACATAGGCGGCACTGACGACTACCTGATGCGGTAACTCGTACTCGATACCGAAGTTGTAGTTGTAGGTGGTGGGCGTCCTCTCGGAGTTCAGCACGGAATGCAGGGTTGTGCCCAAATTATTGGCCAGACCGGTCGGCGCGGTGGTGAAAACGGGAATGACTCCTCCAGGGGTGCCAACCGGACTGGGGAAGGGATTGCTGAGCGAATAGGACCCATTAAAGACATCCAGCGCGCTTCCTGCATTCGTTCCACAGCCGCCGGTGCCGTTGAAAACCGTATCGCCGGGTAAATTGAGGCAAGTGGCGTTCCATGGCGACTGCGAAGAGAATCCATCGGTGTTTTGGCCAGCGCTAGCGACATTATGAGTAGCGGGCCCGTAATAGAAGCCTGCGCCGCCGCGCACCACGAAGTGCGTAACCGGCTGCCAAGCAAACGCCAGACGAGGTCCGAAATCGTGCAGATTGGTTTTAAAAGGAGTGCGATTGCTGCTGTTGACGTAGATTTCCGCGCCGGTATAAGAGACACCGCTCATAGTATTGGCAGCGTTGGGATTAAAGTATTCGAGGCGGTTATAACGCTCGTTACGTGCTCCAAAGATGTCCCAGCGCAGGCCGGCTGTAATCGTCAAGGTCCTCGAGGCGTGGAAACTATCCTCGATGAACGTCGCATAGTACGGGTTGGATTCGGCTGCGAAAACGTCTTTGGTGAAATTGGGGTAATCGTTCTGTTCGTTGCCGGGAAACTCGCCCATACCGATCAACACGGAGGCGAAATCGCTGCCACCAGAAACGCTCGCGACAGACTGATCGGTGGCACTAACGTCAAAGGCATAGGCACCCGCCGGGGCGGGCGGCTGGCCGACGTTGAGATATCGTTTCATCCACTCGAAGCCAAATGATAGTTCGTGCTTGCCCCAAGTCTTGGTAACGGTGGCGTTGGCATCGCTGTTCTCACTGGCATAGACAAAGTTGTTGTAGTCGGCCGTGCCGCCCACTCCGCCGCCAACATCGTCAAAAACCATAAAGGGCAGCTGTTTGAAGACCACCTGCGAGGCCAGCGAGGAGGGAAAGCCCAGCGTGGAAATGTCGGTACCCAGATACGATGCTGGTCCTCCCTGCTTCTCGTAATGGCGAGTGAAGGAATAACGCAAATTCAGGACGGTAGTGGAATTGAGAGTTATATCGTCCGCTACGAGAGCGTTCCGCCCGTTAGTTGCGTTCAGCGCATAGTCAGGGTCCCATCCGGGGGATGGGAAGACATCCGCGGTGGAAAAGATCAATTTGTCATAGGAAAACCGGGTGAAGATGCGCTGCTTGGAACTCGCGTTCCAATCCAGGCGAACGTCAAACCTGTGAGCTGTGAATGGGTCCAGGCCGGACTTTTCGAAATTGGGGCTGACATCGGACGTCGCCTGATCGCACGTGACGGGGTCGGGGATATTGCAACGTGGCATGTGCGACAGATAGAGCAAGCCGATGGGATTCGGGTTGGGGATCACGTTCCCGGGAAATGCCTGTCGCTGGAAGCAGGGGGGTGTAGCTCCGGACGGGCATGTGCCTGGAACCTCCGGCCGGGTTGGATCGTAGATCGTGAAGCCCATCTTCGAGAAGTCTCCGGTCCTTTCCGCACTGGTCGGGACCGTGTAAGTGAGGTTCCCCTCGAACTGCTGCTGCGTGGTGTGCTCGTAATCACCGAAGAAGAAGAGCTTGTCTTTCTTGATGGGCCCGCCGATGGCGCCTCCCTCCTGGTAACGGTGGAAGTCAGGCGCTGAGTTCTTCTGGCCTTGTTGGAGTTGACCCCGCTTGGTGAAGTATTCATTTGCGGACAAGGCGTCGGGTCGGAATACGCCAAAAGCATCGCCATGAATCTTGTTAGTACCGGACTTGCTGACCAGGCTGATGACGCCCGCGGCTCCACTCTGGTAAGAAGCCGGCGTATTCTGGGTTTCAACGCGAACCTCGTCGATGCCGTCCTCGGGTATATTCATCGCCGGGATGATGGCGGCAGCATTGTTCTCTGCAATTCCGAGCGGGGCACCATCGAGCATGTAGTAAACGGACCCGACAAGGGAGCCGTTGATCGTGTCGGCGGAGACATCGACTCCAGGTCGCCCGACCGAGATGTTCTGGACCGATTGCATCGAGTCGCTCGAGTTGGGCGAACCATTGACCGGAATTACGCCTGCGCTCAACTGCACGAGATCATAGACGTTGCGGTAGAGCAAAGGAACGCGATCGATCGTCTCCGATCCAATTAGGGAGCCGACGGTGGAGTTGCTGGCCTCGACGAGTTCCATCCCAGCCTGGACGGAGAGAGTTTCAGTAATGGCTCCGACTTTCAGGACAAGGTTGAGTTCCGTCCGCTGGTCCACAGAGACGGTGACTTTGTCCTGTTGGACTTTCGAGAAACCCTCGTGGCTGGCGGTCACCTGATAGACGCCGGGATTGAGGGAGATGAAGGTGTAGAGCCCTCCTGAACTGGTGACAGTGCGCTGCGTCCCTCCGGTTTCGGGACTTCGCAAGATTACCTCGGCTCCGGTAACGACAGCCCCGGCTGGATCGGTGACTAGGCCGCTGATGCTGCCTCTGCCTGCCTGGCCGAAGGCAGCGAGTCCAAAGAGAAACGTGAAAAACAACGCACAGCACCCGCGAGCGATTCCGGTGATGAGCCCCTTTGAATTCATGCCACTCTCCTCAGATTTCGATGTTCAAGATCTGCCATGCAAGGCATGCCGTCGTGTTCTCTTACGAATAAGAATTCAGGACAACGACACCAGTGACGCAGCCCAAGCCTCAGAGTCCCGGCGATCATTTAGAGCCGCGCAGGTTCCAAACTTCGACAAGGCCCAAGTACAGGACTGTAATTTTTGAATGAGACCGCCAACGCCGTTATTAAAACGTGTTAATAGTGGCTTTGCGCCGTATCCACTGTCAAGAAAAAAACGCGGGAAAGGGTGTTTGAGCTTGGGTTCCGGGGGAATCGGACAAACGATAATCCCCAAGCTACTACAAACCTCGGGGCACGCTTTCTCGGGCGGGAGATGAGGCATCTGACTGTATTTGTGTTCAGAAAAACGAACCTCTTCTCCGGACAGGACTCGCGGGCGAGCCCGGCCGCGCCACACAATCCGCGCAATCTTCAAGACAAGCTGCGGGTGGATTCGCGGACTACCAACTCTGGCGCCACCTTGCGGTGGGTAGCGCCGATTTCGCGTTTCTCGAGCACCGCATTGATGCCGTCGACCACAATGCCCACAGCGGAAGCACCCATGGCTTCCATGGGCTGGCGGACGGTGGTGAGCGAGGGCGTGTAGATAGCCGAAGTCGCCACGTCATCGAATCCGATCACCGAGCATTGTTCCGGCACGCGCACCCCGGCCTTGGTCAAGGCGCGGATCGCTCCGAAGGCGCTCATGTCATCGAACGCAAGCAGCGCTGTAAAGGGACGCTTCTGCCGAATCAATTCTTCGGTGAGTTTGAGACCTGATTCGAAGCTGGACATGGGATCGCGCGATTCCGGAAGCTCCATGATCAGCCGGGCATCGAGCTCCAGATCGCATTCTTTGGCGCAGTTCCGGATGCCGCGCCAGCGCGGAGAACTGTCAATCAGCGGCTTTGGGCCGCGGATGAAAGCAATCTTACGGTGGCCGAGAGAGTGCAGGTGTTCGAGCGCCATGTGGCCGCCCACTTCGTTGTCGACGATGACCGAGCTGATCGAATCCGTCTTCATCTCACAGCCGATCATCGCAGTGGGAATACTGCTCTTCTCCAAATCACCGAGCAGATTGATGTCGAGAAAAACCCAGTTCGCTACCACGATGAGGGCTTCGATGCGACGATCGAGAAGCATTTCCAGGTAACGCTCGAAGCGGCTGCGCTCATTGTGCACGTCGGTCAGAATGGGAAGATAGGACGACTGGTAGAGCGTGTTTTCGATCCCGCGCAGAATCAGGGTGCAGAACGGGTCGGTCATGTCGAAAACCATGACGCCGACGGTGTGGCTGCGCTTGCTGCGTAAGGAGCGGGCGAACTGGTTGGGCCGATATCCGAGCTTCTGCGCAGCCCGCTCAATTCGCTTTTTGGTAACGGCGGGGATGTAGCGCGCGAGTGGTGCATTGTTGAGAACGATCGACACCGTGGTCGAGGAAAAGCCGCTTTCTTTCGCCACGTCCCGAATGGTCACCATCGCAACCCTCGCGCCCAACCGATAGGCGCACCTTTTGACCAATTACGATTCGTTTTCAGGCTCAGCGTCGCCGCTTGAACTGAGAGGCTACACTGGCGGACACTACAGCAGAGAGTCATATCAGTGTCAAGCGCGCCGATCACATCCAAATGTTTAGTTTTGATCTTGCTGGCCGGGACGGCGATGGCCGTCGCTCGGCAGCAAGCGAGGTCTGCGCCCCCGCAAATGGGCGCAATGGCGCTCCCCTGGCTTCTTCTGGGGACACACACACCGGGAATCCCGCGAAGCTCTTTCAAAGGGGCCAGGACGCTCTCATCCAGGGGCGACTGGAAGAAGCGGAGCGCGATTTTCGCCAGATCCTTCAGATCGATCCCGAGGCTGGAGGGGCGTACGCGAATCTGGGTGTCGTTTATATGCGACGGAGGCAATGGACGAAGGCACTCGAAACCCTCGAGAGGGCGGAGCATCTGAGGCCCGGGTCGCGGGGATTCGGCTGAACATTGGCCTGGCGTGCCACCGGCAGAATGAATTCCTGAAAGCCACGCCGCCGTTCGAATCGGCCGTGCGCGATCAGCCCGACGCCCTTCAGCCGCGCTATCGGCTGGGACTGTGCTACTTTTTTGCGGGGCGCTGGGCGGATGCGGCCACCACCCTGGAGCCGCTCTGGCCGCAGGAATCGGAGAAACTGCCGTATTTGTACGTGGTTTCGAACGCGGCCCATCGCGCCGGCCGCAAAGAACTCGACAACCGGGCTACTGAAAAGCTCATCCAACGGGGCGATGGTTCTCCTGAATATCGCATGTTCGTTGGCAAATACTATCTGAACCTCGAGCAGTACGATTCAGCCCTGGCGGAATTTCGAACGGCGGCCAAGACTCGTCCCCAACTTCCTTTCGTGCACTTCAATCTGGGCCTTACCTACCTCAAAAAGCAGGATTATCAGCAGGCCTGCGACGAGTTCTTGAAAGATGCCTCCATTGAGCCGGATCTGGCGCTCAACTACGAGGAACTTGGAGACACCTACTGGCTGCTCGAGGACGACAAGAACGCCGAAAAGAGTTACCGCGAGGCGCTGCGCCGCGACCCCAGGGGGATGAATTCACATTTTGGGCTGGCGAAGGTTTATGAGCGACGGGAGAAATACCTGCCAGCTTTGGCGGAGATCGGTGCGTCGGTCACCCTCGATCCGGCGCGTACCGACCTTCATTACGTTCGTGGACAAGTTCTGCTGCACCTGGGACGCAAAGAGGAAGCAAAAAAAGAATTGGAGGCCGCCGTGAATATGGATAATCAGCGCCGCGGTGAGCGGGAAAAGCAGATGGAAACCGGGACGGTCCCGTCCCCCGAATTACTGCAGGACCCGCAGTGATACACTCGCCGGCAGCAGTTCCCGCCGTAGATCAAAGCGCCGTATGCCGTTCTGGCAGGAGGTAAGAATCATGAATCGCACCGTGAAAATCGTCGCCATCGTGGTTGGCGTGCTCATCCTTCTCGTCATCGCAATTCCCTTCTTCATCGACGCGAACGCGTTCCGACCGAGACTCGAGTCCGAACTCACGGCCGCCCTGGGACGGCAAGTCAAAGTCGGGAACCTTTCACTCTCGCTGCTTTCGGGAAGCGTCGGTGCGGATGACATTTCCATCGCCGATGATCCTGAGTTCAACAAGTCTCCGTTCGTGCAGGCGAAGTCGCTGAAGGTAGGGGTTGAACTGATCCCGCTGGTTTTCTCGAAGACCCTGAACGTTACCCACCTGACGCTGAATGAGCCGGAGATCAGTCTGGTGAAAGCCGACAAAAGCGACAAATGGAATTATTCCAGCTTGGGCGGAAATAACAAATCCGCCTCGGCCCCCTCGAGCACTCCGAATCCGCAACCTCCCCCCTCGGGCTCGGGCGTAAATCCGAACCTGTCGGTAGCCAAACTGAACGTAAATAACGGGCGCTTGACCGTCTCCCGGGCAGGATCATCGGAGAAGCCTCACGTCTACGACAAGGTGAATATTGAGATGTCTGACTTCTCTTTCACCTCGTCGTTTCCCTTCAAGGTAGCGGCTCAATTGCCCGGAGACGGAAGCCTCAAAATCGACGGCAAAGCCGGCCCCATTGATGCTAACGATGCCTCCAAGACTCCGCTCGACGCCAAAGTTACCGTGCAAAAAATGAACCTCGCCCAGTCGGGCTTCATTGACCCGGCCGCCGGGATCTCGGGCATCGCGGATTTCGACGGCACCGTCACCTCCGACGGCCATGAGGCGAAGACCAACGGCACTCTGAAGGCAACGAATTTACAGGTCGTCAAGAAGGGATCGCCGGCTGGAAGACCGGTGCAGCTGACCTACACCGTGAACTTTGATCTGGCCAAGGAAACGGGCACGATACCCCAGGGCGAAATTACCATGGGGAAGGCGGTCGCCCATCTGACCGGCACCTACGATGCCCACGGCCAGGTAACCTCGGTGAAGTTGAAAATCATCGGCCAGAACATGCCCGTCGACGATCTCGAGGCCATGCTCCCGGCTCTAGGCGTGTTGTTGCCCCCGAAGTCACAACTGAAAGGTGGCGTCCTCAATACGGCGATGAACGTCGAAGGCCCAGTCGACAAACTGGTGACGGTCGGCAACGTCAAAATGGAGAATACGACGCTCGCCAACTTCAACCTGGGTTCGAAAATGTCGGCCATCTCTGCCCTGTCGGGCAAGACCAGTACCGGCAACGACACCACCATTCAGAATTTCAGTTCCAATGTCCGGGTGGCTCCCGATGGCACCAAGGCCGACGATATCAATCTCACGGTTCCGTCCATCGGAGTGGTTACCGGAGCCGGCGTGGTGAGTCCTGCGAACGAACTCGCGTTCAAATTAAGTGCCAACCTTGGGGGAATGGGTGCCGTTCCATTTACGGTGCAGGGCACAACTTCGGACCCGAAGTTCATGCCCGACGTAAAGGGAATGGCTTCCGGGCTGCTGAAGAACGCACTCAGCGGCCAGGGCAAGCCCGGCCAACAGAATCCGGTCAACACGGTGATGGGACTTTTCAACAAAAAGAAGCCGCAGTAAGGCCGCAGTAGAGCCAAAGACCGGACCGACCGGAAAACCTTGCTCCGAGAGCATGGCTTTTATTGGTTGTTCTCGGTTTACTGTGGAGAACAATTGTTTTATCTTAAGGAAATGGCCACCGGCATCACCGAAACGATTTCGGAAGGTTTAGGGCGATATTCGATTGGCGAGAAATTGCGCTCCATGCGCCTGCGCACGAGCATGGGGCTGGTGGAGTTGGGCAAGC
>Ga0210406_10006013_pt1 | contig 12616 bp, 9 predicted proteins | sample IncBWC30MmetaG_FD_155454 | JGI IMG/M metagenome (GOLD analysis project Ga0210406, IMG submission 155454) | Forest soil microbial communities from Barre Woods Harvard Forest LTER site, Petersham, Massachusetts, United States - Inc-BW-C-30-M | ecosystem: Environmental > Terrestrial > Soil >...
GGCGACCCCCGTGGCATCGTTCGCCGCAGTCACTTTCGCATCCTCGATACTCGCTTGGCTTTTGTCTGTGACCGTTACGCGAAGCGTGCCGTCCAGTCGCTGTGCCTGCGCTACGCTGCCGAGCAATGTACAAAGGATTGCCGCTAATGCCATGGGGATTAGTCTACGCATTGCTTTCTCTCCTTCAGAGGTTCACTCGTGCAATGCGCGACTCGGCTCTGCCCGGCCCGCGCCGGTGAAGTCCTGAGATTCGCGGTTAAGCACGAATTGGTTGCCATGCGTGACGCACTCCGACGGCCAGTAGGTAAAATTTGTATGTCAATTTCGTCTCGAGCGGGCCTCACGGTCTAAGTACAGCGAATTGCGGGTGATGGATGATAAATATTCGTTATAGGCCGGAACTTAACATCGGCGTTAGTCGCAATTTATGAGTTTCGCCTGATTTTTGAGGGTTTTTAGCTATAGTTTCTCGAAGGCCATACGCTCTTTCGTAATCCTGCGGGACCGAAGAGCCACCTGCCACTGGGTACGCTGAAACATTTCTGGGAATAAGTTCGTAACACTTCTAAACATTTCTGTCTTTTCTGCGTCTATTGCCTTAAGGGCGTGTCTATGACTTCGAATTTTAGCTCCACATTGGATCCCGCCATGGACCCAGGTTTCCTCCAAGAAGCGTCAAATAAGGCTCGCTATGTGCGTTTCGGCCCTTTTTGCATTGACCAGCATCGTCAGCAAGTCTCCCGCAGCGGCGCCCGGATCCGCTTGCACGGCAAGGTCTATCAGGTACTGATTGTCCTTTTGCAAAAACAGGGAGAAGTCGTAACGCGCGAGGAACTGAAACAAGCCTTGTGGCCCGCCGACACTCACGTCAATTACGACGCTAACGTCAACACTACGGTTAATAAGCTGCGGCAGGCTCTCGGGGAATCGACGGAGAAGCCTGTGTACATTGAAACCATTCCGCGGAAAGGTTACAGCTTCATCAGCTCCGCCGAATTTTCGGAAACTCCGTTTCCCGCGATTGCGGGCAAATTGCAGGAATCAGAAACACTCAACGCCGCCAGCTCCGGCGAATTGCCGCACGCCCAGGCTCCTCGTTCGAATAAATGGTTTACGGTGATTATTGTTGGGTTGATTCTTGCCGGCATGCTGCTGGGAGCGGGCGTAGCCACTTACTGGATTTCTCACTTCGCTCCGCAACTACGCCACTCCGCTTTGCGAAAAGCGCCTTGCACTGCGGGCAGCAACGCTTGCTAGGGTTTCGCACCGGTTGGGCTAGTCAGTCTCGGCTAAAGATCAAACCTTTGGTTCGCCCTGCGTCCAGGTGGAACCCGCTCACGGCTCCTTTGGCATCGTGGTCGAACACGAACTCCAGCCCTTCCTCATCCACGTCAAAAGTGTCTTGCCCCACCGCCCGAAGCAGCAAACGCCGCGAGGAATGGATCAGGCCATCGCCGCTTCGAATGCTTTGCAGCACCAGCTTTCCGTCTTCAACGCCCAATTTGTAGGTCGCAAGCAACTCTTCGCTCCTGAAATTTCCGCTGTACGCTCCCGATTTGTCGGCTCCCAGCGATATGCTTTCTTTTTTCTGTCGTTTCGGGCGGCCTGTCGCGGAGGTTGGTTTGGGTTCTTTCATTTCGCTGGCCAGGAATATGTCCGCTATTTCGTGCGCGCGTTTTTCTGGATTGGCATTCCCCAGATTGCACAAGCACGCCACCGAAAAATGTTCGTCCGGAAAACGCAGTAACTGCGCGCGGTAGCCTCCCCACGAACCGCCGTGGTCCACAAACCGCAAGCCGCGATAATTTCCCACGAACAATCCCTTGGCGTAATCAAGCGTTTTCCCGTTGTTCAGTTTTCCAGGCTCCTGTATCTCTTCCAGAAAATCTTTTCCGCCCACTCTGCCTGAATAGAAATTTTCGTCCCATTTCAGAAGGTCTTCCACCGATGTGTGTACAGCACCGTCGCCAGTCTGCTCAAAATAAGAGACGTTTAACGCGTAGCCGGTTCCCGCCTCTTTCGGGTCGTAGGCCATCGCGCGATTCAGCACCAGTTGGGTGTGTGCGTCGCGAAAAACCGTTTGTGTCATCTGCAACGGCTCAAAAATATTTTCCATGCCAAATTGGCGGAGCGTTTTTCCGCTGACGCGCTTTACAATCACCGACAAAAGAAAAAATCCCGAATTGCTGTACAGCCAGTCGCTGCCCGGCTCGAAGTTCAGCGCTTTCTGCCGCGCGATGATCGCCAGCGCATCGTCGTCCGTCGTCACGCTATCGGTGTTCACACCGGCCAATTCGAATAAGGTCAGATAATCGCGCAACCCACTGGTGTGGTTCAGCAGATGACGAATCGTGATGGTGCGCCCATAATCGGGAATTTCCGGAAGATATTTGCGAATGTCATCCTGAATCGACAGCTTGCCCTGCTTTTCCAGCAGCAAAATACTCGCGGCAGTGAATTGTTTTGATGTCGAACCGATATCGAAGACGGTTCGCGGCGTGATCTCCACGCCTTCTTCGATATTCGCCAGGCCATATCCTTTTTCATAGAGGATTTTGCCGCCCCGCGCCACTGCCAGCGCACATCCGGGCGAACCTGGTTTGGTTAAATCCGCGAATACTTCGTCAGCAGCTTTAGTGGTTTTTTCCTGCGCACCAGCGATTCCACCGGCCCCGGATATCAGCGTCCATCCAACGATTACCGCAAATCTCTTGTTGCCATTCAGCATGTCCGCCGCTCCTCGTACGACTGCCCCGCCGCGAGTCTATTCACTGCCGGCCGCGCGCGCAATCTCTTTCCGCGTGACGTTTACTCTGCTAATTTTCTTGTCATGCTTACTGCCATCACCCGAGCTGTCAGTCCGGCGCTCGTCGACTGTGAACTTAGTTTCATTCCGCGCCAGCCGATTAATCTCGAAATCGCACTGCAACAGCATCACGCCTACGAAAAAATTCTTGGTCAACTCGGCGCCCGCGTGATCTCTCTTCCCGCGGAGCCTGCCCTGCCTGATTCCATGTTTGTGGAAGATCCCGCTCTGGTGTTGGATGAGTTAGCGATCATTTTTCCGCTTGGCACGGAAACGCGTCGCCGCGAAGCCGCTACCATTGCTGCTGCACTCGCACCGTTTCGCACACTCGCACATGTCGAACTTCCCGGAACCATCGAAGGCGGAGACATCCTCCGCGTCGGGCGGAAACTCTATGTCGGTCTTACAGCGCGTAGCAACGGGGAGGGAATTTCGCAACTCGCCGGCATCGTTGCCCAGCACGGCTACGAAGTCGTCGCCGTTCCGGTTACCGGTTGTCTGCATCTAAAGTCTGCGGTCACGGCGCTCGATGACCGCACGTTGCTCGCCCATCGCGCGTGGTTCGAATCATCTTTAATGGTGGATTATGTGTGGGTTGACGTCGATCCCGCGGAGCCTCACGCTGGAAACGCCCTGGCAATTTCCGATGCCGTAGTATTTCCCGCGTCCTTTCCTCGCACTCGCGCTCGCATCGAAGCGCGCGACTTCCGGGTCATACCGATCGACATCTCCGAGCTGCAGAAAGCCGAGTCCGGCCTCACCTGTTCCAGTTTGCTTTTTGATGCCGCCTAAAATTCTCGCTTGAATTACGGTCTTTGTTCCGGCTTGTCGTCCGGCTTTTTAATCAACGGCGTATTCTGCTCGATACTTCCTTTGGCCAATTCCGTTTTTATTTCGCTCTCCTGGTTGGCCAGCAGATTCAATTCCGTTTCGAACGTGCGGTATCCGGGCAGTTCCACGCGCACGCGATGTTTGCCGGGGCTGATTTTCATGGACCTGAACGCCCCACCAAAATCTGCCGCGTGCCCGACAAATTTTCCATCGAGAAAAACCGCGGACCGCTCTGGTTTGATTTTCAACTTCAAGGTAGCCGTGACTTCCGGCACTGTCGCGCTGGGCGCAAGATGCAGCGATACGCTGATCAACCGCTTCTCGCCCGGCTCAACCACCACCTTCTGCACAAAGTCCACATACCCGGACTGGCGCACGGTTACTTCATGGGTTCCCGGCAGCAACATGATTTTCTTCGTTCCATTCAACTCTTTTAGGTACCCGACGTAATTTCCATCGATCCATACTCCGGAATCGCGTTCCACCTTTGTTTTCCCTTCGAAATCAAGTTCTCCCATCACCTGATTCTGCGCCGTCACCGTTTTTGTGCCGCCTAGCATCACCAGCATCCACAGCAAAAAACTGACAACGAAGCGCCAGCACGAATTGTGTTTTTCGTCGGCTGACTGGGTACCGCGCCCGGGACTGTTGCGAATCAAAATCATCTGTCTAGGGATCTTTTTCCACAAATAGCAAGTGCACTCTCGTAGCCAAAGTTGACTCTGATTTGCGGCTCTATCCCATGAATCTTCTGTAATTTAGCGGCGTACGTGGTTCGCTGTATGCCCCAGAGCCGAAACCCTCGGAATTTCTTACCGAGTGGAAGATTGCTCAAAATTGCTCGCAATTTTTGCCTGCTTACTCTTTCGCGGATACGCCCCCTGCGGTCCTGATTTGCGCTTTGCAACCGATCGGCTCCGTGCTATTCTCTGCTCTGTGAATTTGTCTCTCGCCATCTCGATGCGCCCCACCTCGATCGTTTCGCGGTCGATGTCGTCCATCTCCATTACGACGACCACCATCATTATTAAGACTAAGACTACGGGCGCTTCCGGCGAGGTCAGAAACAGCTAGCAAGAACAGCAAAGTTTCCAACCCACCGCCTGAAGCGACCTGGCGGTGGGTTTCTTTTTTCTAAACCCCACACCAGACTTCAGGCGGCGGCAAAACCAGGAGGAGTTGTCGCCATGAGCCAGGAAGGACAGCAAGAACCCGTCGCAGAACGCGGTAACGCTGGAATGTTTGTTCCTTCATTCGACGAGCGTTGCAGTAAGTCCGCGAATGAAACCCTCGCTTTCAAGTTCGGTGGAAGCTCGCTGCTCGGAGCTGACCGCATGCTTCATGCCGCTGGCCTGGTGCGTGCGGCTGCGTCTCATTCCAACGTAGTCGCCGTGGTTTCCGCGATGAAGGGAATCACCGATCGTTTGCTGGCCATCGCGAAGACTCTCGAAGCCGGATGCCGCACCGATGCCTGTCGTGATGCGGAAAATATTCTTCACCGCCACTTGGCGGTGCTTCGCGATCTGCAACTCGAACCACAAGAGCACGAACTCGTCGCGCGCGACCTCGGCCTTCTCGGCAAGGATTTGCTGCACGACGCGGGCCCGGAAACGCAACCTTCTCCGCTTCAGCGCGCCGCGCTCCAGGATCGCCTCGCTTCCTATGGCGAAAGATTCAGCGCTCGTCTTTTTGCGGCGGCGCTGGAAAAATCCGGTATCCCCGCTGTGCCGGTAAGCTCTTCCGAATTCGTGCTGACCTGCGATACTTTCCGCGATGCTCATCCGCAAATCGAAGAAACCCGGCGCCGCGGCCGCGAAATTCTTCTGCCGCTTTTTGCTGATGGACTCGTTCCGGTCGTGACCGGATTCATCGGCGCCACCCGCGACGGGCGCGTGACCACTCTGGGCAGAAACAGTTCGGATTTTTCCGGTGCGCTGATCGCCCATGTGGTGGATGCCGACGAACTGGTGATCTGGACCGACGTGGACGGCATTTACACCGCCAATCCGCGCGAGACTGCCGAAGCAAAATTGCTGCACGAACTTTCCTACGACCAGGCGCATGCTCTGGCTGCCGCCGGAGCCAAAGTTCTGCACGCGAAGGTTTTGCCGCTGGCCGCTGAAACAGAAATGGTCGTCTGGGTTCGCAATACCTTCAACCCGCACGTTCGCGGAACCAGAATCGGCCCGGCGATCGAGAATACTTCTTCACCGGTTTTACCCAGCGGCTGCCATAATTCCACCCTCAGAGGTGAAGCGTGAGTTCCGCGTCAAACGTTGGGCACTCAAGACTTCAGCAAAACTTTCGCGCAGGCATCCTCGGAGCCACCGGCGCGGTCGGGCAACGGCTCGTCCAACTGCTCGCCGGTCATCCGTGGTTTGAGCTGACCGAAGTTGCTGCTTCCGAGCGTTCCTCAGGGAAAAAATATTCTGAGGCTGTGAAGTGGCATCTCGACGCGCCCATTCCAGCAGCTGCCGGCAGCCTCATCGTCAAAGATCTCGATGCCACGCTCGATTGCGATTTCGTTTTCTCCGCTCTCGATTCTTCCGTCGCCGGTCCGGCCGAAGAAGAGTTCGCTCGCGCCGGCTATCCCGTGGTCAGCAATTCCAAAAATCATCGAATGTCGCCCGACGTTCCGCTGTTGATACCGGAAGTGAACGCAGCGCACCTTGATGCCATCCCCGTACAACAGAAAAATCGCGGCTACGGATCCGGGTTCATCGTTACGAATCCAAACTGCTCCACTGCCGGACTCGTCCTGGTGTTGAAGCCTCTCGCAGACGCATTTGGTCTCGAGAAAATGTTTGTAGTCACCATGCAGGCCGTCTCCGGAGCCGGCTATCCGGGCGTTCCTTCGCTCGATATTCTCGGCAACGTCGTGCCTTTCATCTTCGGCGAAGAAGAAAAAATGCAAGAGGAACCGCAAAAACTTCTTGGCCGCTGGGACGGCTCGCGCTTTATTGAAGCAGGCCTCGGTATCAGCGCGCACTGCAACCGCGTGCCGGTGGAAAATGGCCACATGGAGTGCCTCTCGGTCAGCCTGAAGAAAATCGCCACTCTGCGCGAAGTCCGCGAAGCCCTGCGCAATTTCACCGTCAGCGACGAACTGGCCGCTCTGCCTACCGCGGTAAAAAATCCCGTCGTCGTTCTCGATGAAGAAAATCGCCCGCAACCCCGCCGCGATGTAAACGCCGGAAACGGCATGGCCGCCGTAGTGGGACGCGTCCGCGAATGTCCGCTACTCGACGTCAAGCTGACGCTGCTCTCGCACAACTTGCTCCGCGGAGCCGCTGGCGCCGCTCTTCTCAACGCGGAACTCCTGGCCTCCCGCGGTTTCTTCACCCGCAACCGCGTTTCAGTCGACAAGAACCAAGCCGCAGTACCGGTATAGCTTCTTGATCGCGACTCGATGAAGAGTTATAAAACGGCAGCGTCCATTCCTGACGAAGCCTTCAAAGAGGCTGAGCGCCTGGCGCGGCGGACGAAAAAATCACGAAGCCGTCTTTTCAGTGACGCATTGAGGGAATACCTCGCTCCCCGCACTCCTCGGAAGATTACGCAGGCCATGGACGCCACTCTGGCCGAAATCGGCCACGAGGATCATCCGGTTGGCTCCGGTCCCGGTTCTCGCAGGCCTGTTGTTGTCGTTCAATGCGACGCTCTGAACCGCAGCCGTATAGACACGGTCGTTTGCAGGCCCATAACAAGCAATTTAGTGGGATCTGGCTCCTGAAAATTTGCGGCTCGCTCCGCGTCAAACAGGTCTTCCCAAGGATTCGGTCGCCAACGTTTCGCAGATTATCGCGCTGGGATAAAGTTCTACTCGCCAAACGTGTTGGCAAAATTCCGCTGCCGCAACTTGAGCTGCTGATTGCGGGAATCAACCTCGTTCTAGGTAAGTTGGCCGCTGGCATTGAATTTTTTGTCTTTGCATTAACCAATAATCACGCAGTCGGTCTCCGTGGCTGCCGCATAAAGTTTGAGTAATTCCGTCATACGCTTCACCGCGCTGTCGAGTGCTGCTGCTCCGCCAAAAGAAATAATAATCGCAAGCACCCGCGTCGTGGCTTCGGTTACCATCGTTCGCTCCGAATCGCTCGTTGGGCTTCCGTGCGGCCCCCGCGCATCAGCAAACAACGGCAGCCCTTCCAGGTTCAAATCGTACTTGCCAATTCCTTTATAAGTTTCGCCTGCTCGGCCAGCGCGAAATTCAATCGAGCCTTCGACGTGCGCCAAATCGTACAAACCAATCGGCAGCCGGCTTTCCACTGACACCAAATTGGTCACATCTACCACATTGTTGATACGCGGCATGCCTTTCCCGGCGATCAATCGGCGCAGCAGCGCTTCCGCGGACCCACGATAGCGAGCCGGATCCTTGCCCAAAGCCTTGTATCCCGCTCGCGTCGTCAGTATCGCCGAAGATTCCAGCACCGCGCGGGGCTCAGGCAGTTTTGCAATTCTTTCTTGGCACCAACGCAGCGCTTCATCCAGGCCAGGCGGGGAGGTTGCGCTGGTCTCAACCGCTGCCTCGACAGACCCGAGCGCCGCCTTGGCACACTTGGCCTTCAGTTCGGGAGCCAGCCGGATTTCAATCATGCGCAATCTTTGGAACAAAGAGCACAGTAAGATCTATAGGTACTAGGACAACATGCCATAGCCGTCTCCGTTTGCTTTGCCCTTCTGAGCGAAAGTTTTTGCACAGCCTCGGTGACTTTCTTCTCGATACCTGGCTTAATCGCTGATTCTAAGCTATTTACTTAGTTCCTACTACAGAAGTTTTGGCCCATAATGTGCTCCAGCACTATCGAAGGTTCGATGCACCCAAGGGGGGTGTCTGTTGAGGCTATCTCGAATTCTGTATGTGCTCGCGCTGGCTGGGTTCGCCGGCTCTGTCGCAATGGCTGATGGTGTTGACCCCACGGTGGTGATTCGGCGAGTCGATCCGGCACCCATCGCGATTACTTCCACCACCGAAACGTTCGACCTGTTCGCCACCAGGCAGAATAACATTTTCGCTTTTCAGAACGACACTAACGTCACGCTTACCTCGCTTACCCTGGACCTTTTCGCCGGGCATTCCGGTTTGACGTACTCTTGCGGGAATTTCGCAGGCGCGGACATCTTCGCCACCTGTTCCTCAAGCTCCGGCCCTAATGGAGCCACGATCATCACGTTTTCCGGTATCGGCGGCGGCTTTAGCGGGCTGAATGCTGCCAGTTGCGGTTCGGACGATACAGGCCGCGGCGACGACACCAACGCTCCCAAAGACAACAACAACGACGACAAGAACAGTTGCACTGGCGGCATCTTCTCGTTGGAATTTGACGGCATCCCCAACGGCGCACAGGTTCGCGGCACTGGAACGGTTTCTGCTCCCGAGCCTATGACCTCCGTTTTGCTGCTCAGCGGCTTGTTTGGTTTGGCTGGCCTGCGCAGGCGGCGTATTTCCTAATCTTGACAACTGCAAAGCGTTTTTTTCCCGGGGCAGGAAACATTCTGCCCCCAATTTTTTTGTCCTACATCGATTTCTAGCTAAGCTAGTGGCTCTTCTGCGAGAATTCCTTGATCATCGTTTGGTAGTCCGGCGACAACCGCAGCGGCGCGAATTCCGGCTCGGATTCCACATCGCCCACTGAAAATCCTTTTTGCAAAGCGGTTCGCAAGGTTGCAATTGCCGGCTTCGGCTCGTTCGCAATGGTTTCCACCACCGCTGAAATGTACAGCGAGTACACGTCCGACGGATCAATGCTGCGCGCGCGCTTGATGAATTCCTTGCCCTGCGCGGTATCGCCTTTTTTCGAATAGTACAACGCCAAATGGCCCATGATGGTGGCGTCGCGCGGATTCACTTGAAGCTGTTTGTACGCCAGCGAAGTCGCTTTGTCGTACGTGGCGTTCGCTTTATCTTTCTGTCCGGCCCAGCGGTAAGCGTCGGCAAGATTTCCGGTATACGTTTCGTCGCCGGGATTCATCTCCACCGCTTTTTCAAAGGTCTGCACCGCTTCGGGATATCTTTTCAAATAAAAAAATGCCGTCGCCAGGTTCGAGTAGGTGGCGGCGTATGGCTGGATCTGCAACGCTTTCTGATACGCTGTGATGCTCTCTTCGTACTTTCCCATCCGCGAATAAACGGAGCCAATATTGTCGTAGCCGGCCGCATTCTCGGGCTCGAGCATCGTCACAGCCTGATACTGCTTCAGCGCTTTATCGTAATCGCCGGACATGAAATAAGCAGTACCCAACGCGCTCAGGTTCACCCAATAATAAGGATTCAGGTCCGCGGCTTTTTTCAAAGTCTGAATGGCTGGCTCGTATTGGCCGATATCCGCGTAGGCATTTCCCAACCGCCGGTACGCTTCATCCGAATTGGGCGAGAGCTCCAGAGCTTTCTTCAACTCGGTGATCGCCGCGGTCGTCTGCCCGGTCGAACTGTAGGCGGTCCCCAGCGACAGGTGCACCTCGGGCAATTTGGTGTTCAGGCGTTCCGCCTGTTTCGCGGCTGCGAGTCCGCGCTCTGACCAGAAACGGTCTTTTTTCTCGCGGTACATCAGCATGCTGGCGTCGGACAATCCGGTGTACGCCAGCGCAAACCCGCTATCCATCTTGATGGCTTGCTCGAACAAATCGATCGCTGCCTGAATATTTTTGGGATCTTGCTGTCCGCGCAGCGCCTGCCGGCCATGCAGATAAATATCGTACGCCGCCACGTTTTCCGTGGGATGCGCGCCTGCAACGCTCATCTCGCCCGGCGTGGTTTTCACTTTCAGCGCGTTCACCAGGCCGCCATAAATCTGATCCTCCAACGTCAGCAGATCACCACTTACTCCGCTGAACTCCTGGCTCCAGTCCAGCTGATTGGTCTCCATGTTTTCCAGCTTCACAACGATGCGCAGCTGTTTGCCCGATCCCTGCACCAGCCCATGCACGATCATGTTGACGCCAAGGTCTTTTGCAATCTGCGGGAGCGGGTTTTTTTGATCGTTGGTTTTCTGCGCGGCATTGGTGGACGCGATGCGCACATCATTCAATTGAAATAATTTTGCTGTGAGCGCTTCGCCCAACCCGTCCGCCACGTAGTTCAGTGAATCCTCTCCGCCCAGCACCCGGAACGGCAATATCGCTACGTACTTGCCGGCCGAAAGCGGCGGCAGCCCGTGGCTTACGCTGCCAGTGGTCGTCGTGCCGCCACGACGAAACACCCAATGCCGTGTGGCGGGAATCGCAAAAAACAAAATCACCAGAACAATGAACGCAGCGATTCCCATGCCCGTCCATTTCGCGGCTTTCGGCGTAATCGGCAACATCACCGAGTGCGAATGCGACGACGACGTACTCCGGTGCGCATCAATGTCGGTCAGAATTTCCTGCGCGGTCTGATACCGGTCGGCGACATCCTTTTCCAGGCAGCGCAAAATCACCTGGCAGACCCAATCCGGAAGATCCGGATTGACCAGCTTCGGATCTTTCGGCTTTTCTTTTACCCGGCGATACATCACCTGCCAGGTCGATTCGCCCGCGAATGGCACTTCTCCCGTCGCCATTTCGTACATCACCAGGCCCAGCGAGTACAGATCGCTGCGCGAGTCCACCGTGCCGCCTTCCACCTGCTCCGGCGACATATATTTCGGCGTGCCCACGAATGCGCCGCTTCGCGTCATGCCCATCTTCGCGGTTTCGAAGGAAGTCGCCAGGCCAAAGTCCGACACGTACACCTGCTCGTCCTTGCCCACCAGCACGTTGTGCGGTTTGAAGTCGCGATGCACTACGCCTTCGGCGTGCGCGGCGCTTAACGCTTCGCACAACTGCCGCGCAAATTTTAGGCAGCGTTCGAGGGGCAGCGGGTGTTCGGTCTTCAGAACCTGGTTCAGATCCTTGCCTTCGACGTAGGCCATGGTGATGAACTTCACGCCGTCGGCTTCGCTTAAATCGTGAATGCGCAGAATGTGCTTGTGGGAAATACGGCTGGCCAGTAGCAGTTCGCTTTTGAAGCGTTGGATAACCTGGGGATCGCTCGTCAACTCCGAGAGCAGTACTTTAATTGCGATTTCCCGACCTAGTTCGCGGTCGGTCGCTTTATAAACGCGGCCCATGCCGCCTTCACCAAGCAGCGAACCAATCAGGAAGCGCGTGCCGAGTTCATCGCCAGGTTCCAAAACTCTGGAACGCCCGCCCGAGCCACCGGAAGTGCGACTCTGCGAAGGCGAATGCCCGCTCGGCGTGCGCACCATGGACGAGACGTTGGTCTTGGATTCCGCTCGCGAAGGTTGCGTAGCTCCCTGATTGCTGGCGTCGGCTGGACCATCCATAGTCCGGTCGTCGAGGAACGAATGCAGCAGTACGCGGCAATCGGTGCAGCGTACCGCGGATTCCGGGTTTTCATGGCCACACGAGGGGCATTTCATGGCTGAGGGCTTATCGGTCCAACGCCGGAAATCGAATTATCCTGCACGTATCAGACGCCCACAAGTGATTTCTCTCGCTAATTCCAGCTCTGCACAATTTCGGTGCCTACACCAGCCTGCTAACGCAGTCCCGAGTGATGCAATCTGCGTTGCGCTACGAGTTCTAAAGATAAAATGATCCGGTAAAACAGACCAGCGCGGAATCTACTCGCGATTCCCGCGTCGGCAATCGCCGCTCACAGAGCCGCCTCGCGCGTGCTAAACTATTTGGACTGTAGGCTCGTAGCTCAGTTGGTTAGAGCGCTACCTTGACACGGTAGAGGTCTGGGGTTCGAGTCCCCACGAGCCTACCATTATTAAGCAAGAATCACCGAATCACCAGAGTGCTTCGCCTGCAATTCTTCGCCTGTAAATTCGTGTTTTTCCAGGTGGGTCCTTCCGAGCGGCTAACTTAAACCGCTGCACAATGGTTTTTGCCAAAAACGTACTGGCGGAGTTTAGTCGGCCAACGTTCCCGTCCCACTTCAACCTGGGAACATCCCGTGCTAAGAGATTCTTATTGCGTGCCGATGGT
>Ga0210406_10006018_pt1 | contig 12611 bp, 10 predicted proteins | sample IncBWC30MmetaG_FD_155454 | JGI IMG/M metagenome (GOLD analysis project Ga0210406, IMG submission 155454) | Forest soil microbial communities from Barre Woods Harvard Forest LTER site, Petersham, Massachusetts, United States - Inc-BW-C-30-M | ecosystem: Environmental > Terrestrial > Soil >...
ATTTGCCGCCCGGCCGCAACACGCGCCGTATCTCGGCGAGAGCCGTAGCTCCGTGCGGAATCGAGCACAAAGTCCAGGTCGTGACGACCGTATCGACACAATGTGCATCGAGGGGGATGGCCTCGGCGGAAGCCTCGAGAAAGCTGACAGACATGTTGCCCGTGACACCTCGCGCCATGCTCACAAGCCGCTGCGCCGGTTCGAGCGCGAGGACCTCGCGCACGGGCGGGCGATAGAATGGCAGGTTCATTCCGGAGCCGACGCCGATCTCCAGCACCCTGCCCTCTGCCGCGCCAATCACACGCTCGCGAAACGGCACGAGCTGCTTGTTGCGCATCGCGAAACTGCAAAGCCTTGGCAGGATGATGTCGTTGTAGAAGCCCATCGAGCGCTCCGCAGGTTCTTCCGGCCGCCGTGAGAGGGCGCGGAGATATTGGCGATGGAATGGCAATACGGGTCGGATTCGACACGCGTTTCCGCGGTGCCTACCGGTCGGACCGGCCGATCACGTCTATCAGTTCCGATATCTTCTGACGCTGATCCGCCTTGTTGCCGCTGGCGATCGCGCCTTCGACGCAATGCGCCACGTGATCTCTCAACACTTCTTCCTCGACCCGGCGGAGCGCGGCGCGCACCGCCGCGATCTGCGTGACAATATCGATGCAGTAACGGTCCTCGTCGACCATCTTGGAGAGGCCGCGGACCTGGCCTTCGATCCGGCTCAGGCGTTTTTGACAGGAAGCCTTGATGTCTTTCCGCATCCCGCCTATATACCCCTACCGGGTATAGGTTTCAAGGCCGGATGGAGAGATTGATGGGTACCGCCGAACACGCGACCGCCGGCGAGGCGAAGAGCTGCTGCGGTGATCATTCCGGTGATGGCCATGACCACCGTCACGCTGACGTCAAGGCGGCCGTGCGCGATCCGGTTTGCGGCATGAGTATCGATCCCGCGAAATATCTCGACAAGCAAGAGCCTCCGGCCGAGGCGCCTGCAGGTACGATCTACACCTGCCCGATGCATCCGCAGATTCGTCAGGTAGGCCCCGGAAGCTGCCCGATCTGCGGCATGGCGCTGGAGCCCGAGATCGCAAGCCTCGATGCGTCGCCCAATCCCGAACTTGCGGACATGACGCGGCGCTTCTGGATCGCCGCGGTGTTGTCCCTTCCGCCTGTCGTCCTGGAAATGGGCGGCCACCTGGTCGGTGGTCACGGATGGGTCGACCAGACGCTGTCGAACTGGATCCAACTGGTGTTCGCGACGCCTGTTGTCATCTGGACGGGCTGGCCGTTCTTCGTGCGCGGCTGGCAATCGCTGGTGACGCGCAACCTCAACATGTTCACGCTGATCGCGATGGGTACGGGCGTGGCTTACATCTACAGCCTCATTGGCACCATCGCGCCAGGTATCTTCCCGGCCAATTTTCGCGGACATGGCGGCGCAGTTGCGGTCTATTTCGAAGCGGCCGCCGTCATCACCGTTCTGGTTCTGCTCGGACAGGTGCTGGAACTGCGCGCGCGCGCGGCGACGTCCGGCGCCATCAAGGCACTGCTCGCGCTCGCGCCCAAAACCGCGCGTCGCGTCGGTGAAGACGGCGCCGACCACGAGGTCGAGATCGATCAGCTGGAGGTCGGCGACCGCTTGCGGGTGCGGCCGGGCGAGAAAGTGCCGGTCGATGGCATCATTCTCGAGGGCCGCTCATCGCTCGATGAGTCCCTGGTGACGGGCGAATCCATGCCCGTCAGCAAGGAGGCGGGCGGCAAGGTCATCGCAGGCACGCTCAATCAATCCGGCGGCTTCGTCATGCGCGCCGACAAGGTCGGGCGCGACACGCTGCTGTCGCAGATCGTTCAGATGGTCGCGGACGCGCAGCGCTCGCGCGCGCCGATCCAGCGGCTGGCCGATCAGGTGGCGAGCTGGTTCGTGCCGGCGGTGATCGTCGTCGCGATTGCAGCGTTCGCGGCCTGGGCCTGGTTCGGGCCGGAGCCGCGGCTGGCCTTTGGCATGGTCGCAGCCGTCAGCGTCCTGATCATCGCATGTCCCTGCGCGCTCGGCCTCGCCACCCCGATGTCGATCATGGTCGGCGTCGGACGCGGCGCCCAGGCTGGCGTCTTGATCAAGAATGCAGAAGCACTGGAGCGGATGGAAAAGATCGACACGCTGGTGGTCGACAAGACGGGGACGCTGACCGAAGGCAAGCCGAAGGTGGTGGCGGTCGTTGCGGTCGCCGGATTTCAGGAAAACGAAATTCTACGTCTCGCCGCCAGCGTCGAGCGCGCCAGCGAGCATCCGCTTGCCGATGCGATCTCGCGGGCCGCCAAGGAGCGCAATCTCGATTTGAGCAAGGTGGAAGATTTCGACTCGCCGACCGGCAAGGGCGCGACCGGCAAGGTCGAAGGCAAATCCATCACGCTCGGCAATTCGAACTTCCTGACCTCGCTCGGGATCGAAACCCGGTCGCTGAATGAAGAAGGCGAGCGTCTGCGCGGAGATGGCGCCTCCGTCATCAACATTGCGGTCGAGGGAAAGCTCGCAGGATTGTTCGCCATCGCAGATCCGGTCAAAGCCTCGACGCCGGATGCGCTGAAGGCGCTGGCGGCGGAAGGCATCAAGGTCATCATGCTGACCGGGGACAACCGGACCACGGCGAATGCGATCGCAAGACAACTCGGGATATCAGATGTCGAGGCGGAAGTCCTTCCCGACCAGAAGAGCGCCGTTGTCTCGAAGCTGCAGAAAGCCGGACGCATCGTTGCAATGGCCGGCGACGGCGTCAACGACGCCCCGGCGCTCGCCGCAGCCGAAGTCGGCATCGCCATGGGAACCGGGACCGATGTTGCGATGGAGAGCGCCGGCATCACGCTGTTGAAGGGCGACCTTACCGGCATCGTTCGCGCCCGCCGGCTCTCGCAGGCCACCATGAGCAACATCCGGCAAAACCTCTTCTTCGCGTTCATTTACAATGCGGCCGGCATCCCGATTGCCGCAGGCGTCCTCTATCCCAGTTTCGGCATTCTGCTGTCCCCGATCATTGCCGCTGCGGCCATGGCGCTGTCGTCGGTCAGCGTGGTCGGCAATGCATTGCGACTGCGCGTGACGCGTCTTTGAATCTCGCGCCCGTCGCACTTGTGAGGAAGGGGTAGTTCTCGGGAGACTCCGTCATGAACCTTGAACGCAAGCCCTGGACGGCCTCATCGATCGTGCTGATACTGGCGGGGATAATTCTGGTCGGAGTGGGACTGTATTTCATCTTGCTGCGTCCACCGCTGCTGCCGGAAGACGTACGCTATATGGACTTGCCACTTGCCCAGCTTGATATTCTCAGGCCCCGCCTGGAGTTATGGCTCACGCACGTCTTTCGAGTGATGGGCGGCTACATTCTGGCAACTGGTGTGTTGGGGATCACTCTGGCGGCAACAGCGTTCCGCGCGCATCAAAAGGGCGCGGCAATCGGCGCGATGATCGGTGGCGCCGCTTCCATCGGCTGGATGGCTGTCGTCAATTTCATGATCAACTCGGACTTCAAGTGGATTTTGCTCGTGATAGCGTCGATTTGGGCGTGCAGCCTGGGTCTGTTCTTCCTTGAATCAAGAAATCCTCGGCGCAACTGAGGATTCGATGAACTCCCGAGAGATTCTGCATGGACGAAGAGTGGCGGCGGAATCGGTGAATCGTAATCCTGCTTGATCAGGCGGCCACGCTGGTTCTGCCGCACGGCAGGCCGGCGCGGGCGAGCCCTCCATAGAGCGCTTCGTCCGGCATTTCCGAACGCAGGATCGAGCGCACCGCGATCAGTCTTTCGATATCGATGCCGGTTAAAAATCCCTTGCTTTCGCAGAGGAACACCAAATCCTCGAACACGACATTGCCGGTCGCGCCCGGCGCGAACGGGCAACCGCCGAGACCGCCGAGCGAGCCGTCGAGAACGCGCGCGCCGGCGTCCAGCGCCGCCGACGCGTTGGCAATGCCCATGCCCCTGGTATCGTGCAGATGCACGCAGACCGGCTTTGATCCGGCGATCCTGACCACCGCTTTGGTCAGCTCGCCGACCTGCCTGGGGCCAGCATAACCGACGGTATCGGCGACGGCGACCATATCGACGCCGGCCTCGTATAATCTTTCGGCGATCCGGATCACCTCGTTCGGGTCGACCGGGCCCACGATCGAACAACCCAGCGCCATCGAGATCCCGGCGTTGACGACCGGCCTGTGCGAACTCGCGTCGCGCAAATCGCAGAGCCGTTTGACATTGGCAATGGCCGACTCACGAGATCGGTTGGCATTGGCCCGGCTGTGGTCTTCGGTCGCCGAGACCACGGAGGCGATTTCGGCGACGCCCGACGCCAGCGCCGCGTCGACGCCGCGTTCGTTGAGCGCAAGGGCGATGCCATGCGCGCCGGAAAGCTCTGCAACGGCCTTGACGATGTCGCGGACGTCGGCGAATTGCGGGAATGTTTTGGCCGGCAGGAACGAGCCGACCTCGAAATACCGCACGCCGGCGGCGTATTCGTCCCGGATCCAGCGCTGCTTCGCGGGCGTCGACGGGAACGATTTCACCAGCTGCAGCCCGTCGCGCAGACCTACTTCGCGCAAGCTGACGCGATCGTCGGGATAAACATCTTGAACACGGCTCATGCGCGCCTCCCTGCGGTCTTGGCGGTTGAAGCAATGCCGTCGAGCTCGGCACGAACGGCTGGCGTGTCGGCGCCGAGCACCGGCACCTTCAGTCCTTCGCCGATATGGCCGCCGTCCCATTCGATCGGCAGCGCCGGCACGCGAAACGCCTTGCCGTCGGCATCGATGTTGTTGACGAGCCCACCAGGGCGAAGCACGTGCGGATCCTTCAACAGGTCTTCCGGGCGGTTGATCGGCGAGAAGCAGATGTTGAGCCCGTCGAGCTTCTCCGAGAGCTCCGCCACGTTCCAGCGCTTGATTTCCTCCGCGACCCTCGGAATGATCCTTGCTCGCGCCAGGATACGGTCGGTGGTGGTACACAAGCTCGGATCGTCCAAAAGTTCCTGCAAGCCGAATTCCTTGCAAAAGCTTTGCCAGTGGCCTTCGGTGACGACGCCGATGAAAATGCGATTTCCACCGGCGGTATCGAAAATGTCGTAGATCGGCCAGGCATGCTCGCGCTCGGGCATCGAGCGCGGCTTATTGCCGGTCATCTCGTATTCGACCATGTGCTGCGCCACCAAAAACAGGCAGTTTTCGAACAGGCCGATGCGGATGTCGGCGCCTGAGGTCACGCCGCCGCGCTTCTGATAGAGCGCCGCGAGGATCGCGATCGCGCCGAACATGCCGCCCATGATGTCGTTGGCCGAAGAGCCGACCCGCTGCGGTTTTGCAACGGTGCCGGTCATGGCGGCCAAGCCCGACATCATCTGCACGACTTCGTCGAGCGCGGGACGGTGCTCGTAGGGGCCGGACAGAAAACCCTTGTGGCCCGCGACGATCAGATGGGGATGCTTTTTGCGCAGTTCATCGGTGCCCAGGCCCTGCTTCTCCAGCTGGCCATCGCGAAAGTTTTCCAGAAAAACGTCGGCGCTGGCGAGCAGCCGATGCATGGTCTCGCAATCCTCGGGCTTGGCAAAGTCGAGCACGACGCTGCGTTTGCCGCGATTGAACAGCGGGAAGAACGATGTGCCCATGCCTCCCAGGCTGCGGGTCTTGTCGCCCGCGGGCGGCTCGACCTTGATGACCTCGGCCCCTAACTGCGCCAGGATCATGCCGCAGGTCGGGCCCATCACCATGTGGGTCATCTCGACGACCCTCACGCCGTCGAGCGGCAGTCTCGTCCCGGTCATCGGTTTCTCCCGTTTCGCTTCAGCCGCCAGACTAGGCCTTCAGGGCGCCCTCTGGAAAATATAATCTGTGGAACGGTGTCTTCACTCCTGCATAGCGCAAATGCGTGGAGGACGGCTGCCAACGCTGCTATGTAGCCAGACAGAAAAAGGACCCGTCAAGCGATACCGCGCCAAGCGGTTGCCGGTTCGACGGGAGGGAAAGCATGAGCGTAGCCAGCATGGACGCCGCAACCGATCTCGGGGCCGCATCGACCGGGCCGGACGAGATATCGCGGCGGCTCGAAAGCCTGCCGGCTTCCTCCTATGCCTGGAGGCTGGTGATCCTGCTGTCGCTCGGCGGCTGCTTCGAAATCTACGACCTGTTCTTCACCGGCTATATCGCGCCCGGGCTGAACCGCAGCGGGCTGTTGACCACCACCACGCAGGCCTTCTTCGGCTTTTCCGGGATCGGCGCGTTCGTCGCGGCGACTTTTGCCGGATTGTTCGCCGGCACCTTCTTCCTGGGCTTCCTCGCCGACCGTTTCGGCCGGCGGGCGATCTTCGCCTTCGCGCTGCTCGGCTACTCCGCGGCTTCCGTCATCATGGCGTGCCAGACCACATCCGGCGGCCTCCTGCTGTGGCGCTTCATCGCCGGTGTCGGCATCGGCGTCGAGATCATCACCATCGACGCCTATATCACCGAGCTGGTGCCGAGCTGGATGCGCGGCCGCGCGTTTGCAGTCAATCAGGCCACGATGTTCATCTCGGTACCCGTGGTGGCGTTCTTGTCGTGGTGGCTGGTGCCGCTGTCGCCCTACGGCATCGACGGCTGGCGCTGGGTCGTGTTGATCGGCGCCGCCGCCAGCATGGTGATCTGGGTATTGCGGCTTTACCTGCCCGAAAGCCCGCTCTGGCTCGCGCGCCACGGCAGGACCGAGGAGGCGCTGAAGATCCTGGCGATGCTCGAAGCATCCGCCCCGACCGCCTCCGCGCGTCCGAAATTCGTCGCCGATACGGTGCCCGCCCGCGCGCCCTTGAAGGCGGGTTTTGCCGAGCTGTTCAGGCCGCCCTATTTGTCGCTGGTCGCTCTTTTCATGGTGTTCAATTTCTGCCAGGCTTTCGGCTTCTACGGTTTTGCCAATTGGGTGCCGACGTTGCTGGTCGAAAAGGGCATCACCGTCACCAAGAGCCTGCAATATTCCTTCATCGTCGCCTTTGCCTATCCGATCGCACCGCTGCTCGCCGCGAGCTTCGCCGACCGGCTCGAACGCAAATGGATCATCTGCGGCGCGTGCGCGGCGATCATCGTGTTCGGGATGGCGTTTTCGCAGTTCACGGAGCCGGCGGCCTTGATCCTGAGCGGCGTCTTGTTGACGGCCGCGAACACGATCATGTCCTATGCCTATCACGCCTATCAGAGCGAGGTGTTCCCGACCGCGATCCGCGCGCGGGCCGCTGGCCTCGTCTATTCGATGAGCCGGATCAGCGCGACGTTCTCCGGCTTCATCGTCGCCTACATGCTGCGCGTCGGCGGCGTGAACGGCGTGTTCGGCCTGATCACAGCGGCGATGATCCTCGTGATCGTTGTGGTCGCCACCTTCGGCCCGAAGGTGCGGGGCAAGCCGCTGGACGCCTTGTAGCGGCAAGAGCCCGCGGCTCGGGCCCTTGCCGAAGTGCTTGCGCGTGGCTACCTCTCGCCGAGGGCTTTTCGCGTTAGGATCGGACCATCATGATAGATGCCGCCGTCAAGGCGCTTTCGCAGATCCTGTCGCCGCCGATGCGCTCGATCCTGTGGCGCTCGATCGGATTGGCGTTGGTCCTGATCACGGTGCTCGCGATCGGCCTGCAGCGGCTGTTAGGCTGGTTTGCGACCTATGGCGAGGGTTGGGGCGAAGCGATGCTCGGCCCCGGCTTCCACACGCCGCTCAATGTACTCGCATGGATCGTGTCGATCGCCGCCGGCCTTGGCGTCGTGCTCGGCGGTATCTTTCTGATGCCGGCGATCACCTCGCTGGTCGCAAGCGTATTTGTCGACGAGGTCGCCGACCATGTCGAGCGCGAACATTATTCGGCGGAACGTCCGGGCACGGCGCTGCCGTTGGGTCTTGCCATGCGTGAAGGCATCAAGACCGCGCTGTTCGCAATCCTGGTCTATCTGATCGCGCTGCCCTTCGTGTTCGTGGCCGGCGCCGGCTTCCTCGCCTTCTTCATCGCGACCGCATGGCTTCTGGGCCGCGAATATTTCGAGCTCGCCGCGATGCGGTTTCGTCCGCCGGCGGAAGCCAAGGCGATGCGCAAAGAGAACGCGACGCTGGTGTTCATCGCGGGGCTGGTCATCGCGGCCTTTGTGTCGATCCCGATCGTCAATCTGGCGACGCCGCTGTTCGGCATGGCCTTCATGGTTCACATGCACAAACGGCTCTCCGGCCCACGGCCCGAATTACTCGAGCCGGCGCGGCGGACCGGCATCCCGACGGCCTAGAACAGGATGACTTTTCTTCGAATCGTCATCCCGTCCTATCTTTTTGTTGGAGCATGATCTCCGCGCAAACGCGTTCCGCGTTTGTCGCGAGGGAAACCGGTGCCCACTTTTCCGGATCATGCTCTACTAGCTTTCGGCTTCGCTCGAAAACGCCTTGTCCCGCGCGAGCGGCACCAACAAGAGTGCGGCGATCGCGACGCAGGCAAGCATCGCCCAGGCTTCGTTGACAGAAAGTGCCAGTGACGCCCTTTCCACCATCGGGCGCACATAGGCGATCGCGGCCTCGTCGGGCGGTCCCGGCGGCTGGTTCAGGAACAATGACAGATCAAGCCCGATCGCCTTTGCCGCACTGATGTCTCCTGCCAACAGGCGCACGCGAAAATCCTCGGCATAGATCGTGCTCCGGCCATAGAGGATCGTATCGATCAAGGCGATACCGATGGCGCCGCCCAGATTTCGCATCAGGTTGAACAACCCGCTGGCGTCCGCGACCTCCGCCTGTGGCAGCGCCCCGAGGGCGAAGCGCGTCGGCGGCAACAGGCAGAACATGATGGCGACGCCGCGCACGATTTGCGGCCACAGCATCTCATCGAAATCGGCCGTGCGCGGTTGAACCGCGCTCAGGCCAAGCCCAACCGCAAACAGGGCGAAGCCCGCCGCCGTCAGAACGCGCGCGCCGACCCGACTTTCGAGAATGGAGGCAAAGGGTGCGGTGACGAGTTGCGCGATCCCGGTGACGAGCATGATGGCGCCGATCTCGAAGGCGTCGTGACGGCGCACGAACGCCAGAAAGACCGGCATCAGATAGACCGAGCCGAACAAACCGACGCCAAGGCAAAAGCTGAGCGCGCAGCCGACCGCGAATGAGCGACGCCGCAATGTCAGTAGCTGCACGACGGGATGGGCGGCGTGCAAGGTGCGATGAACGAACACCATCAAGCCAACGGCACTTGCGAGGAGCAAGCCGATGTCGAGCGGCGACAGCCAGCCGCGCTGCGGCGCGTCCTTCAACCCGATTTCGAAACTTGCAAGCGCGGCCGCCAGCACGACGAGTGAGACCATGTCGAGCTTCTTCAGTTCGCTCAAATCCGCGTCCTGCCGCGGCAGCAGCAACGGCGTCGCGACTGCTGCGATCAGCCCGGGAATGACGTTGATCAGGAATAGCCACGGCCACGACCAGGTGTCCGTGATCCAGCCGCCGACGACGGGTCCGATCGTCGGGGCCAGGACCGCGACGACGCCGCCGATCGTGGTGGCCGCGGCATGCAGCCGTGGCGGGAACAGCAGAAATACCGCCGAAAATACCGCCGGGATCAGTACGCCGCCGGAAAATCCCTGCACCACCCGAAAGCCGAGCAGCACGGCAAAGTCGCCGCTCAAGGCGCAGCCGATGGAGGCGAGCGTGAACAGGCTGACGGCTACCGCAAACAGCCAACGCAGCGACAGCACCCGCGTGAACAGGCCGGTCAGCGGAATCGCGATCACCTCCGCGATCAGATAGCCGGTCTGGATCCAGCTCATGGCGTCGGGAGATATAACCAGCGCGCGTCTGATCGTCGGCAGCGAGGTTGCGACCACCTGGATGTCGAGGATGGCCATGAACATGCCGAGGCACATCAGAAGAAAACCCACCCATGTCGCGATGGCCGGACGGTCGGTTTTGCATTCGCGCTGGTCGCTCATGAAGCCGTGCGTGCGAGCTGCCCACTGATGGCGGACAGTGCGCGGGCCTCGGTGCGAATCCGGATGACAAGCGCTGCGGCGTTCAGCGCTGTGAAGATCAGCGCCAGCAAGGGCAGATGCAGTGCAAGCGGAAGCAACGCGATCTCGGCGGCGACGACGGCATAATTGGGGTGCGAGAGATATCGATACGGGCCTATTCTGACCAGCGGTTCGCCGGACACCACGATGATGCGCGTGGTCCATCGCGGCCCAAGCGCTGCCAGGACCCAGACGCGCAGGCCCTGCAGCACGATGAAGAGCCCGAGCGCGACCAAATTGACGTCCTGATCGCGGCCCCAGATCCATAACGATATCAGCCACGCCGCGTGCACCGAAACCAGCAGCGGATAGTGGTTGGCGCCGACCTCGACCGCGCCGCGCGCCAGCAGTTTTTGGGTATTGCGGCGCGCAAGAGCGAGTTCGCCCAGGCGCTGCAGCGTCACCAGCGCCAGAATGATCGTTGCAAGGCTCACGCCGCGTGCCGCAGCGCGACGCAGCTTGCAGTGAAGCCGGGCCCGAGTGAGGTCAGCAGCGACCGCTTCGGCAGGCCGTGCGCGCGCAGACGTTCGAGCACGAACAGCACGGTCGGCGCTGACATATTGCCGTAGTCGGCGATGACCTCGCGCTCGTGATCGAGCGCGCCCTGATCGAGCGCAAGCGCCCGCTCCAGCGCGACGATCACCTTGGCGCCGCCTGGATGACAGACGAAGCGGTCGATATCGTCGATCGAAAGCTCCATCCGGGCCAGGATTTCGGCGACCGCGGGTCCCAAATTGTCCCGGACGAAATCGGGAATCGTGCGCTGAAAGATCACGCCAAAGCCCTCCGGGTCGACGCTCCATCCCATCACATCGAGCGTCTCGGGCCAGAGTTTTTCACCGGTGGCCTCGATCCGGGTCGCGCCGCCATCGCCGGCGCGCAGGACGACGGCCGCAGCACCATCGCCGAACAGGCTGGCGGCGACGACATTGGCCTTGGTCAGTTCGTCATGACGCACCGCCAGCGTGCAAAGCTCGAGCGCCACCAAAAGCACGTTGGTGCCGAGCCGCGATTGCGCCAACCGCGACGCAATCGAGAGCCCGGACACGCCGCCCGCGCATCCGAGGCCAAAGATCGGCACGCGCGATATGTCGGTTCGGAAGCCGAGCTTGGAGGCCGCACGTGCTTCCAGCGTCGGCGTTGCGATGCCGGTCGAACACACCGTCACGACGGTATCGATATCGGCGGGCGCAAGATCGGCATTCGCGATGGCCTTGCGCGCGACGTCGAGAAAGAGGGATTCGGCGCCCTCCAGAAAGGCCTGCGTCCGCTCCGGCCATCCGCGCCGCTCAAGATACCATTCCATCGGCTTGACGCCGTAACGATGGCGGATGCCGGTGTTGGCAAACAGGCTCGCCAGCGTTTCGAACTGCGAATAGCGATCGGCCATCACTCCCCGCGCGGCCTTGAGGATTTCGTCCTGGTGAAATAAATGGGGTGGAACCGAGGTCGCAAGCGAAACCAGCGCGGCCGTGTGGTCCATGTCCTGTCCCCTGCCTCTACTACCCGAGCATAAGAACCGCGCAATCAAGCCAATATTTCGCTGCCGCGGCGACCAGGCCGCTTTCGGCGGTCACTATAAGTTGAATGCGACAGTCAGCGCGCGACCAGGGGGCAGCCGCCTTCCGCGAGCGGGCGGAACGCCTGATCGCCCGGAATGACGCCGAGCATGTTGTAATAGTCCCAGGGCTTGGTGGATTCCGACGGCTTCTTCACCTGGGCAAAGTACATGTCATGGACCAACCGGCCGTCTTCCCGCAGCCGCCCGTTCCTGACATAGAAGTCATTAACCGGCATCGCGCGCATTTTCGCCATCACCGCCTTGGCTTCATCGGTACCGGCCGCGGCGATCGCGGCGACATAGTGGCGGACCGCCGAATAGACGCTGGCCTGCGCCATGGTCGGCATTCTGCCTTGTTTCTCGAAGAAGCGCTGCGACCAGGCGCGGCTCTCGTCATCGCGATCCCAGTAGAACGCGGTGACGAACTTCAATCCCTGGGCTGCCTGCAGCTCCATGCTGTGAACGTCGGAAAGAAATATCAGCAACGAGACCATCGTCTGCGTCTTGGTCAAGCCGAACTCGTTGGCCTGCTTGACGGCATTGACCATATCGCCGCCGCCATTGGCGAACGCCACGACCTTGGCGCCGGACGCCTGCGCCTGCAGCAGATACGAGCTGAAATCCGAGGTGTTCAGCGGATGGCGCACGTTGCCGAGCACCTTGCCGCCGGCGGCCTTAACCGCCGCGGTCGCATCGGCTTCAAGCGAATGGCCGAACGCATAATCGACCGTGATGAAGAACCAGGTGTCGCGCCCCTCAGTGACCGTCGATTTGGCGAGGCTCGTGGTGAGCGCGTAGCTGTCATAGATCCAGGAAGCTTCGTTCGGCGTGCAGTTCTTGCCAGTGAAGGCTGTGCTTCCGACCGCGCCCGCGATCGCGATCCGATTGCGGTCGACCGCAAGCTGCTCGACCGCAAGCGCCACGGCCGAATTGTCGAAACCGATCGCCATGTCGACTTTCTCGTTTTCAAACCAACGCCGCGCGACGGCGACGCCGATATCGGCCTTGTTCTGATGGTCC
>Ga0210406_10006019_pt1 | contig 12610 bp, 9 predicted proteins | sample IncBWC30MmetaG_FD_155454 | JGI IMG/M metagenome (GOLD analysis project Ga0210406, IMG submission 155454) | Forest soil microbial communities from Barre Woods Harvard Forest LTER site, Petersham, Massachusetts, United States - Inc-BW-C-30-M | ecosystem: Environmental > Terrestrial > Soil >...
GCAAGGAAATTGTCGAAGTCGTAGTTGACCGCATCACCGTCATAGACAAAGAGTCCGACGGAACCGGCGGTCGCAACGTTGTTATTGCCAACAATGGACGGTGCCTGAAGTACGCCATTGACGAATGTCCGCAACGTTGCCGGGCTTCCGAAAAATGCTCCGCCAAGCGTATAAAACGTCCCGTTGACCCAAGGGTAGAGTGGCTCCTGCAAGCTATTGAATGCACCGGCATTCCAATACGCGAGTTGCGACACTCTCTGGTTCGGATTCGCCCCGACGGTGATGTACTGCAGGCAGGAGCGGTAGGCGGTCATATTGGCGGCAGTGGTCCCGCCAACGCGCCCAAGCGGGCATCCCGTGCTCTCCAGCCCTGCGGCTGTCGTCATTCGAACGTCCGCCTGAACCCAAACGTCCCGCTCGTTGCTAACGGAGGTGAAGTGGATGACATTTCGATTGGCGCCGGCGGCATTGGATTCGCGGAGGATTCGATTCGTGCCGACATCGGCCACCACGTGCCAAGGGCCGCCCCCTTGTACGGTCCAGCCGGCAGGTGGCTGGTTGAGCGTATCAGCGTCAAAATTGTCGTAGGCTAGATAGACGTTGTTCAGGTTTGCCGGCGGAGCCGGGGCGTTTGCGTTGCCGTAGAACAATGAATAGCTCGCGTCTGTACCATTCGTAGCAATATCCGCCTGCAATTTGAACCAGATCGTGCTACTGGCAGTATTGCAATTGATTACCTGCCGGTCGAGCTGCGTCCAGACGTTGGCGGCAAAACGCGCAATGCGCAAATCGTTGCAATCGGCGCGCATTTTTCCGGCGGCGACCAGAGTTGCCGTGTCCACGCCGGTGACCTGCGCGCTGTAGCCGTTGTATCCGTTAAAAGGTGCAGTTGCTCCGACAGTCACCGTAATCGCCCGCGTGAAGGACCACGTGGCTCCGTCTTCCAACTGGTCTTTCACCAGCAAGCCATAGTTCGGGATCGTTCCATTGATCCAACCCTGAGGGATATTCGTGGAAGTCGAATCGCTCAAGACGTTGAAGGAAATGGCGGTCCCCGCCGTCGTCCCGGACGGTTGCGTATCCGTAGCGGTGGCGTCAAAATCTCCTCCCGGGTTGCTCCAAGCTAGCACTCCATTCCGCGTATTCCAGGTGACGCCGGCCTCCGTCCAGTCGGTCGCTCCGGTAATGCGATGGACTTCCTGGCTGCGGCTTGTGAAGAGCGGCGTAGTCGGAATGAGATTGAGTGTGGAGGTCTTCAGCGCTGTATTGGAATTCAATCCCGTGGTGCTCAGATCGAATCGCACCAGGGAGCGCTGGTTCGCATTTTGCGCCGTGTGCGTGGAAACCGTTGTCGCAGCACCGTTATTGGTGGCGGGAGCAGCTTGATTGACCGTCGCGTCTCGAGTTGATGTCACGGCGGTTTGCTCGTCCGAGAGGAGCGGCGTTGCCGGGCAGACCAGCAGCAGCGCGAGGAACCCGCGGAGCACTATCCCGGGATAATTTCGCAATGGTTTGAAAGCCGCCTTCATCGTTCTGCCTTTTCTTCCGCTTTGGCTGTGGCAGCGGGCTGGCGGGGCACGAGGGTGAATTCCGATTCGAGCGCGAGGCGGTCATCCAGGAGAACGCGCACGCGCCACGTCCCGCTAAGATTTCTCTGCGTGATATACGTTCCACCGACGGGCAGCACCGTCAGAACCGCGGAATCCCCTCGGCTTTTCATAAGCAGAGTGGGAATCCCTTCCGGATGAATTTTGTTAGCGTCAGCGAGGAGGTGAGGCGCCGGTGGGGCGGGCGAGACTTCATTCTTGAACGCCGGGGCCATGGCCGCAACCGGCGAAGCACCGCCAATCGAAAACCGCGTCTTTTTTGTGGAATAAATGCTGCCACCCGGTAAAAGAAACTCCACCGTCTGGACATGCTGCCCGCTCACTCTGGGCCACACGACGAAGACGAACAGATCGCGAACGTCAACGATGGGAAATGTATTCTGCGTGGTCCGGCAGGAAGTATGCGGAGTTTCGCAATAGAAAATCTCCGGCCCGCGAGGACGGGGTTGCGGACGCCCCGCGCGTAGGCGCGCGTCGGACGAGAGATCGCCCTTTTCCTCGTCGGGTTTGACGAGCCGCTTCGAAGATTGGGCATCCGCCTCTCGGGAAACACACGAGAGCAGACCGAGAAAAGCGAAAATTAGAATAGCGAGACGAGTTCGTCCCATGTCGCCTCCGCAGAAGAGCGCTTCCGAGGGAATCCGAGAGAATGACCCTGATTTCAAGCTAACGGGACCGGAGGGGGCTGTCCATAGACGTAACGACTGGAGTTCCTAAGAAACAAGGGTATCGATCTTGCGTCTTGGCAGGGCGCTCGCCAGGAGCAATGAGATGCTTATGCAAAATCAAACCATGCGAGGCTTTGTTCCTTCAGGAGAATGGGTCAAAATAGGGCGCTAGCATTCCACAGCGGATGGGTTTGCGCCTCCGAAGCTCATCCAAGGGAGAATTCGTCTTGCGTCTTTCCGTCATCGGTTGTGGGTATGTGGGCCTCGTCACCGGAGCATGCCTCGCCGAGGCAGGACACGAGGTTATTTGCACGGACATCGATCGCGAGCGCATCGCCAAGCTCAATGCTGGCGGCGTTCCGATCTACGAGCATCACCTCGAGCTGATTCTCGCATCTGCCCACAAAGCCGGACGGATCTCCTACACCGCCGACGCCGGTGAGGCCATCCGCGCCGCAGACGCCATCTTCATCTGTGTGGGAACCCCGCCGAAGGATTCCGGCGAGGCCGACCTTTCGGCCATCGACAACGTGGCCCGGCAAATCGCCGCGGAAGCGAAATCGCCAAAACTCGTCATCGAAAAAAGCACCGTCCCCGCGCGCACCGGGCTCGAACTCAGCCGCGCCCTCTCCGCCTATTCCAAAAATAGCAAAGTGAAATTCCGCGTCGTCTCCAATCCGGAATTTCTTCGCGAAGGCACCGCCGTCGCGGATTTTTTCCATCCGGACCGGATTGTTGTCGGAGTCGAGGATCCCTCCTCCGCTGCGGAACTCCGAGAAATCTACCGCCCCATTCTCGAAAAAAGTTTCCGCTGCCCGGTGCACAACGGAACCTGCCCCCCAGGCCACAAAGCCGAATTCCTCGTCACGACCATCAACAGCGCCGAGCTCATCAAGCACGCCTCCAATTCTTTTCTCGCGCTGAAAATCAGTTATGCCAACGTGATCGCCGATCTGTGCGAAAAACTAGGCGCAAACGTCGAGGAAGTTACCCATGCCATGGGACTCGACCCGCGCATTGGCGGACAGTTTCTGAAGGCTGGACTTGGCTATGGAGGTTTCTGTTTTCCGAAGGACGTGCAGGCTTTCATTCACTTGTCGGCTTCCGTTGGAGTCGACTTTGACATCCTGAAAGCTACCGAGCGCGTCAACAAACAGCGCATCGACCGCTATTTTGAAAAAATTCGCCAGGCTCTATGGGTGGTGAAAGGCAAGCGTGTGGCCGTCCTCGGACTGGCCTTCAAGGCCAACACCGACGACATCCGCTTCGCTCCCGCGCTGGAAGTGGTCAAGCGCCTGCTCGAGGAAGGCGCGATCGTGCACGCCACGGACCCGGAAGCAATGCCGCGCACCAAGGCGCTCTTTCCGAAGGTGCACTACCACGAGGACGCCTACCAGGCTTTGCAAGACGCCGATGCCGCGCTGGTTTGCACCGAATGGGATTCCTTCCGCAAGCTCGATTGGGATCGCGCCGGAAAAGTCATGGCCCGCAAACTGGTAATCGATGGGCGCAATCTCTATACGCCGCAGGGCATGCGCGAAAAGGGCTTCGAGTACTACTCCTTCGGCAGAGAATAGCTCTCACTTTTCAGATTCCCGTCTCCCAGGATGAGGTCTCTATTCCCTACGCGCTCATTTCTTATTGAAGACTTCCTTGAAATACGCCAGCGTCATCTTCAGCCCTTCTTCCAGTCCGACCTTGGGCTCCCACTTCAGGATGCGCTTGGCCTTGGTAATGTCCGGGCAGCGGCGTTTTGGATCGTCCTGTGGCAACGGCTCGAAAACGATGGGCGGCGCATTGTCAAAATGTTTGCGGATGCGCTCGGCAAACTCCAGAATGGTGATCTCCTGCGGGTTGCCCACGTTCGTCGGCAAATGCTCATTCGACATCATCAGCCGGTAAATACCTTCGATCAAGTCGGCGACGTAACAGAAGCTGCGCGTCTGCTTTCCATCTCCATAAATCGTCAGCGGCTTGCCGCTGAGCGCCTGATACACAAAGTTTGGCAGCGCGCGGCCGTCATTCAAGCGCATCCGCGGCCCATACGTATTGAAAATCCGCACGATATGGGTATCCACCTTGTGGTAGCGGTGATAGGCCATGGTCATGGCTTCGGAAAAGCGTTTCGCCTCGTCATAGACGCCGCGCGGCCCGATGGGATTGACATGTCCCCAGTAGTCTTCGTGCTGCGGCGATACTTCCGGATCACCGTAGCATTCGCTCGTGGAGGCCAGAAAAAACTTGGCGTCCTTCGCGAGCGCCAGCTCGAGCGCGTTCTGCGTGCCCACGGAACCCACCATCATCGTGGCGATGGGATGCCTCAAATAGTCGGGTGGACTCGCCGGCGAAGCAAAGTGCAGCACGTACCCCACTTTTCCCGCCACCTTCAGCGGCTTGCTCACGTCCGCCTTCTGAAACTTGAACTTTTTATTCTTCGCCAGATGGCTCAGGTTGTCCTTGGCGCCGGTGATGAAATTGTCCACCGCCAGCACGTCCCATCCCTCGGCGAGCAGCCGGTCGCAAAGATGCGACCCCAGAAATCCCGCCCCGCCCGTCACCACTGCCCGCATGCTTCCTCCTCGAAAAACCAAATCGACAGTGTAACTTGAGCCCTTTGGAACGTCCAAACATCTGAACCTCGGGCACTGGTCGGCCTCTGATTGACGGAGTCTGGGGCCCGGTTAGGCGTTAGCCCGAGAATTGGATTCTCCTAACCGTTGTAGCTCAGTGGCAAACGACTCCCCGAAGCGTCATTAGAACAGTCACAAGCGGAATCGTGCCGGCCTGCGGGCGGCGTTCACAAGTTTGCTGGATTCGGGAACCCACAGCAGCTGAGTTGCGTAAGTATTGAGAGGTGTTCCATGCAAAATTTGTCCGGCAATTTTCGGTACGCCCTGCGACAGTTCCGTAGGTCGCCTGTTTTTACCGTCGCGGCGATACTAACGCTGGCCTTGGGAATTGGCGGAACCACGGCAATCTTTACCTTGATCCACGCCGTGATGCTCCGCTCCTTGCCGGTTTCCGATCCCGGCAGGCTCTACCGTGTCGGCGAAGGTGACGATTGCTGCGTGGAGGGGGGGCCCCAGGACCGCTGGGGCATGTTTTCGTTCCCCTTGTACGAACGCCTCAAGGCAGAAGCTCCTGAGTTCGAAGAGGTTACCGCCTTCCAGGCCGGACGATGGCGGCTAGGTGTACGGCGTCAGGGTATCGAATCGGTTGCCAGGTCACTGCGCTCGGAGTACGTGACCGGAACCTATTTCTCGACCCTTGGAGTCCGTGCCTTCGGCGGCCGGGTGTTTACACCGGATGACGACAAGCCCGCCGCTGCGCCGGTCGCCGTGCTCAGCCACCGTGTCTGGCAGACTGCCTATGCATCCGATACTTCCGTAGTAGGTTCAACATTCGTCGTCGAGGGCCATCCGTTGACCGTAATCGGCGTCGCGCCCGCCGGATTCTTCGGCGAAACTCTGGAAAGCGACCCTCCTGATATCTGGGTCCCCCTTCAGCAGGAACCCATGATGAATGCCGAAGGTAGTCTGCTGCATCAACCTGTCTCAGCCTGGCTCCGCATGATCGGCCGATTGCGGCCGGGAACTTCGACTGACGGAATGGCTCCCCGCCTTACTGGAGTTCTTCGCCAATGGCTTCAGAACGATTCGGGATATCCTTCCAACTGGATGCCGGACGTCATCCGCATGCTTCCCAAGCAGGTAGTAGGCGTGGTACCCGCAGGAGCGGGTGTGGCGGTGATGAAAGAAGAATACGGCCGGAGCCTGCAGATACTACTCTCCGTGTGCGGTTTAGTTCTGCTAATCGCCTGCTCCAACGTGGCGAACCTGCTGCTGGCTCGCGGGGTAGCGCGTCGCGGCCAAACGGCAGTGCGACTAGCCGTCGGCGCCACTCGCAGACAAATCGTCATGCAAGCGCTCACGGAAAGCGTCCTCCTCGCCATCGGTGGGGGCATCGTCGGGCTTTTGGTAGCCATGGGTGCGGCGCGTCTGCTTCTTGCACTGGCCTTCCACAACTCACATTTCCTTCCCATCAGCACCGCACCATCGCTCATGGTATTGGCTTTTGCCTTCGCCTTGGCGCTTGTAACCGGAATTATTTTTGGCGCGGCTCCCGCGTGGATTGCCACGCGCACCGATCCCGCGGAGGCGCTCCGAGGATCGGGGCGCGGCACTAGGGATCGTTCTTCTTTCGCCCGCAAGGCTCTGCTGGTCGTGCAGGCTACCTTGTCTGTCGTTCTGGTTGCCGGTGCCACCATGCTCGGCCGCAGCCTCAACAAGCTCGAGCATCAGGACTTCGGATACCAGGTGCAAAACCGCGTGGAAGTGAGCGTGAACAGACCTCCGGCGACCTACACGCAGCCTCAGTTAGCCTCGCTTTATCGCCAGCTTGAGGGTCAGCTTAACCGTCTCCCCGGCGTTCAGAGTTCCGGTCTCGCCCTCTATAACCCACTGACCGACAACTGGGGCGAACTCATCATGGTCGCTGGCCATCCTCCGGCCAAGCTCAACGAGGAAGCTGGCGCTTCTTGGGACCGCGTGAGCGCCAACTATCTTCAGAATCTTGGCATGCCGATTTTGCGCGGGCGCGCGTTCACGGCTGCGGACAACGAAACCACTGCGGCCGTGGCCATCGTCAACGAAGCATTCGTGAAGCGTTTTTTCAAGACCGGCGAAGACCCGTTGGATCAGCACTTTGGCCTCGATGTCCCCGAGTATGCCGGCACCTTCCGCATCGTCGGCGTCGTGCGCGATGCCAAGTTTGCCGGCTGGGGTCTCAGCAGGCCCGCGCGTCCCATGTTCTACGTGCCCCTGGCCCAAAATGTGAATTATCCCGACGAGTTGATGAAGAAAATCGAGTTGAACTCCCACTTCATCGGCGGAATGATGCTCGTAACCAACATGACCCCTGGCGCCCTCGAAGCCCAGCTCACCAGGATGCTAGCAGACCTGGATCCCAACCTGACCATCAACAGCATCCGAACGATGAGGCAGCAGATTGAACTTTCCTTCGATCAGGAGCGCGCTGTAGCCAGCCTCGCCGGATTATTCGGGATTGTGGCTCTCGTACTGGCGGCTGTTGGACTGTACGGCGTTACGGCATACACGGTTGCGCAGCGAACTAACGAAATCGGCATTCGCATGGCGCTTGGCGCTGACCGCCCGAAGGTGATTCGACTCGTACTGGGCGGGGCCTTCAAGCGCGTCCTGGTTGGACTCCTCCTGGGTCTGCCCCTGGCAGTTGGCGCCGGACGCTTGATCTCCGCCCAGCTCTACGGCGTTTCCTCATGGGACCCGCTCGCGCTGACCGTGGCTGCGGGGGCGCTGGCGGTCTGCTCCTTTCTTGCCGCCATCGTTCCCGCCTCCCGCGCAGCATCCATTTCACCCATGAACGCACTGAGAATTGAGTAACGCGGCGTCGTTCGGAAGAGCATTGGACCGTATCAGGCAGGGCAACGCCGATTGACCACTTCGACGGGGCGGGATAGCATGCGCCGGTTCCCAAATGGCAGCCCCTGGCAATCCCGCTGTGGTTTCGCGGCCACGCTCCCGCACTTGGCGTGTTCTTTCCGCCGTTGGTGGCGGCTTGGTCCTCGCCATAGTGATTTTCTTCGGTGTTGGTCGATGGCTGGTTGTAGAAGACCCGCTTGTGAAAGCGAGAGCGATCGTGGTGCTCAGCGGCGCAATGCCTTTGCGAGCCATCGAAGCAGCGAAACTCTACCGCGAAGGGTACGCGCCGGAAATCTGGCTTACCCATTCCACGGAGCCCGGCGAGACCCTGGAACAGATGGGCATTCCTTTCACTGGCGAGGACTATTACGACACCCGCGTTTTGATGCACGAAGGAGTTCCGCAGGAAGCGATTCACGTCCTCGGGCCGCCGATCGTGAATACCGCCGACGAAATCAAAGTCGTTGCGGCTACTCTTGCACGCGAGAAAGGCGGAGCCGTGATTATTGTTACGACCAAACCCCATACGCGGCGCGTTCGCCTGCTCTGGCGCAGGCTCGCTCCCGGCAAGGGCCGGGCCATCGTACGCGCCGCCGCGAGCGATCCCTTCGATCCCCGGCATTGGTGGCGCACCACCAGCGATGCTCTCGACGTGGTGCGGGAAGTCCTGGGCCTGATGAACGCCTGGGCGGGCTTGCCCTTGCATCCAGCTCAATGAGATTTGACATCCTCCTCTCCCTAAAAGGGAGAGGATTCCTACGGAGCCGGATGTTGGTCCGGTCTCTTCGGTGGGTTCCTCCCACAACCGCCTTACTTCAGCGGAGGACAACGAAGAGGCTTTACTTTCGGGCTATCCGCCCGTAGGTCTTTTGGACGCGAAGAGGATAAAACAAACCGAAGAAAAAAGAAAGCAGCCTTATATCCCCGGCCTGAACGCCGAGGCTTTACGGCTAGGACGGGTAAGTTTTTGCTGGGCGGCGAACGGGATAAATCTTTAGAAAAAGAAAAAGCGCTTGCGGCGCGGCGGAGGCAATTCATCTTCTACTTCTGGAATGTGCGGCAACTGTCGCCCCTCGAAGGCCGCAAGCGGATTATCCTGGAACAGGGCGCGCGCCTTTTCTTCGCCAAATCGGTCGGCGACTTCGTCGTAGGCAGACTGCAGACGGAGCGGCCGGCCGCGCGTATTGTGCGCATCGCTAGCCACGAAATGGATGAGGCCCTCACCGATCCACCGCAGCGCAATCTGCTGGGAACCGGCGCCAAAACCTCCCGTCAGCGAGCCCCCGGTCACCTGAGCGAAGCATCCCTGGCGTACCCATTTCTTCAGGCGCTCCGGCCGCCAGCGCAAAATGCCGTTCCGCTCCGGGTGAGTGATCACGGGCTGCACACCGGCGAGCTGAATCTCGTGCAACGTCTGGTCCATCGAAGGCGGGATCGAAAACTCGTTGAACTCCAAAAGCAGGAAATCGCGCTGATTGATGCAATAGGGCGGGGCATCCTTGCGCAACGATTCGAGATTCTCCGGATTGAGATGAAAGTCGCAGCCGGTGGCGATTTTCAGCCGGTCGCCGATCTTGATTTGCAGTTCGTCTCGAAGCTGGCGCACGTGCGCAAAATCGAAAAAGTATTCGTTGCTGGAGTGCGGCGTCGCGACGACGTGCGTAATTCCATCGGCAATCGCCGCCTCCGCCATCGCCACCGATTCTTCCATGGTTGCCGCGCCATCATCGAGACCCGGCAGAATGTGACAGTGCAAATCGACCATTTGGATTAACCGCCCCCTAGCGCCACCACGCGCCGAGCGCCTGCCACGCGCCGAGTAAAACCAAGATTCCCGCAAAAACCTGGCGCATCTTTCGCGGCTTGATCTTCTTCGCCAGCATTCCGCCCGCGATGCCGCCCAGAAATATTCCCGGGATCAGCAGCAATCCAGTTTTCCATGAGACGAATCCTTGCTTCGAATACGCCATCAGCGCCAGCACTCCGGTAGGGAATATGAGCGCAACCAAGGATGTTCCCTGCGCGCGATGCTGGCTGAAGGCAAACAGCAGCCCGAGAAGAGGCACCAGAAGTACGCCGCCGCCAACACCGAACATTCCGGAGGCAATTCCACAAACGCAGGCGATCGCGAAGATGCCAGCGCCCCGGCCAAAACCCTGAGCCTTAGCCACGGCCTTATCCTCCACTTGGCCGGTGGCACGGCCCTCAAGCTGCGCCTTTCTCCAGAGCAGAAACCCCGACAGCATAAGGAAACAACCAAACAATCCTCTCAAGTTCCGGGACGGCATGGGGAGGGCGATCAAGCTCCCCGCATAGGCGCCGACTAGCATTCCCAGCGCGCACAAAATCCCCGCATTCAAGTCCACCTGGCCCTGCTTCCAGTATTCTCGTAAGGCGCCCAATCCAATCGGCGGCAACAAGATGAAAAGCGAAGTGCCTTGCGCCAGGTGCTGGTCCATGCGGAGCAGATAAACCATGGCCGGCACTAAAACGACGCCACCCCCGATGCCCAGGAGACCCACCAGCACACCAACGGCAAGTCCCAGAAGAAGAATCATGAAGATCATGGTGACCGGACCGCTTCGCGCGCATCGCCCCGGTGATTCGAATCAAGCGCTTCTATTTTCCTCCCTCCGCCCTCCTGCGGCAACCTCCCTTGAGCAAGCCGTAACGCCGGAAAATGCGCGCCGTTTTTTGTTTGTGCGGAACCTGCTATATTTACTTGTCTCTGTCACGTCGGTCCGGTGGCCTGCTGGCGTCTGTGCAGTCGCCCGCAACGCGGTATCCCCGAAAACGTGAATCCCTTGACCGCTCGAAGGTCAGACATAAATAGGAGTGCGACGGAACTCATGCCAATCGACCGGAAACCCGAGTTTTTCAAAGGCGCCCAACTCAAAGTGGGAATCATTGGCTGCGGCTACGTCGGCTTGCCCCTGGCGCTGCGCTTCGCCGAAGCGGGGCACAAAGTCACGGGATTTGATACCGATCCCAACAAAGTGACGATGCTCAATGCCGGCAAGTCCTACATCGAGCACATTCCTCAGAACAAGATCCAGCAGTTCGTCAACAGCAGGCACTTCAGCGCGAGCAACGATTTCGCGAAGGTGAAGGAAGCCGACGCCATTCTCATCTGTGTTCCCACGCCGCTCGATGAGCGCCGCGAACCGGATCTGAGCTACGTGGAGCAGACCGCCATTTCCATTTATCCGCATCTGCAAAGGGGACAGCTGGTGGTTCTCGAATCGACGACTTACCCGGGCACGACCGAAGAGCTGGTTCTTCCCATCCTGGAGAAAAGCGGTTTGCGCTGCCCTATCGCGGCCGGCCCGGAAAATGAAAATGTGGCGTGCGATTTCTACCTGGCGTTTTCACCGGAGCGGGAAGATCCGGGGAACAAACAGTTTGGGTTGGCGCAAATCCCGAAGGTGGTTGGCGGATTGAATCCACCGAGCGGACGCGCGGCGCAAGCGCTGTACACGCAGGTGGTATCGCGGGTCGTGCCGGTCAGCTCGACGCGCGCGGCGGAGATGGCCAAGCTGCTCGAAAATATTTTCCGCTGCGTGAACATTGCGCTGGTCAACGAGCTCAAACAGCTCAGCCTGCGCATGAACATCGACATTTGGGAAGTGATCGACGCCGCAGCAACGAAGCCTTTTGGTTACATGCCGTTTTATCCTGGCCCGGGTCTGGGCGGCCACTGCATTCCAGTGGATCCGTTCTATCTTTCCTGGAAAGCGCGTGAATATGATTTCGCGACGCGCTTCATCGAGCTGGCCGGCGAAGTCAACACCGCGATGCCGTACCACGTAGTCGACGCAGTCGCCAATTCGCTGAACAATCACAAGAAGAGCATGAAAGGCTCAACAATTCTGATCCTCGGCGTGGCGTACAAGAAGGACGTGGATGATCTGCGTGAATCGCCGACGCTGAAAATCATGCAGCTTCTTAAGCAGCGCGGCGCGCTTCTCGATTACAACGACCCGTATTTCCCGCAACTCCACAAGATGCGGCACTACAATTACGAAAACATGAAATCGGTGCCGCTCAATCCGCAGACGATCGGAAGCTACGACGCCGTAATTATCGCCACCGATCATTCGAGCTATGACTTTGCCGCCATCGCCGATGCCGCCAAGCTGGTCATCGACACGCGCAACGCCACGCGCCGCGTGGTGCGCCACCGCGAAAAAATCGTGCTTTGCTAGGTTGCAATGACTTCGTCTGCCGATGAGATTCGCCGCCAGCTCGAGGAAAGCGCTCGCATCAAGCAGAGTTTTTCCAGCGAATTGATCGGCCGGATCGCGCAATTCGCTGAGAAATCCGCAGCGGCCCTGCGCGGCGGCGGCAAGCTCGTCTTTTTCGGGAACGGCGGCAGCGCTGCGGACGCTCTGCATCTTGCTGCCGAGCTGGTCGTGCGGCTTCGAATGGAACGCTCTGGCCTGGCGGCCCTGGCGCTCACCGCAAACCCTTCAGTATTGACTGCGGCGGGCAACGACTACGGATTCGAACGGATTTTTTCCCGGCAAATTGAATCCCTCGTCGCAAGCGACGATATTCTTGTGGCGCTTTCGACGAGTGGCAATAGCCCCAACGTCATTCGCGGAGTGGAAGCCGGGCGCATTCACGGCGCGTACCTCGTGGCTTTCACCGGAGAGACGGGTGGGCAACTCGCCAGCAGGGTTGATCTTCTCTTGAATGTCCCCACGGAAGACGCCCAGCGCATCCAGGAATGCCACATCACCATCGGCCACATTGCTTGCGGCCTCATCGAACAGCTCGCATGTAAATGAGCTTCGGCTCGCTCGAAGAGGTTCAAGACCGGCTGCCTGGCTGACGCCCCCATGAACGGCTTTTACTTCGCTTTCAACAGCTCGAC
>Ga0210406_10006020_pt1 | contig 12608 bp, 9 predicted proteins | sample IncBWC30MmetaG_FD_155454 | JGI IMG/M metagenome (GOLD analysis project Ga0210406, IMG submission 155454) | Forest soil microbial communities from Barre Woods Harvard Forest LTER site, Petersham, Massachusetts, United States - Inc-BW-C-30-M | ecosystem: Environmental > Terrestrial > Soil >...
CATCGCGCCGACGGTCCTCGACGAAACGGTCAGTGCCGCGGCGAACAACATCTCTGAGAAGCTGGCTTCCGCCATTCGCCAGTCGAATCACCAGCCGCTTGAGGACCTGGCGAAAAAGTTCAATCTCACCGTAGGCGAACTGCCTCTCGCCTCCGTCACGGATCCGCTCGCAGCTTTCGCGAACTCTCAGGAGGTGCGCACTGCGGTGTTTCAGCTTCGCCCCGGTGAGCTGAGCCAGCCCCTCCAAACTCCGCAGGGTTTCGCGATTGTTACGCCCAAAGACATTCAGGCCGCGCACCAAGGCACCTTCGCAGAGGTTCGCAGCCGCGTTCTCGCCGACTATCAACAGGAGAAATCGCTCGAGCTGGCTAAGTCGAAGGCCGAAGAGCTCGCCAAACTCGCGAAAGGCGGAGAACCTTTCGATAAGGCGGCCAAGTCTCTCAATCTGGACGCCAAGACCTCCGAATCACTGTCGCGCAGCGGCTCGATTCCGGACGTAGGTTCGGGCGAGCTGCTCGATGCGGCATTCACCATGCCCGTAGGTCAAGTCAGTGACGCCAAGAATGTAACCGGCAACTGGCTCGTCTATCGTGTTGCAGCTCACGAGCCTGTCAACGACGCCGCTGTGGTGTTACAGGCCGACCAAATCCGCCAGCAGCTGCTCCAATCCAAGCAGAAGGCGGCATTTGAAGCGTTCCGCGTGGCTCTCGAGAACCGACTAAAGAAGGAAGGGAAGCTGGTAATCAACGCCGACGCGCTGAAGCGATTGACCGGCTCGCGTCCCTCTTAAGCGTCTGACAATAAAGGCCTTAAATAATTAGCACTCTCCTCTTGCTGTCCGTAATCCAGTTCGCTAGACTATTTACATCCGCAGAGCCTGCCCCGTAGCCAGCGGGGTCCTCTTCCCTGATCACTCGGGGATAATGGGTAGCTGCCTTCCAGCCCTATGTCGCTTGGTGCTAAACATACAGACCTTTCTAAGGAGCGATGCTATGGCGCTGAAGAATTCTAGGGCAGGCAGGCTTGCAGCGGCTGCTTCGGAAGTAAAGCGAGGCCGCATCCGAGCAGGACTAGTCGAGCCCACGGGCAACGGAAAATTGAGGAGCATGATATCCACCAAGAGTGGCGCGTCCGGGAACCTGTATCACTGCGCCATGGAGAAGAATCAGAACGGCAAGTACAACATCCGCATCCGCGTGCAGTTTGAGCGCGGCGGCTGGGATCTATCGGTCTATTTTCTCGCGTCGTCCTTCAACGCCGGGATGAAGAAGCTCGAAGAATCCCTGCAACTGCTGCAGAAGAGCGAAGAGCGCTTGCGTTTCTGGGGTGTCGAACGCACTGACGATCCGAATCTCGCCGGGGACCTGTTGCAAGATTCCGGCTTATGGTTGGACCGCCGTCGCGAATTCCCTCGCAAAGTCGCGGAAATGAGCGTGGCGAGCGAACGTCCTGTCCCCGCGTCGCTGCTCGCACCGGTTCGGCGCGTTCTCGCGGATTCGGTGTCTCAGGAGCGCGAGCGGGCATGTTCAGCTGCCGCTGGCGACTAAGTGTGCAAGAAGGATTTGCTGCGAAGCTTCTGAGCGGTCTATTTTTCGCGAACCAAAACCTCACCCTGCGCCAAGACTACGTCATTTAGCGACAGCCGGTACTTATAAGAGCCCGGATTCAGGCCGGGGCGTATCGGCCCGCTGACCAGACGCACTCCGGGAGGCGCCTGAAACACGTTGGAAGAGAACGGGCAACGCTGCGAGTCGAACTCGATCTTGATGTTCCCCGCATTCGAAATCCATTCCGCTTGATCGCCTGGATCGAGCACTACCACTTCCGGCAAAACACCAACTAGAACACGCTTCTCCGCCAATTTATCCTCGATTCAGTTTCTCGTGGAACACCGCTCTGCAAAAAATCTGCGCAGAGTGACAAAAACTGTCATTCCGGCAGCAAAAACCGCTTCTGGATGCTTCGGGTTCGCGTGCTTCGGCTGGAAATGCCGACTACGCGCTACGCCCGGCGCGGGGACGGCTAGCACAAGACGCCGCCGGCGAATCTAGAGAACGCCCTTCACAGCTTCGACGATGTGCCGCGCTGAAATTCCAAACGCATCCACCAGCTCGTCCGGCTTGCCCGAATGAGGCATGCCATTCACTGCGACCAGCTTAAACTTCGCAGGGGATGCGCCCGCCGCGGCAAGAGCGTGCAGCACAGCTTCGCCCAAGCCGCCCTCGGGCCAGTGGTCTTCCACCGTCACGAGCCGGCCACCCGTCGCAGCAACCTCTGCAGCCAGCGCCTTGCCATCTAGAGGCTTCACGCAGTACAGGTCAATCACGCGAGCCGCAATGCCCGCTGCTTTCAATTGATCCGCCGCCTTTAGCGCCTCATGCAGCGTCACGCCCGCTCCGATCACCGTCACCTTATCGTCCGCGCTCTTGCGCAGCACTTTAAAGCCGGGAACGGGGAATTTCTCGTCTTTCGAGTACAGGATAGGCATTTTAGGCCGCGAAGTACGCAAGTAGTTGATTCCCGGCCGCGCCGCCATGATTTCGGTGATGCGCTCCGTCGAAACTGCATCGCTCGGATAAAACACCGCCGAGCCATGAATCGCGCGGAACATGGCAATGTCTTCGAGCGCCATCTGCGACGGCCCATCTTCGCCAATCGAGACGCCGCAATGCGACCCGCACAAATTAATATTGGCCCGGCTGATGGCTGCCATGCGCACGTTGTCATAGGCGCGCGAAAGGAAACACGCAAACGTGTCGGCAAAGGGCACCTTGCCCCGCGCCTGAAGTCCCACGGCGACGCTCACCAGGTTCTGCTCCGCGATATAGCCCTGCCAGAAATGGTCCGGGTAGGCATCGCCAAACGTTTCCGAAAACGTGGAATTTTTCACGTCGCCCGATATCGCCACCACGTGCGGGTTCACGGCGCCCAGGCGCTTTAGCGCGAATCCGTAGGCCTCGCGCGTCGCCACCTGCGCGTCCGCTTTGTAATCCGGAGGCGGCGGCGCGGAAAAAGCCGGCGGCGTCGGCAGAGGAGTTCGCTCGTACGATTTTCCTGGATCGGGTGGAACCGTCGGTCCGCCGCCCAGTTCCTTAATCGCCGCGGCCAACTGCTCCTTCGAGAACGGTTTTCCGTGCCAATGCTCTTTGTCGGCAACCTGGCTGAAGCCGTGGCCCTTGATGGTGCGCGCCACAATCGCCTGCGGCTTGCCCTTCACCGCCTTGGCGCGGTCCAGCGCCGCCAGCACGGCAGCCACATCGTGCCCGTCAATCACCTGCGTGTCGAAGCCTTCCGATTCGAATTTCAGCCGGTAGCGCTCCATGTCGTGCTGGTACATGGTGGGTTCGCTCTGCCCCAGCCGGTTGATGTCCGCAATCACCGTCAGATTATCGAGTTTGTAGTGCGCCGCGAACGCCGCCGCCTCCCATACCTGCCCTTCGGCCAATTCGCCGTCTCCCGTCAGCACGTACACGCGCGTCGGGCTCTTATCCATGCGCGCGCCAATCGCCAGGCCCGCGCCCACCGAAAGGCCCTGTCCCAGCGATCCGGTAGCGGCATCGACGCCATGAATCCGCGGCGTGGGGTGGCCTTCAATCTCGCTGGAAAATTCGCGCAGCGTCATCACCCGCGAAACCGGGAACACGCCCGCTTCCGCCAGCGCGGCGTAGAGCACCGGCGCGGCATGGCCCTTGGATAGCACAAAGCGATCGAAGTCGTTCGAGTTTGCATTTTTCGGATCGAACTTCATCGCGTAGAAAAATACGCCGGCCACCAGCTCAGCGGCGGACATGCAGGAAGTCGGGTGGCCTGAGCCCGCAGCCGTCGTCGCCATCATCGAATAGATGCTCAGCAGCCTGGCTTTTTCTTTTACCGCGCTCACGGTGGCAGCGGTCGGTCCTGCGGCGGAAGGTGCGCTCATAACAGCTCCTTTATCGTTGCGGCGATCTCGACGATTTTACTCTTTTCGGGTCCGTCTGGCGAAACTGTAATTTTTGCCGCCCGCGCTCGCCAAAGAGTCACACACGATTTGCATTTCGATCGGTCTAAACGTAGAGTTTCGTTTCACGCAAGGCACCTCGGGGAGAACCGCATGGACACAATTTCGATCACCGTAAATGGCCGGCAACATTCCGTGGAAGTTTCGCCGGACACTCCGTTGCTTTGGGTTCTGCGCGATACGCTGGGGCTTACCGGCACAAAATTCGGGTGCGGCCAGGCGCTGTGCGGGGCCTGCACGGTGCACTTGGATGGCGAAGCGACGCGTTCCTGCACCGCGCGCATTTCCACGGTTGCGGGACGGAGCATCACGACAATCGAAGGGCTTTCTGCGGACGGCCAGCATCCCGTGCAGCAAGCCTGGCTCGCCGATCAAGTTCCGCAATGCGGCTACTGCCAGGCAGGCATGATCATGACCACGGCCGCGCTGCTGGCGAAAAATGCGGCGCCCAGCAACGCGGACATTGATGAAGCGCTCGCAGGCCATATTTGCCGCTGCGGAACTTATCAGCGCATTCGCCAGGCCGTGCATCAAGCCGCACAGCAGGCCGCGACAAAGCATTCTGCGACGGAAACGGCCGCACCCGCTGCTGTTCCGGCAGCAGCAGGAGGGGCACGATGAGCACGATGCGCGCTATCAGCAACACATCTCGCCGGGAATTTCTGAAATCGAGCGCTGCGGGCGGCGCGGGATTGCTGCTTGCGTTCTACTTGCCGGGGACCGGTTCGCGCGCAAACGCGGCCGAACAATCGTTCAAGGCCAATTCCTACATCTTCATCGATCCGCAAGGCGACATCCGGCTGGTGGTGACCCGCTCGGAGATGGGGCAGGGCGTGCGCACGGCGCTCGCCATGATCCTGGCCGAAGAGCTGGACGCCGATTGGTCGCGCGTGAAAATCGAACAGGGCGATTGCGAGCCGGAATATGGCGACATGACCACCGGCGGAAGCATGAGCATCCGCAGCACCTGGGACCCGTTGCGCAAGGCCGGCGCTTCTGCGCGCGACATGTTGCTCGCGGCTGCGGCGGAGACTTGGGGCGTGAAGAAAGATGAATGCAGCGCCAGCGGCGCGGGCGTGATCGAGCACAAGAAATCCGGGCGAAAGGCGAGTTATGGCGAGCTTGCGCTGCGAGCTGCTGCGGTGCCGGTGCCGAAAGACGTGCCGCTGAAGGAGCCGAAGGATTATCGCATCGTCGGCACGCCGCGCGCGCGCGTGGATGGGCAGCACATTGTGATCGGCGAAGCGCACTATGGCATCGACACGAAAGTGCCGGGGATGCTTTATGCCGTGGTGGCGCGGCCGCCGGTCTTTGGCGGCAAAGTGCGGAAATTTGATGCGAGCCGCGCGCTGGCTGTGCCGGGCGTCAGAAAAGTTTTTGCAGTGCCCGCGGCGGAAATGCCGCCGCTTTTCGGCGAAGAGCGCAAGCCGGATTCAGGGCATCAGCATTATTTGTGGGGCGGCGTAGCGGTGGTGGCCGATTCCACCTGGCAAGCGATTGCCGGGCGGCGCGCACTTAGCGTGGATTGGGACAATGGTCCCGGGGCCGAGGAATCGACTGAGAAGCAGCGGGCGGCTTTGGCGGAACTGCTCGAAACTCCGGGAAAGGAATTGAAAAAAATCGGCGACCCGGATGCGGTTGTAGCGTCTGCCGCAAAAACCGTCGCAGCCGATTACGAGACGCCGTTTCTGGCGCATATGACCATGGAGCCGGTGAACTCGACGGCGTCGGTGCGCGACGGGAAGTGCGAAGTCTGGGCGCCGACGCAGAATCCCAACGGCATGGCCACCGCATTAGCCAGCGTGTTGAATCTGCCGCAGTCGGCTTTGACCATTCACATCACTCTGATCGGCGGCGGGTTTGGCCGTCGGCTCTGCATTGATTACGGCGTGGAAGCGGCTTTGATTTCGCGCTCGGCGGGCGCGCCGGTGAAAGTGATATGGACTCGCGACGATGATATTCGCCACGATTATTACCGGCCGATCTCGCACCATCGTTTGCGCGCGGGCGTGGATGCGCAGGGGCAAGTTACCTCATGGCTGCACCACATCGCGGCGCCTTCCACCGACAGCACGTTTCTTGGCGGCGAAGTTCCCGATACCGGGGGGACGGAAATTGCCGGCACGGGGCTACCCAATGGCACCGTGCCGAATTATTTGCTGCAGCAAAGTTTTCTGCACACGGCTGTGCCACGCGGCTACTGGCGCGCAGTGGACACGAATTGGAATCACTTCGCGGTGCAAAGCTTTATAGACGAAATTGCGGCGGCCACAGGCAAAGATCCGCTCGCTTTGCGGCGGCAATTGATTGCGACCAAGCAGAAACCTGCTGGCGCAAGCGACAATGAAGGCGAGACACCAGTCAATGTGGATCGGCTGCTCGGCGTGCTGAATCTCGTCGCAGAAAAATCAGATTGGGGAAAGCCGCTACCGGCAGGCCGCGGCCGCGGCATCGCCGGCCTGTACGGTTTCGGCAGCTACGTGGCGCACGTTGCGGAAGTGACGGTTGCGAAGGATGGCACGCTGCGTGTCGATCGCGTGGTGGTGGCGGTGGATTGCGGGCAGGTGATCAATCCGGATTTGGTGGCTGCGCAAATCGAAGGTGGCGTGGTTTTCGGCCTCACCTCCGCGCTTTACGACGAAATCACCATCCAGAACGGCCAGGTGCAGCAGAGCAATTTTGATAATTATCCGATGCTGCGCATTGCGGACATGCCCAAGGTCGAAGTCCATCTGGTGCCCAGCCATGAACCACCGGGAGGAATCGGTGAGCCTGGCGTGCCTTCCACGGCTCCTGCGGTCGCGAACGCAATTTTTGCCGCGACGGGGAAACGCCTCAGGCGTCTCCCGTTCCAGACACAGGAACTAGCGAAATCGTAGCGTGGCCTGACGATTCCCTGTAATCGCGAGGAGAGTGCTCTGCTCTTGCGCGCCGGCCCGCACGGCATCCGCTAACTCGTGTCCGAAAGGTCCGCGCCTTTCGCCTCTCGCCCGCTGATCGTCACGATCACAACCAGCGTCGCAACCAGCAGGGCTGTCCACGCCAACACCGGCGCGTAATTGCCGCCAAAATAATGTTCCGCGAACCTCGCTTGAATCACGGAATTTCGCGAGGCGAGCAGATTGCCCACCTGATACGCAAGTCCCGGAAACGTCCCGCGCACCGCCGGCGGCGAAAGTTCGTTCAAGTGCGCCGGAATCACTCCCCACGCGCCCTGCACCATGAACTGCATCAGAAAACTTCCGCACGCGAGCATCGGCGCGGTGTGAGAGTAAACCCAGAGCGGAATCATGGGAACAGTTAACACCGCGGCGATCACAATGGCCTTCCGCCGGCCGAGCCGTTCTGACCACGAGCCGAAAACAATCCCGCCCAGCAACGCGCCGAGGTTGTACACAATCGCGACCGCTCCCACGGTCTTCGGCGAAAAGCCCCGATTCTTCTGCAGAAACGTCGGATACAGGTCCTGCGTGCCGTGACTGTAAACATTGAATGCAAACATCAGCACCGTCAAAAAAATGAAGGTGCCCAGGTACTTCAGAATATCCTGCCCCAGGCTACGTCGCACTCCGATCGCGCTTCCGCGGCCCTGCCGCCATGCGGGCGATTCCTCCACTTTCGTCCGGATGTAAATCACCAGAAAAGCCGGCAGCGCGCCGATCACAAACATTCCACGCCAGCCAATAAAGTGAAAGAGAGTGCCGTACAGCAGCGCCGCCAGCAGGTAACCCACCACGTAACCTTCCTGCAGCAGCCCGGAGAAAAACCCGCGGTTTTCTTTCGGCAGCGTTTCGAAGGCCAGAGCCGCGCCCACGCCCCATTCGCCGCCCATCGCAATGCCAAAAAGCGCCCGCATGATCAGAAAAACGTGCAGCGAAGGAGCGAACGCGGAAGCCAGCTCGAACACCGAATACGCGATGATGTCTATCATCAGCGCCGGACGCCGGCCGTAACGGTCCGCGATTGCCCCAAACAGCAATGCTCCGACGGGCCGCATTGCCAGCGTCAGAAAAATGGCCTCGGCGATTGCGGAAACCTGCGCCTGAAATTCCGTGGCGATTGCGCTTACGCAAAAAACCAGGATGAAAAAATCGAAGGCATCCAGCGACCACCCCAGAAAACAGGCGATGAACGTGTTGCGTTGCGTCGCAGTAAGCCGCCGAAAATGCGCCAGAAATTCTATCGTGCGCTCCGTAGGGCGTATTCGAACCGCGCGTCAGCGGCTCAAGCAATCTTCCTTGGGCGAAATCACCCGCACTCAGCGGCGGCGCAGCAGTCCTGGGGATGCGACGGCGTCAGAAACTCGCGCTACTTGCGCCATCTCCGCCACATCGTGTACCCGAACGATGTGCGCCCCTTGCAGAATGCTCGCCGCAACCGTGGCCGCCGTGCCCCAGATTCTCTCGGTCTCAGAGCCAGCGTGCAACTTGCTGCTTTCCAGAACCCTGCTGATGAAGCTCTTTCGCGAGGTGCCCACCAGCAGCGGATAACCCAAGCGCGCGAGTTCCGGCAAACGAGCCAGCAATTCGCAATTCTGCTCGTAGCTTTTGCCAAACCCGATACCCGGGTCTAGCACAATCTGCGATTTCGCAATTCCTGCTCGCCGCGCCAGCGCCACAGCATGCCGCAAACCATCGGCGACGTCGCGCAACACGTTGCGCGCAAACGGGGTATTCTGCATCGTGCGGGGGTTCCCGCGCATGTGCATCAGCATAAGGGCCAGCTTCCGCCGTCGCGCGACTTCCGCAATCCGCGGATCGTTCTGCAGCGCCGTCACATCATTCACAATCTCAGCGCCCGCCGCCGCAGCCGCTTCCGCTACTTCCGATTTGCTGGTATCCACCGAAATAGGAATCCGAATCTTGCCGCGCAGCTTTTCAATCACCGGTAGAACTCGCCCCAATTCCGTTTCCGCGGAAACGCCCAGCGAGCCGGGTCGCGTGGATTCGCCTCCCACGTCAATGATGTCCGCGCCGGCGCGTTCCATGGCTAGCGCGTGCGCGACGGCTGCGCCGGCATCCAAAAATAATCCGCCATCGGAAAAACTGTCGGGCGTCACATTCAGCACACCCATCACGAGCGTGCGCTCGCCAAGCGCCAGGGTGCGCGCGGGCAATCGCCAGCGAAATGTTCGACGATGGAACATCGCCCGCTATTGAATCACGGTTTCGACAAAAGCCTAAGAGTTAGCGCCCTCAACAAGAGGAGTAGAACCAGCGGGCACATACGAAGGAAAGATTACGGTGTCGCAGCCACGTAGTACGACGAGCGATGAACTACGGTGGGATCTCCATGGCCAATCACTTCCAGGCGCAGTTGGTGCCAGCCAGGATGAGGCGCAGCGCTGGCATTGTTCGCGGGCGAGAACCCCACGGTGTACTCCGCGCGAATCTTCAGCGCAATTTGCCGGAACGTATCCGCCAGCGTTTCCGCCTCGCGCAGGAAGTACAACTGGCCGCCGGATCGCCGCGTCAATTCCGCCAGGTACAGCGTGTAGGCGGGAATGCCCCACCCTTGCGCAGAATACGTCAGCAGCGTTTGGCCCGCATGCGACTGCACCCACCCCGGCGTCATAATCTTCGGGCGGCTTTCGGTGGACACTGCAAAAACTTCAATGTCGTCCGCAGCCAGCGTCCGCGCCACGTCCTCGAATGTCAGTTGGTCGCGCGGCCATCCCGCACGAGGTCCTGCCGTCTTCGGATCGAGCGTAAGTCCCAGCCCGCTGTCCTGGCCATCTGTCAGTAACACGATGGCCTTGCGTCCGCGCCGCCCAGCAAACAACTCTCGCGCCGTCAGGAAGACTGCGTCGTAGATATTCGAACCGCCGGTATCTTCCAGCAACGAGCGCGCGTCCACACGCGCGACGGCTTTGCGGATCAATCCCCAATCACTGGAAAAGGGAAGTTGCAGGTAGGTGTGCGCCGAAAAATCCACGATGGCAGTGTGATCCGAAGAGGAAAGAGCATCCACCAGCGCGCGCGCCGCATTTTTCATTTCGTCGGAGTCGCGCAGAACGCTGGGGCTGGCGTCAATCACCACTGCTACGCTGGCTGATTCCGTAGAAGCGTCGAAATAAGTGAGAGGTTGTTGCAGGCCTTCATCGAAAACCCGGAAATCGTCAAGCCGCAATCCCCGGACCGCCACGCCATCCGCGCCGATCACGCTGCACGTCACCGGCACAATCTGCGTGACCACGGAGATCGCATGAGCGTCAGCGGAGGCCTCGCCGTCGCCCGGTCCTTTGCTGCTGTCGCGCTTCGCGGCGCCGCCCGCCGGAATCGCCCTCAGTTCTCCCGTTAGCGGATCGCGTTTCCAGGTGACATCCTCGTCCAGGCGGCGCGGCCGCGGCAGTTTTGATTTTTGCTGGGCTTGTAGCGGAAGCTCCCGTCGCAGCATCGGCAAAGTCGCCAGCGTCAGAACCAGCGAGATGAAGAGTGTCACATCGCGCTGAGTCTGCCTATACGCGCGACGCTCGCGGGAAATGCGGCGCAATCGCATCGGGGATTCAGTCGAGGTCAAAATCGCGCAGCGGTTTTTCGATGGGCCCGTCTTTGGCCTTCTTCAAACCCTCCGCGAATTTTCGCGCCAGCACGTCTTCCTTCGATTTCTCCGCTTCCACCGACGCGCGGAATTTCGCCTCCACTGCGTCCACCTGTTGCCGCAGCAGCGCCGCTGTGTCGTTCAGGTCCACCGAGGGCGGCGTCTTTGGCGGCGCAACGTGCGAAAGCACCACGCCAATCTCGCGATCCACCGTAAGCTTCGCCTGGCAGCACGGGCAACTGAGGGTAAACGTGTCTAACGGTTTCTGAGTCATACGCGCATTTTACGCCAATTTTGGCCTATCAGATATCGCGTCGGAACACTCGACCGGCGAAGCGATGGCGGCTTCGGTGCTAAAGGTTTCCTCGCAGCGGCCGATATATCCATTACGTACCGCTGGGAGCTTGCGAAAGGTGCGTGGACTCAATGCGTCGGCAGTCCACACGCCCGGGTTCCCAAGCGGCACGGAAACGATTGCTCGGAAAGTTTTTAGGCATTGTCTTAGGCGAATTAGGCCGTTTCCAAACAGCAGGCGAGTGAACCCACAAGGAGCGCGCAAATCAAGATTGTTCCCACGATCCCTCTTCCTCCAGAAAGTCTCGTCAAGACGAGAGCCGAGCTTCCCGCAAACTCCCGAACTCGCCCGCCACAAAAAAAAGAACCTCGCCTCTTTCGAGACGAGGTTCTGAAAATTCCATTGCTGCGGATGCGGCTTTAAGCCGGAGCCGGTTTTTCTCCCTTAGCCAGACCCGGAATCGGCCGCGGTTCAGGCCGCAGCGAAAGCTGCGGTTCCTTGGTCGGCACCGGCGGCGCAGCGGGCGGAGGAGGCGGTATCTTCTCCGGAAGCGGCTTGCCTTCCATCAAGAGCTTTAATTCCACGGCATCCAAAACCTCGCGGTCTAGCAGTGCCTGCGCAATACGCTCCAGCTTGTCCCGCTGGGTCTCCAGAATATTGCGCGCCCTGCTGTAGCCGTTCGTGACGATGCTGCGAACCTCGCCATCAATCTTGATCGCGGTGTCTTCCGAATAATCCCGATGCTGCGCGATCTCGCGCCCCAGGAAAATCGCTTCTTCCTTCTTGCCGAAAGTAAGCGGTCCCAGAACGCTCATGCCCCATTCGCACACCATCTGGCGCGCGATTTCGGTGGCGCGTTCGATATCGTTCCCGGCGCCCGTGGTGATGTGGTGCAGGAAAATTTCCTCGGCAGCGCGGCCGCCCATCAGTACGGCCAGTTGCGCTTCCAGGAATTCCTTGGTGTAGGTGTGCTTGTCGTCGATCGGCAATTGCATGGTGACGCCCAGCGCCATGCCGCGCGGAATGATAGTCACCTTGTGCAGCGGATCGGCGCCTGGCGTCATCGCCGCAACCAGCGCGTGTCCGGCCTCGTGATAAGCCGTGTTGCGCTTTTCCTCGTCCGACAAAATCATGGATCTTCGCTCAACGCCCATCAGGACTTTGTCCTTGGACATCTCGAAGTCCACCATCGCCACAAACTTGCGGTTTTGCCGCGCGGCCCATAGCGCGGATTCGTTCACCAGGTTCGCCAGATCGGCGCCCGAAAACCCCGGCGTGCCACGCGCGATCACCGAAAGATCCACGTCCTCGGAAAGAGGCACCTTCCGCGTGTGTACGCGAAGAATTTCTTCGCGGCCCTTGACGTCCGGACGCGGCACCACGACTCTGCGATCGAAACGGCCGGGCCGCAGCAGCGCCGGATCCAGCACATCAGGACGGTTCGTGGCCGCAATCAGAATGACACCTTCATTCGATTCAAAGCCGTCCATTTCCACCAGCAGCGCGTTCAAAGTCTGCTCGCGTTCGTCGTGACCGCCGCCCAGGCCTGCGCCGCGATGCCGCCCGACCGCGTCAATTTCATCAATGAAAATAATGCACGGCGCGTTCTTCTTGCCCTGCTCAAATAAATCGCGCACGCGGCTTGCGCCCACGCCCACGAACATTTCCACGAAGTCCGAACCGGAAATCGAAAAGAACGGCACATTCGCTTCGCCCGCAATCGCGCGCGCCAGCAAAGTCTTGCCGGTTCCCGGAGGCCCCACCAGCAGGACGCCT
>Ga0210406_10006024_pt1 | contig 12606 bp, 19 predicted proteins | sample IncBWC30MmetaG_FD_155454 | JGI IMG/M metagenome (GOLD analysis project Ga0210406, IMG submission 155454) | Forest soil microbial communities from Barre Woods Harvard Forest LTER site, Petersham, Massachusetts, United States - Inc-BW-C-30-M | ecosystem: Environmental > Terrestrial > Soil >...
GAAGTCCCTGAAACTCACAAGATCATCGGACTTCGGGGTGCGCGGCTGCTGACGAAGACGTTACCGGATGAGCCCGAGCCGATCGTCTACCTTGACATGATCAACAGCACTGCTGAGCCGGATGGAAGCTTCAAACACTACTTGGAGCGGATCGACCCGAAGCAATATGGTGGCGACGCAGGCCGATTGTGTCATGCGGCCATGGCATCTCGCTGGCGCTATCGGGATTCCAACGGCGCTCTCCAACTGACCTTCTCGCGCTGGCAGGATTATCAACCCACCAGTGAATCTTAATGCGGGCTCTCCCTATTAGTGGCTTCGAAGGCCTGTACGAGATCACCGACGAAGGATCGGTGATCTCGCTTCCAAAGACTTGGAGGTCTGGCTCAGGTCGAATTTCATCCAAGATGCATACCGTCATGAATTCCACCTTGGCTGGGAGAGGGTACCCGTCCGTTCAGCTCAGGAAAAACGGTAAATCTATGCGCAAGCACATCCATAGATTGGTAGCGGAGCACTTTCTTCCAAGGATTGATGGACTCGAAGTTGTGAATCACATCGACGGGGACAAAACAAATAACAGAACCGAAAACTTGGAATGGTGTACACCGTCGCAAAATAGAAAACATGCGTGGAGGATTGGGCTTAATAAAATGGCCGAATCCGAGCGCCAACGTCTCGCTAACCTGAACAAGAGTCGAGCGCGGCTCTCGACTGACGATGCAATGAAAATTCGTGCCCGTCACCAAAATGGTGAGCGCGTCCGAGATATTGTGAAAGATTATCCCTCATTCAGTTATTCATACATCTGGGATGTCGCGACGGAAAACCGCCGGCAACCCACAGCGGAAAGCTGACATGTCCGCTACAGCGCGTCGCGTCTATCCCCACAACCCTCATCGAAGGAAACCCCGAGTGAAAGTCATCATCGCCTTTGCCTGCTCGTTCCTGTTTCTTGTCACTGCCCACGCCGGCACAGTCCAGACCTGCTACGCCGCCCGGCTCTACGTGAATCTCCCGGCCGAGGCTGCCGGTCACAACCTGTATATGAATCTTTACGACTTTACGGGCGATGGAATCAAGCGCCATGTAGTGGCTGTGCTGACTCAAGGCTCTTTGACGGTGGGATATGCTTTGCACTGGTCTGATGTTTGGGAAGTAGATCTGACATTGCCCGATGGCGAGGTCGTAACGAACCAGATCGCGATCCCGAGTGAAACACAGTGCTGGTCCGCGACGAACGCGCCGATCTACACGTTGAATCTGTCGGACGCGACGTAACTGCCGATGGCCGATCCGGTGACAAAACCCGCACTCCGCTACCACGGCGCCAAGTTCCGCCTGGCGCACTGGGTAATGCAGTGGTTCCCGCCGCATGAATGCTATGTGGAGCCCTTCGGGGGCGCTGCCGGCGTGCTGCTGCAGAAGCCGCGCAGTTACGCGGAGGTCTACCCGGTTTTAAGAATCGAGGTGCGCTGTGACCGAAGCTAACTGGACCGAAGAACAGCTCTGCGCTACCTGCAAAGGTCAACTGTGGGTCTGCGAGAACCATCAGGACGTACCGTGGAACGACGGCGATCCGCCCTGTTGCGCAGGCGCGGGCGCCCCGTGCCCCACTTGCAACGTCCCGAAGGACGGCTCCATGCCGAGGCCTCAACCGGACTCAACGGTTCTGTGGGATCTCGAACGAGGGTGGCTTTCATGACATCGGATGGGCGGGTCGAACGCTTACTTGACGGCGGTTGGCGCTTCACGGATGCGATCTACAACGAGCGATGGATCGCGCGTGTTCGCGCGAAATGCATCGTGTCCGAGAAAGGTTGCTGGGTATGGCAAGGCAATCTTCAGACGAAAGGTTACGGTGGAACCGCCTATCGTGGCTCCAATGTCGCCGCGCACCGTCAAATGTACAAGCTCGTGAAGGGCGTGGAGCTGGCCACCGAACAGTTCGTTTGCCATACCTGCGATGTGCGAGCGTGCTGCAATCCGGATCATCTCTTTCTCGGAAGCGCCAAGGACAACAACCGGGACTGCGGTAACAAGGGGCGCCACCACAATGGCGTAAAGACTCACTGCAAGCGCGGCCATCCATTCACGGTCGAGAATACCTATCTGAAGGTCACACCGACGACGGTTATGCGTTCATGTTTGACATGCGAAAAGATCCGAGCCAGTTCTCCTGAGTACAAAGCCAAAGCGCTTGAGCGGCAACGCCGTAGTAGAAAGCGCTCAACGGTGAGCATATGACTGACCGAAACATTCCCTCAAATCAGAAAAGCGCTACTGCGGGGCCGTATGAGGCCAAACGTATCGACCGTAACCATTGGGTTATACAGTCAGAGCGTGGAGTCATCGCAAAAACCTGCATTCCGATCGGTGCGACAGAAGAAGAGATTGAAGCAAACGCGCTGCTACTGGCGGGCGCCGCTAATTCGGCAAGCTCGCCGGTCGAGACGACAATGCCTCATTTGCTCGACCAGTTTACAGAGGCTCTCAAGGCTGACCCCGACCTGGCGTGGTCCTGGCACTGCAATCTCGCGATGCCCATCATGGACCGTGTGAAGTGCTCACACACCGCAGCTAACGAGGCCGCAGCCGATCTGCTGCGTCATTTGTTCCACATCGATATCAGATCGAACTCATGCTGGGCGATCACTGTGCAACCGGAGGAACCGTCCGGGGTTCGAATCGCACCAGAGAAACCTATCATCGATGGTCATCCTATTGGCTGCATGTGTCACTACTGTCACTACTATCGTAAGCACCCTCAGTGCAAACCTGAAAAAGCCTGCACGCCTCCTTGCGGAAACCCCGTGATGATCAACGCCGAGCGGTATCGAGGCTGCAGACTGCCATCGGGTCACGAGGGTGAATGTAGCGCTCAGAACGGGGACGGTATATGAACAACACGGCAGGCGGCAACTATCCGGTGATGATTCTAGCGAATCACAACGTGGTCGGTACTTGCGGTTCCTGCGGAGGCGCCGTGGTTAGCCCCATGATGACGACTTGGAACTCGCCGCCCGTTCGCTTCTGCCAAAGCTGCGGGAAGCACGCCAAGCCGCAACCGCCAATCACGGCCTTCGGGCCGATCCTTGAGATGCTATGAGCGAGTCAGATGTCTAGTAAAAACGGAAAGCTGACCATCCAGATGCTCAAAAAGGCGTTGATTCGGGCGTTTGAGAATCATGGCCACAAATACAACTGCAGCGCGGCTCGCGGCATGGAGCGCGATTGCACGTGTGGGTGGCTGGAGGTTCGGGAAATAGTCCAACGAATACAAGTGGGCAAGCCCGGTGAGTGAGCGATCCACCATGTTCAATTGCGGCTACGACCCAACCTGCAGCGGCTGGGTCATTCGTGAGGGCTCTCCCGAAGGTATGCACGTCGCAACCTGTCGCAGCGAGGAACTCGCTAACGAATTCGTGGAGCTGTTCAATCGACCCGCTCCACAGCACACGGCGGGTAGCGACAATGGGTGAAGGATTCGCATTCGCGTGCTGGCTCCGACTCAATTTCCCGCCACCTTATCCACCGCGCCATCGGTGGCGTGAGATCGCGGAGTTTTGGCGCAACGATGATCGGCATCGTTGGTGGTGCTGGGCCTGCCAGGAGTATCACATCAATGTTTGCTGACTACTGGCTCGTTTTGGTTGGTGGAACCGCCCTCGTGGCTCGCGATGAGGACTTCGTCGAGTGGGCCGACCAGGTGAAATACGACGGGATCGAGTACGAGGCAATTCCGCTGTATCGACCCGCTCCTTCCATAGACGGACGTACACCATGAACCTGGGAGGCACCTACGAATGTGCAGTCGGCGAGATTCTATGCCTTGTCGAATTCCGCACTGACGGCTCACCACTGCGGGTGTCCTCTCGCGTGAAGGGCCGAACCGGAGCTCGAGACTCTACGCGCGTGCTCTGGTGGGCAAATGGCGGGAAGCTTAAGAGCGCTACCGTTTCACGCGCCATAGAGCTCGCCGAGGCCAAACGAGCTTCCCTTACATCCACACCGAGTCAAACATGAAACTAAGAACTTACGAGATGATGGTCGCCGCCCTTGATCGTGTCATCGAAAATGAGAATAACGACCGAGAAGGATATGTGTATGGCAACCTCGTGCACGATATGGCAAAAGCTGCTGAGTTGGTCTACGACTCCTGCTTAAAGGGCCAATCGTATGCGAAAGATGGAACCGAAGTGACAACATCCTAGTGCGACAGCAGTTATTTCAACCAGAGGAGATTGAAGTGCCCGAAGCAAATATGCAGACCCTGAAAGAATACGTTGCCTCAACGTCTGATGAGCGCACCGTGAACAACGTCATGCGCCATGCCTACCGCGTCCTGAGCGACGCGGAGAAGGTCCAAATGCAGGCCCTGAAGGACAAGGGGCTCGAGCTTCATGCCCTGATCGAGAGCATCGGCAAGAGCCGGGAACTCTCTCTGGCGCTCACCAAGACCGAGGAAGCGGTCATGTGGGCCGTCAAACACATCACGAGGTAGCCATGACCACGGCGGCGGATTGGTTCGCTGATGAGCACGAATTCCGGCAGTTGTGCGGGGATGCTCAGTCCCAGGCGCGGGGCGAGTCCTCGCAGGACTTCGCCGCCGAGATGGTCGTGAAGGCCAAAGAACACGGGCTGAAAACTTACCTCAGCCCGAAGCAACTTGAGTGGCTGTGCAAGCTGGCTGACTGGGATCTACCCAAAAGGCGCGCTCACAATGGATGAGAACAGCATTCGAGACCACGTCGCCCGCTGCCCGCTCGGCTGGATAGACGGCAAGTTGGCCAGAACCCGCGCAACGACCGATTGGGACGTGATTACTTGGCTAGCCGATCTCCGCGAGATGGTAGGACTGACGCGCGGCCATAGCAATGCGGTCAGCGCATCGGAGAGTCAAACGTGAGCATGCTGCCTTATCGCCCCAACCCGATGACCCGCGAGGGGCAGGAGTATGAACTCCTGGAGGAGTTGCATCGAAACACGCTTCAGGCGGCCGCAGCCGCTGAAACGGAAGTCGCAAGACTACGTGCAGCGCTCGAAATGATTCGTGACAAAAGTATTCCACAGGGCATGAGTCCGGCGCTCTTCGCTATGAAGGTCTTGAGAAACGCGGACCCACGATCCGAGAAACAGCCATGAGACGCCTGCATTCCCACGAGTGGGAGCACCTGGTTAAAACCAAGGACGATGAGATTGAGCGGCTGCGCGAAGACCTGGAATTGCAGCGCAAGATTGACCTGCAGATTATTGCCGAAAAGCAGCAACTCCGCGGCAACCTCAGCTTCGCGGAGGAAGGGCTCGCGAACTACGCGCAGGAGAATGAACGACTGCGTGTGGCGCTGAGTGATCTTCATGCGCAGGTAGAGAAATTCTGCCTCGAGCAAGGCGAGTGGGAATTCTACACCGGCCCCGCCCTCCGCGCGCTCGGGCGCTCAAATCACGATATTCACGAGATCGACCTGCAAAAACTCGTTGAGGCTGCCAGAAGCTCGGAACCACAGCCCGGTGAGCAGAAGACTTGACGTTACCCGGTAACGGTGATAGCCTATGATCCATGGTAGAGAGCAACGCAGATAGGCAGCGCAAGCTGCGCGAGAGCCTCAAGGCTCAGGGTCTACGGCGATATGACGTGTGGGTCAAGCCCAGTGAATGGCCCACAGTGAAGCGGCTCCTAGAACGGCTGGCGAAGCGGAGGACACCGAAATGAATAGCAACACCCTGACAGATGACCAGATCGGCGATGTGCTGATGGTCGGCTATGGCTACCACCGCCAAATGGATCACCTCACTGAGCGCTGCGTATGGGTTAAAGGATGGTTGCCGGGAGCGCCGACAAACCCGCTCAACGATGAGCCCATCGCCGACGACAGCGACGTAGCCCCGGAAATGAAGCATTGCATCGAAGTTGTTACCGCGCCGTATTCCCTCGGTCAACCCCGGCGGTACTACACGGCCGACTACCCCGTCGGTGCGCATGTCGATGATTCGGGCACGACGTATCAGGTCCGCGACGTGAACGGCGTGATGATGTTCGTTGCGCGCACCGACCTGAACTTCTGACAACCAAACAGGTAAGTAAGTGGATATCCCGAAGAACATCACTGCAACTGGAGAGACGCGAGAGCAGTTGGCCAAGCGTCTCATCCAAGAAATAGTGTCTGAAGAACGGGAGCGGACTGCGCGAAAACGCATCAACCGCAATCGGTACATGCGACATTATCTAAGGGGCAAGCAGCAACGCTGACCAACTATCGGATTAACCTCCCATGCAAGAAGTCAAAGTCATCGAGCTATTACCCAACGGTCTGACCAAAGTCGACCTGGGCAACGATCAGCGGCGAAAGGCGCTCTTCAGTAGTGGTGTACTTAATGATCTCGCGCGGCGCCTCGGCTGCGATTGCGAAAGGTGTCGACCAAGGAACGCGGATCAACCATGAGCATTTCAGACTCCATGGCCCAGACCGCAGCAGAGGAGGCCGCCGAGCGCGCGGCGTGGGGATTCGAGCACTATATCGCCCTTCCCTGCCCGAACTGCAGTCGCCAACGTCTCCACGCCTGCACCAACGGGAAAACGCGCTGCGAGGCGTGTAACTGGGTCGTGGAAGATCGCGACTATTGCCCGCTAAAGCTCACCGGCTAACTCATCGGAAACTAAATATTTTCCCTGACCCCGTCATTTTTGCCCCGCTGATGTGTCCTTCTAGGTAGGAGCGCGCGCGATAGGGATGTCTTGCGGGGGTCGACGACCTCGTGGACCACGGCCCAGAGGACCAGTAGTGCAATCCGGTTCTGACCGGTTTTGACCTTCAGGCGCGTTGTATAGCAGACAATGGTATGCAGACTGAGATCCATCATCCGGGCGATTTCCTTGCCTGTCCACCCCTCGCAGATCAGGCTGAGGATCTGTTCCTCACGGACGCTGAGATTATGGCGTCTCACTTAGGGATGGCTTTAAGCAAGCGCCTCACTCGAGTCCAGACCACCAGGGCGCCGAGCCCGGACAACACCCCATGCAGGATGTGTTCTACCGTGACATTGGAAGCCGGCAGGAACGGCCGAAGACTGGGTACCTCTCCAATCAGCTCTTCAGCGTGATCGGCCAATTGGGACAGGCCTGCGATGAGCAAAGCCAACCAGGTGGTGAGCTTTCCCTTGGCATGTGCATAGAAGTCTTTGAGCCATTGCCAGAGATTCACAGCCTTCTCCGATGCGCGCCGGTCTCGGCGAGCGGATCATCTCCAGCCCGATCGCGCAGCACCGCGACCCTTGTGCGGATTTCTGCCAAAGCTTTGTCGCGCTCCCGTGAGCCTTCATTCTGCTTTTCCAGCATGCCCTTGATCTCGTCGAACTTGCGGTCCATGTCACGAGCTACTTTCTCGGCAATCACTTCGTTCTCCTGGCGTGTTGGCCGTGCATTGAGGCGCGCTTCAAGCCGCACGAGCCATGCGATGACCGCTCCGAGGATCGCGCCAGTCCACCCCACATACTGATCTGGTATTTCCACATCTATGGATCTCAGTTCACCTGATACCAGGGGCCACCGGGCAACAGCTCGAAAGTCGCGGTCTGATTAGCAGTCAATGAAAGATTCGCGCCCGCTCGCATCATGAGCTTGGTTCCAGCCGCCCCCGCATTGTTGTTCAAAGTGATATTGCCATTCGCCAGCACAGTGACTCTTTGACCAGGATATCCGTTGAGGAAATCAGTGATGGCCGTAGCCCCTCCGTACTGGACTGACAACGATCCCGCCACCGATGGAGTAGCCGAAGTCGCGAGCGTGCGTTGATAAGGGATAGAGCCCGCATAAGGGTTCGTCTGACCAGCAACGTCATTGATACCATACGTGAATCCGAACGAATCGTTCACCCCGTTGGTAGCTGCAGATCGTACCGTATTACGGTCAAGGTGGATCAGACCGCTGTTCGTATTGTCCGCGAACACATCCGTGCCGGTGTTGTTGCGGAACTCATTTCCAAGGATGATCCCACCAGTAGTGTTGGTGAGGTTCAGACCGGTTGAGTTTGCAGCGACGTAGTTGCCGCTGATATTCGGACATTGCGTCTGGGTGACGATGATTCCATTGCCGGCCGCACAGAGCTTAACTTTGTTGCTCTGGATCGAAATGCCGGTACCGGGAGCCGAATTAGTGTAACTGATGCCGTTCTGAGTACCGCCCGTCACCGCGTTGCCGATCACCGATACGTTGGATATGGCCGACAGAAAGATTCCGTCTTTGCCGGGCGAAGTGATCACATTACCTTCAACCAGGCCGCTACCTGACAAATTTCCATCGGTGACGACATAGATTCCAGACCATACCGGCGCGCGAATAATATTCCCTACAACAGAAAAGCACGAGGTTCCCAGCACGCCAATCGCACCCGGTGCGAGAATCACCGTGTTGGTACTGATATTTGTGTTGTACAGGAAGTTACCTATAATCGTGGTCCATTCGGCTCCTGCTACATAGATTCCAGCACCGTATGCCTGTCCGCTACCACTGTTATAGGTGCCAGTGATGTCATGGACGATGTTTCCCACGACTGTATTGTGCTGAGCGGTACCACCAGGGGTATTTGAATACAGCAGAATCCCGTACTGGGTATGCGTGCCGACATCGTTGTTGGAAACAATATTCCAGTCGCAGCCGTGTGTATTGTCAGAGAGGATGTAGATGCCGTTGGTTCCGCCAGCACTGGTTCCCCCCTCGCATCGGTTGCGCGAGATGAGATTGTGCGTGCCGCCGAAATAGACCCCGATGTCCCAGCCCAAATCCGCACCGTTGGCCGATGAGACAAGATTGTCGATGATCGTATTGCGGTCGGCGTAGTTGATCGTTACGCCCGCCCGGGTGCCCTCGAGACGACAACCCTTGACGGTACAATACGAAGCGCCGGTGCCTATGAAGACAGCCGCTGAATCCAGTCCGGAGGTGAATGTGCCAGTGTATTTAATAAACATATCCCGAACGATGCTGCGCGTACAGCCCGTCAGAATAACCGCATTGATACTACTGCCATTACAGGTGATCTGCGAATCCCAGCCCTGACCGTAAAGCGTTTGATTTGAGCGCAGCGTTAAGGAGCTGCTCACCAGACAATTCAGCCCGCTCGGGATAAGAACGTCCTGTTGAACGTTCAGCGCGTTCTGAATGGCGGCCTGATCATTGGCAATCCCATTTCCAACCGCGCCATAACGGCGTACATCTCCCCAGGGATAACCGTAGTTGGTCGGAGTGATGAGGGCAGAACTTTCCGCGTTACTTTGAGGATAGAGTATTGCCCCGATACCGGCCTGAGTCGCGGGAATCTGCACGCCATTGACGTAGGTAGCCTGCCAGATCTGATTGCCGAAGAAGGTTGGCGGCGTCGCTCCCTGGCCATCAAAAAGCGTCGCGACATAGACGATATTCGGCTGCAGGAAGCATTGACAGGAGGCCCCGGCAGCGTTCGAAATCTCCCCGCGACTGTTGAGAGGTACCGGATTGGGCAACGGCGTAGTGAGCCCAGAATCGGCGTAAATTGCCGTCAGAGTGCCGCCGACTGTGAATTGCACATAACCGCCGGCCGCCAGCTGACCATTGTTGAAGGCAAACGCTACGACTGGAGGGGTTAACAGAACGCCGGTCGTCATTTCTGTTGTAACTCCTCAATTCCAGCGCCTGGCCGTAGAGACTCACGCGCGAAGTCTCGCGCGGCCTTCCCTTGCAGACCCTTACGAATCCATGTTCCTACGGGAATTCCCTTCGCGGCGACATTGGCGGCGCCTTCAAGGGCGGTCTTGCCCGCTTCGGCAGCGGCAGCCGTAAAGGTGTTTGAGTTATTCACGAATGATCCACGTGGCTGAAACTGGGTGTAGCGGGCCACATTCCCCAACGTCGAGAGATTCTCTCGGGTGGCATGATCAAACAAAGAAGGAAACTTGGGAGCTATGGCCTGCAGATTCTTGTTGAAGTTGGCCTGACTGAAATTTCCGTTTCCCATATCATCGATACCGGAAGCACGCCGCAAATGATCCAGCGCGGCAACACTCATGGTCTGAGTAGCCGTAGGATTGTCAGCGAAGTTAGCGCGCATTCTCGCGAGTCCATCCCGAGTGCCGCCGACGATGAATTTTTGAATAAAACGGTCGGCCGGCACAGTACCGTTCACGGCGGCGTTATAGGCCGGATCGGTTTCCATAGTCTGAAATCGCGCACGGGCAAGCCCGCGTGCCTCATCGAACGGTGCCTTGAAGGATTCCGTTCCAGGCAATAAATCCTGATCCTCCACCGCGCCTCGGATCAGATGCGCGGCATAGCGGGCGCTACCATCGCTGGAACGGGAAAGATCCGCAAGGCGCGTCCTCAATCCCTCAAGTTGCCCTGCCGTGATCACTCCATTACCGTCCGCCAGCGCATCCAATCGCTTCACGATGTCCGGCGGAGCACTCTCAGTCGCCCATTTGTCCTCCAGAATCTGGTGGACGTTGGTCCGCAACTGCGACGCATCCATTACGGGAGTGTTGGGCGTCAATGATTTCCGGGCCGTGTCATAAGCTTCATCGATTTGTGTACGGGCAACTTGATCCTTGGCCTTATATGCATCGATCAGCGTATCGGCATGATCCACGGGATTGGACGTGAACACGTCCGGTCCCACTTGGCCGCGGATGGATTCGAGGTTCTGTACCAATTGCCCGTTCTGTTGGCTGAAGCGCGCTCCCAATTCGGGCTGTTGTCCACGCATGTTCTGCTCAAAGGAAATTCTAGCGGGGTCTTGCAGCGCCTGCCCTTTGGTAAGTTGCATCGGCACTGGGAGTGAATCCGCCTCAAGTTGGCGGTTCAGCGCATCCGGGTTGACGGCTCCCCCAGTTTGCTGGGCCGTCGTCCGGATTGCATCCTGAAGCTCCGGAGTCGCAGCCTCAACGGGTGGAGCGGATCTGGCCGCACCCATTGATTGCGGAGAATTCATACCGCCCTGAAGTTCGACGGCGGCCTCAGGATCGGCCATCGAGGAGATTACACTTCCGGCTACACGCCCTATCGCGCGCGTGACGGGAAATCCCGCCGCGGCTTCCCCGAGAAGAGGGGCGACATCGCCCGTCCGCTCTTCGACTTCGCGCACGGTCTGCGCGGCGTTGGGAGCGCCGGCGACATCCAACAATCTCGGCACGATCTCACCCGGTTTGATCTGTCCGAGCGTCTCCATGCCAGCCTGACCCGCTTCCGTGCGGGGTTGATAGGTGAGCGCGTTGCGCGCCGCACGCGCGGCCGAAAGGGAATCGGAACCGCCTGCGCCAGTCAGGCCATAGAGATAGCCACCTGCAGCTGCAATGCTGGCTGGAGCACCTGTAGCCAGTGAGAGCGCATCCTCGGCGCCTCCCACTGCCGCCTGTCCCATCGTGAACTTTCCCTGCGTGGGATCTCCTGCGAAGCCGACACCCTTGAACGCCTTGAAGTTGGCCAGTTCCGCCGGCTCAGGTTCGCGGCCCACGCGGCGCTTGAATTCTGCTGCATCGTAAGTAACAGGAGTCGAAGTTGTGTCCGATTGACCATCCGAAGCAAAAAACGCTGTGCGCGCGTCCTGATCAGCCGCAGCCGACGTATCCCCGGATGCGAAGAAATCAGTGCGCGGATCGTCGCTCATGGCGGGATCTGCCCGTTCTCGAGCGCGCGCAGATTGGCGCTTTTCTCGGCAAGCGTTTTCATGCCCTGAGGTCCGAGCCGCTGACGCAGTGTGGTGAGTTCACCTTTGTCACCGCGCCGCATGGCATCTTCCGCGCGGAAGACATCGGGATCAAAGTTTTTAGCCCATGCTCCCCGGAAAGCCTGATATTTCGAGAGATCCGGGGTAGGTCCAGTCCCTATGGCCTTGTCGAGCCCCTGTCGGTAAGCCATGGCGCCAGAATTCAATGCATCGGCGAACTTCACTTTTTCCTGAAGTGCCTGGGGCGTGTATTCGGTCGTACCGGTCGCACTCTGCGAAGCCGCAAGGCCTGCGTTGGTATTCGGCACGCCCATCTGACGCGCCGAGAGAGCTGCCTGACGGTCAAGGTATGCACTGATTTCCTGATAGCGCGCTCCTGAAGGCAAGCCGGCCACCGCAGCCAGCTTCTGTACTGTCTGAGTTCCGGGACCCGTCTTGGTTTGGTTCGAGAGCTGCAGCAACTGATCATTCACGTTCCGGACCGCTGGCGCGTGATCACCAATAGCACGAGCGTTCTCAACGTCCTGCAGCACCTGAGGTTGATTCGCCACGGGTTGCTTGAACCCTGACCCTCCCGGAGTAGCTGCGCCGCCCTTGCCGGCGCCGATTTGCGTAACTCGGTTTGTCTGCGGATCGAACACGTACTGATTGTCGTAGGCGTCCTTCACGACCTGCGCGCCAGGGGGAACGCCCTGCGCCTGTGTAGGTCCCACGGGCTGCACACCACCAGGCGCCTGTGGATTCACGTTTGTTGGCACGAGGCCCTGCGGACCTTGCACCATTGAGATGTTCGGCGAGCTCGCTGCGGCGTTCGGCGCGTTCGTTTCCATCGCAATTCCACGCGCATGCTGCTGAATGGCCGCGGAGGCCTGCGCCGTTGACATTGTGCGTACGTCAGGGGTTGCCATAAGCA